>Ga0209061_1001366_pt1 | contig 41392 bp, 44 predicted proteins | sample Coa_R1_10_FD_187157 | JGI IMG/M metagenome (GOLD analysis project Ga0209061, IMG submission 187157) | Surface soil microbial communities from Centralia Pennsylvania, which are recovering from an underground coalmine fire - Coalmine... | ecosystem: Environmental > Terrestrial > Soil >... | reverse complement strand
AGGTGCTCGCCGCTCCGCCGGATCAGCGTCGCGTACTCCCGGTACCGCGCCGGCTGCGGACCAAACATCCCCTGCTCAATGATCTGCGAAAACCCAATCACCGCGTTCAACGGCGTGCGGATCTCATGCGACATGTTGGCGAGGAACATGGATTTCGTCCGGCTCGCCTTCTCCGCCTCTTCCTTGGCGTTGCGCAGCGCGTCGGCGGATACCGCCAGCTCGTTCGCCTGGCTCTCGAGCCGGTCGAACTGTTGGGCGAGCGCCGAGAACAGCACCGCGAACCCCAGCACGACGACGATGGCGCCGATGACGATGCACAGCGTCTGGAAGCGCCAGTGGGCGAGCACCGCCTGTTCGGCGAAGCTCACATCGACCACCAGCGGAAGCTCGTCGAGCGGATGGACGCTGACGATCCGGACGATGCCGTCCGCCCAGCTCTGAGACCGGTACGCTCCGCCGCCATCGGCGACACGCTCGTACCATCGCGACCCCGGCACGTGCTGGCCGACCATGACGCCGACATAGGGATAGCGCGCCAGGATGACGCCGTCGCGCCGCACGAAGCTCACCACCGTGTCTTTTTCGACGGTGATGTGGCGATAGGAGTTGTCCCAATAATTCGGCGAGATCGCCGCCTCGACGATGCCGAGGAAATTGCCATCCGGGTCATTGACCCGGCGGGCGATGTAGAACGTGCGTTGCTGGGTCGCACGGGCGTCGACCGGTTGGCTGATGAAGGGCCGGCCGTCGTTGTGATCACGCAGATAGACGAAGAAGTCGCGGTCGCTGACATTGATCGATTGGACCGGCCACTGCCGCGAGTAGTTGATGACGCGGCCGTCGGCGCCGACCATGATCAAGGCCGCGGCCTGCGGCAGGCCTTTGAGCTCGGCCTTGAGGAAGCGATAGGCCGCCTCGGTGCCCATCGCGGCCGCATAGCCGGCCGGCGTGGTCGCGCCGCTGTCGAGGATCTTCTGCCGGGTTTCCTTCAGCACCAGGTCCACCGCCTGCAGCGAGCGCGCGGTCTGGTCGGCGATGAGCACGCCCATATTCGCCATGTCGCGCTGGTAATCCCGGATGGCGTCGTCGTGCAGGTCCCAGATCGTGAGCCCTGCCGCGACGATGGTGGCGGTGATCACGACGGCGCCGATCGCCGACAGCCGCCGGCTGGTGCGCATCAGTTCGGATTTGGTCGGCGCGGAACCCATGCTCGGGGCCGGTGCAAAGCCGGCATCGGGGCCGGCCATCCAGAGTACGGCGGCGATCTTAACCGCTCCCTAAAGTCCGGGAGACGGCCCTGGTGCCACCACCCGATTGAGCCCCGGGCGGCCTCGCCGGGCCCGGATTCCTCGGTTCGTTTCAATGGTTTGCGCCGAGACCGGTGGCGCCGTTGCGGGTCCATCGGGTTTGCCGGCGAGCCATCGGGCGGCGGCTCCGGCGCCTCCGGCGCCTCATGAATGCGCGGATGCGCGGGCGCCGATTCAAGGATCGCGTCGCGCTGGAACGGCGTGAGCTCCCAGCCGTTCGACGCCTCGTCGTGGCAAACGACGTAGAGCGCACCGTCCTCGCCCAGCAGCTTGAAATACCCGTAGCCGCGGCCGGGCCAGCGGTTGACGATCTCCGCGACCGCGACCGCGACCGTTCGGGTGTCGAAGCCGAGGCTGAGCGGCTCCTCGTCGCCGCGTGCGTCGCGCCGGCATTCGACCCGGATCTGCATCAACGGTCGCCGCGCCGTTTCGAGCCGCCTTCCGGCATGGAACGGGCCCGCTCCGCCCATCCGTCCGCCTCATGAGTCTCCTCAGGGGCGCTCGGCATGAAGGATACGGGCCTGTCCACGATGGTTCGTCGAGGACGCTCCTTCGCCCGAGGGCCGCGCCCTAATGCGCACATCACCTCGACGGCGACCGATCGCCTCTCCCCATCGCCGCCAGCGTGCGCCGGTTCGGCCGTGCGGCCTTGATCTGTATCAACCTCCGCCGCCATGCCGCTGACAATTTCATCCGCTACCCATATCCGGGAGGGAAGGCCGCGCGGCGAGGATCAAGCCATGACGCCGTTGGTTCAGGCGCAGCTCGTCAACGAGCCGTTCGGCGACGCCGGGCTCTATCTCGATTCTCGCTTCGGCCGGCGCGCCATGCTGTTCGATCTCGGTGATCTCCACGGCGTGGCGCCGCGACAACTCAGCCGCGTCAGCCACGCATTCGTGTCGCACGCCCATATGGACCATTTCAGCGGCTTCGACCGATTGCTGGCGGTTTGCCTCCCGCGCCGGCCGCGCCTCGACCTTGTCGGTCCGCCGGGCCTGATCGAACGGGTGGAGCACAAGCTTGCCGGCTACACCTGGAATCTGGTCGCGCACAATGCCGACGATTTCGTGGTCGGCGTCGCCGAATTTCACGGCGATGCGCTGGCGGCGGCGGCCGAGTTCCACAGCCGCGATGCGTTCCGGCGCCGCGATGTCGACGCGTCCCCGATGCCGCCGGGCGTGTTGCTCGACGAGGCCGAGTTCCGCGTCCGCGGCACGACGCTCGACCATTCCATCCCCTCACTCGCTTTCGCCTTCGAGGAGAAATTCCATATCAACGTCTGGAAAAGCCGATTGACCCGAATGGGCCTTCCGGTCGGAGGGTGGCTCGACGAGGTGAAGGCCGCGATCCGGTCGGGCGCTTCCGACGACATGCCGGTGACGGTCGCGTGGACGGCGGCGGGAACGCAGCAGGAGACGACGGTCCCGCTCGGCCGGATCAAGACCGACGCGCTGCGGATCACGAGCGGACAGAAGATCGCCTATGTCGTCGACGCGGCCTTCCACGCCGAGAACGCCGCCCGCATCGCAAGCCTGGCCGACGGCGCCGATCCGTTGTTCATCGAGGCCGTGTTCCTCGATGCCGATCGCGCCCTCGCCGCGCAGAAATACCACCTGACGGCCGCGCAGGCGGGATATCTCGCGCGCCGCGCCGGTGCGGTGCGCGTCGAACCGTTCCACTTTTCGCCGCGCTATACCGGACGCGAAACCGAAATCCGGCGCGAAGTGAGCGAAGCCTTTATCGGCATCCGATCGCCCGCGGGATTCGCCGCGGCGTAACCGCGTTATTCCGCAGCCCGTGCGCCGTCACTCGCGTTCCGCACAAGCGACGGCACCGCGAGGCGCGTCGTCGCCTCTTTTTTCGTCGCCGGGCCGCCACCGTATCAAGGAGCAGCGGCGCGCAATCGCGGACGATCTCTCTCTTTCGCAGACGTCCGAAAGCCGCGCGACCTCAGCCGAACGCATCAGGATTGCGGTGCGGCGTGGACCGCGAGGTCCCCCGAACGGCCGCGGATGATCCAGGCAACCGGCAACCGTGCATTGATGCCAGCCACACGGCGCCCCCCGCCGGATAGGGCCGACGACAGGTGGCCAGTCCCTGCTATCCGAAAGGATTCGCCTTACCGCGCGGCAATCTTGGTCAAAATATAATTTCGTTCCGGGCTGGTTTGCCATGGTGGCGAAAGCAGAGACCCGAACGGCCAACCGCGACGTCTGCTCCTGCCAACGCCTTGCCGCCGGCCGGTTTCGATGCGGTACCGGGTGACCGATCGACCGAAATCATCGACAGGAGAAACTAATCCCCTGTCCAAATATAGCCACAAAGCGAATATCCTTAAGAGATAAAATTTCATACTTAAGTGGTAAGATTTCGCATATCCGCGTGTGCCGTTTTTTGCGCCTTTCGGGTTTGTTCATTTGCGTTTGCACCCTGTTTGGTGCAATTCTAGTTTCCGTTAGCGATTTGGCGACGTCGCCTTCGGCATAGTGCGAGGGACGCGCAGTGAGGGGCGCCTCGCTGTTGAGCGCGCCGAGGCCCTTGCCTTCGAGGAATGTTTGGTTACCCGACGCAATGCTCATTGCATTTTCGCCCCTTTCGGGGGGCTTCGGCGCGATTCCTGCGGTGGCTCGCGCCATTCCTCAGCGCTGCGCCGCGTCGCGGGATGGCCGAGTCGGAGATCAAAAGATATCCTCTTTGACATATGTCATTGTGCGAACGAATGAGGGATGGGAAGCAACCGGGCGGGACTGGATGCGATTCCAGGAGAGGCGTTCATCGCCATCGGCAGGCGGGGAGTCATCCGGGCGCAAGACGTGAATTCGATCGCGGAGCACGGTCGTTCGTGCGCGTGATCTGAGTGGGAGGCCCCTATGGAGACCGGCCCGGATATCGGCGTCATCGTCGTCAGCCAGCACACGCTGCTGCGCGAGGGCGTCAAGGCGTTCTTCGGCAAATCGCGCTATAAGATCCGCCACGAGGCGGCCACGATCGCGAAAGCCGTCGAGATCGCCGACGACCAGTGCGACCTCTTGTTCATCGGCTCCCGTCTCGACCGCGAAATCCTCGAGCCGCTCAAATCGCTGCGGGCCGCCTACCCTCGCTGCCGCATCGTCTTCTACGCCCAGCGCGTGCAGCTGCCGGCCAGCCTGCTCGTGGAGATTTTCGGCACCGGTCTGGACGGCTGCCTGATGTCGGATTCGTCGACCGAAGTGCTGCATCAGTCGCTCGACCTGATCATGATGGGCGAGCATGTTTTCCCGTTCCATCTGCTCCTGCATGCGATCCCCGCCGGCGCCGACCCGAGCGATCGCGCGCTTCCCAACGGCCAGACGTTTTCCGAGCGCGAGGTGCAGGTGCTCAACTACCTGCGCGAAGGGCGATCCAACAAATTCATCGCGCGCGAGCTTCAGCTGTCGGAGGCGACCGTCAAGGTCCACATCAAGACGCTGCTCAGGAAGATCGGCTGCACCAACCGCACGCAGGCCGCGATCTGGGTCACCAAGCACGGGACCGTATGGGCGGGCGGGGGCCAGAGCGACGACGACGAAGGCGAGGCTCAGGCGCCGGTCGCGTCGGGCGTGTTGGCGCGCGACTTTTCCGCCAAATAGTAATTCATCAGGGCCGCGGCGGCCGGCGAGTTCCATGCCGCGGCGCCCGGCAGAATGCCGCGCACGCGGCCGGCGCGGTCGACGACGAACGAGGTCGGTATCGTGGCCAGCGCCCAGTTCCCCAGATCCTGCCCGGTCGGATCGAAATAGACGCCCAGTCTGGTCAATCCGTGGGTGGCATAGAAGTCGGCCACCGAACGGGCGCTGCGCAGGTTGGTGCAGAGCGCGAGCACCACGAGATCGCCGGGCGAACGCGCCTGGAGACCGTCGAGACCCGGCATCTCGACCAGGCACGGCGCGCACCACGTCGCCCAGAAATTCAATAGGACGACCTTCCCGGCCATATCGCCGAGATGGCGCCGAAGGCCGCTGGCGTCGCCGAAGACCATCGGCGGCGCCTTCTGCGGCGGATTGAATGCGTAATAATCTCCGATCGAGCCGGCGAATGCCGGCGCCTGAGCGACGGCCGCCGACGGCGCGCCGCGCGCCCGACCGGCGCCGGCGGCGGCGGCCAGGGTGGCGACGCCCATCCCCATCGCCGTGCGGCGGGATATCATCGGAGCAGCCATGACCTCGCCTTATGGGATTCGCCGCCGAGCCTGGGGGACGCAGCGCATGCGGTTCAGACCTACCATCGCCGCCCTCCCGATTCTCGTCGCCGGCGCGCTATCGGCCTGCGCGCCGCGCGAGGCAACATATCACGATCCGGTTCAATATTGTGCGGCCGTCGGCACCATTGAGCGTCCCGACGAACGGTATGGCGGCCCTGCCACACCCGAATGGATGGACGACGCGCTCGGCCGCGCGCTGCGGCTCGGCCCGATCGGCGACCGGATGGTGGCGCCGGTGGCGTGGCGGTGCGCCGGCGGATCGGTGATCGCCTGCAGCCGCGGCCTCGGCATGGCCTGCGACGAGAGAGCCGACGCCAGCCGCGTGCCTTCCCGCGCGACGCTGGATTTCTGCCGGGCGTTTCCCGACGTCGAGCGGCCCCTGCCGAGCCTGGACGGAGTGCTGTCGCGGTACCGATGGATCTGTCGCGCGGGATGGCCGCATATCATCGGCCTGCAACCCGGTCTCGACGCCGAGGGCTACCCCGCCCGCTACTGGTTCCGGATCGCTCCCGGCGGTTCGTTCTCGGCGAAGATCGAACGGCGCCACCGTGCGCCGCCGCTGCGCAGCGGCATCGCCAGACCCGCCTGGTCCAGCACGTCGACCAGCGCGCCGCCGACGTAAACCGCGCTGGTGCGGTTGTCCATGAAGAAGTAGCGGCGGCCGGGCAGGACGCCGATCGTCAGCGTCGAATGCCGGGAATCCAGCGTTCGGATGTCGACGCAATCGCATCCCATGTCCTTGACGCGACGGACCGAATGCCACAGGCCGGCGAGGATCATCTGCGCCGCCAGGTAATCGAGCTGCTCGAGGTCGCCGACGGTCAGCTCCGCCGTCGCCGCCTCCTCGCCCATGCGTCTCGGTTCCATGGCGTCAATCCGCGGACACTTTGGTCCGCCGCGGGCGGACGCCGGCGCCGACCGCGAGCGGCGGCGCGAAATAGAGCGCGAGGATCGCGACCTCCTCGTCCGAAAGCAGCTCGGCGATTTCGCTGACCAGTCCGAAATAGGCGCGATCGGTCGCCAGGCGATGGCGGTTGACGCTCGCGATCAGCTTGCGCAGCAGGGCGGAGGCTCCCTGCAAGGCGAGAGCGGTGGCCGAACGCTCGAAAGGCTCGGTTCTCCGGACGACGCCCATGGTCGTGCCTCCGCTGTCATGCCGGCCGTCTTTGCCGACATCGAAGCAGCAGCAAGAACCAGACCACATCCGCCGTCTGATCCGAATGCGCCGCCGCCGTCGATTTGCGCCCGCCGCTTTCGCCGCCGGCCGTCGAGCGGCGATGGGAAAACTGTCACGTCGAAGTGACAGGGTGTTTCAGACTCGCGACAAGGCGGCCGGCGCATGCACATCCGCGACAGCGGAAGCCGCGGAAATTCTCAAGGAATCCGGCGTGACGCGCGCACCAACGGCGGCCGGGGGATGGTTTACGGAAGTGGCACGCGAAATGCGTAGTGAGCATCGCAGATGTCGATACCACTGACGAACGAAGCACGCGGATGCGTGCAACGGTTCCGAGGCCATGATCCGTCTTTCTTGCAGTGGCATTTTCTTTTCGTTCAGCCGGGCTACGGCGAACGCTTGCCCGCGTCTTGCGCGGGTCGGCGAACGGCCGATACGTCTCGGCCGAAGCGCGGCGACGTGCGCGGCCCTGCTGATCGGCATCGTCAGCATGCCCGCGTCGGTGTTAGCGTCGCCGCGCACCGTTTCCGACGGCGCCGGTGCGCAGAGCGCGATTGCGGTCGAGAGGCTCGCGCCGCCCGCCCTCTCGGGGATCTTGGGAATCTGGCTGGGGCCGTCGCTGTCGACCGCCGAGCTCGCGGCCGGCGCGGGCGGCTTCAGCGGGCCCGGCATCGCCTCGGTCTTTCCGCTGGTGATGCTGCCGGCCGATCTGGCCAAGTCGGCGGGCTCGGGCGATCTGCCCGAACTGCAGCAGCTCCGCTATCTCTGCCCGGATCGCCTCTACACCCAGGCGGGCGGCTGGAACAACCACACCTACGCGCAGTGCGACGATCCCGTGGCGCTCACGGTCGGCAATATCGACCCGCTGCCCTTCGTCACCGTCCACGCCGGGCCGCCGACCAACCCGTTGCCCCCCGGCGGCTCGCCGACGCCGCTGCCGTGCGGCGCCGTCCTGATCTCGGTATCGCAAGCCGCGGTCTCGATCAGCCCGAGCGCCAGCGTCTTCGCCAACGTGATGCATTGTAAAGGCACGCCCGGATGCTCTTGATGGACTCGAAATCGAACGACCCGTCCGGCCGGCCGGTCCCTCCGCCGGCGACCGCGAACCCGCCGATACGCTTGGCGCGCGTGGTTCTGGTTTCGTCGGTCGGCCTCGACTGCGAAGGCATCAGGCTGGTGCTCGAGCGCGCCGGTTTCTCGGTCGAGACCGCGCCCGGCCCCGACGCCATCCAGTCGACGTCGATGGACGTCGAGGCTCCCGAGCTGTTCATCGTCGATCCACCGGGCGACGCCGAGGCGGCGCTGTGGCTGGCGCCGCTCGCCGGACTCCGCCAGCGCTTCGAGTCCTCGCGGATCGTGCTGCTGTCGCGGCGCCTCATGCCCGACTGGTGGTCGGTCTGCATCCAGGCCGATCTCGACGGCTATCTGTCGAAAGCCTGTCCGGCGGCGGTGTTCAAACGCCAGCTCGATCTGGTGCTGGCCGGCGGCCGCATCTTCCCGTTCGAGATCCTGCGTGACTCGATCGCGGTCGCGGCGCGGATCGGTTCCGTCGGCGCCCGCCGTCGCTCGACCGCGCTGTCGCCCGCCGACACCCAGATCCTGCGCCACCTGGTGGCGGGATACGGCAACAAGGCGATCGCAAGCCGCCTCCGCGTCAGCGAAGCGACCGTCAAGGCGCGGATGAAATCGGTGTGCCAGCGGCTCGGCGTCGCCAACCGCACGCAGGCGGCGATCTGGGCGCTGAAGCACGGCATCGAGCCGGCCGACGATCGCAGCTGAGGCGCGGCGCCACCGCGCGTTCAGCCTTTCCACCATCGTTCATTCGACGGACCGCCGCGCGATCGCGCGCGCGAACCCGTCGCCGTGCGCCTGCCGCGGGTCGGTCGCCGTGCATGTCACAGGCCGTGTCACAGGGTCTCACGGCCGTAACACCGCCGGCGCCGCGGAGCGCCGCCCGCAGCGCAAAAACGCCCGGCATTCCGCCGAATTTCGGCGGCGATCGACTTGGCACGCGACTTGCGACGCTGTCGCTGCCGGTAGGACTTCGCGGCAGACACCACGCGGGATTCCGACGGCTCGTTTGGTCGGTCGGAAGACCGGAACCCTAACTCGAAGGAGATCAGTATGAAGCGGAATCATCTTCTGGTTGCGGCTTCGGCCCTTGTCGTGGGTCTGAGCCTTGCTGGTACGAATGCGTGGGCGGAATATAAGGGCGATCACAACAACGACCCGTTCCTGACGGCCAACACCGCGGTTGCGGCGTCGGTCCAGGCGGGTGAAGTCGAAGACAACTTCGCCAAGGGCACCGTCGGCAGCAACGACACCGGCACCATCGGTGGCACGGGCCTGATCAATGTGCAGCAGAACAACGGCGCGAACAGCCAGCTCCAGGACGCCAACACCCTCGGCGCCATCCTGAACACCTGCGGCTGCTCCACCAATCCTGCTGACATCACTGCCAACACCGCGCTGGCGGTGAGCGTGCAGGTCGGCTCGGTCGAGGACAACAAGTCGATCGGCGCCGAAACCAAGACGAAGTCGGGCACCGAGCAGTCGACGGCCAGCATCGACGTCACGAGCAGCGAGAAGGGCGGCGGCCATCACGACTATAGTGGCAGCGGCGGCGGACACTCCGAGACGTTCTCGTTCGACGGCGACTTCTCTCACTACAAGACCTGGTCCGAGACCTCGACTCCGGTCGGCTCGACCAACTTCATCGCCGGCGTGAGCGGCACTGGCCTGATCAACGTCAGCCAGAACAACGGCAACAACTCGCTGTTGCAGTCGGCCAACACGGTCGCGGCGGTCATTCACAAATAACGACGTCTTGAACGGTGCATCCCCAGGGTCTCCCGGCCCTGGGGATCGCGCTCAAGAAAAAGTTGGATAGGAGAGTCGACCCATGAATTCGTTCCAGGCGGCCTCGTCCTTCGTGCTGGCGGCATTTCTCGTCGTCGCGAGCTATGCGGTCCCGGTCCATGCCGAGGAGCTCGGCGCGATCTTCGCCAACGGCCAAAGCGTCGACGCCGGCGTGCTGGCGGCGCAGCGCGGCGGCACCTCGCAGTCGATCGACGCCACCGCGATCGCCAACGTCCACGACAACGTCGCAATCGGCGTCACCGGCGGCAACAGCTTCGGCACCTTCGGCTCCGGCCAAGGGCTGCTCACGGCGGTTCAGAACACCGGCAACAACGTCGCCATCCAGACCCAGGTCATCGTCAACCTCAATCTGCAGTGAGGCCGAGGGCGACGGAACCAGGATCCCCAGCGCGGAGACGTCGATGAGCAAACCGCTCGCATTCCGGCCCCTGATCGCCGCGGCGGCGCTCGCCGCGTTCGTCGCCGCAGGCGGCGCGGCGCGGCCGGCGGCGGCCGGCGAACTGACCTATTTCGGCGCCCAGGGCGCCTATCGCGTTCACCTGACGACGCTGCAGGAGCTCAAGTTCCGCAGCGTCATCCGCCAGAAATACGATTTCAGCTGCGGCTCGGCGGCGCTCGCCACGCTGCTGACCTATCACTACCGCATGCCGACGAAGGAGACCGACGTCTTCGCCGACATGTGGGCGCACGGCGACAGGGAGAAGATCAAGCACCAAGGCTTCTCCATGCTCGACATGCAGCAGTACCTCGCCCGGCACGGCCTGCCGGCGAACGGCTTCCGCTCGACTCTCGACCGTCTCGTCAAGGCGGACGTGCCCGGCCTGGTGCTGGTGAACCGCAACGGCTACCTCCATTTCGTCATCGTCGAAGGCATTCGCGACGGCCGCGTGCTGCTCGCCGATCCCGCGATCGGCACGCGCGCCATGCCGGTCGCCGAATTCCAGCAGCAATGGAACGGCATCTTCTTCGTCATCCTCGATCACGTCCAAGAGGCGCGCGCGACCTTCAATCGCGAATCCGATTGGGACGTGCAGCCGCGCGGGCCGGTCGACATGGCCCGCAACACGACCAATCTGGCGACCTTCCTGCTCTCGCTTCCAGCCCGCAACGTTTTCTAGGGAGTGCAGCGAACATGGCCGAGCAAACCGGACTGCATGGTTCACCGCAACGCCGGCAGCGCGTCAGCGCGGGAGAGGTCGCCGTCGGCATCGTTGCGGTGGCGGCGCCGCTGGTGCTGGCGCCGTCGATCGCCTTCGCCAAGATGGATCGGCAGATGCTGGCGGCATTCGCGGGCGCGCCGGTCGTGAGCGCTGCGGAGCTCGACAAGCAGCGCGGCGGCTTCATGCTGCCGAACGGCGCGCTGGTCAACTTCGGCATGGAGATCCAGGAGTTCGTCAACAACACGCTGAAGAACGACGTCAAGGTGGATTTCTCGGTCCAGAACCACTTCACCGTCACCCAGACGCAGGGGACGACCACCACGACCACCACCTATTCGCAGCTGCCCAACGGCGGGCTGTCGTTCCAGACGCCGTCGAACGGCGGCCTGACGCAGCAGACGGTGAACATCGCCAACAACACCATCCAGACGCTGGTGCAGAACTCGGCGAACAACCAGGCGCTCAAGACCGTGACGACCGTCAACGTGTCGACGCAGGGCCTGGCGCAGACGCTGCAGCAGCTTTCGACCAACGCGCAGATCATGAACACCATCCACATGAACAGCTGGATGCACCATTGAGCGAGAACGCAGAATGCGGAGCCGGAGACGCATCGGATCGGACTGCAACGACGGGCGGGCGCGGGTCCTCCTGAGCCGAGGGCTGCGCGCCTTCCTGCTGCTGTCGCTGGCCTTCGCCTTCGGCCCGGTCGATTCCGCGTTCGCGCAGGACGCGGTCCACGGCATCACGCTGGCCTTCGACCTTCAAACCGCGCTGCAGCCGGGATACCGGACCGAGTTCGTCTCCGGCCAGTACCAGCCGGTATCGCAGGACGTCCTGGCGACGCAACGCGGCTCGGGCTCCGCCTTCGCGCTGCCGCTGTTGCCGGCGGCGCAGTCACAGCCGGGCGTCGTGCTCTGGGACGAGATGAAACAGCCGCAGAACCAGAGCATCTCGGCGCCGGGCGGCCAGGCCACCAACCAGATCAACATCCTCGTCCGGTAGGCGACCGCGGCGACGGCATCGCCGGCCGCGCGTGACTGCGCGGGCGTGCGGCCGGTCGCATTGCGGGATGTCCCGAACCGGGCGATGACCGGCCATACGGTCGGGAATCGCGACGCGGGGCGGCTCCGCCCAACGCCCCGTTGTGGCGCAAAAAGCACGGTTGCCGCAGGGGGCGCCGCGCAAAACCGCCCGGAGTCCGCGGAACTGCGCCGTTTGCCGCCGGTGCAGAATGCTGTTGCCCGCGGAATCCCGCCTATGATTAAGTGTCAGTGAAAGCCAACGGTCTCAAACGAGACACGATCCGGCCTGGCGGTGGGGGAAGAATCCGTGCGCGCGAAATATCGGACGTCGGTTGCGATCGCCTCGAGTGTCGCACTCCTCGCGGGCATGGTTGCAATGCCGGCGGGAGCATGGGCCGACGATGCGGCGCCGTATCGATCCAACACGCTCGATCAGCTCGAGACCCAGCTCCAGCAACAGCAGCAGCGCCTGGACCAGGCGCAGCAGAAGCTCGACGAACAGCTGAAGCAGATCAAGGCGCAGGAGCAGGAGCTCAAGCACCAGCAGAAACAGATCGACGCCCTCAAATCGGCGGTCCTGACCAACGGGCCGACCGCCGCCAGCGCCGGCGCGCCGGCCGTCACCAATGCGCCGACCGTCAGCCACGCGACGTTCCAGCTGCCGCACTCGGTCTTCCTTCCCGAGGGACGCGCGCTCACCGTCCCCACCGCCACCAATCCGGAGACCGCACAGAACGCTCCGTCGACTTCGACCTCGGCGCCGGTCACCCAGACCGAGCCGGAAACGCGACCCGAGATCGCGAGCCCGAACCTCGCCTCGCAGGGCGGCGTGCTCACCCCCAAGGGCGTGTTCTCGTTCGAGCCGAGCTACCAATATCAGTATGCCTCGAACAATCAGATCCTCATCGAGGGCCTGACGATCGTGCCGGGCATCACCATCGGCTCGACCAGCGTCCGACAGCTCGTCGACCGCATGCACACCGCCACCCTCGGCGGGCGTCTCGGCGTGACCGATCGCCTGGAGGTGGAAGCCGAGGTTCCGTACGTCTATCGCAGCGACGACACGACGCTGCAGCCGCTGACCGCGAGCGGGACGGTCACGGAGCACAGCGCCTCCGGCCACGACCTGGGCGACGTCCAGTTCGGCGCGCACTACCAGATCAACAACGGCGAGGGCGGCTGGCCCTATTTCGTCGCCAACCTCTTGGTGAAGTCGACGACCGGCAAGAGCCCGTTCGACGTCCCGGTCGACTTCACCACCGGCATTCCGACGCAGCTGCCGACCGGAACCGGCTTCTGGGCGATCCAGCCGAGCGTCACGGCGATCTATCCCTCCGACCCGGTCGTGTTCTTCGGCAATCTTCGCTACATCTACAACGTCGGCGACACCGTCACCATCCAGCCGACCGCCAACGGCTTCGCGACGCCGACGCGGGCGGACATCAAGCCCGGCGACGGCGTCGGCGGCGCCTTCGGCATGGGCTTCGGCATCAACGACAAGGCGTCGTTCAGCCTGGCCTACGAGCAGACCTATCTCATGTCGACGACCCAGAACGGCGCTACGATTCCGGGCTCGAGTTACGACATCGGCGATTTCGACCTCGGCTTCGCCTACCAGCTCAGCCAGCGGACATCGGTCAATCTCGGCATCCAGATCGGCGCGACCAAGGCGGCGCCCGACGCGGCGGTCATCCTGCGCGTGCCGATCAAGTTCCAGGTATTCTGAGCGTCCTGGCCGGCCGCGACGCCGGATCCCGATCAACGGGCATCCTCACTTTCGAGTAATACCCCTGCGCGGTTGCCCGCCGTGGGCGGCCGTGATGGCATTCCATTCATGGTATGGCGGCGGGCAATCCTTGCGGCTTGCGTCGGCGGGTGCATCGGCGGTGCGCTCGGCTCCCTACCGGCCGCCCATGCCGACCCGGATTCCGCCTTCTTCTCGCAGTCGATGTACAACCAGCAGGCCCAGCAGCAGCAGGGCCCGTGGGCCGGTTCCATGGTTAACATCCCGAGCCTAACCTCGACCGGCACCGTTGGCGCGGGGAATGTCGACCTCGGCGCGATCTCGGCCGGCCAGGGGGGCGCAATGGGCGGCTGGGGCGTCGGCATGCAGGGCCTCAGCTCCGCCCTCTCGGCGCCGACGAATGTCATGCCCACCGGCGGCGGCGCCGGAGTGCTCGGCCTCGGCGTCGGCGGCGGCACCGGCGGCGTCTCGCCCGGCGCCATCGGCAGCGGCATCACCGGGAGCGCGCTCGGCGGCGTCTTCGGCCTCAACCACTGATCGAGCGTCTCGGGCGGTCGTTTTTCTTCCGCACAGATATGCCTGAGGTCGATCGTCGCGTGACGTGAGGTTCGCGTTAGCCTTAAGGGTTTGTCGGCGAGATTCGCTTCCGACAAAGATCGTTCCTGCACAACGCGATAACGCGCGTGGCTTCGACCGCGACGCAGGAGACCAGCGCAGCGAACAGATCGACAGAAGATTTCCGCGATTGACTCGTGCGGACCGTTAACCATGTTCCGCAGCAATATCCGTCAATAGCTTCTCAAATATCTTTCGAGATAAATCGCGCGTTTTTTTTCGCCTACACGCAGCCGCATGGATTACACCATCGCATTTGTCACGAATCCGATGCACCGTCGATTTCTCTGCGAACGTGCTGCATCGTCGAGTTCAAGGACGCGTCGTTTCCAGCGGCATATTAGGGGAGCGTTGCCGAGATGCTTTCGAACCGCCTCCAGGCGATTCCACCTTCTTCCGGCGAAGCGCTCGATCCCAGCGAAATCTGCCGCATCGGCGTAACCAAACTCTCGAAAATTGTGGCCGATTGGTGCGCGACCGACGTCGCACTGCGCGAGCGCTTGCGCGCGCAGCTGGCCTTGGCGCCGCCGGCGCAGGCCGGACACCAGGCGAGCCCGACGACCGCGTCCGGCGGCGGCTTCGGCGAGTTCTCGGGCTATATGGTCGGCGCCAGTCCGTCGATGATGCGGGTTTTCGATTCGATCCGGCGCTACGCCGCCGCGAGCGCTCCCGTTCTGATCACCGGCGAGAGCGGCACCGGCAAGGAGCTGGTGGCGCGCGCGATCCACGAACGCTCGCCGTGGAAAAACGGGCCGTTCGTCGCGATCAACTGCGGCGCGATCCCCACCACGCTCATCGGATCCGAGCTATTCGGCTACGAGAAGGGTGCTTTCACCGGCGCCTCCACGCGCAAGATCGGACGGATCGAGGCGGCGGCGAACGGCACGGTCTTTCTCGACGAGATCGGCGATCTGCCGTTGGAGACACAGGTTCACCTGCTGCGCTTCCTGCAGGAGCGGACCATCGAGCGCATCGGCAGCTGCAAATCGATCACCATCAACACGCGCGTCATCGCCGCGACCAACATCAACCTGCACGAGGCGGTGGCCGAGAAGCGGTTCCGGGAAGACCTGTTCTACCGCCTTAACGTGCTGACGCTCGCGCTGCCGCCGCTGCGGGAACGCGGCAACGACGTCCGGCTGCTCACGCGCTTCTTCCTCAAGCACTTTGCGGACGAGCTGGGGCGGCCGGAGCTCGAGCTGTCGCCGGAGGCGGAGGACCGCGTCGCCAGCTATTCCTGGCCCGGCAACGTGCGCGAATTGATCGCCTGCATCCGGCGTGCGGTCGTGATGGCCGATCATTCGGTCATCGGCGTCGACGATCTCGGCCTCAACCCGAACCAGAGGGAGACCGCCGGGCGCAGCCAGAATTTGCCCAAGGCGCGCGCCGATACCGAGGCGTCCCTGATTCGCCAGACCCTCGAGCGCAACCGCTTCAACATCAAGCAGTCGGCCAAGGAGCTCCAGGTATCGCGCATGACGCTGTACCGGCTGATCCAGAAGCACAACATCGCGATCGAGCGCGCCCACAACCGGAACGGAGCGAACGCCGACGGGGACGGCCAGATTTAGCGAGATGCGGCCCTGGGGCAGCGAGCCCGCGAACCGGATGGCCAAAAACGAGGCGGTTGAACACCCAGGAAACCGCTGAAAATTACCGGCCATCCTTTGCTGCCGGCACACCCCCCGGTGCCGGCAGCACCCATTTCAGACGGAAATACCGGCGGGACCGGCGGCCTGAGGTTTGTCGGCCCAGGGCGAACGCGTGCTCGAGCTCCGGGTGCCTGTGGAACGGAATGTGAGCGCCGCGCTGTCGGCCTTTCTGCCGTGACGCCCGTCGTCGACGGGATTGTCGGTCCAGGTGGTTCATAGTGACTTAGCGCCGACCGCACGTCCGGCCGACGCGCGCCCGCATCATCCCTATTCGGCGGCTTGGCGGGTCTGCGAGGGAGAAGGCCAGGAACAGACCAGGTTACGGTCGCCAAATACGTTGTCGACACGATTGACCGGCGACCAGTATTTGTCGGCGCGCAGCGGCGGCAGCGGAAAACAGGCGTCCGCACGCGGATAGGGATGTGCCCAGGGTTCCTCGACGAGATCGTCGGCCGTATGCGGCGCGTTGACCAATGGGTTGTCGTCGCGCGGCAGGCGGCCTTCCTCGATCATGCGAATCTCGCGGCGTATGGCGATGAGCGCATCGCAGAAGCGATCGAGCTCGCGCTTCGATTCCGATTCGGTCGGCTCGATCATCAGCGTGCCTGGAACCGGAAAGCTCATGGTCGGCGCATGGAACCCGTAATCGATCAGCCGCTTGGCGATGTCCTCGACGGAAATCCCCGCGGTATCCTTGAACGGCCGCGCGTCGATGATGCATTCGTGCGCCACCCGGCCGTTCGCGCCCTTGAAGAGCAGGTCGTAGTGCCCGGCCAGCCGGTTGGCGATGTAGTTCGCGTTCAGAATCGCCGCCTCGCTCGCCGCCTTGAGCCCTTCGCCGCCCATCAACATCAGGTAGATCCAGGGAATTGTCAGAATCAGCGGAGAGCCGTAAGGCGCGGCCGCGACGGGCCCGATGGCCCAGCGACCCGCCGCTCCGGCCGACCAATCCGGGACATATTCGGCGAGGTGGGCTTTGACGCCGATCGGTCCCATCCCGGGCCCTCCGCCTCCATGGGGAATGCAGAATGTCTTGTGCAGATTGAAATGACCTATGTCGGCGCCGTAATCGCCGGGACGCGCGAGGCCGACCTGGGCGTTCAGGTTGGCGCCATCGAGATAGACCTGCCCGCCGTTGCGGTGAACGATGTCGCAGATCGTTCGGATGCCGGATTCGAAAACGCCGTGGGTCGACGGATAGGTGACCATGACCGCCGCCAAGCGCTCGGCATGGGTCTTCGCCTTGATCTCCAAATCGGCGAGGTCGATGTTGCCGCCGGCATCGCATGCGACCGCCACCACCTCCATTCCCGCCATGTGCGCCGAGGCCGGGTTGGTGCCATGCGCCGAGGTCGGAATGAGACAGACGTTGCGATGGCCTTCGCCGCGCCGCCGATGGTAGGCCCGGATCACGAGCAGGCCCGCATATTCGCCCTGCGCGCCGGAATTGGGCTGCAGCCACACCGCGTCGTAGCCGCTGACCGCGCAGAGCCTGGCCGAGAGCTCGTCGATAATCTGCGCATAGCCGGCCGCCTGGTCCGCCGGCGCAAACGGGTGAATATCGGCGAATTCCGGCCAGGTGAGCGGCGTCATCTCGGCCGTCGCATTGAGCTTCATGGTGCACGAGCCGAGCGGAATCATGCTGCGGTCGAGTGCGAGATCGCGGTCGGCCAGCCGGCGCAGATAGCGCAGCATTTCCGTTTCCGACCGATAGCGATGGAACACCGGATGTGTCAGAAACACGCTGCTTCGCCGCAGGGCGGAAGGGATTGCGGGAGTCGTCGCAGCGGCGATCGAAGCGTAGGACGGCGGCTCCGCCGGCATGACGGAATTCGCCGACGGCGCCGCGCCGAACGCGCGCCATACGGTCTCGATCGTATCCCGCGTCGTGGTTTCGTCACAGCTGATGCCGATCGAACCGCCGCCGCAGCGAAGGTTGATCCCGCTCGCGAGGGCGCGTTGCAGGACGGCGGCGCTTTCGCCACCGGCGTCGACCGTCACGGTATCGAAAAACTCGCGATGAACGACCCGCCAGCCGAGGCTTTGCAGCCCGCGCGCAAGCACGGCCGCATGGGCCGCCACGGTTTCGGCGATCCGCACCAGCCCCTCGGGTCCGTGATAGACGGCGTACATCGCCGCCATCACGGCCGGGAGCACCTGGGCCGTGCAGATATTCGACGTCGCCTTTTCGCGGCGGATATGCTGCTCCCGCGTCTGCAGCGCCAGGCGGTAAGCCTCGCGTCCACGCCGATCGACGGTGATACCGACAAGCCGGCCCGGCAGCGCACGCGCATGCGCCGCCGCCGTTGCGAGGTAGGCCGCATGCGGACCGCCGTAGCCGAGCGGCATGCCGAAACGCTGCGTCGATCCGATCGCGATGTCGGCGCCGAGTTCGCCCGGCGGCGTGAGCAGCGCCAGTGCGAGCGGATCGGCCGCAACGGCGACCACGGCGCCGGCCGCACGCGCCATCGCGATGACGCGGCGGGGATCCCGGATCGCACCCGATGATCCCGGATATTGCAGGAGAACTCCGAACACCATCGCCGGATCGAGCGCCTCTGCAGGGTCGCCGACGACGACATCCCAGCCCAGCGGCTCGGCGCGCGTCCGGATCACGGCGATCGTCTGCGGATGGCAGTCCCGATCGACGAAAAACGCCGTCGCCGCCGTCTGCGCGATGCGGCGCGCCATGGCCATGGCTTCGGCCGCGGCGGTCGCTTCGTCGAGCAGCGACGCGTTCGCGACCGAAAGGCCGGTCAGATCGGCAATCATCGTCTGGAAGTTGAGCAAGGCTTCCAGCCGTCCCTGGCTGATTTCTGCCTGATAGGGCGTGTAGGCGGTGTACCAGGCCGGATTCTCGAGGACGTTGCGCTGGATGACCGGCGGCGTAACCGTGCCGTAATAGCCTTGCCCGATCATCGACGTCAGCACCCGGTTTCGCGCCGCCGCCGCATGCGCCCGACGGAGCGCCTCGGCTTCAGAAAGCGCCCGCCCGAGATCCAGCGGATTGCGTTGACGGATCTCTGCCGGGACCGTCTGCGCAATCAGGGTATCCAGGCTGTCGACGCCAACGGTGCGGAGCATTTCCCTGATATCTTCGGGCGAGGGCCCGATGTGACGACGTGCGAACCCGCCGCTATCGCGACCGATCGCCATGGTTCCGTCCTTGCGTTCTCCGAGCGGCATGGCTGCTTCAACCGAGGGCGGCACGGTAGGCCGCCTCGTCCATCAACTGTTCGAGCTGGGCGCGGTCGCCGATCCTCATCTTGAAGATCCAGCCGCGCCCCATAGGGTCGGCGTTGACGAGGCCCGGCTCCTTGCCCAGCGCATCGTTGACCTCGATCACTTCGCCCGCGACCGGCGCATAGACCTCCGACGCCGCTTTGACGGACTCGACCACCGCCGCGGCGACTCCTTTCTTCAATGCCGTGCCGATTTTCGGCAGCTCGACGAAGACGAGGTCGCCGAGTTGCTGCTGCGCGTGATCGGTGATTCCGACGGTAGCGACTTCGCCGTCGAGCCGGATCCATTCGTGATCGCTGGTGAATTTCAGCATGACGCATCCCTCCCCTTACGAGCGCTTGTAGTTCGGCCGTATGAACGGCAACGCCGTGACCCGCATCGGCACCCGTTTGCCGCGGAGCTCGGTGAAAACGGCCGCGCCTTCGACCGCGTGCTCCACGGCGAGATAGCCCATCGCGATCGGTCCGTTCACGGTCGGGCCGAATCCTCCCGATGTCACGCTGCCAATCGTTGTCGCGCCCGCCTCGTGGGCGAAGATCGGCGCGCCTGCGCGGATCGGCGCCTTGCCTTCGGGCCTCAGGCCGAGCCGGCGGCGTGGCGGGCCGCCCCTGAGCTGGCGGAGAATGATCTCGGCGCCGGGGAATCCGCCTTCCCTTGCGCCGCCGGCACGGCGGCTCTTCTGGATCGCCCATTCGAGCCCGGCCTCGACCGGTGTGGTGGTGACGTCGAGGTCGGCGCCGTAGAGACACAAGCCGGCCTCGAGGCGAAGCGTATCGCGCGCGGCGAGCCCGACCGGCGCGACCGCGGCCTCGTCCAGCAGGCGGAGCGCCAGGCGTTCGGCGCCATTTGACGGCACGCTGATCTCGAATCCGTCCTCACCGGTGTAGCCCGAGCGGCTGACGATGCATGGCTCGCCGAGGATCGAGATCTCGCGTACTTCCATGAAGCGCATGTCCACGATCTCGCCGGCGAACTTCCGCAGCACCGTTTCGGCCTGCGGCCCCTGAAGCGCCAGCAGCGCGCGGTCGTCGAGCCGGTCTATCGCGCAGATCGCGGAAAGCCGGTCGCGCAGATGCGCCTCGTCCGCGTCCTTGCGGCTGGCGTTCACCACGAGAAAAAAGCGGTCGCCAAGATTGGCGATCATCAGGTCGTCGAGAACGCCGCCGTCATCGTTTGTGAAAAGCGCATAGCGCTGACGGCCCGCACCGAGCCCAAGGACATCGACCGCCACCACGGTTTCGAGCGCGCGCGCCGCATCGGCGAGTTTTCCGGAACGCGGACGGATCGCGATCTGTCCCATGTGCGAGACGTCGAAAAGCCCGGCAGCCGACCTGGTTTGCAAATGCTCCTTGATCGTTCCGGCCGGGTAATGGAGGGGCATTTCATAGCCGGCGAACGGTCCCATTCGCGCGCCGACGGCGCGATGCAAATCGTAAAGCGGGGTGACGCGGCCGGCGGGCCGCGATGCATGGGATGTGGTTTGCTCGATCACAGGGGCGCTTCCTCCGCCGGGAATTCCCGGCTCGTTGCACCCCTTCTGTCTTTCTGCCTGAGAGCGTTATCCCGTCGGCGGGCGCACCACGCGCCTCTTTCCAGAAGTTAACCTCGTTGCGATCCTTTTGCCTGAGAGTTTCCGGGGCGGTTGCTCCTTCGGCGTCGGACGATCCGATCTCTCCCGCAACGATTGAACCGCTGTAATTGTCTTCGAGATCTCCCCACCAGGTGTTCAGCCAACATCAGACTAGACGGGCTGGCGGCGAATTTCCATAGCTTCCGTCGCCGTTGCGCGCCGCTCCGGATTTTTCGGCCGGCCGGCGGTCGACATCATATCGAAGAACGACGCTGCCCGGACAGAAGTCATCCGGCCAACGACCGCGGCCGGCTACCTCGTTGCCCCTGGCAAGGCCGTCGAGATCGGGCTCCTGCGCGAGCAGCCGATGCGGCAAGCCGGTGCCGCATTCCGATCGAACCAGTTTGCGTCCCGGGCGGTTCCCGGGAGCGCTATGGCGGGAACACCGCCCTGGCACGCGCCGACGCGCGCTACCGTTGTGTTGGGGGACACGGCGGCGGTGGCGGGAAACGCAGCGGACGGGTTTCGTACCAGGTATCGTAGCAGCGGGCGACATATTGCTGGTGAAGACAACTGGCGAATTGGGGCGTGCCCATCTCGAGTCCGTATTCGGCGCACCGGTTCTCGTCCGCCCGCCTCAGCGGATCGCCCGCAGCGCACGCCGCCAGGACCGCGAGACCGGTGATCGCCAGAGCAAGCCATGGCGCATTGCAGCGGCGAAACAGACCGGCCGCAACTCGTGCGTGGAGCATCGGCGATTGCGCATCACGGTACACGGTAGATGCATCGGACCACCGGACCCTATGTCAATCCTTGATTTGGATCACGACGCGGGCGCGCCCGCTTCAAGGCGCTGAATTCACACGCAGGGTCGACCGCGGCCGCAAGCGGGGCGCGGCTCAATCGCGAATTCGACGAGCGCATCGGTGCGCGACATCGCCGCCGGAGGCGGCGTTGGCGACGCCGGCGCAGGAGAGAAGCTTTCCGCCGCCATACGGGCATAGCGCAATTCATGCACTGGCTGTCGGGCCTCGAGATGTACGGGAGAACATTTGCCATAGTCGCTGCATCGCGAGGATTCCGCAGCTTAGTCACTGGCGACGGCCTGCCCCGGCTACGGCTCCGCTGTTGCCGATGCCGTCCGCCGCGGAACACGAACCGCGCCCGAACCGGATTTCGCCCGCACGCGATTCCGCGAGTTCAATTCATGGGCTTCACAGTGCCGCAGTCCGCACCGAGCCAATGCGCGCGCGTTGCAACCGTCGTCGCCATCGTCTTGCCGTCGTTGCTGACGGTCATGTCGACATTGCCGATCACCGTTTCGGGGTCGCGCGCCTCGAAACGATAGGTGCCGGAGGCGTTTTCGCGCCCTATGCAGGCGAAGCTCCCTGCGCGCACGGTCGACGTGCTCGATACGACCTTGTGCGTGCAATTCCCGTTGCCGATGTTCTCGGTCTTCTCGAAGCCCCTATCGATGTCGGCTTGGGTCACGCAGCGCTTCAAGACGTGATGCTGCGGTCCCATCGCGTGCTGCAGCGCCGCTTCCACCCGAGTGCGCTGCTCCGGAGAAATTTGGGCGAGAAGGTCGGGCGGGATCGGCGGCGCGCCGCTGCTCTGACTGTCGGAGGTGATCTCCCACATGCCGGGCTTGACGTCGAGCGGCGTGTTGTCGGCCGCGAACGCCGCAAGCGCCGCTGCGATACTGCACGACACGGTGATCGAGACGATGCGAATGCCGATCATTAGACCCCCTTGATATCCCGAGCGTCGGCGGACAGCGTTCCCGGCTTTGATCGACGCCGATGAAACGCTAGCATCCGCCCGGCGAACGAGCCAGCAGCCATTCCGTGGCGACACAACCACCGTTGCTAAGGTGCCGCGTTCGTCGCTGCGGTCACTTTTGATAGCGCCGCCGGAGGGCGTCCGACCGGTCGGACGCGCAGTCGAGTCCGGTGCCACGGTGTCGTCAGGTATAGAGAGCTTTCAAGCGACTGCCATTCGCAGACAGGATTTGCCGCCTGAGATCGGACGCAACGTTCTCAAGTTGCCGTTGCGGCGACGGTAACCCCATCGGAAAGGGCCAATCCGATCCGAAAACGATGTTCTCGGTGCCAAACACGCTCGCCGCCAGGCGCAGTGCCTCGCCGTCGTGAACGACGCAGTCTGCCATGACGCGCCGTAAAATTGCCCGCGGCGCCGACCGCGTCGTGTCAACGCCGGGGCGTTTGGTGTCGAAGCCGCGCTGCCAGCGACCCGCGACCATTGCCGTAGCGCCGCCGCCATGCGCAAGACAAAACCGCATGCGCGGATACCGTTCGCACACGCCGCCAAAAACGAGATGAGCGACCGCGACGGCCGTCTCGTGCGGATTGCCGAGAAGGTTCTCGAGATAGAACGCCGCCAAGCGGCCGTCGGCGCACGAGGCGGGATGCAGGAATAGAAAACAGGCATTGGCATCGAGGACTTTCCACAAGCCCTCGTATCGTGGATCGGAAAGCGCGAGCTCGCGCGTTCCGCCCGCGGGAGCGCTGAAGCGGCGTGCTCCGTGACTGATGCGACTTTCGGCAACATCTTGCGCCAGCGAAGGATGCTCCAGCGGCAGATGGTAAAGCGGGGCGAGCCGCCCCTGATACGCGCCGCAGACCGCCGCGAGCCCTGCATTGACATAATCGACCCAGCGCGAGGCCTGCGCCGGCGCCAGGGTCTGACGATAGAGCGGCGGTGGTACCGACACCCATGCCTGCTCGACTCCATTGTCGTCCATCCAGCCGATGAGGACGTCGGGCTTGAAGAGCGGCTTGAGGCCGAGCGTGCGGTCATCGAGCGTAAGCCGCATGTCGTCCGCATCCCAAGCGGCGCCGTCGAACGCCGCCAGACGATCAGGAACGATCGGCGCGAGATGGGCGTGGACATCGAGCGCGATGCGATCGTTCCTATCGGTGTCCATCGCGCCCAAGCGGCGATCTTCCGGTATCAGCGCGGCTCGAGATTGGCGTTCATCTCGCCGTTCCAGAACTCGGGCGACCACTCGGGGCCCCAGGTGTAGGGCAGGCTTTCCCAGTCGCGGCATTGCCAGCGGTCGGTGATCTTGTCCATGTCGGCGTAATACTCGACCCAACTGCCCCACGGATCGCGTGTGTAGTGGAACAAATTCGACGCGATCGCGTGACGCCCCGGTCCGAACGATTCCTTGTAGCCGGCCGCCCGCATGCGCCAGGCGCCATAGCCGATGTCGTCAAAGCTTGCGACCTGAAAGCTCGCGTGCTGGAAGCCGCGATGGGTACCGTTGATGAGGCCGAAACAGTGATGATCGATCACGCCCTCGCCCGCGGCCATGAACGCGACCTTGCCCTTGCCGCGGTCGGTTGTACGCAATCCGAGTACGGTGGCGAAGAAAGCTTCGGCGCGCTCCCATTCCTGCGTGAAAATCAGCATGTGGCCGATCCGCATCGGCGGTCGGTTTTTGTCGAGTTCCCGCCACAAATGCACGTCGACCCGGTCGCTGCGCCCACCGAAATTTGAAGCCTGCAGCGTGACCGGCGCCAGCGGCTGCGGCCGGGCCGGATTGAGATGGATCCAGGTTCCCCAGGGATCCTGGAACCACAGACCGGCGCGATGGCCGCCAGCGGGCGCGGTATCGGTCACCTTCAATCGCGCCTTGGTGAGCTTCTCGGCGAACGCGTCCCGGGTCTCGGGTGCGATGTAGAACGAAAGGTGATGCAGCCGCTTGTGACCTGCCGCGGTGAGAACGATCTCGGCATCGATCCGACCGGGGCACCGCAGCAACAGCACGGAGCCGACGTTCTGCGCCTGCAATCCGAACGTTTCGTAGAAACGCTGCGCCGCCCCGAGTTCCGGCACCTCGAGTCCGAACCCGCAGAGTCCGGTCACCTTCGATTCGTTCATAACAGTCTCCACTCTTTTCCGTTTCGCCGCCAACCCGCTCAGGCGTCCGGAATCACGGCGATCGCGCTAATCTCGATCAGATAGTCGGGTGAGACCATCTTGCTGACCTCGACCATGGTCGAGGCCGGAAGCGGCGGCTTGAAATATTCGCGGCGCACCTTGTGAATGGTCTCAAAGTGCTCGATGTTGCGGACATAGACGTCAACGCGGCAGATGTCGGCCATGCCGCCGCCCGCTGCTTCGACGGCGGCCTTGATGTTCTCGCAGACCTGCCGCGTTTGCATTTCGATGTCGCCGATTCCGGCGATCGAGCCGTCCGGCCGGCGTGCTGTCATACCGGAGATGAACACCAGTTTGCCGCGCGCTTCGATCGTCGTCGCATGCGAGAACTGCCCCGGCGGCGTCCGCAGCTTGTCTGTGATGATCTGTTGCTTGGTCATGAACGTCTCGTCCTCATCAATTGCCGCGAGGTCGGTGCACGTCCTCAGTGGGCGTCGCGCTCATCAGCGTACCAGGACGGCTTCTGCGGATAATGCGGCCCGTCGTAGATCTCGACCACTACGGTCTCCTCGTGAGCGATGGTCGGGCCGTGCACATTGCCCCTGGGGTTGCAATAAAAGCAGCCCGGAGTCAGGACCACGCCGGTTTTCACGTACTCGTATTTGCCCGACAGGCAGAACATGAACTGGTTCGAGGCATGGCTGTGCGGTTCGGGGATACCGGCACCTTTATCGAAGCGGATCAAAGCGATCGTGGCCTCGGTCTTGTCGTCTCGCCACAGCATCTTCTCCGAAACGCCTTTGAGCGACTTGTGCCGCCAGGGCATATCGTTGCTCTGAATGAGAATCTCGCTCAGATCTGGTGCGTTTTTGGGGAGCATTTCAGCCTCGCTCGTTGCAGATGGCGGCCGCTACGGCCTCGGGGTCACGCCTGAATGCGGGAAAGATCCTCGGCGGCTTCGTCCGGCGCGGAGAGCGGTTCCGCCGATACGCCGAGCTCGCGCGCCGCGCGGACTAGCATCGCCGCGACTGCCGGCTCGAGCCGTACATGGCCCTCCGCTTGCTGCCGCTGACGCCATTCGATCTCGCCGGGAGCATAAAGTTGTGCGACGCCCGGCGCACGCCGGCCGGCACGAAGCCGATCGGCCGCGGCGGCCGCGGCGACGCGGAAAGCCGCTGGATCGGCGAAATGCGCGACGTCGATGGCAATGAAAAGATGCGAGCAATCGTAGGGCACGGCGAAATCCCCGTAGAGCGGCTGCACGGCGGCGCCGCTGGCGCCGCCCGAGAGCAGCCCGCACATGAGGTCGATGAGAAAGGCCATACCGAAGCCCTTCGGCCCCGCAGCCGGCAGGAGCATGCCGGCAATCGCGGCGGCCGGATCGGTCGTCGGCGTTCCGTCGATGGTCACGGCCCAGTTCGGGGGAATCGCCTCGCCGGCCTTATCGGCGAGACGAATCTTGCCCATTGCCGCCTCGCTGGTCGCCATGTCGAGAACGATGGGAATCGGCCCGTCGGTCGGTACGGCAATTGCAAGTGGATTATTGCCGACGACCCGCTCCGCACCGCCGGGCGCCGGCATCAGCGGCCGGGTATTGCAGGCAACGATCCCAATGCAATCGGCGGCGGCGGCCTTCACCGCATAGCGGCGCGCCGTTCCGAAGTGGAACGCGTGCCGGACCGCGACAATGCCCGCGCCCAACCGCCGCGCCCGCTCGACCGCCATGCCGACCGCCTGCTCGCCAGTCAGTTGCCCCAGCGCATGGCCGGCATCAAGTACGATCGCGGCGCCACGATCGGAGACGACGGTTGCCGCTTCGCGAGTCGAGACCGATCCCTGTCGGATGCGTCCGAGATACATGTCGACCAACATGACTCCGTGCGACGAAACGCCCTCGAGATCCGCATCGACCAGACCCTCGGCGACATCCCGCGCCGCAGCCGGCGACAGACCGGCGGCGACGAAGAGACGCACGACCAACACTCTCAATTGTTCGGCGGCGATCAAAATCGCGCCCTTCTCGGTCATGCGCCGCCCGCTGCTGGATTCGGAAAAGCCGAACGTAAACGGCCGCATGCGCCCGACAACGTGCAACGACGGCTTGCACCACAACCATTCCCTGGACCGACCATCAGCGAGTTACTTCGCGGCCCTGCCGTTCGTCGGCTCGGTTTTGCTCGACCCATCGTGACCTGCTAGAGACTTCATCACTTTCTGCATCGTGCGATCGATGTGCTCACGGTTGAGAGCGAGCGCCTGGGCGACGTTCCGGTTCAGTGCCGCACGCATGATTTGTTCGTGCTCCGCGATGTCGTTTCGCGGCGTCGACCTCGAAATGATCGACAACGCCACATAGCGGGACGTCTGGTCAAACAGGTTGTCGCGGATGCTCAGCAGCGTCGGCGACCCGCAGGCGACCACGAGCGCCGCATGAAACACCCGGTGTTCGCGCGCCCAGTCGGCATTGATAGCGCCGCCGGAGGCGGTCGTCTTGCGCTGCCGCGACAGGCGATGGAACGCGCCGAGCAGATCCGCTTCCCATTCGACTCCACCGCGCTCGATCGCCCAACGAAGCGCCAGCCCTTCGATTTCGATGCGCGTGCTCATCAGATCGGTCAGCCGATCGCGCGAAACCCCGGAAACGCGAAAACCCTTGTGCTGCTCGAGCTCGACCAATCCTTCGGCCTCGAGCCGCATCAGCGCCTCGCGGATGGGGCTGCCGCCGACGCCGTAGCGTTCGCGCAGCGCCTCGACACGCAGCCGCTCGTTCGGCATCAGGCGGCACGCCACGATATCGGCACGCAGCCGATTGAAGACCGTCGCATTGAGGGTCGGCTCGGTTGCCTCTTCGACAGCACGGGCAAGCGGCATGCGTGGTCTCCGAATGAGTAACGTGAGGCAGGCCCCGTTCGAGAGCCTCCGGCGGCGCATCGCGCTGCCAGGATAACGCCACCATTACCGACGATCAAACTGATTTTCGAAAATATGTTGACTAACCGAATCCATCACTTCAGACTTTGAGCATTGAGACGGCGCGCGGCGGCCGCCGGAACCGAAATCGGCCTCCCGCTGACTTCCGTCACGATCGCGACGCAATGACGAGACGCAGGGGAGATTGCATGGCCGCTCGGTTCATAGTCACGAAGAAACGGATCGTATTGATCGCCCTGACCGCCCTTGGGCTCGCAGCCTCGCTGGTTATGCCGGCCGCGGCGCAACCGAAGCCGCTCACCAAAGTCACGTTTTCGCTGGACTTCATCCCGCTCGGGCGCCATGCGCCGTGGTACGCCGCTCTGGCCGAGGGCTATTTCAAGGATGCCGGGCTCGACGTCACCATCATTCCGAGCCAGGGTACCGCGCAGACCGTTCAAGCAGTGCAATCGGGAACGGCGAACCTGGGATTCGTCGATCTGCCGAGCGTCGCGCTGGCGCGCGCCAACGGATCCACCCTGAAGCTGATTGCGATCAATTACGAGAAAGCGCCTTATTCGATTTTCAGCCTGGATCCCGGCGCAAACGTCACGCAGCCAAAGCAGCTCGAGGGACTGACGCTTGGCAGCGGATCGGGCAGCTCGACGCCGAAGATCATCCGCGGCTTCATGGCGCAGCACGGGCTCGATCCCAGCAAGCTCAACGTCGTCGATGTCGCACCACCGGCGCGGGCGAGCACGCTGCTTGCACACAAAGTGCCGTCGATCGAGTTCTTCGTCATGTCGAAGCCCGGCCTCGAAGCTGCGGCGAAGGAGCAACATGCCCAACTGCGCACGTTTCTCCTTGCGGATCACGGGCTTGAGCTCTATTCGAACGGCATCGCTGCGACCGACGAATATTTGAAAAAGAACCCCGACGTCGTAAAACGCTTCGTCGCTGCAGCGCTGAAGGGATGGAAGTTCGCCCTCGATCACGCCGACAAGGCGGCCGCGGACGAACTCAAATACGTGCCCAGCCTCAAGCCCGACGTGATCAAGGCCGAACTAACCGTCGTCCGCGGGCTCGCTGTCACGCCAGATGTTCGCAAACATGGGCTCGGATGGTTCGATCCGGCGAAAGTTCAATCGGGTCTCGCTTTTGTCGTCAAATACATCGGGGTCAGCGGCACGCCGCCGAAGGCAAGCGACCTCTATTCGACTGCATTCTTGCCTGCGAAACCCATCCTGCCTTGACGGTCCGCCGCGCGCAGGTGACACATTCGTATTTGAATGCCGGACAACGCGACATTGCGGGAGCGGGCTGAGACGATGCCCGCTCCGACGCCTTTTGGCCATTTCTCCGACGTGCGTCAGGCATTCGCGCGTGCGGGTCAGCCGGCGCTCGTCGCGATCGAGACGATTTCCTTCGATCTCGAGCGGGGTAAGCTCGTGAGCCTGCTCGGCCCAAGCGGCTGCGGCAAAACCACTTTTCTGAAAATCGTCGCCGGGCTGATTCGCGCCACTGCCGGATGCGTTCAGATTAACGGCGTCGACGTCACCGAGCCGCAGCCGAACTTCGGCGTCGTCTTCCAGCAGCCGAATTTGATGCCATGGCGCTCGGTGCTGCGGAACGTGCTCTTCCCCCTTGAAATCCGCCGAGAAAGCGGCGCCGAAAATCGCGCCCGGGCGCTGCAACTGCTGTCGCTGGTCGGCCTCCAGGGGTTCGAGGACGCCTATCCGTCGCAGTTATCCGGTGGCATGCAGCAGCGGGTCGCGCTCTGCCGCGCCTTGGTCCACAGGCCGCAACTGTTGCTGATGGATGAACCCTTCGGCGCGCTCGACGAACTGACGCGCATGGAGATGCAGGACCTTTTGCTCGACATCCGGTCGAAAACGGGCGCCACGGTTCTGTTCGTCACCCACAGCATCAGCGAAGCGGTTTACGTATCGGACACTATCGTGGTCTTCAGCAAGCGGCCCGCCCTGGTTGCCGATTATATCGACGTCACGCTCCCCTATCCGCGTACCCCCGAAGTTCGTTATTCCGGCGAATTCACCGCAATCGAACACCGCGCCGGTCGGGCGCTCGGAATCACGCGATGAAGCGCAATCATTTGGAACGGGCGCTCTATCCGGTCGCCGGTCTGGTCGCCATTGTTGCGCTCTGGCAGGGTTACACCGATCTCACGGGCATTAGCCGGATCGTGCTGCCGAGCCCGAGCGACATTCTTGTGGCGTCGGTGCGTGATTACGCCCTGTTGATGCGGGAAACTTGGCCGACGCTGTTGGCGACCGTGCTAGGCTTTGGGATCGCCCTGGCAATCGGCATTCCGCTCGCGGTCTGCGTGGCGAATTCGCGGCTGCTCAACCTCGCTCTCTACCCGATCCTCGTAGCGACCCAGTCGGTTCCCAAGGTCGCAATCGCGCCGATCGTTTTGGTCTGGTTCGGGCTCGGCATGCAGTCGAAGCTCGCCATAGCGTTTCTGGTCGCGTTTTTTCCGATCGTCGTCGATACGGCGACGGGCCTGCGGGCAACGCCGGTTGGCCTGCTTGAACTCGCGCGATCCCTCCGCGCCTCGCCTTGGCAGGTTTTTCTGAAGGTTCAGATGCCGGCGGCGTTGCCGTTCATCTTTTCGGGCGCCAAGGTGGCAATCACGTTGGCGGTGATCGGGGCGGTCATCGGCGAATTCGTCGGTTCGGTCAACGGACTCGGCAATCTGCTGTTGACAGCGAACTCGCAACTCGAGAGCCCGTTGGCATGGGCCGCCCTGATTTGGCTTAGCGCCCTTGGGATCGCTTTATTTGCGGCCGTATCGCTCACCGAGCGGCTCGCCATGCCCTGGGCCGCCTCGGGCCATCATTAGCGACGCGTTGACGGCGCAGGTCGGGAACCGCGCTTCGTAAGACTTCGACGGCGCGATCGCGCCGCCCGGACCCACTCCTTCCAGCCGCCGATGGGTCGGGGCTCCTCGGGCTTCGCGCATGGATAAGCGCTCCTTCGCAACCGCCGAGTCTCCCTTGGACGTGACCGTCCTATCTGTTGAGCGGCACCCACACATTCGGAGCCGTAACCGGAGATCGTGTTTTCTGCCGGAGCAAATAAATCTTCTTCCGACACCAATCGGCGCTACGCTAGATTGTTTCAGTTCCGGACCTTGAGCGGGATTTCGATCGGTACCGAGGAATGTGTTCCTTAGCTGTTCAGAAACAGGGGCGCTATCGGCACCCGTGACACTTAGCTCAATCGCGGGAAATGGCCGGCGGGCATGTGCTCCGGCAGGACACATTTCGCCTATGCCAACAACGGGAGGTGCGCATGGAAAAGACGGGCCAGAGATCCAATACCCCTGTGAGCGCGCGCGAGACGATCAAGGAAAGTCGCCGAAAGTTCCTTCGGAATTCTTTTGTCACCGGCGGAACAGCCGCATCGATCGGCGCGCTGGGATTTCCTTCGATCGTTTCCGCCCAAGTCGACCAGTTGCAGCCTCGGCGGATTCCGACGTCCGGGGGACGCAAAACGGTCGGTAAGGCCAATCACTGGTATGTCCCGGCATCCGACAAGACGATCCACTGGGGGTATTTCAGCAAGAACCTAAAACCTGTCGTCGAAGTCGAGTCGGGAGATTTCGTCACGATCGAGGCCCTGACCCATCAGGCGGGTGATGATTACGAGCGCATGATCAAGGGCGATCCCGGCGCCGAAAGCGCCTATTACTGAACGAAAACCCAAAAGAATGTGAATCGGCGCGGCGCAGGCCCCCTCGATGCTCCGAACGGTGCAGGCGCCGGCTGGGGCGTCCACATCTGCACCGGGCCGGTGGCCGTGAAAGGCGCCGAGCCCGGCGATATTCTCGAAGTCCGCATTCTCGACGTCTATCCGAGGCCCTGTGCCTACCCGAAATACAAGGGCAAAGCGTTCGGCACAAATCTCGCAGCGTGGTGGGGATTCCAGTATCACGACCTGATCGATGAGCCCAAACCGCGTGAAGTCGTCACGATCTACGAGCTCGATGCCCGCGGCGAGCAAGACTTCGCGACGCCGATCTACAACTTCCGTTGGGTGCCGATGACCGACCCGTCGGGAATTTTCCGCAGGATCTACGACTATCCCGGGATGATCACCGATCACGCGCATGTTCACGAAAACCACAACATCATGCGTGGCGTTCGGATTCCCGTACGGCCCCACTTCGGAGTCATCGGTCTCGCACCCAAGGAAGCGGATATGGTCAATTCGATTCCGCCAAGCTACACCGGCGGCAACATGGACGACTGGCGCGCCGGAAAAGGGGCGACCATGTACTATCCCGTCTCGGCCGACGGCGCATTGCTGTCCGTGGGCGATTCCCATGCGGCTCAGGGTGATTCCGAACTTGGCAGGACGGCGATCGAATGCTCGTTCACCGGCGTGTTCCAACTCATCGTTCACAAACGGAAGGATCTCACAGGAACCGCGCTTGAGCATCTCAGATACCCGATGCTGGCGACGAAGCGAGAATGGGTTGTTCATGGTTTCGCGTATCCGAATTACCTCGTCGAGTTTGGCCCGGCGCCGGCAAAGCAGAATGACGTATGGAAGAACACCTCGTTGGACAAGGCGATGCGGGACGCCTATCGAAAAATGCGGGACTTCCTCATGTCGACGCAAAAGCTCAGCGAAGATGAGGCGATTTCATTGATGTCGGTTGGGGTCGACTTCGGGGTGACGCAGGTCGTCGACGGGAACTGGGGCGTACATGCCACCCTCAGGAAAAGGATCTTCGCTGGCACGGCAGCATGAATGGGTGATCGCCAGCCCCCGAATCGGTTGCCGCGTCCGACTGGCGGCGGCCATAGCCCGCATCGACGGTTTCGTCTTCACCGCTGGCACCGGCCAAAATGCGTCGGCGACGCGCCGCCGGATCGCGCAACGGATGGCGTGGTTCGGCGTCGCCCTCGATACCGCCGCCGGCGAGCGCGGTAGCCGGCGAATGTTCGCCGCGCGCTCGGCCGTCGTCTGCCATGTTGCTCTGACCGCCGAGGAGATGATGATCGGCTGCTACACGCCCGAACCGCGCGGGCGTTCGAATGCACGGATCACGGGCGCGATGTTGGCGCGCAAGGCACGCGCAACGCGGAAGAACGAAAATTGAAGTGCGTGCTGCATCGGTGTAGCGCGGACTGCGCGGGTCTCCAGAGGAAAGCAAGGGAATCTGCGAGTTTGAGCCGCCGCACCGAGTCCGGGCTCTGCCTAGGGCGTTTCATAGTTTGACGGAAGCATAGCCGGCATTTGCGAAGTAGTTGGCGCATTCGGCGGGCTGGATTATCGGGGCGAGGTGTCCGATGTGATGCCAAACGTCCTCGATGGTTCGCTTTTGGGCGAGACGCATCCAATGCTTGATCTTCGCGAAGGTCCGCTCGATGGGATTGAGATCGGGGGAGTAAGGCAGCAAGTACCATAGCTGGGCGCCGGCCACTTTGATCATTCGCCGGATGGCTGCCGTTTTATGGCAGCCGAGATTATCCATGACCGCGATATCGCCGGGTTCCAGTACAGGTACGAGCTGCTGCTGCACGTAAGCGCGGAAGCATTGGTCGTTGATCGGTCCGTCGAAGACGCAGGGCGCGGTGGATCGGTCGCAGTGCAACGCGCCGAGGAAGGTCAGGGTCCGCCAGTGGCCGTGCGGAGCGAAGCTGCGCAAGCGCTTGCCCTTCGCCCCTACCCGCGCAGCGGCGACATGTTGATTTTGATCCAGGTCTCGTCGATGAAGACCAGCCGCCGCAGGTCGAGCCCCGCCTGCCAGCACCGCCAACGCTGACGCTTGCGCGCGACATCGGCGCGGGCCTGTTCAAGGGCGAGCAGGCTTTTTTCTGAACCGCAGCCCATCGCGCCGCGCAAACAGCCATATCGCATTGTGCGAGACATGGACACTCTGCGCCGCCAACTCGTCCTTCAGCCGATGCAGCGTCCGGTGCGGCGTCTGAGCGATCCGCTCCAGGATACAAGGCGCGGATGCGGCTCAAGCACCCGCTTGCGACGGCCGCCCATCTTGCCCGGCGCAACCGAGCCGGTCGCACGATGGCGCTGCGACCACTTCACAACCGACGAAACAGAAACGCCGAGCCGGATCGCAACGGATCAGCAGACCTCCCCGGCCAAAACCGCCGCAACCACCCGTTCGCGAAGATCGATCGGTAAAGACGCGTCATCCAATGCTGGCCCCCAATCCAGCCAGCATCCTTGAAACACAAAACCACCCAACCCGAATCCCTTCGGATTCAGCCCAGCCTTGAAGCACTCTAGGCAAGACAGAATACACCCAGCACGAGAAGAAGTCCGATGCAGGTCGCTGCATAGAGCCAAAAGAGCCAACGGCGTTCACTTCGCGTCAACAGGCTGAGCATCGGCCCTTACCCCACGTTAAAATGGCCTTCCCCAGTCCCGGCGAACCGCCGAGTCCATCGGAAGGCAAGCGTTTCCGGCTTCGATAACGGGCTCGGTTCAGGGCCGGTTGCCTATCTCGTGGTTTGCCAACCATTCGAGCGCCCGGGCCATTCCGGAGTGATCCCATTTGTCACCTCCGTGCGCCGTACAAGAATTAAACAGTTCCTGGCACGTCGCGGTGTTGGGCAGACTGATCTGGAGCATCCGCGCGGCGCTCAATGCCAAATTCAAATCCTTTTGATGAAGCTCCATCCGGAATCCGGAGTCAAATTTGTGATCAATCATCCGCTGTCCATGCACCTCAAGAATACGGGATGATGCAAATCCTCCCATGAGGGTTTGTCTGACTTTGACAGGATCGGCACCTGCCTTAGACGCGAAGAGAAGTGCTTCCGCAACTGTCTCGATCGTCCCGGCCACGATGATTTGATTGGCGACCTTGCAGGTCTGCCCGTCGCCGTAGCCTCCGACCAGGGTCACGTTCGCGTCCATCAGGTCAAAAAGCGGCTTTACACGCTCAAAAATCTCGCGCTTCCCACCAACCATGATCGTAAGAGACGCCACCTTTGCTCCCAGTTCTCCACCGGAAATCGGGGCATCAAGATATTCACCTCCGACCGCGACAATCATCTCGGCGAATTTTTTCGTTTCAATCGGCGAAATTGAACTCACGTCGACTACGATCTTGCCTGGTCTAAGCCCTTCTACGATTCCGTCAGACCCGAACAACGCCTCGGAGACGTGCGCAGTATCCGGAACAATGGTGATGATAATTTCAGCGCGCTCCGCGACTTCTTTACCGGACGAGCAGACGATCCCTCCTCCAGTTACGCGTTCATCTGGTACAGAATGTCGGCGATCAAAAAATAGCTTGTGCCCCGCTTTCTGCAGGTGACCCGCCATCGGTCGTCCCATGATTCCGAGCCCAATGAAACCAACATCGGCCATCACCACCTCCCTTTACGCGGCGCCTTGATCTGGGCGCGCCTAACGCGGCGCAACCTCGTGTTTATGTCGGGCAACTATCTTGTTACCCGCCAAGGTACGCAGCCTTTACGTGCGGATTCTTGCTTAGGTCCTCGCCGTTCCCGCTCAAGCGAACTTCTCCGGATTCCAAGAGATACGCCCGATCACACATCTCCAAAGCGGCCAGCGCATTCTGCTCGACCAGCAAAATCGTGATGCCCCGGCTGCGGATATCCCCAATGATTTCGAAAACTTGTTCGACGCGATTGGGCGCCAATCCGAGTGATGGTTCATCAAAGAGAATCAGCTCGGGCCGCGACATGAGAGCTCGCGCAATGGCAAGCATCTGCTGCTCTCCCCCTGAGAGGGTGCCGGCCATTTGTTTGCGCCTCTCCTTCAGCCGAGGAAATCGCACATACATGGCGTCGATGTCCTCAGCAATCTCGGTGCGGTTGTGCCGCAGGTGAGACCCCATCTCGAGATTTTCCTGGACTGTCATATGAAAGAAGACGCGACGCCCTTCCGGGCAATGAGCGATCCCCTTCGCCAGGATGGATCGGGGGGAGGCGCCCGTAATGTCTTCGCCCTTGAAGGAGATTCGGCCTTCCGTCGGTTTCAGGAGCCCGGAGATGGTGCGCAGCGTTGTCGTCTTGCCTGCACCGTTGGCACCGATGAGGGCGACTAACTCCCCTCGGTGAATGTTTATTGTCATGTTGCGGATGGCGCTGATTTTTCCGTAACCACAAGTGACGGACTCGACCTCAAGCATGTCTCGCTCCGTGGCCGAGATAGATTTGGATCACTTCTGGATGGGCTTGGATTTCTGCCGGGCTGCCTTCAGCGATAACGTTTCCGTAGTTCAGTGCTATAACCCGATCGGAAACGCTCATCACCATTCGCATGTCGTGTTCAACAAGCAGGACAGACAGACCGTCCCGCCGAATATTCCGAAGCATCGCCATGAATCTGGCAGTTTCGGTCGGATTCATGCCTGAAACGGGCTCGTCGAGCATCAGCAGCTTCGGTCTCGCCGCCAATGCGATTCCAACTCCCAGCAGCCGCTGCTCCCCATAGGGTAGCGTGCCAGCGAGATCGGAAGCGCGCGATGAAAGGCCCACGAAGTCGAGGATTTCATACGCTTTGGTTCGGAGCGCGGCCTCTTCGGCGGCGACGCGTGGAAGCGCCAGTAGATATTCCCAGCTCTTCCGTTTTCCCTGAAGATGAAGTCCAGTGAGAACATTTTGAAACACTGACTCGCGTTCAAAGAGACTTGTTCGCTGGAAAGTTCGCAGCAGCCCAAGAGCCGCGACCTGATGAGGCTTCAGTCCATTTATGGGTCGGCCCCGATAGATAATCTTGCCCCTCGAAGGATGAATAAACCCACTGATCGCATTGAATGCGGTCGTCTTGCCGGCGCCATTTGGGCCAATAAGGCTTACGAGTTCACCTTCGCCCACGGCAAAAGTCAGGTCAGAGATCGCGTGAATGCCGCCGAAGCTAACGGCAATGTGTTCCAGCTCAAGTACGGCAGCAGGCGTCATCGTCATTTCACTCACCCGAAACGACCCCTCGTCCCGAGTACGGGAAACGCGTCACCGGCGCAGCCTTGCGAAAGCTACGAGACCATTGCTCGAAAGCCGGGACGATACCATTCGGCAGCACGAACACGACCGCGATCATTAGGCCGCCATAGATGATCCACTGCACTTGTGGCGGAGCACTGCCACGGAGAAGCTCGGGTACGAATCCGAAGATCAAGCCCCCCACGACGGGCCCGGCAAGTGTACCTTTGCCCCCGACAATCACCATGATGACCATCGTCACGGTATAGAGGAATTGGAACACGTCCGGATCGATGATACCGATGTAGTGGGCATAGAGGCTGCCTGCCAGCCCCGCGATCGCACCGGATACCATGGAAGCGAGGACTAGATAGCGAGTGACATTGATCCCTACGGATGTCGCGAGCGGCTCGTTCTCTCTCAGAGCAACCATCGCCCGGCCCCCTCGGGAACGCACCAGACGACATATGATCACGTAAGCCGCGACCGCAGCGGTCAGAACGATGTAGTAGTTTGGCACTTCCCCGTACAGATTGCCTTTCCAAATCCCCGGAATATTTGCAGAGAACGGCGGAATGCCGGTGAGTGCGTTCGGCCCCTGCGTCAGGGACACCCAGTTAAGGGCCACGAGTCGCATGACTTCTGCAAAGCTGATCGACACTATGACGAAATAGGCCCCGCGAACCTTGAACGATATTTTTCCGATCACCCATCCAAAGCATCCCGAAGCCGCAATGCCGGCAAAAAGACTCAGCCAGACAGACTGTGGAGGAACAACGACTGCAAAGTTGCCCGTTAACTCGAGCTTGAAGCCGAGTGATACCAACGCGCTTACATAGGCGCCCACGCCAAAGAATCCGACATGTCCAAGGCTGAGCTGTCCGGTGTAGCCCAAGAGCAAGTTGAGGCTCATGGCCGCAACTATGAAAATCCCTGTGATGATCAGGACATGAAGGAAATAACTCTCACGGAGCCATAGCGGGGCAGTGATGAGGGCCGCGAGCGAAAGCCAGGGAATGACGCGGGTCATCCGATTCGATCCGCTCGAGCAAACAGCCCCGTCGGCCTTATCGTCAGCACCAGAATGATCAATGCAAAACCCATCGCATCGCGATAGCCTGACGAGACGTAGCTCGCGCCCATTTCCTCAACAAAAGCGAGGATAAAACCACCGAGGGCCGCACCCAGAAAATTGCCAAGTCCGCCGAGTATGACGATTGCGAATGCCTTGAGCGCAGCGATATCGCCCATCGACGGTGTGGCAATGAAAACCGGACCCAACAGCGCGCCGGAGGCAGCAGCGAGTCCAGAGCCCAGAGCGAATGTCGCGGTATAGATGGCGCCGATATTGACGCCCATCAAAGCGGCCGTATCCGAGTCCTGGAAAGTAGCCCGCATACACTTTCCGAGCTTCGTGTGATGGATTAGCGAACGACTACCGATAATGAGACATGCGGCGACGATGAACACGAAAACACGCAACCAAGAAATTGTAATTGGGCCAATCGCGAGTGGTGCTTCCGGAAAAGGATTCGGAATAGATTGCCCGACGCCACCCCACACAAGAAGTTCTGTGTTCTGCATGATGATCCAGGCACCGATAAGGACGATCATGGTCGTATCGATGTCTGCGCCACGCAGCGGACGCAGCAGGGTTAGTTCGATTCCACCGCCCAGGAGGATCCCTAGCCCTACCGCCAAGACGAACCCGACGAAGAAGTCGACTTTGAGCAGCGCGACGAGCAAAAACATCATGTACGCGCCGAAGGTGTAGAGCTCTCCGTGCGTGAAATTGACTAGCTTCATGATGCCGAAAATCAATGTCAGGCCAACGCCAACCAACGCATAAGTGCCACCCAAAAGCACCGCATTCACGAGATGCTGCAGGAGCTCGTTCACTGCTGTCCTGCCGGATGGTCTGACGGCAAGTTTGACCCCCAATGAGCCTTCCTCTGCGAGGAGGAAGGCTCAGCCGGCTGACGAAACCGCCGAAGCGGCCTCTTCATTTTTTTCCCCGCGAAGTCTCTCGTCACGATGACGGAGCCGGGAATGCTTAACTCGCTTCAAAACGTCGGCTCGACAACCTTTCCGCCCTTCATTTCGATAAGGTATACGTTAGCATTGGATTGAGCGCTGTCCACCGCACCGGCGTCACCGACCTTTGCAAACTTGTAGGTTGTATTCACGCCTGGAACCTGGACCTGCCAAAACGCCTTCTGAATCGCTTCCGGTTCGGCCTTGCCCGCTTTTTTGATTGCAGCCGCAATCACTCTTATACCGTCGTAACCGCGAAACCCCTCTGTGATTCCGGCAAAGACATAGCCGCGCCTTTTCCATTCCGCGATGAAACTCTGTGCAAGCTTCGGGTTTGGCCAGTTCTTCTCGAACCATGGGGTAAAGCAAACAATCGAATAGACGCCATTCGATGCCTCCGCCCCTGCTTCCTCCATGATCTGGTCCGGCGACGACGACGCGCTTGCGGAAATTATTCGCTGCGGCAATTGCAACGACCGCGCTTGCTTCAAGATGAGCGCTAGCTGTTCAACTTCTGTCACGACGAATAAGCTGTCGCCGCCAGATGCCTTGATCTTCGACAACTGCGCACTTAAGTCCTGGTCGCTCGGTGCCATTAGCTCCTTCGAGACAACCGTTATATGATTTTTCTCGAGCAGATCCGCGAATGTCTTGTAGTTGCCGAGACCCCAATCGTTGTTGACGATGAGGAAAGCGGCTTTCTTGATGTGGAATTTCGGGAGGTACTTACCAAACGCATCGGCTTGCATTTGGCTGTCGGGAGCAATCCGGAAGATCCACGGGTTGTTTGATCGTGTGATCTTGTCAGAAGACGAGGTCTCGACGAGCATTGGTAATTGATAGCGCATGAGAAGCGGCATGATCGCGAGCGTGTAGGTCGAGCTCCACGCTCCCATGAGCACCGGGGCCTTGTCCTGTGTGATCAATTTCTGCGCCGCTTCGACAGCGGCGGTCGGATTACTCCTGTTGTCCTCGATCAGAAGCCGAATATGCTTCCCAAGGACGCCTCCCTCCGCATTGATCTGATCGACGGCAATTTTTGCACCATCAACGATATATGTTCCGGATGCAGCAACCGGTCCGGTCAGGGGCTGGTCAACCCCGATTTTGATTGCATCCTGAGCTGTCGCCCATGAGGGTATTAGGGCAGCCAGACACACCAGCGTAACTAGAACCGGTCGTAGCTCTCGACGATTCATTGCCTGCCTCCGCTTCCCAGACCTGCAAGGGCACGATGCCTTCAGCCGTCGGGGTTCTCTGATTCGGGTGCCTTCGTCTTGGTACTGCTCCAGTTTGAGCGTTGGGTGGTGCCGTGCGCGTACATCCCTATCACCCACGATCTCTCCTACCGCGTTCTCAGCGGTCTCCCCGCCAACTTTGCCACCGGTCACGCAAGTGAACCAAATCGCCGTGATACGCGAGCCGATCGTCGGTGGGCGGTTTCGAGGTGCTGGCAGTTTGTGCGGCGCTTAAGTCCTCCCAATCGCGTTATCGGTTGTTCTGTCATTTTTAATTTCTTATCTCAGATGAGTCAATTTTTAATTTCAGAAAAGGAATCACTGTGCTAACCCTTCAGTTGGGGCCAAGCAAGGTTAGTGTCCCGCAAAGGGCCACAAATCGGGGAATTCGCCCATAGCCTCCTGCTTCCCACGGTGGCTCCCCGTGAACCCGATTCCGACTCGAGGCGCGTAGCGCGTCGGCAGCGCGCCCAATTGTTTCCCGTGAACTCAAACACCGAGGGTCGCCTGCCGTCCGCTCGCAACCGGTCGGGAAAGTTCGCGGTTCATCCGCCCAAAACGGGCTGAATCGATCGAAAGATCGCTGGATAAAGCCGACTCTGACGCTTTAAGGAAGGACAGGAACGTACGAACGGCCGCACGTGCGGAAGACTGCGCGGGCCTCGCGACGCCAATCGCGATTGATCCGACCCGCGGTTGCCCCATCTGAAACCCTCGACGCGACTAAGGGCCCCTGCCATGACGCTACGCTTCGTCGCACCCGCGACGCGGCCGCACTCTCACATCCGACTGGACGAATGGGCAACGAAGGGTTTAATCAAAGATTATTAATGTCAGAACCAGGCTGAACGACGATGAAGAGAATTCCACGGCTTAGCGTGAGCGAAGCGGCGTATTCCGCCGTTAAACAAGTCCTGCTGAGCAGCAAATATTCTCCGGGGAGCCGGATTGACATCGACGATCTCTGTCGGGTCCTAGAGGTCAGTCGGACGCCTGTTTTCGACGCACTTAATCGCCTCGAGGCGGAAGGGATTGTCGAAATCATCCCGCGAAAAGGGACGTACCTCGTCTCGTTCAGCAAGGAAAAAGCGGAAGAGCTTTACGCAGTACGCGAGATTCTTGAAGGTATGGCGACAAAGCTAGCCGCCAAGAACCTCACCGAGCGCCATATCGAAACATTGAAGAAAGCACTCGAAAGGCAGTCAGCTTGTTTGAAGGACGATGATACTGAGGGATACGCGAGCGCAACGATCAAATTCCACAACACGATCGCCGAAGCCGCCGGAAACAAGACGCTCGAGCGCCTATTGGGAACCATCTACGCACAAATGGAAGCACTACGACTGCGGACGCTCTACCTTCCAGAGCGACTGATAAAGAGCTTCGCTGAACACCAGCGAATTTTTGACGCCCTAATGAAACGCGATCCGGCACTTTGTGAGCGCGAAGCTCGAAATCACATAAGAACTACGACCACAGACGCGCTTGAGATTGTTGCCAAAAACGAGAAATCTCAACCTGAGGCGACGGATTTGGTCCAGACTGAACCTTGATCCCCGGCGACCGTCCATCTCCAAAGTTCGAAAACCACAACATCGATTACAGGACAGCTAACGCACATCTGGTGCATCAACTCTCCCTGGCCAGATCCTGGAGTTTGACCTTGAGGTCGGCAAGCCGCGCCGGGTCGACGACGCGCTGGCGCGCGATCAGCTCGCGCGCCGGCCGCATGTCGCGGCCGTTGTTCATGGTCAGGGCCGC
>Ga0209061_1001365_pt1 | contig 41474 bp, 27 predicted proteins | sample Coa_R1_10_FD_187157 | JGI IMG/M metagenome (GOLD analysis project Ga0209061, IMG submission 187157) | Surface soil microbial communities from Centralia Pennsylvania, which are recovering from an underground coalmine fire - Coalmine... | ecosystem: Environmental > Terrestrial > Soil >... | reverse complement strand
GACCACCGAGAGCTGGCCGTCGAAGCCGAGGATCGCCGCCGACACGACCGGGATCCGCAGCCGCACGGACGCGTCGTTGAGCAGGTAGCGCGTCGGGAAGTTGTCGAGGCCGTCGACGATGATGTCGTAGCCCGGCAGGATGTCCATGATGTTGTCCGCGCCGAGGCGGACCGGGTACTTCTCGACATGGACGTCGGGGTTGAGCGCGCGGATCGTCTCCTCGGCGGAGTCGACCTTCGGCACGCCGACGCGGTCGGAGGTGTGGATCACCTGCCGCTGGAGGTTCGAGAGGTCGACCGTGTCGTCATCGATGATCCCGAGCGTGCCGACGCCCGCAGCCGCGAGGTAGAGCGCGGCCGGCGAGCCGAGCCCGCCCGCGCCGAGCAGCAGCACCTTGGCCTCGAGCAGCTTCTCCTGGCCCTCGGCGCCGACCTCGGGCAGCAGCAGGTGGCGCGAGTAGCGGTCGCGCTGCTCGGCGCTGAGCGCGCGCGGCGTCTCGACGCCATAGCCGCGGTCCTTCCAGAGCGTGATGCCGCCGGTCATCGACTCGACGTTCGTGTAGCCGAGGTCCTCGATCAGCGTCCGCGCCGCCCACGCCGAGCGGTTGCCGGACTGGCAGTAGAGGATCACGTGCTGGTCGCGGTCGGGCGCGGCGCCCTCGATGCGCGACTCGAGGTAGGACTTCGGCACGTGCCTGGCGCCGGGAAGGTGGCCCGTCGCCCACTCCTCGGCCTCGCGCACGTCGATGACGAGCGCGCCGTTCTGGAGCTGCTCGCGCACCTCGGAGGGATCGACCTCGACGATCCGGCTCTTGATCTGGCGCAGCACTTCGGCTCCGGAAGGGGTCATCGCCTAAAACACCTCAAAGCGGGTCAGGTTTCTAATACTTCAGAGAGTGTAGCGCCACCGACGGGGCGGCATGCCACCGTCAACCCCAGCGACTGCGGGGCCCATGGGTGGACGGCGAACGCGCCGGCGGCGGGGGCGCGCCCCGTTCGATCCGCCGCCGCAGGACGGCGGAGCCCACGGGGGACGGGACACTAGGATCGCCCGGGTGACGCGGCCCCCGAGCGACGACATCCAGGCGCCGCCGTTCCCGCGAATGGCCGTGTGGGTGAACGCCTCGCGGCTGCGGATGGAGGAGCAGCGGGGCCACCCGGTGCTCGTCGAGTTCTGGGACTTCTGCCGGCCCAACTCGATCCGCACCCTGCCCTACCTCAGCGGCTGGCATGAGCGCTACCGCGACGCGGGGCTCCTTGTGATCGGCGTCCACTCGGCCGGTTTCCCGCCCGGGTCCTCACCGCGTGCGGTCAGGCGGGCGGTCGCGCGGCTCGGGATCGCCTATCCGGTGCTCGTCGACTCCGCGCTCGAGGTGTGGCGCGAGTACGAGAACCTCGGCTGGCCGGCCCGTTACCTGTTCGGGCCCGACGGGATGCTGTACGAGTACCACTTCGGCGAGGGGGGCTACGCCGAGACCGAGCGGGCGATCCAGGAGCTGCTCGGCCTTGAGCGCGAGCCGCTGGCGCCGGTGCGGCCGGAGGACGACCCCGATGCCGTGCTCGCGGTGCAGAGCGACGACGTCGCCGGCCCCTACAGCGGGCCCTACGAGGCGGGCGAGGTGTGGGCGGTGCTCGAGCCGCGCGAGGCCGCGCCGCCGGACGCGCGGGTCGTGCGCGCCCGATCGGTGTCGGCGGGCGAGGGCGCCGGGGCGGGAGAGGGAACCGCGGCGGGCGAGAGAACCGGGGCGAACGGGGAGACCGGGATCGCCGAGGCCGAGCTCAGGGTCGATCACCCCGGCGCGTACCGGCTGTTCGCGCACAGGCGTTCGACCGCAGGCGAGCTCTCGCTCGAGCTTGGCGAGGGCGTCGTCTGCCACGCGGTCTGCTTCACGCCCGGCCTCGCCCGCTGAGCCCGCCGCGGGACCGTCCGGCAGATCGAACGCGGCTGTCCGTGTGCTGTGTCGATCGTGCCCGGGGGCCGGGACAAATCGACACAGCACCCCGCTGCGGGCGCTTGCTGTGTCGGAAACGCCCGGTGAGGCGGCGGCCGCGCGCCGTCAGGTCCGGTCAGTCGAGCAGGTTGACGAGCTCCGGCGCGGTCGCCGGATCCTCGTCGACCCACACCGCCCAGCCGGGCCGATAGGGGCTGCGCGCGGGGTCCCCGCCCGCCAGCCCGCGGTCACGCACCCAGCTGCCGGCGTTCACGAGCCGCGTCCCGGCCGCCGTGGTCCACTCCGCCGGGTCGTCGCCCGGCAGCGGGCCCGCGCGATGGGTGTGGCCGAACACGACGTGGCGCGCGCCGACGCCGAGCCGCGTGAGCACCTCGCCGATCGCGGCGAGCGGTGCGCGACGAAGCGCCGCCGACGAGAGATCGGCGCGCAGCGGACCGAGGCCCGCACGGTTGAGACCGGCGATCAACGCGGGGAACATCGCCCGGAGCGCGCGCCGGCGCGGCGACCCACCGCGCCCGGAGAGCGCCCGCCACGCCACCGCGGAGCCGGCGAGGTCGCGCTCGGCACGGGTGTGCTCGGCGAGCGCCTCGATCCACGCGTACACGGGCGCGAGCGCCGCCTCGTAGTCCTCGGCCGAGCGCGGGTCGCGACTGGCGGTGAGCCGCGCCATCACGGCGGCGCTCAGCCGCTCGAGGATCGGCAGCGTCGTGTGGCGATCGACGTGGTGGCCGTGGGTCGCCCACGTCTCGTCACGCAGCCAGATCCCGGGATAGCGGGCGCGCGCACGCACCGCCGCCCCCTCCTGACCGCCGAGCGCCGCGAGCACGACCGCGAGCGGGTCGCCGGACGCGGCCACGACCTCCGCCTCCAGCCCGAGCGCCGAGGTTCGGTCGCGCCGGCGCAGCCACGGCTCGATCAGCCCGTGGTCGTGATTACCCGCCACGACGACGATCTCCGCGGCCGCGCGCCCGTCCCCAAGGGCGGTTTCGCCGATCGCGGCGAGCGCCGGACGGGCGTCGTCGAGCACGTCGCGCAGGGGGCGCTCGCGCAGCTCCAGCACGTCGCCGAGCAGCACGAGCCGGTCCGCCTCCGCGACCGCCTCGCACAGCGCGCGCAGACAGGCGGGATCGTGTAGCACGGGCTTGGCGCCGCGGGCACCGAGATGCAGGTCGGAGACGAGGAGCGTGCGCAGGGGCCGGAGCGGGGACGCGACTGGGCGGGGCGGCGAGGCGGACGCCGGCGGTCAGGCCGCCGCCATCGCCTGACGGATCGTCTTCGGCAGCATGAAGCGCACGTCCTCGGAGACGACATCGAACTCGCGGATCTCTGCGGTGCCCCGCTCCCGGAACAGCGCGACGACGCGCTGTACAAGCTCCTCGGGTGCGCTTGCTCCGGACGTGATGCCCATCGTCCGCACGCCCTCCAGCCACGACTCGTCGATCTGGGTCTCGTTGTCGATCAGGTGGGCGGCGGCGCCGAGCTCACGGGCGACCTCGACGAGCCGGTTGGAGTTCGACGAGTTGCAGGAGCCGATCACGAGCACGAGGTCGACGGCGCGCGCGAGCTCCTTGACCGCGGTCTGGCGGTTCGTCGTCGCATAGCAGATGTCGTCGGTACGCGGCCCGACGATCGCCGGGAAGCGCTCACGCAGGCGGGCGATGATCGTGCGCGTCTCGTCGACCGAGAGCGTCGTCTGGGAGATGTAGGCGATCCGCTCGGGATCCTCGACCTGCAGCGTGTCGACGCCGGCCTCGTCCTCGACGAGCACGATCGCTCCGGGCGCCTCCCCCATCGTGCCCTCGACCTCTTCGTGGCCGGCGTGGCCGATGAGCACGATCGTGTAGCCCATCTCCGCGAACCGCTTGGCCTCGCGGTGGACCTTGGTGACGAGCGGACAGGTCGCGTCGATCGTCCGCAGCCGGCGCTCGGCCGCCGCGACGTGCACGCCGGGCGCGACGCCGTGCGCCGAGAAGACGACGGTGGCGCCCTCGGGAACCTCGGACTCGCTCTCGACGAAGACCGCCCCCTGCTCACGCAGCTCGGCGACCACGTGCTTGTTGTGGACGATCTCCTTGCGGACGTAGACCGGCGCGCCGTAGAGCTGGAGCGCGCGCTCGACCGTCTGGACCGCGCGGTCGACGCCCGCGCAGTAGCCCCGCGGGGACGCGAGCAGGATCGTCTCGGGGTGGGCGAGCGCCATCGGCCCTCTGAGTCTAGGACCGGAGAGCGCGGGTCGGGGGCGGTTCCCCTCAGTCGTTCGCCGTGATCGCCTGGAGGACGTCCGCGAACTGACGCCGCGCCGCCTCTCGCCGCGCGGGGATGTACTCGCTCGGCACCCCGTCCGGCGGAGGCTCATAGCCCCGCAGCACCTGCCGGGCGACCGAGGCGCGATGCACCTCGTCCGGACCGTCGTAGATACGCGCCGCGCGGGCGAACCGGTACATCGCCTCGAGCGGCAGGTCGCACGAGTAGCCGAGGCCGCCATGCGCCTGAAGCGCGCGGTCGATCACGTCGTGAAGCACCCTCGCCCCGTAGAACTTGATGAGCGCGATCTCCTTGCGCGCCGCCGCCGCCCCCTCGGTGTCCATGCGCCACGCCGCATGCAGCGTCATCAGCCGCGCCGCGGTCATCTCCGCCTCGGAGTCGGCGATCCAGTTCTGGATCGTCTGATGCCCGGCGAGCGGCCCGCCGTGCGCCTCGCGGTACAGCGAGCGCTCGCAGAGCATGTCGAATGCGCGCCGGGCGACGCCGAGCCAGCGCATGCAGTGGTGGATGCGGCCGGGGCCGAGCCGCTGCTGGGCGATCAAAAACCCGGCGCCCTCGCCGCCGAGGAGCGCGTCGGGACCGACCCGCACCGCCGTGTACCGGATCTCGGCATGGTTGCCGTAGCGGCCGAAGCTCTCGTACGGGTGCTCCATCGTCGCCACGTCGCGCACGATCTCGACCCCGGGGGCGTCCGCGTCGACGATGAACATCGAGGCCCGTTCGTGCGGACGCGCCTGCGGGTCGGTGACCGCCATGACGATCAGGAAGTCGGCGATCGAGCCGTTGCTCGTGAACCACTTGTGCCCGTCGATCACCCAGTGCTCGCCGTCCCTGACGGCTCGCGTGCGCAGCAGCGTCGGGTCCGAACCGGCGGTCTCGGGCTCGGTCATCGAGAACCCCGATTTGAGATCGCCGGCCAGCAGCGGGTACAGGTAGCGTTCCTTCTGCTCGGGCGTGCCGGAGAGCGCGAGGATCTCCGAGTTGCCCGAGTCGGGCGCCGCGTTGCCGAACACGAGCGGCGCGATCGGCGAGGAGCCGAGGATCTCGTGCATGAGCCCCAGCTTCACCTGGCCGAACCCCTGCCCTCCGAGCGACGGGTCGAGATGCGCGGCCCACAGCCCCCGCGCCCGAACCTCGTCCTGCAGCGGCGCAACCACCCGGCGCAGGTTCTCCCAGCCGAGCTCGGGATACAGCGTCTCGAGCGGCCAGATCCTCGCGCGCACGAACTCTCGCATCCACTGCAGCTGCGCCTCGAACTCCGGCTCGGTCGAGAAGTCCCACGCCATCGGAGCGCAGGCTATACCGTGTCCGCGGAGGAGAGACCGTGCAGCAGCATCTCGACCGCCTGACCTCGATCGACGCCTCGTTCCTCCACCAGGAGCGCCGCGCCTCGCACATGCACATCGGGGGCGTGCTCATCTTCGACGGGCCGCCGCCGGCGTTCGAGGACTACCTCGACCACGTCCGCGGCCGCCTCCACCTCGTCCCGCGCTACCGGCAGAAGCTCGCCACCCCGCCGTTTCAGGCGGGCCGGCCGCTGTGGGTCGACGACCCGGACTTCAACCTCGAATACCACGTCCGCCACACGGCGCTGCCCGCGCCCGGCTCGGAGGAGCAGCTCCTGCTGCTCGTCTCCCGCCTGGCCTCCCAACGGCTCGACCGCTCCAAGCCGCTGTGGGAGATGTGGCTCGTCGAGGGACTCTCGGAGGGCCGTTTCGCGATCGTCTCCAAGACCCACCACGCACTCGTCGACGGGATCTCCGGGGTCGACCTGGCGACCGTCCTGTTCGACCTCTCCCCCGAGGGATCGCGGCCGTCCGCCGACGATCTCGAGCCCTGGACTCCCCAGCCGGAGCCCTCGGGCGCGGAGCTCGTGCTTGCCGGGGCGTGGGGAGCGGCCCGGACCGCGGCCGGCCTGGCGGCGCGGACGCTCGCCGCGGCGGCGCGTCCCGGGCGCTCGGCGGAGGTCCTGCGCGACACCGCCGAAGGTCTCGGGGAGCTCGTATGGGCCGCGCTCAACCCCGCCCCGGAGAGCCCGCTCAACGTCGAGATCGGGCCGCACCGGCGCTACGTCGCGGTCCGCCAGAGCCTCGCGGACTACAAGGAGATCAAGAACGCGCTCGGCGGCACGGTCAACGACGTCGTGCTCACGGTCGTCAGCGGAGCGCTCGCCGACTGGCTGCGCTCCCGCGGCGTCCAGACCCGCGGCCTTGAGCTGCGCGCGCTCGTTCCCGTATCGGTGCGCACCGCGGCGGGCCGGGGCGCGCTCGGCAACCAGCTGACGGTGATGCGCGCACCGCTGCCCGTCTACATCGATGATCCGGTGACCCGCCTGCGCTTCGTGCGCCACGCGATGGACGGGCTCAAGGAGTCCAAGCAGGCGCTCGGCGCCGCGACGCTCACCGCGATGAACAACCTCGCGCCGCCGACAGTCCTCGCCCAGGCGAGCCGCCTCAACTTCTCCACGCGCCTCTTCAACCTGCTCGTGACGAACGTCCCGGGGCCGCAGATCCCGCTCTACGTGCTCGGACGCGAGCTGCGCGACCTGTTCCCGGTCGCGTTCCTGCCCGAGAACCACCCGCTCGCCGTCGCGATCATGTCCTACAACGGCTCGCTCGACTTCGGACTGCTCGCCGACTACGACGCGCTGCCCGACATCGGCCTGATCGCCGGGGGCGTCGACCGGGCGCTCGCCGAGCTGCTCGCCGCGGCCCGGGGCGCGGAGCCCCGCGAGGATGTCCCGGATCCCCCGCGCGCGTCCCGGGAGCCCGACTCCCGTGGCCCCGCCTCCCGGGGCTCCGACGGGCGGATCGCTCCGATCGTCCCGAGCAGCCCCGGGCGCGGGCGCACGGGCCCGGCCGCCGAGATGCGGGCGAAGAGGCGGCCCGCGCGGAGAAACGGCGGGCCCCCCGCGCGCGGGTCTTGACGGCGTCTGGACTAGAAGCCGAGCGCGAACTTCGCGTCGTCGCTCATGAGCTCGGGCGTCCACGGCGGCGAGAACGTCATCGTCGAGTTGACCGCCTCGACCCCGTCGAGGTCGGAGACGAACTCCTCGATCTGCTCGGCCACCTGGGGCCCGATCGGGCAGCCGGGGCTCGTGAGGGTGTACGTGACGTTGACCGTGCCGCCATCGACCGTGACCTCGTAGATGAGGCCGAGCTCGACGAAATCGAGCCCGAGCTCCGGGTCGATCACGTCGCGCAGCGCGTCGGTGACCTCGTCGACGGTTGCCATGCTCGTCATTCTAGTCTCGGGTTTGGCTGGTTCGTCGGCACCAAGAGGTGCCACCGGGGGATGCCCGGCCAGGACGCAGGATCCGTGGTGTGGGCCTTCTGCCCTTGCGTGACGTCGGCGACTTTGAGTAGGTTTCTCGCATCGTCGACTTCACGGACACTCCGCCCGTCCTTCGTTGCGCCGGCGACGAGGACCGCAGCACGCAGGGGGTTCGGCGCCGCGCCCTCGCCCGTGCGCTCCGCGCCCAGACGGACGTGATCGTCGATCTGTCGGAGCTCTGCTTCGCCGACGTCTCGCTGATGCTCGACCTCGCGCTGCTCGCGCGGCGGCTGCGACGGGGCGGCCGGGCGATCCTGCTGCGTGGCGCGCAGCCGCAGATCCGGGCGCTGATCGAGTCCGTCGGCATCCACCGGCTGCCGGGCGTCGTCCTCGACGCGCCGGGGCGCGCGGCCGCGCTCGACGCCCGCAGTCGCGCCGCCGTCTGAGCTCCGCTGACGCGGCCCAGGCGTCCCGCCGTGTCGGGCGGTCCCCGCGGGCGATCCGTCCGGGACGGCGCGTACTGTGGCGCGCGAATCCGGATCCCCCGCGTCACGGGAGCCCGCCCATGTCCCTCTGCTTCATCGAACCGCAGAACGCCATCCGCGTCATCGCCGACTCGGTGGGCCGTGAGGCACGCCGGCAGATCCTCGGCGAGGTCGTCCGCGCCTGGGTGGACGAGATCCCCGAGGCGGAGCTCGAATCCCACTACGCCAAGGCGGTCGCCGATCTCGACGAGCACGACCTGTCGCTCCTCGCCGCCTGGCACGTCTCGCTCGAGGTGGGCCAGCCGCTGCCGAGCAAGGAGTTCCTCGTCAACGTCTTTCCCTCGCTCGGCGAGAACCGGCGTGAGGCGCTGAAGATCGCCGCCGGCTTCCGCGGCGAGGAGGCGTTCGAGGCCGGCGTCGGCGAGGAGCAGGCGTTCGACACGGTCTTGCCCTGGCTCTCCGACGAGCGCTGTGCGGCGCTCGCCCGGGAGTGCCTCGAGCTGTACTGCTGGGACCGGCTCGGCGTCGAGAACTAGTGGTCTCTCCCGTAAGTACCTGCGCACCGAGAGGTGTGGCTGGGGGTGCCAGGCAAGGACGCGGGCACCGACGGCGAAGCCGTTGGTCCGAAGGTGTGCCTCTGGCACATCGAGTGTCCGAGGACGCCGCCTGGCGCCGCCAGACGCGCCTCGAATGCGTGCGTATTTGCGGGAGCGACCACTAGTGTCGTGTTTGGAGTTGGTTGGCACCAGGAGGTCCCACCGGTGGATGCCCGGCAACCGCACGGTTGAGCGCAGCATTTTCCGGCGCTGCGGGGGAATGTCGTCCAACATCGCGTCCCTCGCCCAACGGCCGCGCCGCCGCGCGCCGTTCAGCCCCGGCGGAACGTGACGAGCGCGGCGCTTGCGCCGGCGACCCGCACGACGACGCTGCGCCCCCCGCCCGACGGCGCGCGCGTCGTCCGCGGCGCCCCGAGCCGGCCGGTCCGCGTCACCGCGCCGAACGTGCGCCCGCCGAGCCGCACGCCGGCGCGAGCCGCGACGGACGGCGCGGTGAGCCGCTCGACCCGGACATCGCGCGCGGCAAAGCCGCGCGGGACCGCGACCCGCACGATCCGGGCGCGCCCCGGGTCCTTGTCGATCAGCACGAGCCGCTCTGACCCGTCCCGCGCGCGGGTCGCCCAGGCGCTGAGCGACACGCTCCGCGACACCCCCCGGACGGCGAGCAGGCGCGACCCGGCGGGCGCCGCCTGCGCGAACAGCCGCAGCCCGTAGTACTCGGGCTCGACGTGCGCCTGCCAGCGGCCGCCCACGCGGGAGAGCGTGAACGGCTCGTAGGCGGCGTCCGGGAGCGTGTGGAGGTTGACTCCCTGCACGCCGGCCGCCGCGAGTGAGAACAGCGCGTCCGTCGCCCAGAGCGCGCTGGCGAAGGTGTCGCTCACCCCCGGCTGGCCGCGGCAGGCGACCGAGCCGAGCTCATCGATCCGCACCGTCCGGCCCTGTGCGCGCGCAATCCGCACCCACACGCGCACGCCCGCCGCGAGTCCCGCGCTGGAGTACTCGGAGAGCAGGTGCGGAATCGTCGGCTGCTGCGGCGATCCCCGGGAGACGAAACAGCGCTTGAGCGGGTAGCGGTGGACGGTGAGCTGACGGACGTCCGGCTCCGAGCGCAGGAACGCCGCCATCGAGGTCTTCCACACGCCGGCGGCGGCGGGATTCTGGTTGGCGGCGAGCGCCGGCCCGACGAGCGGCCACGGTCCCCCGACGCCGGCGAGCGCGCGCACGACCGCCGCCACCTCGCCGCGGTAGCGCGGCGGGCCGTAGCCGCGCGGGCGCGCCTTGACCTTGCGCCCGTCGGCGAGCGTCCACTCGGCGATCGTCGCGTACAGGTTGGGCTCGTTGCCGATCTCGAGCGCCGCGATCGACCGACGGCCGAACGCGGCAGCGAATGCGCGCGCCTCGGCGGCGTCGAGCGCCGGGTCGCCGGCGGCGAGATCGAGCCCGAGGATCATCCGCGCGTCGAGCTCGTGAGCGAGCGCCCCCGCGGTCGCCAACCAGCGCCGGGTGAGCGGATACGTGTAGCCGGAGAACCACGGCGGGCGCACGCCGGGCGCGGGCACCCACGAGACGTCGGTGCTGTCGCCGCCGATCCGGAGCACCGGCCGCTGCCCCGGGGTGAGCGCCCGAATCAGCGCCACGAGCACGGGATCGACGGCCCGCGGATCGGTGCCCGCGTACGCCGGAAGCGCCTGGAACTCCATCGACAGCCCGAGGAACCCGGCGGGGATCGGTCGCCCGACCAACCCCAGGCGGAGCGTCGGGGTGCCCGGCGGGACGCGGACGTCCGGCACCGACCGCGGCCGGCCGGACCCTCCGCAGCCGGCGATGAGCAGCGCGCAGGCGATGAGCAGTGCGCGGCCTGCGCGGGGCGGCCCCGGGCGCGCCTGGCGTCCGCCCGTCCGCGGCCGGCGGCCGAGCCGCCTCGTCCTCCGCGCGCGGCGTCTCGCCGGTCTCACCGTCCTTCGTTGCCGCCGTCGAGCGCCGCCTCGACCTCGGCGATCGCCTGCTCGGTCTCCCGGAACCACACGGCCCGCATCCCGAGCGCGGACGCGGCCTCGCAGTTGATCTGCAGATCGTCGACGAACACCGCCGCCCCGGGCGCGACGCCGAGCGCGGTGAGCGTCGCCTCGTAGATGCGCGGGTCGGGCTTGCGCACGCCGAGCTCCGAGGAGTCGACGACGACGTCGAACAGCTCGTCCACCGGGATCATCGCCCGCCAGCGCGTCGCCCATTCGCGGACGTTGTTCGTGCAGATCGCGGTCGCGTGCCCGCGTTCGCGCAGCATCCGCATGAACGCGACGAACCGCTCGTTCGGACGCAGGCCGGCGAACAGCGCCTCGCCGAGGCCCACGAGCGACACCGGGCGTCCGCGCGTCCGCTCGATCGCCTCGGCGAGCGCCGCCATGAACTCGGCCTCGGTCATCCGGCCGGTCTCCAGCGCGTAGAGCGGGTTCTCGCCGCGCGCGGCACCGGCCGCGGCCATCGCCGCGCCGAGCTCCTCGAGCGTCACGTCCGAGCGCTCGGAGAAACCCTGGAACGCCGCCGCCAGCGGCGTCGTGAGCACGCCGCCGAAGTCGCTGATCACCGCCCGCGCCGTCACCGCCGGCTCGCTCAGAAGCTCGCGAGCACGTAGAGGCCGACGCCCTCCTCGCCCCGGCTGTGGCAGCGCAGCGGGACCACCTGCAGGTCGCCACCCGCTGACGGCGCGCCGGCGGCCTCGGCGGCCGCGCGCCGGGGGAACTCGTGCTCGCCCGTGCCGATCCAGAGCTCGAGGTTGAGCCGGGTCGGAAGGCCGGCGCCGTCGTACGTCGTCGACAGGCGCGGCTCGGAGACGGCCAGCCAGCGCTCGGGATCGAACAGCGTCGCGCGGACGGTGTCCTCGTCGGGACGGCCGTCGGGCCGCGGACGGGCCGCGATCAGACCGAGCGCCGACCCGTCCGCCAGCCAGCCGGCCACGAACCGCGTCGAGCCCGGCGCCTTCCTCGACGGGCGCGACGGCGGGAGGCTCACGCGGATCCCGCGCCACTGCAGCGGGCGCCCGGCCACGGTGCCCGTCACGCGACACAGCTCGGGTCCCTCGCCGGGCACGAACGCCGCCCCCGGCGGCGGCTCCGTGTCCGGGTCGGCGGGCTCCGCCGCAGCGGGGGCCGGCGGCTCGTCGGGCACGACGCGCAGCGACACCGAGGCGCCGTCAGGACCGGCGTCTCGCTCGAGCCGCCAGCCGCCGTCCGGGGTGTCCGTCACGAGCAGCGCCCGCTCGGGCGGGCCGTCGTCGTCCGGCTCGAGCCGCAGCGCGCAGCGCTCCCCGTTCGAAAGCGCGGCGCCCCAGGCGCTCCCGTCGGGGCTCGCGAACGCGATCGCGCGCAGGCCCGCGGCCGCGTCGGGTGCCGACGGACTCATGCGTGCGGCTCAGACACGACGAGGAGCATCCCGGCCAAGCCTATCCCGCGATTCGAAGCGACCGCTCGTCGCCCGGGAGCGTCGGCTGAGCCCGCGCGCCGTCCGGGTCGACGTCGGTCGCGCGAGCTCGCGCCCACCGGCCGGGGGGCGTCAGTCGAGCCCGAGCGCTGCCTCGGCGGCCGCCAGCGCGTCGGGGTCGGGTTCGGGCAACGGGTCCAGCCCCGCGCCGTACCGCGAGCGCGTTTCCCAGTTGAAGAACGCGAGGTCGAGCGCCTCGAGCGGCAGCGCGCAGGCGTCCGCCAGATCGGCGGCGCGACGCTCAAGCAGCATCGGATCGCCGATCCCGAGGATCCGCTTGGCGCCGAGCGTGACCTGGTCGGACCCGCCGAGATGCAGGCGGCCGGCGCGCAGCTCGTAGACCCCGAGCCGGTCGAGCGTGACGAGCAGGTCGTAGCGTGGGTCGCGGCTCATCGACGCCAGAGCGCCGAGCCGCTCGAACACGCGGTCGAAGCGCCGCTCCGGACTCCACGCCGCCTCCCCGCGGAAGCCGGCCTCCTGCGAGCCGAGGCGGGACGCCCATCCGCGGTAGGCCTCGGCCGCGCGCACCGCGCGGACCGTGTCGCCGGCGCCGCGCGGCCCGAGCCTCGCATCGGCGAGCGCCGGCGGTTCGCCCGAGTCCCAGCGAGAGCGGGCCGCGGCGATCGCCGCGAACGGCCCGCCCTCGGCGCCCGCGTCGAGCGGGCCGAGGAGGGCGATCTGAACCGCGAGCCACGTCCGCTCCTCGAGCGGACCGTCCGCCGCGACCTCGGCGTACAGGCCCGGGGGATCGGCAGCAAGCATGTCCAGGCGCGTGGCCGCGAACGCGAGCTCCTCCGCCAGCCGCGCCGCGGCGGCGCGCGAGTGGATGCCCGGCACGAGCGGGACGCCGTACCCGTCGTCGGCCTCGCGGGCCAGCCGCCGGACGCGGAGTCCCGTGGCCGAGCGGCCGCCCGCGGCGCGCGTGGGGGCGGCGGCAGGCGCCGAGCGGCGCGTGCCGCCGGCCGGGGCGGCGCGGGACGGCCGGGGCTCGGGTCGGCCGCCGGGCGAGACGACCGGGCGCATCTCGATGTCCTGCTCGCGGGCGCAGATCGGGCAGTTCTGGACGAGGCGGTTGTGTCGGCAGAACGTCGGCATGCGGCCCGCCCGTGACTATAGGTGCGGAACGGCTCGCGGTCCCGGCGCGAGCGAGCCGAGCCCGTGGCATGAGCGACCCGGGTGCCGCCGGGCATCGAAACCACCCCACGCGTGGGTGCGGCGCGAGCGAGCCGAGCCCGTGGCATGAGCGACCCGGGTGCCGCCGGGCATCGAAACCACCTCACGCGTGGGTGAGACGCCCAGCATTCCCGGCGGTGGGCGCCGCGCTCAGCCGAAGGCCCGTCGCGACGCGCCCCTCACGTAGAACCGGGGGGCCCAGATCCATCTGGGCCCCCCGGAGAGCCAGGGAAGTGGGGGCGCAGTTCCCTGACCGACAGGGACGGATCTTCCCGCCCCAAGCTTCGCTCAAACCTCCAGCCCCAAAATTGTGTCGACGAGGCGCGGCATGGATCACGCCATCTCCCGGGTCGCACGGTAGCACCTTGCCGCGCTCGACGGGAGTTTCCATGTCGGCTCGCGGACAGAGGCCGAAGCCGCGGGCGGCGTCATCGTCGCCTCAGGCGCGCCGCGTCGCGGGACCGCTGAAGAACTGATCGCCGGGCCGCAGCGAGCCCGCCGCCTCGGCCTGGTGGCGGAGCGTCTGGTCGGTCTCGCCGCTCCAGGCGCCGACGGCAAGCCGCTCGCGGTCGGCGTCCATCGGCGAGCCGCCGAGATCGGCGTTGACGACGCGGGCGCACTTGCGGCCCTCGGCGATCGCCGAGACGACGAGCGACTGCCCGATCCGCGCGTCGCCGCAGGCGTAGACGCGGCCGACCGACGTCCGGTAGGTCTGCTCGGTGCGCAGATTGCCGCGCCGGTCGAGCTCGACGCCGAGCTCCGCGACGACCCCGTCGGGCTCAGGCCCCGTGAAGCCGATCGCGACGAGCACGACGTCGGCCTCCAGCACGAACTCCGAGCCGGGCACCGGCGTGAGGTCGCGCGAGGACTTGCCGGTCACCTGGCGCGCGTAGACGTGGCTCACGTGCCCGTCGCGTCCGCCGAACGCGGTCACCTCGGTCCCCCAGCGGCGCCTGCCACCCTCCTCCAGCGCGTACGTGGATGCGGTGCGCTTGGGCGGCAGCGGCCAGGGGGCGCGCGGGTCCTCGCCCTCGGGCAGCTCGGTGTAGACGTCGAGCATGACGACGCGCTCCGCACCCTCGCGATGGGAGTTCGAGATGCAGTCCATGCCGGTGTCGCCGCCGCCGATCACGATCACCTTCTTGCCGGCGGTCGTGATCTCGGCCATGCCCGCCTGCGTCGGCGTGCGCGCCGGGCGGCCCTGGCTTGCGGCAACCCAGCGGTTGCGCTGGTAGAGGTAGTCCATCGCCGGGTGGATCCCCTGCAGGTGGTTGCCCTCGACCTCGAGCGGCCGCGGCACGCGCGAGCCGATCGCCAGCACGACCGCGTCGTGGCGTCGCTGGAGCTCCTCGGCGCTCACGTCGCGCCCGATCTCGCAGTCGTAGACGAACTCGATCCCCTCCTGCTGCAACAGCGCGACCCGGCGGTCGATGATCCACTTCTCGAGCTTCGCGTCCGGAACACCGAAGCGCAGCAGGCCGCCCGGGCCCTCGTCGCGCTCGTACACCGTGACCGCGTGCCCGCTCTTGTTGAGCTCGGCGGCGACCGCGAGCCCGGCGGGTCCAGAGCCGACGACCCCGACGGTGCGTCCCGAGCGACGGTCGGGCGGCTCGGCGACGACCCAGCCCTCCTGGAATGCGCGCTCGATGATCGACAGCTCGATCTGCTCGATCGTCACCGCATCGTCATTGATCTTCAGCACGCAGGCGGACTCGCACGGCGCCGGGCAGATCAGCCCGGTGAACTCGGGAAAGTTGTTCGTGGCATGCAGCTGGTCGATCGCGTCGCGCCACTTCCCCCGGTAGACGAGGTCGTTCCAGTCGGGGATCAGGTTGCCCAGCGGGCAGCCCTCGTGGCAGAACGGGACGCCGCAGTCCATGCAGCGCGCGCCCTGCCGGCGGAGCTCCTCCTCGGGCTGGAGCGCGAAGTACTGGCGGTAGTCGCCGACGCGGCTGCGGGGATCGCGCTTGTCGAAGCCGACGCGGTGGATCCTGAGGAACGCGCCGAGCTCACCCATGGGCCACCTCCGCCTGCGCGCGCGCCTGAAGCACGCGGCGGTAGTCCCGCGGCATCACCTTGACGAACCGCTCCCGACGCTGCTCCCACGAGGCGAGGATGTTGCGCGCCGGCAGCGAGCCGGTGCGCGCGGCATGCTCGGCGATGAGCTCACGGATCTCGGCCTCATCGGCCTCGGCGAGCTCCTCGAGGTCGACGAGCTCGGTGTTGCACCGCGAACGGAACCGCCGGTCGGCGTCGTAGACGTACGCGATCCCACCGCTCATGCCGGCGGCGAAGTTGCGGCCGGTGGCGCCGAGCACGACGACGCGGCCGCCGGTCATGTACTCGCAGCCGTGGTCCCCGACCCCCTCGACGACCGCGAGCGCGCCGGAATTGCGGACCGCGAAGCGCTCGCCCGCCAGCCCACGAAAGAACGCGCGCCCGGCGGTCGCCCCGTAGAGCACGGTGTTGCCGACGAGCATGTTCTCCTCGGGACGGAACCGCCCCCCCTCCGGCGGCCGCACCGAGATGATGCCGCCGGACAGCCCCTTGCCGGTGTAGTCGTTGCACTCGCCGCGCAGCGAGAACGTCACCCCGGGCGCGAGCCAGGCGCCGAAGCTCTGGCCCGCTGACCCGGAGAACGCGATCTCGATCGTGCCCTCCGGCAGCCCGCGGGCGCCGTGCCGCCGGGCGATCTCGCCCGACAGGATGCCGCCGACCGCGCGGTTGACGTTGCGCACGGGGATCGCCGCTCCCGCGCCGAGGCGCACCCGCTCGCCCGTCTCGAGCGCGGGCCGACAGGCGCCGACGAGCTCCCAGTCGAGCGCGTCGTCGAGCACGGACAGCTGAGCGCGGGTGCGCCGGCGAGGAACCTCGGGTGGCAGGTCGGGCGAGCCGAGCACCATCGAGAGGTCGACGCCGCGCGCCTTGTAGTGCTCGATCGCCTCGTCGGCCTCGAGCAGATCGGTGCGTCCGATCAGGTCCTCGAAGCGGCGGATGCCGAGCCCCGCCATCAGGCTCCGCACCTCCTCGGCGACGAACACCAGATACGAGGTGACGTGCTCCGGCACGCCCCGGAAGCGGCGGCGCAGCTCGGGATTCTGGGTGGCGATCCCGACCGGGCAGGTGTTGAGGTGGCAGACGCGCATCATGATGCAGCCGAGCGCGATGAGCGGCGCGGTCGAGAAGCCGAATTCGTCGGCGCCGAGCAGCGCCCCGATCACGACATCGCGCCCGGTCTTCATCTGGCCGTCGACCTCGACCGCCACGCGCGAGCGCAGGTCGTTGAGGAGCAGCGTCTGCTGCGTCTCCGCCAGACCGATCTCCCACGGCACGCCCGCGCCCTGGATCGAGGACTGCGGCGAGGCGCCGGTGCCGCCATCGTGTCCGGAGATCGTCACGTGGTCGGCGCCCGCCTTCACGACTCCGGAGGCGACGGTCCCGACCCCGACCTCGGCGACGAGCTTCACCGACACCGACGCGCTCGGGTTCGCGCAGCGCAGGTCGTAGATGAGCTGCTTGAGGTCCTCGATCGAGTAGATGTCGTGGTGCGGCGGCGGGGAGATGAGCCCGACGCCGGGCGTCGAGTTGCGGATCCGCGCGATGTACCCGTCGACCTTGTGGCCGGGCAGCTGCCCGCCCTCCCCCGGCTTCGCGCCCTGGGCCATCTTGATCTGCAGCTGGTCGGCGTTGACGAGGTAGTCGACGGTCACCCCGAACCGGCCGGAGGCGACCTGCTTGATCGCGGAGCGGCGCCGGTCGCCGTTCGCGTCCGGCGTGTAGCGCTCGGGGTCCTCGCCGCCCTCGCCGGTGTTCGACTTGCCGCCGAGGCGGTTCATGGCGACCGCGAGCGTCTCGTGCGACTCGCGGGAGAGCGACCCGAGCGACATCGCGCCGGTCGAGAAGCGCTTGACGATCTCGGTCGCCGGCTCGACCTCGTCGAGCGGGACCGGCTCCGCCGCCGGCTTGAGCGACATCAGGCCGCGGAGCGCCGCCTTGCGCGTCGCCTCCTCGTTCACCTGGCGCGCGAACTCGTCGTAGATCTCCTGCGGCTCCCGACCGGCCCGGTCGGCGGGCGCGAGCTCACGCCGGGCCTGCGCGCGGACCGCGTGCTGGAGCGTGGCGATCGTGTCCGGGTTCCAGATGTGGCGCTCGCCGTCCCGGCGCCACTGGAGCACGCCGCCGACCGGCAGCACGTCGCGCGCGGTCCGCGGATAGGCGCGGAAGTGGCGCGCGAGCGCCTCGGCGGCGAGCGTTTCGGCGCCGACCCCGCCGATACGGGACGCGGTACCCGTGAAGTGGCGGTCGATCAGTTCGCGCTCCAGCCCGACCGCCTCGAAGATCTGCGCGCCGCAGTAGGACTGGATCGTCGAGATCCCCATCTTCGAGATCGTCTTCAAAAGGCCCTTGCCGATCGCCTTGACGATGCGCCGCTCGGCCTCGTCCATCTCCAGATCCTCGGGCAGCAGCGAGCGCTCGGCGAGCTCATCGAGCGACTCGAACATGAGGTACGGGTTGATCGCCGAGGCGCCGTAGCCGATGAGCGTCGCCATGTGATGGATGTCGCGCGGCTCGCCGGACTCGATGACGAGGCCGGTGCGCAGGCGCGTGCCGGCGCGCACGAGGTGCTGGTGGACCGCCGCGACCGCCAGCAGCGACGGGATCGCGACTCGCTCGGGGCCGAGGTTGCGGTCGGACAGGATGAGGATGTTCGCGCCGTGCTCCACCTGGGTCTCGGCCTCGCGGCAGACGGCGTCCAGGCGCCGCTCCATCCCCTCGGGCCCCTCCTCGATCGGCCAGCTGATGTCGAGCGTGGCGGCGTCGAAGATCTCGTGCGAGACCTGGCGCAGCTTCTCGAGCTCGTGGTTGCGGAGGATCGGCTGGTCCATGACGAGCTGGTGCGCCTGCTCGGGCCCCTCGCCGAGGAGGTTGAGCTCGGCGCCGACCCCGGTCTGCAGCGACATCACGACCGACTCGCGGATCGGGTCGATCGGCGGGTTGGTCACCTGCGCGAACAGCTGCTTGAAGTAGTTGAACAGCGGCGGCTGACGATCGGAGAGCACGGCGAGCGCGGCGTCGTTGCCCATCGACGCGGTCGGCTCCTCCCCATTCGTCGCCATCGGCGCGATCACGAGCCGCAGGTCCTCCTGCGTGTAGCCGAACGCGAGCTGCCGGGAGCGCAGCGGCTCCACGCGCGGGACGCGCGGCTCGCGCTCAGGCAGGTCGTCGATGTGGACGACCGAGCGCGCGTACCACTCGCCGTAGGGCCGGCGGCGCGAGACGCGGCGCTTCACCTCGGAGTCGTCGACGATCCGCCCCTCCTCGAGGTCGAGCAGGAACATGCGGCCGGGCGCAAGGCGTCCCTTGCGCTGCACGTGCTCCGGGGCGACGGTGATGACACCCGTCTCGGAGGCGAGCACGACGTAGCCCTCGGTGTCCTGCACCCAGCGGCCGGGTCGCAGCCCATTGCGGTCGAGCACCGCGCCCGCCCAGCGGCCGTCGGTGAACGCGATCGCCGCCGGGCCGTCCCACGGCTCCATCAGGCACGAGTGGAAGTCGTAGAAGCCGCGCACGTCGGGGTCGAGGTCGGTCTGCGAGCGGTAGGCCTCCGGCACCATCATCATCAGCGCGTGCGGGAGCGAGCGGCCGGCGAGCACGAGCAGCTCGAGCACGTTGTCGAACGTCGCGGAGTCCGAGCCGCCGCTGCGGACGACCGGCAGCACCTTGGCGAGGTCCTCGCCGAACAGCTCGGAGGCGAGCTGGGACTCCCGCGCCCGCATCCAGTTGATGTTGCCGCGGACCGTGTTCACCTCGCCGTTGTGGGCGATCATCCGGTAGGGGTGCGCGAGCTCCCAGCTCGGGAACGTGTTCGTCGAGAAGCGCGAGTGCACGAGCGCCACGCGCGTGGCGACGCGCGGATCCCGGAGGTCCGGGAAGTAGCGCGGCAGCTGCGGGGCGGTGAGCATCCCCTTGTAGACGAGCGTGCGGCTGGAGAAGCTCGGCAGTGCGAGCTCGCCGCCGGTCTCGCGCTCGATCAGCCGCCGGATCACGTACAGCTTGCGCTCGAACGCCGCCTGGTCGGCGATCTCCTCGCCGGCCTCGACGATCAGCTGGCGGATGACGGGGGCGGCGGTCTTCGCGATCTCGCCGACGAAGCGGTCGTCGACCGGGACGTCGCGCCACCACACGGGCCGCTGGCCCTCGGCGGCGACCGTCTCCTCGATCAGCTGCTCGCAGATCGCGCGACGCTCGGGGTCGCGCGGGAGGTAGCAGACGCCGACGCCGTAGCGACCCGGCGCCGGCAGGTCGATCCCGGCCACGGCGCCGCGGATGAACGCGTCGGGGATCTGGATGAGGATGCCGGCCCCGTCCCCGGTGTTCGGGTCCGCGCCCTCGGCGCCGCGATGCTCGAGGTGCTCGAGCGCCTCGAGCGCCCTCTCGACGACCGCATGGCTCGCCTCCCCCCACAACTTCGCGACCATCGCGATGCCGCAGGCGTCGTGCTCATGGGTTGGGTCGTAGAGACCGGACGGCCCGGGTATGGCGAGACGGGGCATACAGCGGTGCCTTTGCGGCGGGGCGGACAGGGACAGGCACTGCGGAGGCAGTGCGCCGAATCCTACCGGACGGCCCCGCCCACCCCGAGGGGCCGAGCGCTCGAAGGCCGGTCAGCTCTTGGACTTGGCCTTTGCCCGTGAGCCCGAGCCACCGGTTCGGGTGGGGGGCCCGTCTGCCTTCGACGTCGGGCGCTTGCGCGACTTGGCGGGCGCGGCCTTCTTCGGTGCGACGTCGTCGGAGGAGCCGGCGCGGACCTCCGCGAGGCTCGCCTCCAGCGCGGCCATGAGGTCCGGCGCGGGGCTGGTGTCCTCGGCCTCGGGCTGGACGGCGATCTCCTCGCCCGCCGCCTTCTTCTCGATCAGCTGCAGCACGCGCTCGCGGTACTCGTCCTTGAACTTCGCCGGGTCGAACTCGGCGGACAGCGAGTCGATCAGCTGCTGGGCCATCGTCACCTCGCGCTTGCTCGCCTCGGCCTCGTCGAGCGCCTCGAGCTCATCGATCCGATCGGGCGGGAGCACCTCGTCGCCGAACAGCATCGTCGAAAGCCCGAGCGCCTCGCCGATCGGGCGCAGCGCGCACAGCTGCTGCTTGGAGCGGATCACGATCCGCCCGATCGCGATCTTCTGCGACTCCTTCATCGCCTCGAGCAGGAGGCGGTAGGCCTTCGCCCCGCCGGCCGCCGGCGCGAGGTAGTACGAGTGGTCGTAATAGATCGGATCGATCTCCGAGAGCTCGACGAACTCCTCGATGTCGATCGTGCGCGTCGCCTTGGGGTCGAGCGCGTCGAGCTCATCGGGCTCGATGAGCACGTAGCGGTCGGGGCTGAGCTCGTAGCCCTTGACGATGTCCTCGTAGGCGACCTCCTCGCCGGTCGAGGGGTCGACCCGCTTCTGGCGGATGCGCGTGCCCGTCTTGGCGGACAGCTGGTGGAAGCGCACCGTCTTGGGGGAGGTCGCGCTGTACAGCTTGACGGGCACGTTGACCAGCCCGAAGCTGATCGCGCCGCTCCAAATCGCTCGTGGCATTCGCGTGTTTGTATACCCGTACCCGCGTCCGGGCAAGAGCTGGTGGCGGACTTGCCATGCGCTCGCCTTCGGATCACGTCCCATCGTTCGCTGCCAGGAGGTTTTCGATGCGCCCGCTCACCACCACCGTCGCCGCCGCCGGCGCCGCCGCCGCGGTGACCGGAGCGCTCGTGCTCTCGGCCGGCGGCGCGGGAGCCGCCGACGCCGCGTCCTCGGGCCCGACGACGCCGCCCCAGAGGACGGTCAGGGGCACTTTGATCCGCGTCCAGAACGGGACGCTCGCGGTCGGCTCCCAGGTTCCGAACAACCACATCAACGCTCGTCGCACATACTTCGGCAACTCGTGGGCGGTGACCCTCGGCCACGACCGCCAGGGCGCCGTCTATCCGGTCCAGACCGGCAACGGCGGCCGACACTGGCGGACGGTCGGTCCCGCGCTCTGGGTGCCCGCGGCGGACGCTCCGAACGTGGTGAACACGGTTACCGCCGCCAGCCGGACGCTGCAGTACGCCTACGGCGGCGGCGGCCAGGTCGTCGACGTGACCCGCGACGGCGGGCCGCAGTGGCGCCGGGCGACGTTCGACGGCACCGTGCTTGCCGTCTCCCCGGGCGTGCGCAAGAACGAGCTCGTCGCGTTCGTCAACAACGGCGCCGGCGTCACCTGGCAGTTCGTCACCCGCGACGGCGGCGCGACCTGGACGTACTTCCCGCGCTACAGCGGCTGACCGGCGGCGCCGGGCGCCCGGTCCTCCATCAGCGCCGGTCGGTCCTCTCGACAATTTCGATCGAATTAAGTCTAGTAGGAGCGGGCTCCGGTGATCGGCCGGCGTTCGCGCCGAGAGCTCAGCGGCGCGCCGGGAGCTCAGCGGCCGATCCCGGACATGTCCGGGTAGCGGTCCCCGGCGGCGGCGCCGATCGGCGCCGCCTCCTCGAGCGCGCCGAGGTCGTCGGCCGAGAGCTCGATCTCGGCGGCCTGGGCGTTCTGCTCCAGGTACGCGCGTCGCTTGGTCCCGGGGATCGGGACGACGTCGGCGCCCTGCGCGAGCACCCAGGCGAGCGCGAGCTGACCCGGCGTGCAGTCCTTCTCCCGGGCGATCGCCTCGACCCTCCGGACGAGCTCCAGGTTGCGCTCGAGGTTCGCGCCCTGGAAGCGCGGGTTGCGGCGGCGGAAGTCGTCGGGCGGCAGCTCGTCGGCGCTCGTGATGCGACCGGTGAGGAAGCCGCGGCCGAGCGGGCTGTAGGCGACGAGCCCGATCCCGAGCTCGGCGAGGGCGGGTCGCACCTCCTGCTCGATGTCGCGGCTCCACAGCGAGTACTCGCTCTGCACGGCGGAGATCGGATGGACCGCATGGGCGCGGCGGATCGTCTCCGGCCCGGCCTCCGAGAGACCGAGGAAGCGGACCTTGCCGGCGTCGACGAGCTCGGCCATCGCGCCGACGGTCTCCTCGATCGGGACGTCGGGGTCGACGCGGTGCTGGTAGTAGAGGTCGATGTGGTCGACCCCGAGGCGCCGCAGGGAGGCGTCGCAGGCGCGGTGCACGTAGTCGGGCCGGCCATTGACGGCGCGGAAGGCCGGGTCGCTGCGGTCCCGCACGATCCCGAACTTCGTCGCGAGCACGACATCGTCGCGCCGGTCGGCGATCGCCTCGCCGACGAGCCGCTCGTTGTCGCCGAGGCCGTACATGTCAGCGGTGTCGAGCAGGTCGATCCCCAGCTCAAGCGCGCGGTGGATCGTGGCCACGGCCTCGGCCTCGTCGGCGGTGCCGTAGAACTCGGACATCCCCATGCAGCCGAGGCCCTCGGCGGAAACCTCGAGGCCCTGCGTTCCGAGCGTGCGGCGCTCCATCGGACGTGAGGGTAGCCAGTCCTCCACTCGCAGTTCGGGCTCGGGGCGAGCGACACGATGGCCGGGCTCCCATTCCGCCGTGCGGGGCGCTTGGCCGCGCCCGGGATGGGTAGAAGCGCCAACATGACAAACGCTCTGCGGCGCTTCGACGCCTTCCAGCAGGGCCGGGCCTGGCTGGCGCTGCCGCTGGCGATCGTCAAGAAGGCCAGCGACGACCAGGGCGGGAACCTGGCCGCGGTCCTCTCCTACTACGGCTTCTTCTCGCTGTTCCCGCTGCTGCTCGTGTTCACGACGATCCTCGGCTTCGTGCTCGCTGGCGACGTGTCGCAGCAGCATTCGGTCGAGCAGTCGATCCGCAACCAGTTCCCGTCGCTCGGCAACGACCTGCCGCTCAACCACATCACCGGCTCGGCGGTCGCGCTCATCCTCGGCCTGCTCGTGTCGCTGTGGGCGGGACTCGGGGTGACGAGCGCCGCCCAGAACGTGCTGAACACGGTGTGGGCCGTCCCGCACAAGGATCGGCCGAACTTCGTCCAGTCGCGGCTGCGCGGGCTCTTCCTGCTGCTCGCGCTCGGGCTGCTGTTCTTCGTCTCGACGTTCGTGACGGGCGCGGTGAGCTCGACGTTCGGCGGCGCCGGCGCGAAGGTCGGCGGGTACGTCATCTCGATCCTCGTCAACTTCGCCCTCTTCTTCGCCTCCTTCCGGCTGATGACCGACGACGACGTCGCGACCCGCGACCTGCGCGCGGGCGCGGCGATTGGCGCCGTGCTGTGGACGATCCTGCAGGCCGTCGGCGCTGTCTACCTGCATCACGTCACGACGAAGCACTACGGTCAGTTCGCGATCGTCATCCCGCTCATCATCTGGCTCCACCTCGGCGCCCAGGTGTTCATGTACTCGGCCGAGGCGAACGTCGTGCTCTCGCGCAAGCTGTGGCCCCGCTCGTTCTTCGGGCCGCCCGCCGAGCGCGCCGACCAGGAGGCGCGAGCGGCGCTCGCCAAGGTCGAGGAGCGCTCCGAGGAACAGCGCGTCGATGTCGTCTTCACCGAGGAGCCGGGCGGTTCCGGGGGCGGGTAGATGCGGCGCTCGGCATGGTGGGTAGCGCCACGCGACCAAGGATGCCCAGCGCCCCAGGTCCCCGCAGCAGGGGTCAGAAGAGCGTGTCCGCGGATTCCCGCCGGGTGAGCTGCCGCGGCCAGGAGCACAGGCCGCCCTCCGCCGGGCAGCCCGTGCAGAGCCGGCGGTGCGGGTCGGGCGCGACCGGGAAGCGGCGCTCGATCACGCCGGCGGCGAGCGCGCGCAGGCGCGCCTTGAGCTCGTCGCGCTGCGCGGCGACGAACGTCGCGCTCGCCGGCTCCTCGGGCGCCTCCAGGAAGCAGTGCGCGACCTCCACCTCGGCCGCGCCGGCGTGGAGCGCCGCGAGCGCGTACACGAGCTGCTGCCCCTCGTACGCGCGCCGCGCCAGCTCCGCGGGCCGGGCGCTCCCGAGCCGGTCGGTCTTGTAGTCGACGACGAGCAGCCGCTCGCCGCCGCCCGGACCGGACGGGCCCTCGGCTCCCGTACGGCCGCCGACCCCCGACGCGACCGGCTCGCGGGCGAGCACGTCGAGCGCGCCGACGATCATCGGCGATCCCGGCCGATCCTCGAGCGCGAACGCGAACCGCTGCTCGCGCCGGGGCGCGCTCGCCCGCCCGAGCCGCGCGCACAGCTCGCTCTCCGCGAAGCGACGGACGAGCGCCACGAGGCCGTCGAGCTCCTCGGGCCCGGGCGGCGGATCGAGCCCCGCCCGGGCGGCCGCGGCGCGCGCGTGCTCGACGCTCGGCACGACCGGGCGGCGGAAGTCGAGGCGCTCGAGCAGCGCGTGCGCGAGCACCCCACGGCGGCGACCACGCTCGGCGGGGGCGGCGCCCGTCCGGGATTCGCCGCGCTCTGCGTCGGCCCCGGCCGCCGCGGGCAGCCCGAGCACTCGCTCGACGTAGAAGCGATATCCGCAGCGCCGGTAGTCGGCGAGCGCCGAGTAGCTGAGCGTCGCGACCGGGGAGCCCGCACGAGCGACCGGCGGCGCGGGAGCGACCGGCGGCGCGAGCGGGACCGGCGGCGCGAAAGCGGGCGGGCCGGGAGCGGCGGGCGGCGGGTCCGGAGCGGCCGACGGCGCGTCCGGAGCGGCGGGCGGCGCGACCGGCGCCGACCCGTCGGCCGCCTCGTCCTCGCCCGGGCGAAGCAGCGCGACCCGGATGCGCCCGCCCGCGTGCTCGACGACCCCGCCGCCGTCGGCGACGACGCTTCCGATCGATGGCACGAACGCGGGCGCGATCCAGGCGATCGGACCGCCCCCCACCTTCGTGCTGCCCTCGACCCAGCACTCGAGCTTCGCCGCCCCGCTCAGCACGAGCCGATCGCGGGCGCGCGTCATCGCCACGTAGAACAGCCGTCGCTCCTCGGCCTCCTCCGCGGCCCGCGCGTCATTGCCGATCGCCGTGTAGTCGAGTGCCGACTCGCGCCCCGCCGCCCCGGCGCGGGCGAGGCGCAGCCCGATCCGCGGGGGTCGGCCGGGCCCCTCCTCGGAGGCGGCCTCGCCCGGGTCGACTCGCAGGATCGCCGACGACGGCCGTACCGAGCGGCCGAGGTCGGCGACGCACACGATCTCGAACTCCAGCCCCTTGGAGCGATGGATCGTCATCAGGCGGATCGCGTCGAGCGCCTCTCCCTCGACCGGCGCCTCGCCCTCGCGGACGCCCTCCCCGGCGCGCCCGCGCGACTCGAGCGCGTCGAGGAAGCCGCGCAGGTCGGGCCCGTGGAGCGCCTCGTGCTCCCGGGCGAGGCGCATCAGCTTGCGCACGTTCGCCAGCCGGCGGCGTCCCCCGGGCATCGCGAGCATCGCCAGGTCGTAGCCGGTGATCGTGAGCGCGCGGTCGATGAGCTCCTCGATCGACCCGCGCGCCACCCGCCCTCGCTCGGCCTCGAACCACCCGGCGAACGCCTGAAGTCGCGCCGCGTCCTCCGTGCCCATGCCGGCCTCGCGCAGCCGCTCGAGCGCCGCCTCGCCGCCGGCGAGAGCGCGGTACACCTCGCATCCGGCCGCGCGCGCCGCCGCCGCGAGGATCACCAGTCCATCGAACGAGAGCTCGACGAGCGGCGAGGCGAGCACCCCGTAGAGCGCCTCCGCGTCGCGGGGGTTGGCGAGCGCCCGCAGGTAGGCGACGACGTCGAGGACCTGGGGGTGGTCCCAGTAGCCGCGGCCGCCGATCACGTACGTCGGCAGGCCCCGCTCCTCGAGCGCCCGCTCGTAGGCGCGCATGTCGGTGCTCGCGCGCATGAGGACGACGATCTCCCCGGGGGCGGCGCCCGCGGCGACGAGCTCCGCGATCCGCTCGGCGAGCCCGCGGGCCTCGGCCAGCCGCCACGGCGAGGCGATCCCCTCGAGGTCCCAATCCGCACCCTTGTCGGCGATCAGCAGCTCGACCCGCGGATCGGTTCCGCCGCCGTCCGGCGAGGCGGCCGGCTCGACCGGCGCGACGCTGCGTCCGGCGCGCAACGGCTCGAACTCCTCGCCCATCGCCTCGGCAAAGCCGGGGTTGAGGACGTCGATGATCTCCGGGCGGGTCCGGAAGTTCGTGCGCAGCGTCTCCCGCGCGCCCGTCGCCTGCAGGCGCCGGCCGCGCGCGCGGAACAGCTCGACGTCGGCGTGCCGGAAGCCGTAGATCGACTGCTGGGCGTCGCCGACCGTGAACAGGTTGTCGGCGGCGATCGCCTCGATCAGCTCCAGCTGGACGCGGTTCGTGTCCTGGAGCTCGTCGACCATGATCGCGTGGAAGCGCTCCGCGTAGCGCGCGCGGAGCGCCGGCTGCTCGGCGAACAGCCGCCGGGTGAGCAGCTCGAGGTCCTCGAAGTCGACGCCGGACACCTCGGCCTTGGCATCGGCGTAGCGCGCCGCGAACGCGCGCAGCAGCGCGTCGAGCGCCTCGCGGACCGGTCCGGCCGCCGCGGCGGCGGACGCGGCGCGGAACGCCGCGAGCGCCTCCGCGTACTCCTCGCATGCCGCCGTCGAGAGCGCCGCCCCGTTGCGCGGCAGCTTCGCCCGCCACAGCTCCGCGGGCCACACCTGCTCCGGCGCCGGCAGCTCGAGCGCCCGCCCCACCGCCTCGAGCGCCTGGACGACGCTCGGACCGGGATCCGGGATCGCTCCGAGCTCGGCGGCGAGCGCGCTGGCGGCGGCCCGGAGGCGACCCGCGGGATCCGGAGTGTCCGGCGACGCCAGGGGAGGCAACCTCGGCTCGAGCTGCCCGAGCGAGCGCAGCTGGCCGTGGACGGACAGGATCGCCGTGCGCAGCGTGGGGACGCCGTAGGCGGCGATCAGCTCGACCGGGTCGATCATCGCCCCGTCGGGACCGCCGGGCGCCGGCGCGGCGGGCGCCCCGGCCGGCGCCGTCACCTCCCCGGCCGGCCCGGCGAGCTCCTCGAGCGCGCGCTCGAACGCGGCCCCGGCGAGCAGCGACGCGCGATCGGCATCGAGCACCTCGAAGCGCGGGTCGAGCCCGGCGGCGAGCGCCTGCGTGCGGAGCACGCGCGCGCAGAAGCCGTGGATCGTCGAGATGAACGCGCCCTCGGTGGCGCGGGCCGCCCCGCTCGCGCCGAGCTCGACGAAGCGCGCCCGGATCCTCTCGCGCAGCTCGGCGGCCGCCTTCTCGGTGAACGTGATCGTGAGGATCGCCCCGACCTCGGCCCCGTCCTCGAGCACCGCGCGCACGAACCGCTCGACGAGCACCGCCGTCTTGCCGCTGCCCGCGGACGCGTCGAGCAGCAACGCGCCCTGCCGCCGTCCGATCGCGCGGACCTGCTCGTCGGTCCACGGCCGCTCCGCGAGGCTCGCTGGGCTCGACTCCACGGGACTCACCGGCTGCGGCAGATCGCGGGATGCGCGCAGCCGTTCGGCGTGCAGGTCTGCGGACACGGGGTGACCTCGCCCGAGCGCAGGCGGCGGGCGAGCGCGAGCGCCCGCTCGGCGGCCCCCGTGAGCTCGGCGTCGAGCTCCTCGGCGGGCCGCAGGTCGCGGGGGTGGATCTCAGGCCCGAACGCGATCCCCTCGCGGGCGGCGCCGCGTGCCCGCAGGTCCTCGCCGCGCAGCGGCTGGTAGACGCCGGCGACCGGGTCGAGGCGCGCGAGGTCGCGCACGACGAGCATGTAGAGCGCCACCTGCAGGCGGCGGTCGAGGCTCCAGCGCGCGACCGGCCAGTTCGCCTGGGGCGCGCCGCTCTTGTAGTCGCGCACGATCGCCCGGGCGCGGCCACCGCCCGCGTCGCCGCCGGGCTCGACGTCGACGCGATCGATCACGCCGCGGACGCGCACCTCGTCCTCGCCGGAACCGAGCACGAGCGGGGGCAGGCTCGGCGCCCCGTCCTCGAACCCGAAGCGCCACTCGAGCGCCAGCGGCGCCCAGCCGCTCCCGTTGGCGGCCTCGTGCGCCAGATAGCGCTCGACGTCCGCCTGCACGCCGCGGAGCGCCCCCGCCCGGACGACCTCCGGGACGCCGGCGGCAAAGCCGCCACCCGCCTGCGCGAGCTCGTCGATTTCCCGGGCGAGCAGCATCCGGGCGCGTCCGAGGTTCTCGCCGGTGACCGGACCGCCGAGCTCGGCGACGAGCGCCTCCAGCACCGCGTGGATGAGCGAGCCCCGCGCCAGCGGATCGGCCGGCGGCTCCAGGCGGGCCGGGTCGAGCTCGCCCTCGACGAGCCAGCGCACGGGACATTCGGCGTAGCGCTCGAGGGCACCCGCCGACACGACGCGCGTGTGCCGCACGTGCGCAAGCGCCGCCGCGCCGAGCCGGCGCGCCGGCTCGGGCGGCTCGCCGGTGAGCGGCGCCCGGGCGGCGGCCGCGGCGCGCTCGGCCTCGCGCTCGGTCGGGGCCTCTCCGGCGGGCCAGGTCACGTCGGCGAGCAGGCGGCGCCGACGGGCCGCGCGCCACCCCGCGCCGAGCAGCGCCTCCACGTCGTCGATGAACGGCGAGGGGAGCGCGAGATTGCCCTCCTCATCGGAGCTGCGATAGGAGAGGAACAACCGCTCGGTCGCCCTGGAGAGCGCGGAGTAGAACAGGTAGCGCTCGCCCTCGAGCGCGTCCTCGCGAGGACGGAGCACAAGCCCGGAGGCGAGCGAAAGCTCGCGCCGCCGCTCGTCGGAGAGGAACGGCTCGGGCCGCCCGGGCGCGGGGAACTCGCCCTCCTGAAGCCCGCAGACGAACACCGCGCGAAAGCGCCGGGCGCGGATCTCGGCGGGCGCCGCGAGGAGCACTCCCGCCGGCTCGCCGTCCGCGGTGGAGAGCTCGACCGGCAGCTCGCCGACGAGCTCGATGAGGTCGGCCGCCGTCAGCCGCAATCGAGGAGACCCGTCGCCGAGGCCAAGCTCGGCGAGCTCCGCAAGCGCGCGGACGAGCGCCGCCACCGCGCGCGCGTCGAGCTCCTCGTCGGCGTCGAGCGAAGCTGCGGCTGCGCGGTGCGGGGCGGCGAGGAGCCGCTCGGCAAGACGGCACAGCTCGGCGACCGCGCGCGCGCCGACCGGAGGACGAGCTGGCCCGTCGACGGTCGCCGCGAGCGAGTCGAGCTCGCCGAGCTCCCAGCCGAGCGCCGTCCGGGCCGCCGCCACGGTCGTGATCGGCACCTGGCGGATCTCGGCCTCGAGTGCGTCGGTCAGGTCGGCGCGCTGCAGCAGCCCAGGCGCGCGCAGGTACGCGAGGAGATCCGCCGGAGCCGCCGCCTCGCCGAGCCACGCGCAGCGGGCGGCGCCGATCAGCGCCCGCCCGAGCGCGGTGTGGCGGAGCTCGACGCACCGCGTCGCGGCGACCGGGATGCCGTAGCCCGAGAGCACCCGCGCGAACAGGGCGGCCACGGAGGCGGGCGCGCGATGCACGACGACGATCTCCTCCGGGGCGAGGCCGTCCCGCCGCAGGGCGAGGATCTCGCCGGCGACGAGCTCAGCCTCGGCCCGTGCCCCGCCCGCCTCCAGCAGCGTCACGACCGCGCCCGGATCGGGGGGCGGGGTCCGCTCCGCGCCGGCAGCCGCGTCCTCGAAGAGCTCGCGCTCGAGCAGGTGCAGGACGGCGCGCGAGGCGGGCGCGTAGTGGGTGTCGGAGGCGGGCAGCTCCCGGACCTCGCGGGCGAGCGGGCGCAGCGCCTCAACCGCCTCCGCGCGGGCGGTGAGCGCGGCCCGGCCGGGCTCGTAGGTGAGCGACACCATCACCTCGACGCCGGGGATCCGCGCGAGCGTCTCGACGGCGTCGCGCTCAAGCGGGGTCAGATCGTCGAAGCCGTAGACGAACACCGCCTCCGGCGCCGGGCGCGACCAGCTCTCCGGGTCGGCGCGGAGCGCGTCGAGCGCCCGCCAGGCGAACAGCTCGCGGTCGACCCGGCCGCGCGCCTCGAGCTCCCGCACGTAGGCGGCGTAGATCCGGCCGACGTCTCGGCTGAAGCCGGCACGCCGTACGTCCTGCGCCGCCCACGCCCGCAGCGCCTGCGTGAATCGCTGCGGCGTCACGAGCGAGCGCTCGAGCTCGGCGATGAGCTCGCCGGCGGCGAGCGCAAAGCCGCGTCCGCGCGCGGGACGCGCGAGCGCGTCGAGGCCGTCGTCGCGCAGCCGCGCGATGACCGCGACGAGCAGTCGCTGACGCTGAAGCGGCGTCAGGCGGCGTCCGGCGTAGCCGGTCCGCTCGGCGATCCGGCCGACGAGCCCATCGAACGTGAGCACCGAGCCGAGCACGACCGGCGGCCGCCCGTCAGCGCCCGGGGCGGCGAGCTCCCGCTCGTAGTGGCGCGCGTCCCGCGCGGTCGGAACGACGAGCACGGCGCCGCGGCGGCTCGCCGCCGCGTAGGCCGCGAACACCTCCCCCGCCTTGGCCGAGTTCGCCGGACCGGTGATGAGCGTGAGCGTCACCGTCCCATCGTGACGCGCCGCCCCGACGGCACCTCTGGACGGCGTCAGGCGGCCTCGGCGGCCGTCGGCTCGACGGCCGTCCGCTCGCCGTCCCGCGTCTCCGCGGGCTCGGCCTCGGGCGGTTTCGCGCCGTCGCGCGCCCACGGCTCGTCGAACTCGACGCGCCAGCGGCCCTCCTCGGTCTGCTGCAGCGCGAGATGCGCCCGGAACGACTTGCCGGAGCGGCCCTTGAAGCCGGTCACCGGCCGGGCGGTGCGCCCGGTCTTGATGAGCTCGCGCGCGACGGCCACCGGCAGCTGCTTGCCGGCCTTGCCCTTCCAGATCACGAACCCGCAGCCGGGATCCTCGCGCGACCAGCACGAGTAGCCCTTGCGGTTCTCGTTGATGTCATGGCCGCACACCGGGCACGGACCGAGGTTGGCGCGCGGGATGCGCACGTCCTTGAGCTTCGTATCGAGCTCGGTGACCGTCGACTCCGCGAACTTGACGATGTCGCCCATGAACGCCCTGCGGGAGTCCGCTCCGGTCTCGATCTTCGCCAGCCGGTTCTCCCAGTCTCCGGTGAGCGACGGCGAGGTGAGCGGGTGGCCGCCGAGCAGCCGGATGACGTTCAGCCCCTTCTCGGTGACGACGAGCGCCCGCCCGTCGCGCTCGATGTAGCCGACCTGGAGCAGCCGCTCGATGATCGCCGCGCGCGTGGCGGGGGTGCCGATCCCCGACTCCTTCATCGCCTCGCGCAGCTCCTCGTCGTCGACGAGCTTGCCCGCGGTCTCCATCATCTGCAGCAGCGAGCCGTCGTTGTAGCGCGGCGGCGGCTTCGTCTCCTTGCGCTCGAACGCGACCTCGCGCACCGCGGCCGCCTCGCCCTCGGCGAGCTTGGGGAGCCGCTGGCTCGTGGCTTCATCCTCCTCGGCGGCATCCGTCCGCGTCTCCCCGGTCTCGGCGCTCTCGCCGTACGCGGCGCGCCAGCCGGGGACGAGCAGCACCCGGCCCTGCGTGCGGAAGACGTGATCGCCGATCGTCGTCTCCACGCGCGTGTTCTCCCACTCGGCCTCGGGGAAGAAGACGGCGAGGAAGCGGCGCACGACCATGTCGTAGATCCGCCGCTCGTCGTCGTTCATCCTGTCGACGGGGTGGCGCTCGGCGTTCGTCGGGATGATCGCGTGGTGGTCGGTGACCTTCGCGTCGTCGACGACGCGGGCGAGCGGCAGGACGTCGAGCCCGGTCACGTAGGCCGCGGCCTGCGCGTACTCCCGCTGGTCGCCGACGAGCCTCGCGATCGGCTTGATCTCGCCGACCATGTCGCTCGTGAGGTAGCGGGAGTTCGTGCGCGGATAGGTGAGCGCCTTGTGCTCCTCATAGAGCCGCTGGGCGGCGGCGAGCGTCCGCGCGGCGCGGAAGCCGTAGCGCGTCGAGGCCTCGCGCTGGAGCGAGGTGAGGTCGTAGAGGAGCGGGACGCGCTCCCTGCGCCGGGACTTCGCGAGCTTCGTGATCTCGCCCGTCCGGCCCTCGCAGGCGGCGACGACCGCGGCCGCCTCCTCGGCGCTCGGGATGCGATACCCGTCGGAGCCGGTCGCGTGCTGGTAGCGCCCGGAGTACGTCCGTCCCGAGGGAGCGTCGAGCACGTCGAAGCGCGCGTCGACGACCCAGTAGGGCTCGGGCACGAAGGCCCGGATCTCCTCCTCGCGCTGGGCGAGGATCGCGAGCGTCGGGGTCTGCACGCGGCCGAGCGAAACGGCGCCGTCGAACGACGATCGCAGGCGGATCGTCGCCGCCCGGGTGGCGTTCATGCCGACGATCCAGTCTGCCTCCGAGCGCGAGCGTGCGGCCTCCTCGAGCGGCGCGAACTGCTCGGCCGGCCGCAGATCGGCGAACGCGGCCTGGATCGCCGCCTTCGTCATCGAGTTGAGCCACAGCCGTCGCACCGGCTTCTTGGAGCCGGCCTTCTCATACAGGTAGGCGAAGATCAGCTCGCCCTCGCGGCCGGCGTCGCAGGCGTTGACGATGTCCTCGACGTCGTCGCGGGCGAGCAGCCGCTTGACGACGTTCATCTGCTTCTTGGAGCGCTCGTCTCGGACGACCAGCTTGAACCGCTGCGGCACGATCGGCAGGTCCGCCATCCGCCACTTCTTGTACTTCGCGTCGTACTCGTCGGGATCGGCGAGCTGCACGAGGTGGCCAACCGCCCACGTGATCACGTGCGCATCGCCCTCGAGGTACTGCTCCCCCTTCGGGCCCTGCTTCGCGAACGCGCCGGGAAGCACGCGCGCGAGGTCCTGGCCGACCGACGGCTTCTCCGCGATGACGAGTGTCTTGCCCATGGTCCGCGGAGGGTAGCGACCGCCTCCGGCCGCTCAGCCCACCCGGGCGGCGAGCGCCTCCGCCATCCGCGCGACCCGCGGCAGGGCGAGCTCCTGCGCCGTCCGGGCCGCCGCCGCGACGAGATCCCGCGCGCGCTCGCTCGCGCCGAGCGCCCGCGCGAGCTCGAGCTGCGTGGTGGCGACCTGGATGCGCGCGCCGAGCGCCGTGTTCGCCCGCAGCGCCCGCTCGAGGTGGGCGAGCGCCGGATCGGTGCGGCCGCAGGCGAGCGCGAGCCGCCCGAGGCACAGCGACACCGAGCCCCAGCAGACCGCGCCGACCCCGAGCACGAGCACGGTGTCCGCGTACGGCTCGAGGCGCTCGTAGAGCGTCGCCGCCCGCTCGGCGTCGCCGAGGGCGCTCGCGGTTTCGCCGAGCAGGACGGTCGCCCCGAGCCATTCCCCGTCGGACGGGATCTCCGGCGCCCCGGGCCCGACGAGCGCCTCGAGCTCCGCCCGCGCGCGCTCGCGCTGCCCGGCGTCGAGGTGGTGGATGGCGGCGCCCGCGCGCCAGGTGACCCGCCCCTCGGTCTCCCTCAGGATGTCCGCCAGCACGGCCGACATCTCCGCGGCCCGTCCCTGCTCGGAGCGGATCGCGAGCATCTGCATGACGTGGTACTGCGAGGCCGCGCGACCCTCGATCCGGATCCCGTCGGCGAGCGCCTGCGCCGACAGCCGCTCCGCGTCCGCGAGGCGACCGTCGAGCAGCGCAAGCATCGCCCGCCAGGTGAGCACGTTCCAGACCAGGCGCGGCTGGCGCAGCGGCTCGGCCTCCAGCGCGAACGCGTCGATCTGCGCTTCGACCGCCGCGCGGTCGCCGGCCTCGAGCAGATCGAGCACGAGCCACAGATGCCCCTGGAGGATGAGCTCGACGTTGCCCGCCTCGCGTGCGGAGCGCAGGAGCATCGTCGAGTCCGCGAGACGCCGCTCGAGCTGACCCGGCCCCCACCACGCGCGCCGCCGCGCCCCGGCGGCGAGCGCCGCCGCCTCGGGGTCGCCGAGCTCGGCGGCGATCGCGGTCGCCTCCGCCGACAGCCGTCGCGTCTCGCCGCGACGCGGGGTGAAGTAGAGCGCCGTGCACAGGCGCGCGAGCAGCCACACGCGCGTCACCGAGCGCTCTCCCGCGGTCTGCGCGAGCGCCAGGTCGAGCAGTTCGATGAGGTCGTGCTCGACGAGGCCGGGCGGCTGAATGAACCGTCGCGAGGCCTCGATGGCGGCACGGATGAGCGCCTCCCGGTCGCCGAGCTCGAGCGCGAGCGCCGCCGCCTCCCGGAACGCCGGCCATGCCTCGACACGGTCGCCTCCGCGCAGGCGCGCCTCGCCGAGCTCCAGCAGCAGCGCGAGCCGGCGCTCACGCCCGGCGCCGAGCCCGTCGGTCCGGTCGAGCACCTCGAGCGCGCGCCCGTAGTGCTCGGCGGCCTCCTCGTGGGCGAGCATCTGGGTCGCCTGCTCGCCGGCCGCGAGCGCATAGGTGATCGCCCGCTCGGGGTCGCGCGCGTCGCCCGCACGGGTGAAATGGTGGGCGAGCGCGGCGATCTCACCGTCGGTCGGGGCGAGCGGTCCCGTCCCGTCGGGGGCGGCGCGGGCCGCGGCGCGACCCTCGAGCGCGAGCCCGACGCGATGGTGGGTGCGCAGACGCCGGGGGGCCGAGGTGCCCGCGTAGAGGGTCTCCCGGACGAGCGCGTGCGAGAACATGTAGCGGGCCTCGCCGGGCCGGCCCCCGGGCGCCTCGGCGATCAGGCGCGCCTCGAGCGCCTCCTCGAGCGCCTCCAGGAAGCGGTCCTCGTCGAACCCGAGCACCGCCTCGAGCAGCGAGGCGTCGAACTCCCGGCCGATCACCGCCGCGCCGCGCAGCCATTCCAGGCCGTCCGCGCTGAGGCGCTCGAGCCGGCGGGAGATGAGCGCCCGCACGTCGTCGGGCAGGCCGACGGCGCGCAGATCCCCGAGTCCCGCCTGAAGCGGCGGGATCCCGCACTCCTGCAGGTGCCGCACGAGCTCGGAGAGGAACAGCGGGTTGCCCTCGGTCTCCTCGTAGAGCGCACGCTGAAGCGCCGCCGACGGCGTGCCGCCGGCCCGCAGCCGCAGCAGCTCGACCGAGGCGTCCCGGTCAAGGCCGCCGATGTCGAGCCCACGCACCAGCCCCTCGCGCCGCAGCGGCGCGACCATGGCGGTCAGCCCCGCGGCCCCCGGCTCCCCCGTTCGATAGGCGCCGAGGATCCGCAGCCCGGCCGCCTGGGGCGAGCGGAGCAGGTGGCGGAGCATGAGCAGCGTCGGCCGGTCCGCCCAGTGCAGGTCGTCGAGCACGATCAGCAGCTGACCCGAGGCGGCGATCCAGCCGAGCAGGTCGGCGACGGCCTCGAACAGGCGGTAGCGGTCGGTGTCCGGATCGCTCGCCCGCGGCGCGGGAAGCTCGGGCAGCCGCCGGCGAAGCTCGGGGACGAGGCGCGCGAGGTCGGCGCCCGCCTCGCCGGAGCGCTGCACGGCCGCGCGCAGCTCCGCGAGCGGCGCCCCGAACGCGAACCGCCCGATCGCCTCGAGCAGCGGCTGGTAGGGAACGAGCGCCTCGTCGGGCGCATGCCCGGCGAGCACGATGACCCCCCCGCGGTGCACCTCGGCGGCGAGCTCGGCCTGCAACCGGCTCTTCCCCATTCCGGGCTCGCCCGCGAGCAGCAGCATGCGCTCGCCCGCGGTCCCCCACCACGCCCGGATCGCGGCGAGCTCGGCGTCACGCCCGACCAGCGTGTCCTGCGCAAGCGCCCGCAGCGAGGCGGGAAGCTCGAGCTCGGTTCGCTCCGGGCCCTTTGAGCGCGGCTCATCGCTCGCGCGGACGGCGCGCCCCGGGCTCCCGCCGGCGCCGAGCAGCCGCTCATGGACCCCGATCGCCTCCGGCGAGGGCACCGTCCCCAGGTCGTCGCGCAGCAGCCGCCGCAGCCGCTCGAACACCCGGACGGCCTCGGCGAGATTCCCCTGCGCGGCGAGCGCCTCCATGAGCAGCACGTAGCCGGACTCGCGAAACGGCTCGAGCTCGATCAGCGCCCGCCCCGCGCGCTCGACGGAGCCAAGCTGGGTGCCGCCGAGCTCAAGGCCCGCCCGGCCGATCACCTCGAGCGCCTCGAGGCGCAACTCGGCAAGCTCGCGCCGGCGCGGCTCGACCCAGCTCGCCTGCAGGCCGGGCAGGAGACCACGGCCCGCGATGTTGAGCGGCACCTGGGCGAGCGCCCAGGCGGCGCGTGCGTCGCCGCGCTCGAGCGCCTCGGCGGCTCGCGGGAGCTGTGCGGCGGCCGCCTCCACGTCGATCCAGGCGGGCTCGGGCAGCACGAGCGCCACCTCGTCGCGGCCGACGACCGCGCCTGAGCCGAGGACCGAACGCAGCCGCGAGAGCAGCGTCCGCAGCGCCCCATCCTGGGAGCGCGGCGCCGAGTCGGGCCACAGCGCCTCGGCGAGCTCGTCGCGCGACATCGCCCGGTTGCGGCCGAGGACCATGTAGGCGAACAGGAGCGGCACCTGGCGCCCGCGCAGCCGGTGGGCCAGCTCATCGCCGTCGACCTCGATCGAGAGTCGCCCGCAGAGCTGGATCCGTGCTCTCTCCCTCGTGCTCAGAGCCTCTGGCAACGTTATGGAAACGTACCGCCAACGACCTCGTGACAGGGTGCCGCTCCGTGACCAAGAGTCAGGTCACAGGCGTGGCGAGCGGCCGTCCAGGGCACTCGCCGCGGGATAGCCGTCAGGCATCAGTCAGCGACCATGACCGACACCAAGGAAGAGCACACCCGGATCGCGTACTGCGAGTGCGGGGCGCGTCTCGTGGGCAACAGCCGCGGTGAGCTCTTCGAGGCGGCGCAGTCGCACATCGCGCATCACCACCCTGAGCTCCTGGGGGCAGTTGGGGCGGATGTGGTGAGTCAGATGACGCAGGTGCGACCGGGGGCAGTGAGCGCCTAGAGGCGGGCGGCGTGCAGACCGCCGCCCGCCCGGGGCGCTCGTTTCGGCGCGCCCGGGGACGGAGGGAAGGGACGGTCGGGTCCGCGGTCCGTGGGGGGCCGGGGATCCGACCGCCCTCACTCCGCGCAGTGGCCCGTGCTCACCGGCAGCCGCTGCCGGCGCGCCCGCGCGACGACCGCCCGGACGACGTCGTCGGGGATCGCGAAGCCGCCCGGCCGGGAGGTCCCGGTGATCGCGGCGAACACGGTCGCGCGCACCCGCCCCCGCGCGTCGACGAGCGGCCCGCCGGAGTTGCCCGGCTTCACCGTCCCGCGCAGGGCTGCGATCTCCCGCATCACGTGCCCCTCGCCGTACGCGTTCTGGGTGGAGACGTCCTGGATCTGGCCGAGCCGGCCGGCCCGGGCGCGGAACGGCCCGTCGAGCGGATAGCCGAGGATCGCGACCGACTCGCCGGCCCGCGCGTCGGGCGCCATCGCGAGCGGCGCCAGCGGCAGCGCCCGCACGCGCAGCACCGCGAGATCGTCCCGCACGTCGAAGGCGACGACCGCGACGGGCGTCGCGGGGCCGACGCCGCGCACCTGGATCTCGGTGTCGCGCTCCCCGGCGACGACGTGGGCGTTCGTGACGATCAGGTCCGGCGCCACGACCCAGCCGCTGCCCTCGATGCCGAGGCCGCAGGCCATCCCGTAGACCTTGACGACGCTCGCGCCCGCCGCGCGGGCGCCGGCGGTGGCGAGGATCGCGGGCGAGGGCGCGGCGACGTTCGCGGCCGGCCCGTGAACGGTCGGCTGCGGATCGAGGTGCGAGAGGGCGCCGATCACGAGTTGGGAGGGCGGCAGCACACGGTCGAGCGCACGCAGGATCTGCGAGCCGTCGATGTCCGAGCGCAGCGGCGGCGAGCTTGACGTATCGAGTGCGATCGCGCCCGCGATCCACGCGATCCCGAGCGCGACGCAGCCGGTGAGGAGCGCGCCGAGCAGCCCGTCGAGCGTGCGGAAGCCCGGCACTCGGAGCCGGGCGCGCAGCCGCCCGCCGAACGCCTCCAGGCCGCTCGCGCACACGCCGCCGACAAGGAGCGCGCCGACGAGCGTGAACAGCGGCGCGTCGCTCGGGCGCTGGCCGGCGTGCAGCAGAAGCGGCGCGATCCTCGTGCCGAGGAAGCCGCCGACCGCAAACCCGGCGAGCGACAGGGCGCCGACGAGGAATCCCTGCGCGTAGCCGTAGAGGGCCAGGAGCGCGGTGAAGCCGAGGATCACCCAATCGAGAATCGACAACGCCGGGAGAGTATGAGCGCTCATCGGCCGGGTGGCCACGACGGGGACCCACTACCGTTTCCGCGCACCATGGACAACGGCGGTCCGACCGTGGCCCGCAGCCGATCCGCCGCGCGACCCCGTCACTCGCGCCGCCGACGGCTGCTCACGAGGACGGGTCCGGTCGTCGTGCTCGCGCTCGGCGCGTTTGCCGCCGGCGTCGCCGTGGGCAGCGCTCCGGGGCGAGCCGAGCGCCGGCTCGTCGAGCGCTACGTGACGCTCTGGACCCGCGGGGACCCAGCGGACATGTACAGGCTTCTCGACTCCGAGTCACGCGCGCGCGTCACCCCCGCCGCCTTCGAGTCCGAGCTGCTCGCCGCCGAGCGAACCGCGACCGTCCGCTCGCTGCGGATGCTCGGATCGCCGCACATCGGATCCGCCGTCGCGTCGGTTCAGGTGGCCGTCTCCACGCGCCTGTGGGGCACGCTTCACGAGACGCTCGAGCTGCCGCTCACCGGCTCGGGAGCCGAGGCGCGCATCCACCTCGAGGACTCGATCCTGTTCCCGGGCCTGCGCGCCGGCGAGTCGCTCGCCCGCCGGACGGCGCTGCCCGCGCGCGCCGCGCTGTTGTCAGCGAGCGGCGTCCCGCTCGCCGAGGGGCCCGCGCGCACGAGCCCGGACCCGGTCGCCGCCGGCGAGGTCGTGGGCACGCTCGGCCCGGTCCCGCCGGCGGAGCGCGCCCGCTACGAGGCGCTCGGCTATCCCCCGGGCGCGAAGATCGGGCTCGACGGCCTCGAGCGCACGTTCCAGACACGGCTTGCGGGGCGCCCCGGCGGCGTCCTGCTGGCGGGCGGGGTCGTGCGGGGCGGGCGGGTGCTCGCGCGCTCGACCCCGGTCGCCGCGGCGCCGGTGCGCACGACGATCAGCATCCCGCTCGAGGATGACGCGATCGCCGCGCTCGGCGGCCGCTACGCCGGGATGGCCGTCATGAACCCCCGCACCGGAGGCCTCGTGGCGCTCGCCGGCCTCGCGTACGATGCGCCGCAGCCGCCGGGCTCGACGATGAAGATCATCACCGCGACCGCCGCCCTGCAGGCCGGGATCGTGAGGCTCACGACGCAGTTCCCGGATCAGTCGAGCGCGACGATCGACGGCTACACCCTGCATAACGCGAACGACGAGGTGTGCGGGGGCACGCTGATCAACGCGTTCGCCGTTTCCTGCAACTCGGTGTACGCGCCGCTCGGCGCGCGGGTCGGCGGCCGGCGGCTCGTCGCCACCGCCGAGCGCTACGGCTTCGATCAGCGGCCGTCGATCCTCGGAGCGGATGAGTCGACGATCCCGTCGGCGGCGACGATCGGCTCGGCGCTGTCGATCGCCTCCTCGGCGATCGGGCAGGGCCGGGTGCTCGCCACCCCGCTCGAGATGGCCGACGTCGCGGCGACGATCGCCGACGGCGGCCGGCGCCCGATCCCGACGCTGTCGGCGAGCGCCCGTCCCCGCTTCGTGCGCGTCACGACGCCGCAGGTGGCCGCCGAGATCAAGCGGATGATGATCGCGGTCGTCGATTACGGGACGGGCGTCACCGCCCAGATCCCCGGCGTTCAGGTCGCCGGCAAGACGGGAACCGCGGAGCTGCGCACGACGACGAGCAGGGCCGCCTCGAACAATCCGCGGAACACCGACTCGTGGTTCGTCGGCTTCGCGCCCGCGAATGCGCCGAGGCTCGCCGCCGCCGTGCTGTTCCCGAGCGCCGGCTACGGCGAGCAGACCGCCGCGCCGGCCGTGAGATCCGTGCTCGAGTCGGCGCTCGGGGGCTGAGCCCCGCGCTACAGGTCGAGCGAGATGCTGCCCAGCTCCCGGCCGGAGGAGGAGAGGATGTACAGCGTGAGCGGCCGGTTCGAGTAGATCGACGTGTTCAGCCGGAACAGGATCAGCTTGCCGCCCGAGTAGAACTGCGAGGCGATCGAGTCCTGGCTCGGCTCGGTCTCCCCGTAGACGAGCGTTCGCGGATTCCACGCGAACGGGTTGAGGTTCGGGTTGAGCTTGATCGGGCGGTAGACGTCACCGTAGGTGTCGACGATCTTGAAGTTCGCGGCGGTCGTGATCGGACGGTGGTGCTGGTTCTTCGCCCACAGGAAGACGCCGTACCAGAGCTGGTCGGGCTTGATCCGGTAGATCGGCATGCCCTTCGGCAGGCCCTTGAAGTACTGGCTGTCCTCCGCCCCCCACGGGTTGAGGACGCGCGAGATCTCGAGCTGGTAGGTGATCCCGCCGGCCTCGATGTAGGCGCCGTCGTTGTTGGAGTCGGCGACCTCCCGCCCGGACAGGATGCCGCCGGCGTGATGCACGTCCGCGGGGCTCGAGGTCGCGCATCCGGACGCGCCGACGGCCAGGGCCAGGGCGGCGAGGAGGATGCGGAGGCGGGGGTGGCTCACGGCGGCGGAAGTCTAACGCCGAGGGGTGGACGGACGCTTCACCGCGCGCCCGCGCGGCGGTCCGCCCGCTGACGGAGCGCGTGCCGCCGGTCCGGCGTTCCGGGGATCACCCGACCGCGTCGCCCGCGCGCAGGCCGCGGATCACTCGACCGCGTAGCCGGCACGCACGCCGCGGTCCCGGTCGTGCTCAAGAATCGAGCGCATCCGGCGCAGCGCCCTCTGGGACTTGCGCTTCTGCCAGGAGCGGCCCCCGAGGATCTCCATCAGCTTGTCGGAGGGCAGGCGCGGCTCCGTCTCGTACGTGTACTGCACGCGAGTGCCGCCCGGCGCCGGCTGCAGCGTGTAGACGGCGAGCATCCGGATCCGGTTGTACTTGCCCCCGCGGCCGTGCATGAGGATCTTGTACGGCGGCTGCATCTCGGCGATCACCATGTCGCCCCAGGCGAAGCGATTGCGCGGCATCTTCGAGCGAAACGATGCCCCGGCGCCGACCCCGTACGAGTTCTCGCGGGTCAGATGCCAGTCGACCAGGTAGTGGTCGGAGAACTCCGCGTGGTTGGCGATGTCCGCGAGGTACTCGTAGACCTCCTCGCGCGGGCGGTTGATGGTCGTCGTGACGGTGAACGGCTCCACGGCGCGGCATCTTAGATGGACCGTGCGCGCACCCGTACGCCGGTCGACGCAATCCCGCGCGCTGCCGTCCGGCGGTCGGTGCGACCCCGCGCGCTCACCGTCCGGCGGTCGGTGCGACCCCGCGCGCTCGCCGTCCGGCGGTCGGTGCGACCCCGCGGCCGCCGCGCCCGCCGGTCGATCCGACCCGATCTGCCTAGGTGTAGATCCTGAGCACGTTGTTCCGCCAGTGAGTTAGCCATCCGGTGCTCCTTGGAGGCTGAGAGCTGCCAAGCCACCTCAGTCCCAAGGAGGACACCGGATGAAGCTGCACCGTAACGCCAAGCT
>Ga0209061_1001364_pt1 | contig 41519 bp, 37 predicted proteins | sample Coa_R1_10_FD_187157 | JGI IMG/M metagenome (GOLD analysis project Ga0209061, IMG submission 187157) | Surface soil microbial communities from Centralia Pennsylvania, which are recovering from an underground coalmine fire - Coalmine... | ecosystem: Environmental > Terrestrial > Soil >... | reverse complement strand
CTGCAACACGACGCAGTCGGAGATCGGCGCGTGGGCCGGCTACTACTTCCCGTATCCGCGGATCTTCATCGGCGGCGAGTACGACTCGTTCTTCGGGAAGCAGTTCACGTTCTACAACTCGTCGGCGATCAATTGCACCTATGCCGGGGCCCTGCGCCAAGCGGCGAGTCCGGCGCTCTGCACGGCGAACGGGGGTACCTACGTCCCCGGGACCCCGACGGGGAACTACGTGACGGCGCAGGGGAATCCGACCGCGGTCGGGGTCTACACCTCGCTCTATGCGGGGCCGTATGACACGCCGACCTGGAACCTGCAGTTCGAGTGGGCTCGCCATCTGGGGAGCGATCCGTTCACCGGGACGAACTGGAACGGACCGGATGCGTTCTCGGCGACGCTGACATATGCCAGCAAGGGGAACGTCTACAGCACGGGGAGCAACAACAACCCGTTCTATTCCGGTGCCGGCCGTGCGCATTCGCACGTCGCCCAGCTCCTCTATCAGCAATACGGGCTGAACAGCATGGGCGGCATCGAGGCGACCTTCAACGGGACGACGCCGTTCCAGAACAATACCGGGTTCGGAAACCTCAACGGGATGCAGCTCTTTGGGGTGATCTACGGCTACTGGTTCACGGACAACGTCCGGGCGACCGTCGGTGCTCTGCATCTGCAGAACATCCCGGGGGTGACGATCCCGGTCGGGACGAACGGGACGGCGAACACCTGCTCCGGTTGCTTCGTCAACTCCATCAACCAGAACCAGATCGACGGCGAGCTCTACCTGTACTTCTTCTAAGCGCCGACCTGGGCGATGACAAAGGGGGCTTCGCGAAAGCGAGGCCCCCCTTTGTTGCAATATCCGGCCGGCGACGCGCAGACCGCAGGCGGCAAACCCATTTGCCGATGTTCCGCCGAATCATTGGGCACATGACGCCGTACGTCAGCCCGCCGCCGACGGCGACATTCAGGGTTACTTACCCGGATGGGCAGTTCAAAGGCCAGCGCCCGATGACGCGCATCGAGGTGAAATTCGCGGAACTCGATCAACCCAAGAGCCAAGTCGCTCGGCTGCAGCAGCGTCAGGCCTGATTCCCAGCTGTTCGGGCTGGCGAACCCCAATGGGAGTGCAAGTCTTCGGTTTCGAGTACGGTTACTGGTTTACGGACAATGTCCGGGCGGCGATCGGCGGGATGCACGCCCAGAACATTCCCGGCGTCACGATTCCGGTCGGGACGAACGGTACCGCGAACAGTTGCGCCGGCTGCTATGTGAACTCGCTCAACCAAAACTCGCTTCAGGCCGAGATGTACTTGTACTTCTTCTAAGTGCTGGATTGCGAAAAAAGGGAGGGGCGCCGTTCGAACGGCGCCCCTCCTCTAGGGATTCTGTGGACGATCGTTCTCACATTCGGTCCCCGCCGCTTTCGTTGTCGCATTGGACCCGCACCGTGACCTGCGCTCGCCACTCTTTGTCGGGGAGCTGGTCATAGTCGACCTTTTCCTCGACGATCGTCCCGACGTTCACGCAGTATTTCGTCGCCGCTTCGACGGCATATTGATACGCGATGTCGTGCGCGATCTTCTTGTCATAGGCACTCTCCGAGCCGGTCCCCTGGAACCATTCCGGAAAAGGATATGCCGGCGCAGCGGCGGTGATCAGGCAGAGGAAGCAGAGGCCGAAGATGTTCAAGCCGTTCATCGGCGTCCCCCTCATGGTTGTCTCGAGCTTCATCGCGTGAAGGCTCCTTTCGAGGGCCGAGGACGATCGTCCGGCGTTCAGCCCCTGGGGACTCGGTCCGGGACGCTCAGTCGGCGAGTGGGTTCGGCCGAATCTGCAGGTGGAGTACGAACGGTCGCGTCCCTTTCCCACCTTCCAAGTGCCAGGGTGTCCGAGAACCGAAGGTGGTCCACAGGCCTCTCCCTTTCCACCCGGCGTTCGGATCGTCGATCCGACCGTCGAAGTTCTTGGCGAAAAATCCGAGCGGATACGGGATCCGGAAAACGTCGAACTTCCCGTGGACGAGGGCGATCACCGATTCCGACGCGTTCCCTGTCGTATAGGGGACGTTCGCCCCTAAACCGACCGCGTCGAACTGGTCGACCCACGTGTAGTATGCCGCTTCAGCGCTCCCCGAGTCGGTTACGCCCTGGAATTGCGGACCGGGAAGCGGGTAGAGTGTCCAGCCTTCGGGGCAGAGTTTCCCGCTGACGGCGTTCGGTCCGTTGATGGGACCTCGGCACTTGCGGCGGTCGAAGCTTGCAAGGTGCCCGCTGGCGAGCGGCGTCCATACGACGCCGTTGCGATCGATGTCGAGCCCGCGCGGCGAGTAGCCGTGGATCGGGACGCGCGGATCATCGAACGGCAATTCGAAGACTTCGGCGAGCGCCGTATGCGTCGGATCCGGGCCGGGGATCACGTGGACGATCTTCCCCGGGTAGCCGAGGACCGATCCCCAAATCGAACCGTCGACCGGGCTGACCGCAATCCCGTAGAAATCGCCGGCGATCCGCGCATCCTTCGAAGGATCGAGAGGCTTCCCGATCTCGGTAAATTGAGCGGTTCGTTTCCCCGTCCCGACGGTGTCGACGATGAGCGGGGTCCAACCTTGTGATTTGGCGGCGTCACCGGTCCGTAGGAACTCCTTGGTATTGAGCCAGCCCAGGACGTTCCCGCCGCCGCCGCCGGCGCTGAACCACAGCGTATCGTCGGCGTCGGAGGCAAAGACGAGATGATGGGTGCTGAAGCACAGGTTCGCGAGCGCAAACTTCCCGGTTCTCGGGTCGTACATCTCGGCCTGGCGGCCCGACGTTTGAAGCGGGACGACTTGCGAGGACGGGATCGCGCCGTCCTTACAGAAGGCGGGGTTCTCGGCAGGACGGATTCGGGCCGTCAACCAGAGCCGGCCTTGCTCGTCGAACATCGGATTGTGAATGGTCGTCTGGCTCGACCAAATACGTTGCATCCCCCAGTACGGTGACGGCTGCATCGGCTTCTCGAGCGATGTGCCGCCGAACGAGGGCGTGTTCGGATCGAGGACTTGCGCCTTCACGAACGTCGCCGTGTTCCGCTTCGGATCGAGGATCGGGACGTAATCCGTACTCTCCTCCGGAGAACCGTAGATCTTCCCGTAGGCGTTGAGCCGGGGATTCCGTTTGTCGGTCGAGATCTCGTCGTGGAGATAGGTCGAGGGCGTCGCCCAATCCCACTCGGTGATGACGACGTTGCGTTCGATCCCTTGTGGCCGCCGGGGCTTCGCGAAGGGTAGGGCGCCGCGCGCGATGCGATCGGTCCAGTCGCCGAAATTCTGCAGTGCCCGCGGTCCCAAGAGGCCGATATTCCTCGTCATGATCCCTGCGGCTTGGCCCGATTCGATACGCCGATTCCACAGGGCGGCCGAGGACGACTTGAACTGGCCGCTGGCCGAAGAGACCGCGCCGAGGTTCGAAGGGATCGTCCGCGTCGCTTTATTCCCGAGCTGATGGCAGGTGTAGCAGCCGTCGGTCTTGACGAGGTCCATCCACTGGCCTTGCGATTTTATCGACGGCATGATCCCGTTGCCCGTCGGCCCTGTTCCGGGAAACTCGTTTTTGGCCGGCATCTGCAGCATCGCGTACCAATATTGAGCAGGATAGTACTGAGCTGCGGCGGCCGCGTCCGGCGCAACGACCGCTCGCAGGTTGAGCAGCCTCCCGGGTCTGGTCCGAACCTTCGGCGAGTCGACGAGGCCGTAACCGCGGACCCATACGGTGTAGGTCGCTTTGGGGAGGTCGGGGACGAGGTAGCGCCCCTGGTCGTCGGTCACGACGATCTTCGTGTACTTCGTCGGGAGGTCGGTCGTCTGGGCGATCACCCAAACGCCTGCCTCCCGCCCGTGTACGCTCGTGACGGTCCCGCCGATATCGTCCGGACCGACCCGGATCGCCGGGTCTTGCTGCTGCGCGTGGAGTCCGGAGAAGGAGAGGGTCGAGAGTGCGACGGCGGCGACCGCGACGAACAACACCCGTGATGCCTTCTTCATTAGCCCCTCCGCTTAGGCCGAAAGCGCTTCGTACATCGGTACTACAGGGTTGAAATATTTTCCCCGTCGATCAAGCGCCGGGAGTGAGCACCGCACCCGGGTCCGGGAGGCTCTCCGGAGATCGACCGGTCCAGGCACAGCAGTCGTGCGTGCTAGAGATTGACGATGATATCCGTGCTGCTGACGGGTCTATCGATCAGCGAGTAGCGCAGGCCGACGTCGATGACCGGCTGCATCAGCTTGGGATCGAGCGAGGTCGCATAGAGATTGTGCGCGGACTCGCGGAAGAGGGACGGGTCGACTCGGGTGAATTTCGCCTCGATCGCGACGATGTCGCCGCGATTGCGGTTGGCGTTGACGAACCGGGCGGTCTGATAGAAGACCCGCTGCAGGCTGCGCGCGAGGTCGGTGTTTCGCGCGATCCAATCGCGTGAGGCGTACCAGCAATTGATGTAGAGCTGCGGCGCTATCGCGGCGAAGGTGTCGCCCAAGCGCCGCACCTCGTCTTTCATCGCCGAAAGGAAGGGCTCGCCGACGAGAGCACAGGGGATCTGCCCGCGCGCCAGCGCCGGAGCCATTTCGGCGAAGTTGATCTCGTAGAGCTTGACCTTCGAGGGGTCGGCGCCGTTTTTGCGCAACCACTCGTAGATCGAGATGCTGCTGAGTGATTTTAAGTTGATGCAGCCGATCGTCTGTCCTTCGAGGTCCTTCGCGGTACGGATCGGGCTCGTCTTGGGGACGCACAGCATCTGTGTCGGCTGCTTGTTGGTATAGATCGCGCCTCCGATAAAATAGGCCAGCGGGAGCCCGTGGTGGACGGCATTGGTGAGCTGCAAGATGTCGCCGAGTCCGACGTCGAGTGCTCCTCCGGAGACGGCCTGCATGATGACCGCCCCGTTCGTCATGGTCGACAATGCCACGTCGAGCTTCGCCGCACGGAAGCTTCCGAGTTCTTGTGCGAACACCGGGACCATGTACGGATCGCTGTTGGCCACGCCGATGCGAATCGGCGTGGCCGCCTGCGCGCTGCTCGCCGCCGGAAGTCCGGCGACGGAGAAGGCTCCGAGCATCGCGAGCGCCCGGCCTCGCGAGCACGCCCTCATGAGGCGGTTACCTCCCGGCCGCCGCCGCGGGTTGGCGCCAGAACTCGCGGAAAGAGACCGATTTCGGGATCCGTTCTTCGAGAACGGCGAGCTCGGCGAAGGGGTTGTAGCGCTCATCCCGGGAGGTCGCAAGCGGATCGCGCCCGGCCCGCACCTCTTCGATCGCTCGTAACAATTGGCGGCGCATCGCGATCACGCCCTTGTCCGTCGTTGCCAGGTGCTCCGTCGTTCGGTCGTAGATCGGCCCCTGGCTCTCGGTTGCCATACGATCGTGGTCGTTGAAGTTGCGGCCGAGTCCGGTGAAGGTCGAGGTACGTTGTTCCTCGCGGTCTTGCAAGTAGCGATTATCGAGCCTGCGGCTCAGGGGAGCTTGCGGATCGTCGGGGTTTTCGTATTGTGATGCGAGCCAAACCGGATCGACCGGGCCGTCCTTCCGGAACGCGATCTCGTACTTCCAGTGATGCGTGTCGTCGATCGGGACGTGCCAGTGCATCTTGTAGTAGGAGCTCCGCGGCAGCGGATGCACTTTCGGATCGAGCGGCGGGCCGGCGGAGAACGCCGAGTTGTTCGGCATGATGAAGTTCGTCACGCGAACATAGAGCTCGTCGTCGCCGATGTCGCGCACCGCGTAGAGGCGCAATCCCCACGGCATTTCGTCGACTTCGATTCGCGGAGCCGGGTCGCGCAATACGAGGCTGTGGCTTTCCCGCAGCTTGTCCGGATTGACGAAGCGATGGAGATATGAGAGGTGCTGCGGATCGACGTTCCCTTCGCTGCCTTGGAGATAGTTGCACTCCTGAAACAGCTTCGTGCACCAGCTCTGCTCGGCCGGCGAAGTGATGAACGGGAGCGCGGGGAGCAGCGGCGGCTCGCCGGGACCCATGTAGGTGAGGATGAGTCCGCCGGCTTCGCGGCATGGGTAGGCGGTGTGGCGCAGGCGGTCCTTGAACGTGCTCCCGGCCGGTTCACCGGGCATCTCCAAGCAGCGCCCGTCCGCGGCGAGGAGCCAACCATGATAGACGCAGCGCAGCCCGCCGTCCTCGAGACGGCCGTAGCTTAGATCGGCCCCGCGGTGCGGACAATGGATCCCGAGTAACGCCGGCGTCCCGTCCTCGGCGCGGAACAGCACCAGATCCTCTCCGAGGATGCGTACCGGCCGCGGCGCGGATCCGGGCGGGATCTCACGCGCCAGTGCGACCGGCTGCCAGTAGCGACGCATGAGATCCCCGCAGGGAGTCCCAGGACCGGTTCGGGTGAGCAGCTCGTTCTGTTCCTTAGTGAGCACCGACGCATCTCCTTACGGCTGAGGGAGGAGCATTGGTGTGTTAGGCTGCCGCGCCGCAGAATCATCGTGCCCTTCACTAAATGATCGGCTGATAGCCACGCCGACCTAGCGCTCAACCGCGATTACGCCGCGGCGTACGATCGGCTTTGCTGTGGTAGCCCCAGCGGGATTTGAACCCGCGTTACCGCCGTGAGAGGGCGGCGTCCTAGGCCGGCTAGACGATGGGGCCTTGGCTCCCGGGCAAGGTCTCGAACCTCGAGTCTCCTGGTTCAGAGCCAGGCGTGTTGCCAATTACACCACCCGGGAATGATCGTAACTTAATAAGAGGCCGCCCGGCGTTTTCGGTTTACCGCACCGAACCTCTTTCGGCGACTATGAGCGGTGGGAGCACGATGCGTCGATGGTCAAAGCGATGGTCGTCTTGGAATGCCGTTGAGGTGGTCGATTGGCGTGCGGATTGCAAGGACCCTTTGCTCCTCCACCCGCGGTCGTCGCACCGGCCCTTTAGTATACCAAGCCCGAGCAAGCGGCGCTTTCCTCAAAGGTGGGCTGCCGGCCGTCCGGTACCTTGGGCCTTAAGGCTTAGCGAGATACCGCCTGCCGAGGTCGGCGAACGTCTGTTCGTGCCGACGCCCGGGCCGTTCCCCAGGAATGATTCCGGAACCAACCGGGCATAAGTCAGGTAGAAACCGCGAAGTCGCAATTGCTTGACATTCGTGTGGTGGAGGTTTTTTTGCAGGCAGTCGTCCTCGTAGGGGGTGAGGGGACCCGGCTCCGGCCGCTCACCTACGGCACTCCGAAACCGATGATCCCGCTCATGAACGTCCCGTTTCTCGAGCGGTCGTTGCTGCGACTGAAGGCCGCAGGGATTACTGACGTCATTTTGCCGGCCGGCTATCTCCCGGAGGCGATCACCGAATACTTCGGGGACGGCTCACGCCTGGGTCTGCGTATGACCTATGTCATCGAGGAGACTCCGCTCGGGACGGCCGGTGCGATCAAGAACGTCGAGCGGTTCATCGACGGTCCTTTCTTCGTCCTCAACGGCGATATCCTGACCAGCCTCGACCTCACCGCGATGATCCGTTTTCACGAAGAACGGGGTGGACTGGGCGTCCTGCACTTGATTCGGGTCGAGGATCCCTCGGCGTTCGGTTGTGTCGTTCACGACCGGGAGGGCCGTATCACCGCTTTCATCGAGAAGCCGCCGCGCGATCAGGCGCCGACCAACGAAATCAACGCCGGAACCTACTTGCTCGAGCCGGCGATCCTCGACTTCATCCCGCCGGGACGAAACGTCTCGATCGAGCGCGAGACCTATCCGGCCGTGATCGCCGGACCGCGCCCGCTCTATGCCTATACCACCGACGATTATTGGATCGATCTCGGGCGTCCCGAGCACTACCTCGCTGCTCACCGCCATATCTTCGACGGACGGATGCCGCTTGGGATCGAATTCACCGGCGACGCCGTCACCGGTCCGGGAGCCGCTACGTACGGTCCCGGCACAGTCATCGGGCCGGCCCTCGTCGGTGCGGGCAGCTACGTTGCGGCCGGTGCGAGAGTCGGCCCGTATGTCGCACTCGGCGACGATTGTGTGATCGAAGAAGGTGCGGTCGTACGCGAATCGATTCTTTGGGATAACGTACGCATCGGAAGAAACGCAACGGTCGAGGGTGCGATTTTGGCTAGTCGGTGCTCGATCGGCGAGGGTGCAAGCGTCTTTCGCGGCGCGGTGATCGGGCACGATGTCGACGTCGATCCCGGGAGCGTCGTATCCGGTGAGGCACGCTTAGGGAAGGGGCCGGTTCGTGTCTCGTGACGTTTGCGGCGAGCACCTTGCGGGTACGCAATGACGGATGGCAATCGAGCACCGAAGCGGACGTGGTCGGGTTCGCCTATGTCGGCGTTTTCGCCGCTCGCGTCTAAAAGGGGAGATACGCCGGTGATAATGGTTGATCGAACGCCTGCACAATGGCCGAACCGAGACGTACCGCCGCGCACGCTCTTCCTGGGCTCATTCCCTCCCCGCGAGTGCGGGATCGCGACCTTCACCAAGGATGTAGTCGACAGCTTCGACCGTCGGTTCGGGACGAAGAGCGAAGTCATCGCGATCGACGAGCCGGGCGGTGAGGTGCGCTCGTATCCGCCTGAGGTCGCTGCACGCTTGCGCGAGCAGGACCGCGAGTCGTATATCGACATCGCCGCGATGGTCGATGCCCATCCGGCCCGATTGCTGAATATTCAGCACGAGTACGGCCTGTTCGGCGGCGAAGACGGCGAATGGCTGATCGACGCGCTCGAGCACATCACCAAGCCGATCGTCATGTCGCTGCATACCGTGCTGCCCGACCCGCCGCCGCATCATCGTGAGGTCGCCCGCAGACTCTGCGATCTGTCGACGGCGATCGTCGTTTTGTCGAGGACCGGAAAGGACATCCTCGTCGAGCGTTATGGGATCGACGAGGAGAAGATCCACGTGATCCACCACGGCGTCCCCGACGTCCCGTTCTGCGACACGGACGGACCGAAAGCGAGTTTCGGCGTCGGACAGCGGACGGTGATCTCGACGTTCGGTTTGATCAATCGCGGGAAAGGGCTCGAATACGCGATCGAGGCGATGCGGCAAATCGTCCGTCGCTATCCCGAGGTCCTCTACTTGATTCTCGGCGAGACGCATCCGACGGTTCGACGCAACGAAGGCGAGTCGTACCGGGAATCGCTGCATGCACTGATTCGGCGCTACGACCTCGAGAACAACATCAAGTTGGTCGACCGCTACCTCGAATTCGACGAGCTGGTCGCCTACCTCGCAGCGACCGACATTTACCTCACGCCCTATCTCAACCCGACGCAAATCGTCAGCGGGACGTTGGCGTACGCCGTCGGCTGCGGAAAGGCGATCGTCTCGACGCCTTACCTCTACGCGCAAGAGCTGCTGGCGCACCAACGCGGACTCTTATGTGCTTTCCGCGACGCCGACTCGATCGTGGAAAACGTGCTGAAGCTGCTCGATGATCCCGGGTTGCGCCGCAGCATCGAGCGGCGCGCGTACCGCTTCGGACGCCAAATGACGTGGCCGCGCGTCGCCGCCGAATACGGGGCGCTCTTCTCCAGGCTCCTGCCCGAGCACGAGGGGACGCTTCTTCACTCCGCCTAACCGAAACGGGGTGCGTTGGACCGCGGGATTGCCTCCGCTCGATCATCTGATCGCGCTCAGCGACGATGTCGGCCTGATTCAGCATGCGACTTGGGACGTGCCCAACCGCTCGACCGGGTACTGCACCGATGACGTCGCGCGTGGGTTCATAGTCGCGCTCGCGGCGGGCACCGCCGAACCGGCCGAACGACTCGCCCAGACGTATCTCGCCTTCCTGTACGACGCTCAGCTCCCCGACGGGCGCTTCCACAACTTCATGGGCTACGACCGGAATTGGCAGGACGCGGCGGGTGGTCAGGACGCGCACGCCCGCGCCGTCTGGGCCGCCGGGTACGGTATGCGGTTCGCGCCGCGGGAGAGCTGGCGTCAGATTTGTCGCTTGATGTTCGAACGAGCGCTTCCATCGATGGGCTCGTTCCAAGCACTGCGACCTCGGTCGTATGCGATCTTCGGCCTTGCCCACGCCTATGAGGCGAGCGGGCGCCAGGATAGCCGGCTGCGCGACCAGATGGCCGATCAGGCCGCCGCCCTCGTCAAGGCCTATCGGGAGCACCGCTCGGAAGGATGGTCCTGGTTCGAGGAGGCGATGACCTACGACAATGCACGCTTGCCGGAGGCCCTCCTCTGTGCGGGCGAGCTCCTCGACGATCCCGAGCTCGTCGAAGTCGGGGCCCGGACGCTCTCATATTATGAATCCGTCGTCGTCGAGAACGGCATTTTCGTCCCGATCGGGAACGACGGCTGGTTTCCGCGCGGTGGGCGGCGTGCGCGCTACAGTCAGCAGCCGCTCGAGGCGGCCGCGCTCGTCGACGCAGCGCTGCGCGCGTCCGTCGTGCTCGACGATCCGCATTACAAGGCGCTCGCACGGATCGCCTTCGATTGGTTCCTGGGGCGGAATACGGAGGGTGTCACGATGGTGACCGAACGCGGCGGTTGCCGCGACGGAATCGACGCGAACGGAGTCAATGAGAACATGGGCGCCGAGTCGACCCTCGCGTACCTCGCTAGTGCGATCGGCATCGCGCGCGCATCGACAGAGGTCGCACCCGTAGCGTAGACGGTACATCGCTGCTAGGCACGAAAGGCCTGCACGGCGAAGTACGCCGGGATGATAGTCGAAACCGAAGCGCTCAATGACGTGCAGCGGGCCGCGGTCCTTCATGCGGACGGCCCCTGTTTGATTTTTGCAGGGGCCGGTAGCGGAAAGACCCGTGTGCTCACGCATCGCATAGCGCACCTGCTGAACGCCAAGAACGTCTTTCCCGATCGCATCCTCGCCGTCACCTTCACGAACAAGGCCGCCTCCGAGATGAAGAGCCGGCTCGAGCGGATGGTCGGCGAGGCCGCGCGCGACCTGTGGGCCGGGACGTTCCATTCGATTTGCGTGCGGATCCTTCGCCGCGACGGCCGCAAGATCGGTATCGCGGGCAACTTCGCGATCATGGACGAAACGGACCAGCGGCAGATCGTCCGCGAGATCCTGCACGACTTGAGCTACGACGAGCGCCAGATCGCGCCGAGCGCCGTGCTCGCCGAAATCAGCAAGGCGAAGAACCAGCTTCTCTCGCCGGAAGAGTACGAATCGCGCAATACCTCGTTTATCGGCGAGCGATACGCAACCGTCTATCGCGAGTACGAGCGCCGGCTTGCCGAGAGCAACGGTCTCGACTTCGACGACCTCATCGGGCGAACGATCAAACTCCTCGAAGAGGATGTAGAGACGCGGACGCGCTACCAGAACAAGTTCCGCTACATCCTGGTCGACGAATATCAGGACGTCAATTACGCGCAGTACCGGCTCCTCGCGATTCTCGCCGACGAGCACAAGAACATCACCGTGGTCGGCGACGACGACCAGTCGATCTATTCATGGCGCGGGAGCGACTATCGGATGATCTTACGCTTCGAGGAGGATTTCCCCGGCGCACGGGTCTTCAAGCTCGAGGAGAACTATCGTAGCACGCAAGCGATCCTCGATGCGGCGAACGAACTCGTCTCCAACAACGGTTCACGCCATCCGAAGAAGCTCTTCACGTCGCGCGCCAAGGGCGAGCCGGTGAGCGTCTTTGCGGCCGAGTCGGAGCGCGCCGAGGTGCGCTTCGTCCTCGAGAAGATCAAGGAACTCGTCCGTGAAGGCGCCGCCTATCGCGATTTTCTCGTCCTCTACCGGACGAACGCGCAGTCGCGCGTGTTCGAAGAAGGGATGCTTGCCGAGGGGATCCCGTATCGGGTCGTCGGCGGTGTCGGCTTTTATGCACGGACCGAGATCAAGGACATGATGGCGTATCTGCGCTACATCGTCAATCCTTCGGATGCCGTCGCATTCAGGCGGATCGTCAACGTCCCGCGTCGCAGTATCGGCCAACAGACCTTGGCGAGCCTCGTCGATGCGGCGGCCGCAGCGGGACTCTCCGTCGGGCAAGCCGTCTTCGACAGCGCGCTGTTGAAGCGGGCCGTGCCGAAGAAGCAGCGCGAGCTCGAGCGTTTTGCCGCGCTGATCGCCGATTTGCGTGAGAAGGCGAAGACGTATGCGATCTCCGATCTGCTCGTCGCGGTGATGGAGGAGTCCGGATATCTGCGCGAGCTGCAGGGCGACGAGAGCGCCGAAGGGCGCGCGCGTCTGGAGAACCTGCAAGAGCTCGTCGGCGTTGCGCGCGACTTCGAGTCGGCCGAGAATGCCGGGACGCTCGAGGATTTCCTGGCGAACGTCGCGCTCATCAGCGATCTCGATACGCTGGACTCGGAAGCCTCGTTCGTCACGCTCATGACGATGCACGCCGCGAAGGGGCTCGAATTCCCCTACGTCTTTATCACGGGTCTCGAAGAGGGGGTCTTCCCGCACTCGCGCGCGTTGACCGATACGGCGGAGCTCGAAGAGGAACGGCGTCTGGCATATGTCGGCGTGACGCGCGCCAAAGAACGCCTCTACCTCTCCTACGCGCTGCGGCGCTCGCTCTTCGGCAATACGTTCGCGCATCCGAAGTCGCGCTTCATCGACGAGATGCCGAGCGTCGAGAGCCTCAATGATGCGATGCCCCTTCCGCGTCCGAGCGGCGGACGCTGGCGCGAGGTTTCGATCCACGAGAACGCCGGAGCGGGCGTAGGGCTCAACCTCAAGGTCGGCGAGAAGGTGCGTCACCCCAAGTGGGGCGTAGGGACCGTCGTCTCAGCGGCAGGGGCGGGCGGCGACGGGCTCCTGACGATCAACTTCCCCAACGTCGGCCAGAAGATGGTGATGCTGAAATATGCGCCGCTGGAGAGGGTTGAGTAACGAGCGATGAGCGATAGCAGGCCCATCCGGGTCGGGGTTGCAGGTGCGCTCGGCCGGATGGGCCGCGTCGCGTGCACTGCGATCGACGGCGCCGGCGACCTCGAGCTCGTCGCCGGATTCGCACGGCGCGGCGCGGGCGAGCCGATTGCACAGCACATCCCCGGTCTACGTTCAAAGGCTCGGCTGTACGACGATCTCCAGGCGTTTCTCGGTGCCGGCCTCGACGTCGTCGTCGACTTCACCGTCTATCCGGTCTCGCTCGACGTCGCGCGGGAGGCAGTCACGGCTGGGATCTCTCCCGTGATCGGGGTGACCGGCTGGCCCGACGAAGACGTGATCAGCTTCGAGGACGAGTGCGACGAGCGGGCGGTGGGCGCCATGCTGGTCCCGAACTTCGCGCTCGGCGCCGTATTGATGATGAAGTTCGCCGAAGAGGTGGCAAAAGTGTTCCGGGACGTCGAAATCATCGAGATGCATCACAACCAGAAGCGCGACCGGCCCAGCGGGACCGCGACGTTGACGGCGCGGCGGATCGAGGCGGTCCGCGGCGATCACGAGAAGGTGCCGATACACAGTGTCCGGCTCCCGGGCCTCGTGGCGCATCAGGAAGTGATCTTTGGCGGGACGGGAGAGACATTGACGATTCGACATGACTCGCTGGCGCGCGAATCGTTCGCAGCCGGTATCCTCCGCGCGGTTCGGCACGTCCGGAGCCTCAAGCGTTTGGAGATTGGGCTGGAGGGCGCGTTGGTCGGAGGCGCGGCGTGAAGGTAGGAGTGATCGGGGCGACGGGGTTGGTCGGCACGATGATCTTGCGCGTCCTGGACGAGCGCAAGATCCCGGTCGACGAGTTGTTTGCCTACGCTTCGCGCGATCGCGCCGAGGGGGTGGTGTTCCGCGGGAAGACGGTCCCGGTCATGGCGGCGACGCGCGAGCGGGTGATCTCCGATCGACCGGATGTCGTCTTTTTTGCCTCGAGCGACGATGCAAGCGCGGAGCTCGCGGAAGCCTTTGCGGCCGAGGGGATCTTTGTGATCGACAATAGCGCGACGTTCCGGATGGACCCGCGCTGCCCGTTGATCATCCCCGAAGTCAATCCGCACACCCTCGTCACCGGGCAGCGGATTTTCCCCGTCGCGAACTGCACGTCGATCGTCCTGTGCGTCGCCTTGGCGCCGGTCGTCCCGGTCGCCGGGCTGCGTGCCGTCCGCGTCGCGACGTACCAGGCGGTCAGCGGGGCGGGGCGAGCCGGCGTCGAGACGCTCGAGGCGGAGGAGCGCGCTGCGTTCGAGGGGCGCGAGGGTACGCTTTCAGGGACGTTCGCGGCGCCGATCCTGCGTAACGTCGTCCCGCAAATCGGGAGCTTCGACGAACGGGGCGACAGCGGCGAGGAGAAGAAAGTCGTCGCAGAGACACGCAAAATGCTCGGCCTCCCGAATCTCCACGTCGCCGCCACGACCGTTCGCGTCCCGGTGTACTATGCGCATAGCGAAGCGGTCTTCTTCGAAACGGAGCGCGACACGTCGGTCGCCGAGCTGGCCCGCGCCTTCTCGGAGGCCGAGGGCGTCGTGTTCCATCCCACCGGGATCGTGACGCCCCGCGACGTCGAGGGGACGGACTTGGTCCACGTCGCCCGCTTGCGTCCGGAAAGTGACTCGAAGCGAGATTACCAGATGTGGATCGTCGGCGACCAAGTGCGTAAGGGCGCGGCGACGAACGGCGTCCAAATCCTCGAGCTCCTCCTGCAAAAGGGGATGCTCCAGGAGGCCCCCGTTGCGTAGCCGCTTGCCCGGCGCGGTTGTGTTCCGGGCCCCCTCGGGGGATCGTGGATGCTTGCCTGGTGCGGGTGCGGGCCCGGTCGGCTCGGGGGCCCCGGCGCGAGGCGCCGGGGGGCGCGCAGCCTGGGGCGGAGCGCGTTGGGCCGGGGAGGTGTTCCGGGCCCCCTCGGGGGATCGTGGATGCTTGCCTGGTGCGGGTGCGGGCCCGGTCGGCTCGGGGCCCCGGCGCGAGGCGCCGGGGGGCGCGCAGCCTGGGGCGGAGCGCGCTGGGCCGGGGAGGTGTTCCGGGCCCCCTCGGGGGATCGTGGATGCTTGCCTGGTGCGGGTGCGGGCCCGGTCGGCTCGGGGGCCCCGGCGCGAGGCGCCGGGGGGCGCGCAGCCTGGGGCGGAGCGCCGTTAGGATGAAGATCGTCGTTCAGAAGTTCGGAGGAAGTTCGCTCGCGACGCCCGAGCTGCGCGAGATCGCGGCGTCGCGTGTCCTGGCGGTGCGCGATGCCGGGAACGCCCCGGTCGTCGTCTGTTCCGCGATGGGACGCGCGCCCGATCCCTATGCGACCGATACGCTGCTCGGCTTGCTCGGTCCGGCGCTCCCCGGTCCGAACCGCGATCTGCTGCTAGCCTGCGGAGAGCTGATCTCGTGTGCGGTTTTCGCAGAGCTGTTGACGTCGCTCGGTGCCCCGGCTCAGGCGATGACCGGGGGGCAGGCCGGGATCCTGACCGACAGCACGCACGGAGACGCGAAGATCCTCTCGGTCGACCCGCGCAATCTCCTGGACGCGATCGAGCAGGGGATCATCCCGGTCGTCGCCGGCTTCCAAGGCGTGACCAGGAGTAACGCGATTTCGACGCTCGGTCGCGGCGGGAGCGACCTGACGGCGATCGCCTTGGGCGAGGCGTTGAAATCCGAGAGCGTCGAGATCTACACCGACGTCAGCGGCGTCATGACGGCCGATCCAAAGCGGATCGCGGGCGCCCATACGATCGACCGCGTTCATTACGCCGAAATGGTCGAGCTGGCGGGGAACGGCGCGAAGGTGATGCACGCCAAGGCCGCCGAGCTTGCACGGGCGACGAACACGCCCTATGTGGTGAAGGGGCTACGGAGCAACGTCGGGACGATCATCGATGACGCGACCGATGCCGATGCAGAGCAGCCCGTCACGGGTCTGACGGTCCTGCGCGACATCACGTTTTTCCGCATCATCCAGGGCGAAGCGGGCCCGGAGCGCGCCGATCTCGACCTGAAGATCTTCGAGCGGATGGCGCAGAGCCGGATCTCGATCGACATGATCAACGTCAACAACGCGGGCGTTTTCTTCGTCTGCGACAGCGAAAACGTCGAGGCTGCGAAGCGGGAACTCGCCGATCTCAACGTCGCCGTACGGGTTCGGCCGCAGTGTGCGAAGATCTCGATCGTCGGAGCGGGGATGCGCGGGACGCCGGGCGTCATGTATCGCGTCGTTCGAGCGATCACCGAAGCCGGCGTCGAGATCATCCACTCGACCGACAGCAATATCACGATCTCGATCCTGGTCCCTGAAGAAGGCGCAACGCGTGCCGAGCAGGCGATTCACGACTTCTTCAAGTTAGGCCGAAAGGAGAGTGCCGTTGCCAGCTAGAGCTTTAGGCCGCCTCCTGACAGCGATGATCACGCCGTTCGATGCGACGGGCGCCGTGAACGTTCGCGAAGCGGCACGACTCGCCCAATGGTTGGTCGATCGCGGCAGCGACGGTATCGTCGTCTGCGGGACGACCGGCGAATCTCCGGCGCTCGAGGACGCGGAGAAGATCGCGCTGTTCGACGCCGTCAAGGGAGCGATCGGAGGGCGCGCGAGCGTCATCGCGGGGACGGGCGGGAACAACACCCACCACTCGATCGAATTGACCAAAGCCGCGGAGCGCTGCGGCGTGGACGGCGTCTTGGCCGTCGTTCCGTATTACAACAAGCCGACCCAGGACGGGATGCTGCGGCATTTCGGCGCGCTCGCCGAATCGACGAGCCTGCCCATCATCGTCTACAACATCCCCAGCCGTACCGGGGTCAACATGCTCCCGGCGACGCTGCGCGAGCTCGCGCGCCGACATGAGAATATCGTGGGCGTGAAAGAGTCCAGCGGCGACTGCGCACAGTTCTCCGCGATTTTGCGCGAGCGAGAACCCGGGTTCTGTTTTTGGTCCGGCGACGACTACATGTTTTTGCCGTCGCTGGCGCTGGGCGGCGACGGCGTGGTCAGCGTCGCGGCTCATGTATGCGGTCCTGCGCTACGCGAGATGCTCGAGGCGTTTCTCGCCGGCAAGGTCGCTCGGGCCGCACAAATCCATCGCGACCTCAGCCCGCTGTTCGCCGCACTCTTCGCGACGACGAGTCCGATCCCGGTGAAGTGGGCGATGAGCGAGTTCGGGTTCGACGTGGGTGAATGTCGTTCGCCGCTCGGCGCGATGCCGGAACAATTAAAGGAGACGTTGCGGCCGTTGATCGCCGCCCATCGTCCGGCGGAACCCGCGCTCGTTCGTTCGTGATCTCGATCGAGATCCTTGGGTGTCGAGTCGACGGCCTCGGACGCGACGAGGCCGTCGCTCGCATTATCGAGCTTGCACGGGCCGATCGCTCCTCGCTGGTCGTGACCCTCGGGACGGAGATGGTCGTCGAAGCACAACAGAACGAGCGCTTTCGCCGCCTTATCAATACCGCCGCGCTCTCGCTGTGCGATACGATTGGATTACTCTGCGCCTCTCGCTTGCGGCGGGGACCGCTGCGCGAACGCGTGACCGGCGTCGAACTCGTCGAGCGGCTGGTCGATTGCTCGCAAAGCGCAGGGACCTCGCTCTTCTTTTTGGGTGGAGCACCGGGGATCGCCGAGCGCGCCGCCACGGCGATGAAGGCGCGCTACCCCGGAGCACGCATCGTCGGATCCCATCATGGCTATTTCGCGGAGGCGGAGACCGAAGCGGTGCTCGCAGCGGTGAGGGCGAGCGGGGCGCGGATCCTTTGCGTCGGGATGGGGAGCCCCAAACAGGAGTTGTGGCTTGGCGAGCACCTGGCGGCTTCCGGCGCCGCGGTCGGTATCGGCGTGGGGGGGACATTCGACGTCCTCTCGGGTTCCATCGCGCGTGCGCCGCGCGTGTTCCGCCGTTTGGGGATCGAGTGGTTGTACCGGCTCATGCGCGAGCCGCGCAGGTGGCGGCGGCAGCTCGCGCTCCCGCGTTTCGCCTGGCTCGTCGTGCGGGAAAGCATCGCCGCACTCGTCAGCCGGAGGGAGCACACCCTATGAGGGCGATGATCCTCGCCGGCGGGATGAGCACTCGTCTCTATCCGCTGACGTATCAGGTTCCCAAGCCGCTCGTCCCGGTTGCGGGCGAGGCGATCACCGCGCACATCCTGCGGTATCTGCGCAGCTTTGGGATCGTCGACGTCGCGATAAACGTCCATTACCTCGCCGATGCGATCCGCGATTATTTCGGCGACGGTTCGGCGTACGGGGTGCGCCTGCACTACATCTATGAGGACGAGCTGAGCGGGAGCGCCGGGGCGGTGAAGAAGGCGGAATCGTTTTTCGACGAGACGTTCATCGTCGTCGGTTGCGACGATCTCACCGACGCGAACCTCGAGGCGCTCGTCGCCTTTCATCGTAAGCGACAGGCGATCGCCACGATCGGCCTCGTCGAGATGGAACGCGTCGATCAATACGGCGTCGTGATCCTCGACGACGAAGGCCGGATCGTCCAATTCCAAGAGAAACCGGCCCCGGGTGAGGAGCTCTCGCACCTGGTGAACACGGGGATCTACTGCTTCGAGCCGGCGATTTTCGAGCACATCCCCGCCGGCGAGTTCTACGATTTCGGGCGGAACGTCTTTCCCGCACTCCAACAGCGGCGGGATCGGTTCTACGGTCTCCCGTTGCCGGGGGCGTACTGGTGCGACATCGGGACGCCGAGTGAGTACCTCCGTGCGACGCGCGATGCGCTCTCGGGCCTGATCCACTTGCGCGGAGCACGTCCGCGCGGGATCGCCGCCGACGCTTTTTTGGGCGACGACGTCCGGATCGAGGGCGACGTGCGGATCGGCTCCGACGTCAGGCTCGGCAGGCGGGCTCGGGTCGTCGGTCCGAGCGTCATCGGCGACCGGACGATCATCGGCGACGACGTGACGATCGAACATTCCGTCTTATGGGATGGGGTCCGGGTCGGCGACGAAGCGCAGGTACGCGATACGATCGTCGGCATGGGCTGCACGATCCCGGCGGGCTCGTCGCTCGTCGGCCGGATCGTCGCCAATGGGAGCAGCGTGGCACTCCCAAGCGATCATCAGGCCTAGTCGATAGAGGGGTGCGTCGTGACCGGTAGGCGTGCTCGACTTTGCACGCCGCTGGCTCTTCCCCGTCGTGTGCCTGGGATGTGGGCGTCCCGACGTCGCGTTGTGCGCGGGCTGCCGTCCGCCGGCGGAGCTGCAATTTCGGTTCTCGCTCGATCACCTCGCCGTCACCGCGATCGCGCCCTATACGGGGCTCTGGCGCCGAGCGATCGTCGCGATGAAGAGCGGCGAACGCGCCTACCTCGAGGCGTTCGCGGAGACGCTGCGTGAGCGCGCACCGCAGCGCTCGATGATCGTCCCGGTCCCGACGACGCGGCGCAGGATAGCAGCGCGCGGCTTCGATCAGGTCGGCGAGATCGCCGGCCGGTGGGCCGGCTCGCGGGTGGTCCCCGCTCTTCGCAAGGTCGCCGGGCGTCCGCAACACGGGTTGCCCCGCGCCGGACGCCTCTCCTTGCGTGGCCGCTTTGCGGTCGCGGAGCCGGCCAGGCTCGAGCGCGGAGAAGCCGTCCTCTTCGATGATGTCTGCACGACCGGTGCGACCTTACGCGACGCCGCACACGCCTTGCGTTCCGCCGGCGTCCGTGTCGCCGGCGCGATCGTCTTGGCGGCGCCGTCCCGCAACGCTTTCGAGATTCCGGCGTATCGTATGGGGACGGGAGGGAACTTGTGAGGTGAAGGCGGTCTGGAACGGTGTCGTGGTGGCGGAGAGCGACGATACGGTCGTCGTGGAGGGGAACCACTACTTCCATCCGAGCGCGATAAAACGCGAGTATTTCAAAGAGAGCCGGACCCAAACGATCTGCTCTTGGAAGGGGACGGCGTGCTACTACACGCTCGAGGTCGACGGCCGGCGCAATCCGGATGCAGCCTGGTACTATCCCGAGCCGAAAGAGGAGGCGAAGGAGATCAAGGGTAGGGTCGCATTTTGGAAGGGCGTCGAGGTCGTATCGTAACAGCCGACGCCGTCTACATGCGGCGCGCCTGCGAGCTCGCCGAGCGCGGTGCCGCGAACGTCTCGCCGAACCCGCCGGTTGGTGCGGTGATCGTTCGCGATGGTCGCACCTTGGGAGAAGGCTATCATCACCGCTACGGTGAGGCCCACGCCGAGATCGAAGCGTTACGCGCTGCGGGAGACGTTGCGGGCGCGACACTCTACGTCTCCCTCGAGCCCTGCAATCATCACGGCCGGACACCGCCTTGTACCGAGGCGATCATCGAGCGCGGCATTTCGCGGGTCGTCATCGGCGCGCTCGATCCGAATCCGAAGACCGACGGGGCCGGGATCGCACGGCTGCAAGCCGCAGGGATCGAGGTTGCGGTTCTCGAGGACCGCTGGGCGAACGAGCTCGTCGAGAAGTTCGCGACTGCAATTCGTTCGTCTCGGCCGTTCGTCACCTTGAAGATGGCGAGCTCGCTCGACGGGTACGTCGCGCCGGCTCCCGGCTCGCATTGGCTGACCGGCCCGCGCGCGCGCGAGTACGTTCGGATCCTGCGAGCGACGCACGATGCGGTCATGGTCGGAGCCGGGACCGTGCGGATCGACGATCCGCAATTGACGACGCGTCCGCACTTCGCTCGACGCAGACCCTATCTCCGGATCGTCGTGTGCGAATCCGATCCGGTCGATCCGGAACGGCGGATCTTCGACACCCCCGCCGAGAATCCCGATGCCTTCCCGCCGACGATCGTCTTGGCGCCTCGTGGTGCCGCGCGGCGTTTCGCGGCCCTGGAACCTGTCGCCGACGTCCTATACGTCGGCGCGGAGGATCAGACCCAACTCGATCTGCGAGCCGCGCTCGAGATGCTCAAAGCCGAACGCGGAGTCCAGAGCATCCTGTGCGAAGGAGGCCCGACGCTCGCCGGCCGGTTGCTGGCCGGCGGCCTCGTCCAGCGCGTCGTTTGGCTCATTGCGCCCGTCCTGTTGCGCAACGAGCGCGCCGTCCCCGTGCTGGCCGGGACCGACCTCGTCGCGCAGGTGCGATTCGATCGGTGCGAGCACCTCGGTGATGATCTCCTGCTCTCGGCAAAGGTGGAAAATGTTTAGCGGTCTCATCGCACACGTCGGACGCGTCGCGCTCGTCGAGCAGGTCGTCGGCGGCGGATTACGGCTGCGTATCCGCGCTCGCGAAGCGCTGCGCGAGGGGATCGCGGCGAAAGATTCGATCGCGGTCAACGGCGTCTGTTTGACGGTGACCGCCGCCGACGACGCCGACATGACCTTCGACGTCGTCCCCGAGACCGTTTCACGTTCGACGCTTGCGAGTTTGCGCGTCGGAGATCCCGTGAACGTCGAGCTGTCGCTGCGCTTGAGCGATCGTTTGGGCGGACATCTGGTCTACGGACATGTCGACGCCACCGTCGCGATCGTGAAGGATCGGCCCGAAGGGCAGGGTCGCCGCCTGTGGTTCGAACGTCCGCCCGAGCTGTCGCGGTATATCGTCGAGAAGGGATTCGTCGCGCTCGACGGGGTCAGCCTCACGGTCGCCTCGACCGACGGCACATCGTTTTCGGTCGCGCTCATCCCCGAGACGACGCGCCGTACGACGTTCGCCGAGCGCAAGCCCGGCGACCGTGTAAATCTCGAGATCGATCCGATCGCGCGCTACGCGCTCGGCGCGGTCGAGGCGTATCGTCATGCGGCGGAAGGTCCGAGTAGTGCAGAGATCGAGTGGGCCTACGAGATCTAACCCCGTAAGCCCGAGGGGATCTATGCGGGTCGGTCTCCTGGTCGCGCCGCAGCGCATCGAGTTGCGCGACGCGCCGATCCCCGAACCGGGGCCGGGCGAGGTCCTCGTCCGTGTTCGCGTCGCACTCACCGACGGGACGGATTTGAAAGCATATCGGCGCGGTCATCCGCAGATGCCGATGCCGACGCGGTTTGGCCACGAATTTTCCGGCGACGTCGCGGCGGTCGGTGCCGGCGTGACCTCGTTTTCCGTCGGTGACCCCATCATGAGCGTTCATTCGGCCCCCGACGGTACGTGCTATTGGTGTCGCAGCGGACAAGAAGAATTGTGCGAACGCGTGATGGAGACGAAGATCCTCGGTGCTTACGCCGAGTATCTCCTCCTGCCGGCGCACATCGTAGCCCGCAATGCCTTCGGCAAGCCGGAGCGGCTCTCGTACGAAGCGGCGGCGTTTCTCGAACCGTCGGCCTGCGTCGTGCACTCCGTCGATCTTCTCGGTCTGCACCCCGGGATGACCGTCGCGGTCCTCGGCGTCGGCGGCTTCGGACTTTTGCACGTCCTGGTCTTGCGCGCGCGGGGTGCGGAGCCGATCGTTTTTGGACGTCGTCCCGATCGATTGCAGCTGGCGCGCGATCTCGGTGCGGCGGAGGCCGTCCAGTTCGATGAGGAGGCGGTCTGTGTGATGCGAACTCTGACCGGCGGACGCGGGGCGGATGCGGTCGTCGAATGTACGGGCGTCCAAAGCGTCTGGGAACGAGCCCAGCAGTTCGTTCGGCGCGGCGGCGTCGTCTCGTTTTTCGGCGGTCTCCCCTCGGGAGCGAGCATCGCGATCGACGCAGCGCGTCTCCATTATGATGAGCTGCGGTTGGTGAGTCCGTTCCATTTCAGCCCCCGCGACGTGCGAGCCGCCTATGATTTGCTCGCGCAGGGCGCTTACGACCCGACGCCGCTGATCTCCGCACGGTATCGACTCGATGCGCTCGCCGACGCGTTCGCCGAACTCGACCGCGGCGGCGGGATCAAGTACGTCGTCACTCCATGATGCGTGCAGCCGTCCTTTACGACATCGACGACATCCGGATCGAAGAGCGCGATATCCCCGAGCTCCGCGGCGGCGATCTGCTGGTGCGCACGGCCGCGAGCGGGATCTGCTCGGGCGATTTGATGCCCTGGTATATCCGCAGGAAAGCCCCGTTCGTCTTCGGTCACGAGCCGGCCGGAATCGTCGTGGCGGTCGGCGATCCGGCCCCGTGCGATCGCGAGGGTCGGACGTTCGTCCCGGGAGATCGAGTCTTCGCCCATCATCATGCGCCTTGCCTGGCATGTCGCGCATGCAAGCGGGGCGACTACGTGCAATGCGCGACCTGGCGCAAGACGGCTCTCGATCCGGGCGGGATGGCGGAATATTTTCGCGTCCCCGCCGAGAACATCGGCGATACGTTGCGGCTCCCCGACGGACTCGATTTCGTCGCGGGCGCGCTCGTCGAGCCGCTCGGCTGCGTCGTCAAGTCGCTGCGCCGCGCCGCGCTGCGCGAGGGGGACGTCCTCTATGTGATCGGCCTCGGCATCATGGGGCTGCTGCATGTCGCGCTCGCCCGAAGTCGAGGGGTGGACGTGATCGCGAGCGACTTCCTCGCCGAGCGCCGACGGCTCGCCGAGGGGTTTGGCGCGGCGACGCTCGACGCTGCAGCCGATCCCCTCGTTCGCTTGCGTGAGCTCACCGACGGGCGGGGAGCCGATGTCGTCGTCTGCGGCCCCGGGACGCCGGTCGCTTTGCAGCATGCCATCGACGCCGTCGCCCCCGGGGGGACGGTCGTCATGTTCACTCCGCTCGAACCCGGAACGCCTTTTCCGCTCGATCAGCCTTCCCTCTACTTTCGCGATATCACCTTGGTCGCAAGTTATTCATGCGGACCCGACGACACCCAAGCGGCCCTGCGAGCCGTCGCTGAAGGAGGCATCGATCCGGAACGGCTTGGCGTCCGGCAACTCCCCCTCGACGAAGTAGCCGGTGCCTACCAAGCGATGCGTGCTTCGAAGATCGTCAAGCCCGTCATCTGCTTCTCATAACGTCGCGTTCATCAGGCTGTCTTAAGAAGGGCGCGACGGCTGCCTTGACAACGACTCGCTGAATCTCTTGACAATAGTTAAGTCGCGCCGTACGCTAGCACCACAGCAATGCGCTCCCGTACCATCTCACCTCTTCCGGAACTCGCCTGCACGATGAGGTTGGCGGGCCCTTGCGGAGGGCGGGGCCTCGGGAGCCGCGCAGGCCGAGCCGGAACGGCTGAAATCGCAGCGCCCGGGACGCTGTAAAGATGGAAGGCTACATCGAGACCAGTTTCGCTACCGAGCTTCGCGCCGCGATGGAGGAGGCCGGGATCACGGCTTCCCAGCTCGCCCAGCGATCCGGCTTAACGGAAGCGGCGATCTCGTATCTCCGTTCGGGCCGGCGTTCACCCTCGTACAAGACGGTACAACGGCTGACCGCCGTCCTGCCCTCGCTCGCTTCGCGGCTCGAGGCGGAGAGCCGGATCACCGACACGATCGAGGAGGCGATCGCCGAGATCCGTGCCGGCCGCATGGTGATCGTCCTCGACGACGAGGATCGCGAGAACGAGGGTGACTTGGTCATGGCCGCCCAGATGGTCACCCCGGAAGCGATCAACTTCATGCGCAAAGAGGGCGGCGGCCTGATTTGCGTCCCGATCATCGGTAAACGGCTCGACGAGCTGCAAATCCCGAGCATGGTCGACGAGAACACGTCGCTGCACGAGACGGCGTTCACCGTCTCGGTCGAGGCGCGCGGCCGCACCACGACCGGGATCTCCGCCTATGATCGGGCGGCGACGATTCAGGCCCTGCTCGATCCCAATGCCAAGCCGTCGGACTTCCTGCGCCCGGGCCACACCTTCCCGCTGCGCGCCCGCGACGGAGGCGTCCTCGTTCGCGCCGGACAGACCGAGGCTGCGGTCGATCTCGCGCGGCTGGCGGGCTTTTATCCGGCCGGCGTCATTTGCGAGATCATGGACGACGACGGGACGATGATGCGCTTGCCGCGGCTGCGCGAGTTCGCCGCAAAACACCGGCTCAAGCTCATCACCGTGAAGGATCTGATCGCCTACCGGATGCGACACGAGAAGCTCGTCGAGCGGGTCGCGGAGTTCAACCTCCCGACGGTCTACGGCTTCTTCAAAGGCTACGCCTACGAGTGCAAGGTCGACGGGATCACGCATGTCGCGATGGTGATGGGCGAGATCGGAGACGGGAGCAATCTCCTGGTACGCGTCCATTCGGAATGTCTGACCGGCGACGCGCTGCACTCGATTCGTTGCGATTGTGCGGCTCAGCGCGACGCCGCGCTCGAACTGATCGCCAAAGAAAGGCGCGGGGTCTTCCTGTACTTGCATCAGGAAGGCCGCGGTATCGGACTTGCTAATAAGCTCAAAGCGTATGCGCTGCAAGACGCCGGCGCCGACACCGTCGAGGCGAACGTCGCGCTCGGGCTCCCGATCGACAAGCGGGACTATGGGATCGGATCCCAGATCCTGGTCGATTTAGGGGTGCGCGAGATGCGTTTGATGACGAACAATCCGACGAAGATCGTCGGGCTCGAGGGATACGGTCTGCGAATCCTCGAGCGCGTCCCGCTGGCGACGACTCCTACCCCGTACAACGCCCACTACATCGAGACCAAGCGCAGCAAATTGGGGCATCTCTTCGATTTCGGCGTCCCGGAGAGCGCCGAAGCCGAGACGATATGACGATATGAAGGGGAAAGCGAAAAACGGTCCCTTGCCGCGTATCGAAGACAAGCGCTTCGCGATCGTTTCGGCGCGTTTTTACCCGGAGCTCGCCGATTGGCTCGAGGACGGCGCGCGGCGCGGCTTGCGGGATTGCGGCGTCGCCGACGATGCGATCGAGCGCTTCAGCGTCGCCGGATGTTTCGAGCTTCCCCTCGCGTGCAAGCGGCTCGCCCAGAGTGAGAACTATGATGGCCTCGTCGCCCTGGGCGTCGTCGTACGGGGCGAGACCCCGCACTTCGAGTACGTCGCCGGAGAATGCGCCCGCGGGATCATGGATGTCCAGCTGGCCCTCTCGATCCCGATCGGTTTCGGAGTTTTGACGACCCAGACGCTCGAGCAAGCTCGTGAGCGTGCCGACCCCAAGGGCGGTGACAAGGGATACGAGGCGGCCGTCGCGGCGGCAGGTGTGTTGGCCCTCGAGCCGTCCAAGCCGAAGAGGAAAGTCGGCCTCCGCTAGGGGCGGCTTGCTTTCCCAGGCAGCTCTCTCGTATACTGACCGATACGGCGGCCCACCGGTCTTTGGGGGCGCCGGTTTTCGTTGTCCAGCTGCCTGGGTAGTGCCGGAGGGGTCCCGGTGGAAAACAAGGTTCTTACCTGCAAAGATTGCGGCGCCCAGTTCGATTTCACCGTCCGCGATCAGCAGTTTTACGCGGAGAAGGGTTTCGAGAACGAGCCGCAGCGCTGTCGCGACTGCAGGAACGCGCGCAAGACGCAGCGCGGGAACACGGCCGCTGCAGCGGGTGGTCCGCGCGAGATGTTCGAAGCGGTCTGCGCGCAATGCGGGGTCACGACGACCGTGCCGTTCAGGCCGCGGGGCGATCGGCCGGTTTACTGCCGTGCCTGCTACGTGGCGATGCAGCCCGTTCGCGTCTAGCTTCCGGGACTTCTAGGCCGTACCGCCTCGCGCAGCGAAATGCAGCGAGGCAAAATGGAGATTCTCGAGCCCGTTTGGTGGGAGGGCGACGCGATCGGTTACATCGATCAGCGTGCGCTCCCCCACGTAGTCGAGCGACGTCGTGCCTCGACGACCGACGACGTCGTCGAGGCGATCGCGACGTTGGCCGTTCGCGGCGCCCCGGCGATCGGCGTTTTCGGCGCGTACGGGGTCGCACTCGCCGCACGCCGCGCGGCGGACGAGGCGGCGTTTGCAGCCGAGGTCGAGCGGATTCGCGCCGCGCGTCCGACCGCCGTCAACCTTGCACGGGCCGTCGATCGCGTCCGCGCACGCGGCGACGGCGCATACCTCGAGGAGGCGCGTCGCATCCACGCCGAGCAGCGCGAAATCGATCGCCTCATCGGTGAAGCCGCCGTCCCGCTGTTCCGCCACGGCGCGGCGATCCTGACGCATTGCAATACCGGAGCGCTGGCGACCGGCGGCTCCGGTACCGCGCTCGGCGCGATCATCGCCGCGCATCGTGCCGGCAAAGGGGTACGCGTCTACGTCGACGAGACTCGGCCGCTCCTCCAGGGCGCGCGCTTGACGATGTTCGAATTGCGCGCCGCAGGCGTCCCGGCGACGCTTTTGGTCGACGGAGCGGCCGCCGTCGCGATGCGGCGACTCGGGATCGACGCCGTGATCGTCGGCGCCGACCGCATCGCACGCAACGGCGATACCGCGAACAAAATCGGGACCTACGGCCTGGCGATTGCCGCCGCGCACCACGGCATCCCCTTCTATGTCGCAGCGCCGCGCTCGACGTTCGATTTTTCCCTCGCCTGCGGAGATGAGATTCCGATCGAAGAGCGCGATCCGGATGAGGTTCGTTTGAACCCCGACGACCCGGTCTACAATCCGGCCTTCGACATTACGCCGGCGCACTTGATCGGCGCGTTCATCACCGAATATGGACTCATCGAGCCGCCCTATTTCGAATCGATACCGGATCTCGAGACGCGTCCGAACGTCCTCTTCGCACATGCCTAAGGACGTCGGGTGGGCGGCACCGCGATGAAGTACTACGATTTCGTCGATCGCCTGCCGCCGATCGGGAAGCTGGTCATCATCGAGGGCGTCGAGACGCTGCTCGCCGAGCGCGCGCTGACGATCCTCCTCGACCGTCTCCTCCCCAAGGAGATGCGCGAGTTGAACCTCGATCTCTTCGACGGGACGGAGCAGGAGCACGTCGGCAAGATCGCCGACGCGATCGGTGCGATGCCGTTTCTGGCCGAACGGCGCGTGACGGTGGTACGGCGGGTGCACGAGATGCGGGCCCAACTGCGACGCGAGCTGTGGGAAGTTGCGCAGACGATCCCGAGCGGGAACACGCTGATCCTCGAAGATCTGCTTCCCCCTGCGAAAAAGACCAAGCCCGAACCGCTCGGGACGCTGGCGGGTCGTTCGGCGCTACGGATCGACACGACGGCGACCGTCGAGGTGCGGGAGCGCTTCATCCGGGAGACGCTCGCGGAGCTCGGCGCCAAAGCCCAAGCCCGCGTGATCGCGAGCCTCGCCGAGAGCGAAGCGGAACTCGCCGCGATCCGTACCGACTTGCAGAAGCTCGCGCTCGAGGGGAAGACGATCACGATGGCCGACGTGGAGCGCGAGAGTCTGGTGATCGAAGATCCAAAGGCGTATCAATACGCTTCGGCGCTCGTTTCGGGGCGGGCCGGCGAGGCGCTGGCGATCGCGTTCGATATGCTCGAAAACGATCCGCGGGGTGCGGCGATCCCGCTGATCGGGGCCCTGGCGACCGAATTCGGCTTGATTTGGGAACTCTCGCGGCCCGCGGGCGAGATCCCGGCGCGCTACCGGTGGCGCGAGCGGACACTACGGCCGCTCGCCGACCGGATCGGCGAACGAAGGGCGCGGTTCGGCTACGAATGCGCGCTTCGGGGCTTCGAAGCGATCGTGACGGGTCGCATCGAGGATCCGCGCCTGGCCGTCGAGCTGCTGACCGCGGAGATCGCCGGCCGGATCGGCAAAGCGTAAGCGCGAAGATCGATGCGGTGATGGAGTCAACGCAATACGCGTCGCCCTTTTCATGGCGATACGGACGCAGAGAACTGCGCGAGCTCTTCTCGGAGCGCGAGCGGCGCCGCTTGTGGCGGCGGGTTTGGGTTGCGCTCGCGGAGTCTCAGCATCGCAGCGGTCTGGTGACCCGAGAAGAGCTCGACGACTTGCGGGCGCATGTCGACGACATCGATCTCGAAGCGGCCCTCGCGATCGAGCGCGAGATCCATCACGACCTCATGGCGGAGATCCGCGTCTATGCTTCGCAAGCGAAGCTCGGCGGCCGGAAGTTGCACCTCGGCGCGACTTCCATGGATATCGAGGACGCCGTCGAGGTCTATCGTGTTCGGACCGGCATCGCGCTCCTCTTGAGCTCGCTGCACGAGCTGCTCAAACTCTTCGCCGGGGCGATCCGTCGGTGGGCGCACGTCGTCTGCGTCGCCTACACCCATCTCCAGCCGGCGGAGCCGACGACGGTAGGCTACCGCTTGGCGCTCTACGCACAAGACCTGCTCATCGATGAGGCCAACCTTCGCTTCGTCCGCGACAACTTCACCGCGAAGGGGATCCGCGGCGCGGTCGGGACGTCGGCGTCGTACGAACGGTTGCTCGAGGGGACCGGCCGAACGCCGCGTCAGCAGGAAGAAGAGGTCCTCGCCCTCTTCGATTTGCGTGCACGCGAGATCAGCAGCCAAACCTACCCGCGCAAGCTCGACTATTTCCTGTTGAGCGCGCTCGCGGGCCTGGGCGCGTCCCTCTCCAAATTCGCAGCCGACGTGCGGATCTTGAGTTCGCCGGGGTTCGGCGAGATCTTCGAACCGTTCGGAGCCGACCAAGTCGGGAGCAGCGCGATGCCGTTCAAGCGCAATCCGATCATGTCCGAGCGCATCGATTCGCTGGCGAGGCTGTTGCCGGCGTTCGCCGACGTCGCCTGGCAAAACGCCGCGACGAATTATTTGGAGCGGACGCTCGACGACAGCGCAAATCGGCGCACGATCCTGCCCGAAGCGATCCTGTGCACGGACGAAATCTTGAGCCTCGCGCGCAAAATCGTCGAGGGGCTGCGGATCGACGAGCGCCGGATCGCCGAAAACTTGCGGACGTACGGTCCCTTCGCCGGTACCGAAGCGGTGATGATGCAGACGGCAAAAGCGGGCGGCGATCGCCAAGCGCTGCACGAAGTGATCCGGGCCGCGTCGATGCGTGCTTGGGCGGCGATCGAAAAAGGCGAGAGTAATCCGCTCGCGCGCGTCCTTGCCGACGAGCCGACGATCACCGCCTACATCGACCCGGCCGAAATTCGGGCGCGCCTCGACCCGACGACGCACGTCGGCGATGCGCCGCAGCGCGCCGAACGGTTGGCGGATCAGATCGAGGCGCTGCTGGAGGCGACATCATGAACAAAGGACGCGAGGTCACTCGCGGGAAGACGAAGATCCTCTACGAGCTCGAAGGACAGCCTGACGTTTTGGTCGTCTCGCAGATGGATACGATCTCCGCGCGCGACGGCGAGCGGCGTGACGTCATTCAAGGGAAAGGCCGGCTCGCCGCCAAGACGACGGCGCGGATATTCCGATTGCTGAATCTCTGCGGCTTGCCGACACATTTCTTGAGCGGCGGGGAGGACGACGACAACAACGAGATGCTCGTCCGGCGCGCGACAATGATCCCGCTCGAGGTCGTGATCCGCGGCGTCGCCGCCGGCTCGCTCGTGAAGCGCAAGCCGGGGATCCAACGCGGAGCCCTGATCGTTCCCCGGTTGGTCGAGTTCTTTCTCAAGGACGATGCGCGCCATGATCCGCAGATCGAGCCGGAAGAGATCGTGGCTCGCGGGATCGCGACGCCCAACGAGCTCGCGACGATGACCGAGCTCGCTCGCATGACCTTCGAAATCCTCGCCCATGCGTGGCGGCGGCGCGATACGCTCCTGGTCGATCTGAAAATCGAGTTCGGGCGGCTCGCGAGCGGCGAAGGGAAGGGGTCGCTCGTCATCGCCGACGTCATCGACAACGACGCCTGGCGCATTTGGCCGCAGGGACGCGAAGAGCTGATGCTGGACAAGCAGATCTATCGCAACCTCGAAAAGGTCACGCCGGCCGACCTGGAAGCGGTCCGTCAGAAATACGAGCAGGTCACGGAGATCGTCGGGACGTTCCCGGTCATGCGGCCGGGTATGGTCGCCGTGTTGTGCGACGGGACCGAGCACACCGAGTTCGGCGGGAACATCCTGCATGCGGTCCAGCAGTACGGCCTCCCGGCGGTGCGTCACGTGGTCTCCGCCGAGCGGACGCCGGGATTCGTCTTGCAGCTCGCAGCGCAACTCGACGCGACGTTTGCGCGCCTCGCCTATGTCGCGCTCGGGACGGAACGCAGCCTTCTCGGGCGGATGCTCGACGGAGCGACGGCAAATCCGGTCTTCTCGGCGACGACCGGCGACCGCGCCGACGAGATCGCGCTGCGGTGTGCGAAACTCTTTGCGCTCGACGACACCGTCGTCTTCGGACGCATCCTGCTCGTTCAAGCGAATCAGCGCTCTGCGGTCCTCCAAGCCGATGCCGCGTTGAACGCGCAGGCGATGCCGAGCGGTACTCTTGCCTGACCTCATCTCCGAACGGTCGGCGTCGGCCTTCCCGGTCCGAGGACGCTCCGACGCAGCATTACGTGAGGCGGCGCGCGAGGCCGGCCTAGCGCTCTCCGTCGACGAGCTGCGCCGTATCGCGGAGCGTCTCGGCCGCGATCCGACCGTCGTCGAGATCTACGCGTTCGATGCGCAGTGGAGCGAGCATTGCTCGTACAAGAGCAGCCGAAACTATTTGCGACGGCTCCCGACCGACGGTCCGACCGTGATGCAAGGCCCTCAAGAGGATGCCGGGATCGTGCATCTGGGGACGTGGTGCGGCGAGCGCTACGGCATCGTGATCGCCCACGAGTCGCACAACCACCCTTCGCAAGTCGTCCCGTTCGAAGGGGCGGCGACCGGGATCGGCGGGATCGTTCGCGACGTCCTGTGCATGGGTGCGACCGTCATCGCCCTCGCCGATCCGCTTAGGTTCGGCGATCTCGCCGTCCCGCATTCGCGCTATGTCGCCCAAAGCGTCGTGGACGGGATCGCCGCCTACGGGAACGCGATCGGTGTCCCCACGATCGCCGGCGACGTCTATTTCGATTCGGCCTTCAACGAGAACGTCTTGGTGAACGTCGTCGCGCTCGGCCTCGTAAAAGAAGGCGAGATCATCCACTCGCGCGCGCCCGCGGGCTCGGCCGGTTGGGATATCGTCCTCATCGGGAAAGCGACCGACCGCAGCGGCTTCGGCGGTGCTTCGTTCTCGTCGCTGACGCTCGACGCACAGGACGAGGATGCGAATAAGGGGGCGGTGCAAGTCCCCGATCCGTTCCTCAAGAACGTCATCATGCGCGCGACCTACCGGGTCTTCGATATTTTGCGTGCCGAGGGGATCGAAGCGGGATTCAAGGACCTTGGCGCCGGCGGGATCGTCGGCTGCACCGCGGAGCTCGTCGCGAGCGGCGGCTACGGCGCGATCATCGATCTCGATCGGGCGCCGACCGCACAGCCGAATCTCCCGCCGCCGGTCGTCGCGATCGGAGAGACGCAAGAGCGGTTGTGCTGGATCGTCCCGCCGTCGCTGACGCCCCGTCTCCTCGCCGTATATAACGAAGAATTCAGCCTCCCGCTGATCGCCCGCGGCGCCTGTGCGGCGGTCATCGGGAAAGTCGCCGACGGGAACGAGTATATCCTGAGGTGGCACGGTCAGGAGCTCATGCGCGTCCCGCTCGATTTCTTCACCGCGGGCGTGCGCTATGAGCGTGAGATCGCACCTCTTCCGGCGCCGGCGGGAGCGGAGGGGCCGCGTGACGTCGAGGTGAGCGCGGTGATCGAACGCGTCTTGGGTCACCGCGACGTCTGCTCGCGCCAAGCGATCTTTTCGCGCTACGACGCCGTCGTCCGTGGGACGACCGCGATCCCTCCCGGTTACGCGGACGCCGGCGTGGTCGTCCCGATTCCGGGCGCGCCGCTTGGCTGCGCGCTCGCCGTCGACGGAAACCCGCGCTACGGGAAGCTCGACGCACGACGCGCGGCGGAGCTGGCGGTCTGCGAATCGGTACGCAACGTGGTCGCGGTCGGGGCGCGGCCTGCCGGTTTGACCGACTGCCTGAACTTCGGGAATCCGCAGCGGCCCGAACACTTCGCGCAGTTCGTCGCGGCGGTCGACGGTCTCGCGCATGCCGGGCGGGAGCTCGGCGTGCCGTTCGTCTCCGGGAACGTGAGTCTGTACAATGAATCGTCGTCGGGGAACGCCGTCCCGCCTTCGGCGATCGTCGCCTGCGTCGGGACGATCGCCGATATCTCCAAGACCGCGACCTCCGCACTCAAGCGCTGCGGATCGCCGCTCTATCTGGTCGGTCGGCCGCAAAATGCGCTCGGCGGTTCGGTCATCGCGGAGCTCCTCGGGATCGAGGGGAGCTTACCTTCGATCGACTATGCCGGACTGCGTGCGCAGATCACGCTGATCCTGAGCGCTTACGACGCAAACCTCATCTTGGCGGCGCACGACGTTTCGGACGGCGGGATGTTGACGGCGCTCGCCGAGATGGCCTTTGCCGCTCGTCACGTCGAGCCGCTGGGCGTGCGGTTGGAGCCCGCAGCGCGTTGGGCGCCGGGCGTCGGGACGGCGGGTGCCTATTTCGGCGAAGCCGGCGGATTCATCGTCGAGGTCGAGGAGGCGGCGAGCTTCGACGAGCTGATCGTGCGTTGCGGCGCGGCGGCGGCGAGAATCGGGGAGACGATCCACGATCCCGTCTTTATCGTGGAAGGCCGACGATACGAGCTCGAGCATCTGCACGATGCATGGAGCCTCCCGCTGCGCGACTTCTACGAGGGTGCATCGTAGTGCCGGGACGCGTCGCCGTCCCGGTGTTTCCCGGTACGAACAGCGAAGAGGAGACGGTTCGTGCGTGCCTTGCCGTCGGCCTCGAGACGAGGCTCGTCCATTGGAGCGCCGGGCCGAAAGCCCTGCTCGGATACGATGCCTACGTGTTGCCGGGCGGTTTTTCGTATGAAGACCGGGTCCGCGCCGGGGCGATCGCGGCACACGACGCCCTGATGGATGCCGTGATCGCACAGGCGCAGCGCGGGAAGCTGGTCCTGGGCATTTGCAACGGCGCGCAGATCCTGGTCGAGTCCGGTCTCATCCCCGGGACCGGTCCGCTGCGACGACCGACGGTCGCGTTCGCCCCGAACAAGCCGAACGGACGATTCATCTGCCGTCACGTCTACGTCAAGCTTTCGGTCGCTCCCGAGCGCTGCGCGATGACCGCGACCTTACGGCCCGACGAGATCATCCCGATGTGGGCTTCGCACGGCGAAGGGAGGCTCGCCGCGAGCCATGACGAGCTGGCGCGGCTCGATCGCGCCGGCTACATCCCTTTCCGCTATTGTGACCGCTTGGGAAACGTGACGCCCGAGGCGGCGCCGAACGGCTCGGCGCTCGGGGCGGCGGCACTGACGAACGAGGATGGGAATATCTTGGGGATCATGCCGCACCCCGAACGCGATGCGTGGACGTATCAGCAGCGGGACGGTGCCGTTCGTCTCGCAGCACGCGGTGATGCGACGCGGATGCTGGCACCGGCCGGCGGTATTCGGCTCTTCGAAGGGTTGGCGCGTGCACTCGGAGTGAGAGCATGACGCGGTGCGGGTATGCGGTCGAGCTCGCGATTCCCGACAATGAGGCCTACACTGCGCTCGTGACGCTCGTGCGTCTGGGAATACCCTGTGCGCGACTCGATCGTGCCGATGTGTGGATCTTCGACGTCGCCGAGTCGGCCGCCGGCGACCTCGAAGCGCAACTCCGGACGATCGAGACGATTTTCAATCCGAACAAGCACGTCCTCGTTGCACTCCCCCAAGCCCGCCCCCGCCCGGGCGAGGTCTGGATCGGCGAGCGCGCCGAGGGACCGGATCAGCCGGTAGGCGGTACGCAGCGCGAGCTACAGATCGCGGGACGCCGTCTCGAGGGCGTTTACGGGGTACGCCGGTACAAAGGTTGGCGGCTGTGGGAGTCGGAAGCGAGAGTAGCTTCCGCCGAGACGATCGCGAAAGCCGTCGAGACGTTACTGTGCAATCCTGCGTTTCAGGTGACAATAGAATGAGTCTCAACAAGGAGCATCGCCAGGCATTGACGCCCTTCACGAATCGGCCGTCGCAAGCCCCCCGGGGGCCTCGTCACGGGAACGTACCCTTCGGCGGTCCGTCCGAGGAGGGAGCCCCGGCGGAGGCGCCCGTCCCATGATACTCGCTCCTGAACTTCGGCCTCAACCTACCGGTCGGTCGTCCGGGGATTTTTATACGATCGCGACGCTCGGATCACATTCGGCGCTGCAGATCCTCAAGGGGGCGCACGACGAGGGTTTTCGGACGCTCGCGATCACCAATCACAAGACGGAGCGGCTCTATCGCTCTTTCGCCTTCGTCGATGAAGTGATCGCGATCGCCGAGTACAGCGAGTTCATGGGCCTCGTCCCCGAACTCGAGAAGCGCAAGCTGATCATCGTCCCGCATGGCTCCTTCGTCGCTTATCTCTCGCTCGACGAACACAAGAAGATGCGCATCCCGTATTTCGGGAACAAGGCGGTCCTCGATTGGGAAGCCAGCCGTGAGCTGCAGCGCCAATGGCTGACGCGCGCCGGTCTCAACGTGCCGCGTCAATTCAAGACCGGCGCCGAGATCGATCGGCCCGTCATCGTCAAGATGTATGGAGCGCAGGGCGGAAAAGGCTACATGTTCGTCCGCGATCCGAAGGACTTCGAGGAGCGCGTCAGCCGGTTGCCCGCGAAGTACGTCCTGCAAGAGTACATCATCGGCGTCCCGCTCTACATCCATTATTTCTACTCGCCGCTGACGGGGCAGCTGGAGATCATGAGCATGGATCGGCGGTACGAAACCAACGTCGATTCGCTGGGCCGCATCCCCGCTGCGGCGCAGGAGACGATGACGATCGATCCATCCTACGTCGTCGTCGGGAATCAGCCGGTCTCGCTGCGTGAGAGTATGCTCGCCGAGGCCTATCAGATGGGCGAGAACGTCGTCCGAGTGAGCAAAGAGATCTGCGGGCCGAAAGGACTGTTCGGCGCCTTTTCGATCGAGACGATCATCACGCCCGACGCGCAATTTTACGTCATGGAGATCTCCGCGCGCATCGTCGCGGGGACGAATCTCTTCATCGACGGCTCACCGTACTCGTATCTGAACTACAGCGAACCCATGTCGACCGGCAGGCGCATCGCGCGCGAGATCAAGAATGCACTGCTGAGCAATTCGCTGCATGTTGTCCTGGACGATTCGAGCCTCGTGTAAACTCGCCGCCGCACTCTTGCTCTTGTCGCTCGCATCCGCGCTGCGGGCTGCGGCGGCGATCCAAACCGATCCGCTTGCACTTTACGCGAACATGAAGCGCGCCTTCGATCGGGGGACGCAAGACGGGTGGACGTACGTCGATCAGGTCTACTATCTCGGCGCGATCTTCGATGCGGGCCGCGCCTATTCGCTCTTCCGGCCGAACGATCCGAACTACATGGAGGTCGCTCGGGTCGCCGTCGACGTCGCGACGCTCTTGCATTACGATCCGCTCACGAACAGCGACGCGTCGGTTTGGTACATGCGCGAGGCGGCGGCGGCCGTCGAGAAGAACGACCCGACCCGCGCCCAGGAGGCGCGCGCGATCCTCGCCCGCCTGGATGCCGCCGATGCGGACGTCGGCGCCCTGGCAAGGATTGCCGAACTCGATGCGGCGGCGATCGTCCAGGAGTACCATCGCGATCCCGAGACCTTGCTCTTGCAAGTCGATACCGAAGTTCGCGCCTATAATTTGACCAAAGATGCGAAGTATCGTTCGCTCGCCCTCGAGCACGTCGCGGCGCCGGAGTTCCCGGTCGCGAAGCTTCCCGATCCGCCGGGCGTCGAGATCTTGAGCTGGGCCGACGCCGCGACGGCGAACGTTTCGGGCTATTCGCCGGCGGACATCGCGAATGCGCGCGAGTTCCTACGCCGGCGTGCCGCCTTGAAAGATCCGCCGATCATCGCCCGCGTCGTCGCACTTCCCCACGACGAACGCCTGTTGATCACCGCGCCGGCCGACGAATACTTCGGACGCCAGAAGATGTCGCCGATCGGTGTCGAGAATGAGCTCGCCCGGATCGGCCGTTACCTCGATGCCGGCTGGGGGACGCGCATGACCGGCGCGATCGTGGACGTCGAAAGTGCGATCGACGAATGGCAGAAGGGGTATCCGCGCGACTACGCCCTGCCGCGCACGTTGCTGAGCGCCTACCGTGTCTTTTCGCGTGTCGATTCGCCCGAGGCGCAAGCGGCGGCGAAGCATATGAAGACCCTGCTGACGATCGAGTACGGCGATTCCGCCGAAGCGCGAGAGCTTTTGGGTGCGTAGGGCGCAGCTTCTCGGCGCCTGCGTCCTCCTCGCGCTCGCGTTCCGGCCCGCTCATGCCCAGATCGCCGCACCGATCGTATTGAACGTCGATGCGTCGAACGTGACGCAGGGGATCGTTCACGTCCGCGAGACGCTCCCGGTCGAGCCGGGACCGCTGACGCTCTATTTTCCGAAATGGATTCCGGGAGAGCACGGGCCGACGGGTCGGATCGAGAATCTGGTCGATCTGCGCGTGACCGCCGGCCGGACCGTGGTCCCCTGGCGGCGCGATACGCTCGATCTCTATGCGTTCCACATCGACGTCCCGTCGGGGACGACGACGCTCGAGGTGGCCTTCGATCAGATCCGCTACGGGCGCAACGGCGAACGGCTGGGGACGAGCGACAAAATCGCGATCATCGGATGGAACGATCTCGTCCTCTATCCGGCCGGCGTCCCGGTGGCGAAGATCGAAGTCCGACCGACAATCACGCTCCCCGCCGGCTGGGACTACGCAACCGCCTTGTCGCAGGAGCGCCGCGAGGGCGCGGCGATCGAATTCGCGCCGACGACGCTCGAGATGCTCGTCGACTCGACCCTCGACGCCGGGCAATTCTCCAGAAAGATCCCGCTCGTGAGCGGCGACGGCTGGACGAGCGAGCTCGATCTCTTCGCCGACGATCCGGCTGCGCTCGACGTCTCCGACGCAACCGTGACGAAGTACAAGCGGCTCGTCCGTGAAGCGCTCGCCCTTTACGGCGCACGTCACTGGCGCTCCTACCGCTTCCTCGTGACACTGAGCGATGTGATCGGCTTCCACGGGCTCGAACATCACGAAGAGAGTGATGACGGCGCAAGCGAACGGTACTTGATCGACGACGACGCGCTCCAAGCGGGTGCCGATCTCCTCCCGCACGAGTTCAATCACTCGTGGAACGGAAAGTATCGGCGGCCGGCCGATCTCACGACTCCCGACTACCAGCGACCGATGCAGACCGACCTCTTGTGGGTCTACGAAGGGATGACGCAGTACTACGGCCAGGTGCTCGCCTTTCGTAGCGGCCTCGAAGACGCCAAGTACGTCCCCGACGTCTATGCGTTGCTCGCCGCCTCGCTCGATACGCAGCCCGGCCGGTTGACTCGTCCGCTGCTCGATACCGCCGTTTCGGCGCCGTTCCTCTACGAAGCGGGCGGAGCGTACGGCTCGTTACGGCGCGGGGTCGATTTTTATCCGGAGGGGGCGCTCCTGTGGCTGGACGTCGATACGATCATCCGGGCGGGGACGAACGGACGCCGTTCGCTCGACGACATGGCGCGGGCGTTCTTCGGGGGACATAACACGGGTCCGATCGTCGTCCCCTATACCCGTGACGACGTCATCGCCGCCCTCAACGCGGTTTATCCGTATGATTGGGCGCGTTTCTTTCGAGAGCGGGTCGACGAGGTTCAACCGCATCCGCCGCTCGACGCCTTGACCCGCGCCGGTTGGCGTTTGGTCTACAAAGACGAGCCGTCGGCGTTCGAACGATTGCGCGACGGACGGGACAACGCCGTCCCGGCGCGGTACACCCTCGGCATCAGTTTGAGCTCGAGCGGGATGATCAGCGACGTCCTCGTCGGCTCGCCGGGTGCGAAGGCCGGCCTAGCTCCCGGGATGCGCATCGTAGCGGTGAACGGGCGTGCCTTTTCGCGCGACGTCTTCGAAGGGGCGATCAAGGCCGCGAAAGGGAGCACGGCACCGATCGACCTCCTGGTGGAAAACGCTGGCTATTTCCGCGACTATCCGGTCGAGTATCATGACGGCCCGCGCTATCCTCGGCTCGAGCGCATCCCGGGGACGAAGGATCTCCTGACCGCGATCACTCGTCCCAGGACGGCGACGCGATGATCGATATCCCGGCGACAATCGAGCGATACGACCGCCGCGCGCTGACCCTCTCGTCGGTCGGAAGCCATTCGGCGCTCGAAGTCGCGGCCGGTGCGCGAGCGCAGGGGCTGCGCAGTCTCATCGTGACCGCGCGCGGCCGCGAGCAGACGTATACGCGTCACTTCCGCCGGCGGGCGGAACCGGACCGAGGTTGCGTCGACGATGTCCTCGAGTTGGAGCGCTTTTCCGACATCTTACAGGACGACGTCCAACGCAGACTCCTCGAACGGAACGCCATCTTCATCGCCAACCGCTCGTTCGAGGTCTACCTCCATCAAGACTTTTCGTACGATGAGATCGAGCGCGGGATGAAGGTGCCCTTCTTCGGGAATCGCCGGCTCCTGCGCGCCGAGGAGCGCGACGAAGCGGAAAATCAGTATGCGCTGCTCCAGGAAGCGGGGATCCGCCATCCGCTCCAATTCGCGAGTCCCAAGGACATCGATCGCCTCGTGATGGTCAAAGCGCCGCACGCGAAGGTCAGTTTCGAGCGAGCGTTTTTCCTCGCACGCTCGTACGCGGAATATGAAGCGGTCGCCGAGCGTTTCCTCGCCGCGGGGATGGTGACCGAAGAAGGCTTGCGGTCGGCGATCATCGAGGAGTATGCGCTCGGGCCGTCGGTCAATCTGAACTTTTTCTATTCTCCGATCCTCGACGAGCTCGAACTCTGCGGGACCGATACCAGGCGTCAGACGAATCTCGATGGTTTGCGCGGACTTCCATTCAGTCAGGCGCAGGCGCTGGCCGACGAGCCGGTGCGGATGGAGGAGGCGGGACATATCGCTGCGACGGTCACGGAGTCGATGCTCGAGCAAGCCTTCGAGTTGGGCGAGCGATTCGTCCAGGCTGCTCGTAAACGCTCGCCCCCGGGCGTGATCGGCCCGTTTGCCCTGCAAACCATCATCGTCGCGGGTCCTCCCAAGGGCTTCGTCGTCTACGACGTCTCCTTGCGCATCCCGGGCTCGCCGGGGACGCGCTACACGCCGTATTCTTCCTACCGTTGGGGGCGCGACGTCTCGGTCGGCGAGCGCATCGCGATGGAGATCGTCTTCGCTCGCGATGCGGACAGGCTCGCCGAAGTCTTGACGTAGAAGATGCCGCCATGACCCGGACGGTCGAAAGCGGCGCGGCGACCCAGCGGACGAGTGTCGTGATCCTCGACTTCGGCGCCCAGTACAGTCAGCTGATCGCGCGTCGTACCCGCGAAGCGAGCGTCTTCTGTGAGCTCTTGCCCTACGATACGCCTTGGAGCGAGATCGAACGGCGTTCACCGGCGGCGATCATCCTCTCCGGCGGTCCGCAGAGTACGTTGCGCCCGGATTCTCCCGGGGTCGATCGCCGTGTTTTGGAGAGCGGTTTGCCGATCCTGGGGATTTGTTACGGGATGCAGTTGCTCGCTCGTGATCTCGGCGGCCGGCTGATCCCGCTCGAACACGCCGAATTCGGCCCGGCGATCCTCGACGTCGACCTGCCCGGAGCGCTCTTCGCCGGTGTCCCGCAGCGCAGCCGGGTGTGGATGTCGCACGGCGACAGCGTCCTCATCCCGCCCGAGGGCTTCGCCGTACTCGCACACACGGATCGCTGCAACGTCGCGGCGATCGGGGACGAGGAGCGCCGCATCTACGGCGTGCAGTTTCATCCCGAGGTCGTTCATACGGAAGCAGGGCGGACGATCCTGGAGAACTTCCTCTATCGTATCGCCGGGATCGCGCCGACCTGGAAGATGGACTCGTTCGTCGAGCAGGCGATCGAGAAGATCCGCGAGCAGGTTGGGGATGCAAAGGTCATCTGTGCGCTCTCGGGCGGGGTCGATTCGGCGGTCGCGGCGACGCTCGTCGCGCGTGCCGTCGGGAAGCAGCTGACGTGCATCTTCGTCGACCACGGGCTCTTGCGCAAGAACGAGCCGGCGGAGGTCGTCGAAGCGTTTCGCGAGATCATGCATCTCAACGTCGTCGCGGTCGATGCGCGTCGCCGTTTCCTCGACCGGCTCGCCGGTGTCGTCGATCCCGAAGAGAAACGGATCCGGATCGGCCACGAGTTCATCGCGGTCTTCGAAGAAGAAGCGAAAAAAATCGAAGGGGTTCGCTTCCTCGTCCAAGGGACGTTGTATCCCGACGTCATCGAGTCGAAGACGCCGCAATCGAAGGCCGGCCACAAGATCAAATCGCATCACAACGTCGGCGGTCTTCCCGAGAAGATGAACCTCGGTCTGATCGAGCCGCTTCGTACTCTCTTCAAAGACGAAGTGCGCGCGGCAGGTCGCGTGTTGGGCTTACCGAGACATATCGTCGACCGTCAGCCGTTCCCCGGCCCCGGCCTCGCCGTCCGCGTGTTGGGCGCCGTCGACGAGCAGCGCTTGGCGACGCTGCGCGAGGCCGATGCGATCGTGACGACGGAGATCGAGGCGGCGGAGCTCACGCCCAAGCCGTGGCAGTATTTTGCGGTCTTGACCCCGTTGCAGAGCGTCGGCGTTCAAGGCGACGGGAGGACGTACGCGAACCTCGTCGCAGTCCGCGCGATCACGAGCGAGGACGGGATGACGGCCGACTGGGCGCGTCTCCCGCACGATCTGCTCGCGCGCATCAGCACGCGGATCGTCAACGAGGTGCCCGGCGTGAATCGCGTCGCGTACGACGTGACCTCGAAGCCGCCGGCGACCGTCGAGTGGGAGTGACGGGAACGGCGTCAAAGCAATAGCTGACACGCCTCGTCGCAATCGCGCTTTTAAGATCAGGATTTTATCTGCGATTCGCTTCGTGACCTAGGTTCGACGGGCGGCCG
>Ga0209061_1001363_pt1 | contig 41529 bp, 37 predicted proteins | sample Coa_R1_10_FD_187157 | JGI IMG/M metagenome (GOLD analysis project Ga0209061, IMG submission 187157) | Surface soil microbial communities from Centralia Pennsylvania, which are recovering from an underground coalmine fire - Coalmine... | ecosystem: Environmental > Terrestrial > Soil >... | reverse complement strand
GCTTAGGTCTCGCCCTCCCAGTAGCCGACATTCCCGTCGGAGCGGTGAAACATCCACCGATCGTCGGCATCTCCCGTCCAGACGCCCACCTTCTCGCTGTCCGGATAGACCGCCACGGACGGTTCATGCGCACTTGAGAACATGATCAGCCTGACGGGCGCCCCCCCGCGGTTCATCACCTTGTGGGCGCCCTCGGGGCCTGGCGGAAAGCGAACGAGATCTCCGGTATCGATCTGCTCCTCGCCCTCCGGCACGCGCACGGTGGCGCTCCCTTCGAGCACGAGCAGCCATTCCTCGACGTACTCATAGTGGTAGGGACAGAGGCTCTCGCCGGGCGGAATCTCGAACAGGTTGAGGCTGAGCTCCGCGGAGGCCAGCTCGCGCGCCAGCCTGGCGGCGGCCGTCCGGTAGCCCGCCGGGGCGTTGTCGCTGCTGTTGACCTCCGCACGGTTGAGGTTGACCCGAAACACCCGGTGATCCTCGCAGCTTTTGCGCTGGCAAGGAAGTCGGACTGTGAGCCGCGGTTGCGATGGGTTCGATCAGCGCGAGCAGGCCGAGCCTGGGCCGCGGCCAGGGGCGGGCGAGGCCCGGGGCATCCTCTTCCTGTCGAGGCAAGGGCGTTCCCCGGTCGAGGCAAGAGCGTATGGTGGTGGGATGCCGCCGCACGATCCCGAACGGCTCACGGCGCCGCCTGACCCCGAGGAGCTCGAGGCCAGTCATTCTCCGGTGCACGGGGCGCTCCCGGCGGAGAGCCGGATGGGCACCGTGCATCTGACGGTGGCCGACCTCGAGCGCTCGTTGGACTACTACACCCGCGCGATCGGGCTTTCGATCCTCGAGCGCAGCCACGGCCAGGCCCGCCTGGGGACAGGCGCGCGGGAGCTGCTGCGGCTGGTCGAGCGGCCCGGCGCGCGTCCCGCCCGCGGTCACACCGGGCTCTACCACTTTGCTCTGCTCGTGCCGCGGCGATTTGACCTGGCCCGGTGGCTGGCGCACGCGATCCGCGACCGGGTGGCGCTGGTGGGGCTCTCAGACCACTTCGTCAGCGAGGCGCTCTACCTCAGCGACCCCGACGAGCACGGGATCGAGATCTACTGGGACCGCCCCCGCGAGCTCTGGGAGGGACAGGTCGCGTCGCGCATGACCACGCTGCCCCTGGATGTCCAGGATCTGCTGGGTGAGCTGGAGGTGCCGGGCGGGTTGGACAACCCGCCCGACCAGCCGTACGCCGGCCTGCCCTCCGAGACCGCCATGGGGCACGTGCACCTGAAGGTGGCGGATGTGGCGCCCACGCTGCGGTTCTATCGCGACGTGATCGGGTTCGGGCTGATGGCGCAGCTGGGTCCCCGAGCGGTGTTCCTGAGCGCGGGCGGCTACCACCACCATCTGGGCGCCAACACCTGGGAGAGCGCGGGAGCCTCGCCACCTCCACCCGATGCGGCGGCGCTGCGCCACGCCACGCTGGTGCTGCCGGACCCGCGTGCGCGAGAGGAGCTCCTGGGCCGCCTGGAGGCGAGCGGCCAGCCGCTCGAGCGCCGGGGGGAGGTGACGCTGACCCGCGACCCGTCCGGCAACGCGCTGGCGCTCGCGGTCGCATAGCCGCTCGTGCAGCGGTGAGGGGTCCGGCGCTGGTGGTGCACGAACCGGCGTGGGTTCGCGGCGCCGCCCCCGAATAGGGGCGAGCGGGGCACGGGCGATGTTCACAAGTTGATCACAACCTCGCCGCCGTTCGCCTCCAAGCTCTGCTCTGTCCGCTGGTGGTGCGACCCAGGATCAGTGGGATCCGACGGTCGCTCGCCCTCAAGCCAACAGGAGAGCAGCTTGACCGAGCAGACGACGGTGGCCCTGATCGACGCGCTGAACGAGGCGCCCGTGTCGCGCTTCCACTCGAAGGCGGTGCTGGTCTCGGGGATGGGCTTCTTCACCGACGCCTACGACCTGTTCATCATCGGCGTGGCCTCGACCCTGATCACCAAGCAGTGGCATCTGACCAGCACCCAGACCGGGCTGATCAACTCGATGACCCTGCTGGGAGCGTTCCTGGGCGCGATCCTGTACGGGCGCCTGGCCGACCGGGTGGGGCGCAAGCGCATCTACGGGGTCGAGGCGGCGATCATGCTGGTGTTCGCGCTCGCCTCGGCGGCGGCTCCGAGCCTCCTGTTCCTGGTCGCGTTCCGCTTCTGCCTGGGCCTGGGGATCGGCGGCGATTATCCGGTCTCGGCGGTGCTGATGAGCGAGTACGCCAACCGCAAGGATCGCGGGCGGCTGGTCGGGCTGGTGTTCGCCATGCAGGCGCTGGGTACGGTGAGCGGCTACATCGTCGGCCTCGTGCTGCTCGCCGCCGGCGTCGACCACGACCTCAGCTGGCGGATCATGCTCGGACTGGGGGCGGTTCCCTCGGCGGCGGTGCTTTACGCCCGGCGCAGAATGCCCGAATCACCCCGCTACCTGGCCTGGGTGCAGGGCAATGCGCGCAAGGCGGCCGAGGGGCTGGCGGCGTACTCGGAGGGAGCGCTGCGGGTGGCGGGCAACGGCGTCGCGCTCAAGCCGCAGCGGATGAGCCTCAGGCAGTTCGTGGCCAACCGGCGGCTGATGCTGACGCTGCTCGGCACCGCGGGCACCTGGTTCGTGTTCGACTACGCCTACTACGGCAACTCCGTCTCCGCGCCGCTGATCGTTTTGCAGGTCCTGGGCAAGGGCGCGAAGATCGAACAGGCGCTGGCCTTCAACCTGATCATGTTCATGGTTGCGGCGGTGCCGGGCTACCTCCTGGCCTGCTTGTTCATGGACAGGATCGGCCACCGCCGCCTGCAGCTGCTCGGGTTCCCGCTGATGGGGGTGGCGTTCCTGCTGATCGGCACGATCCCGGGCGTGACCGGCGCGGTGGTGCCCTTCCTGCTGCTGTTCGGGATCAGCTACTTCTTTGCCGAGTTCGGCCCCAACACCACCACGTTCGTGCTCTCGGCCGAGTCCTACCCCACCGCCGTGCGCACGACCGGACACGGCTTCTCGGCCGGGATCGCCAAGCTCGGTGCGTTCATCGGCGTCTACCTGTTCCCCGACATCAGCCGGGCGTTCGGGATCAGCGGCGCGCTTGAGTTCGCCGCGGGAATGGCGGTCGTGGGGACGCTGCTCACCCTGCTGATCCCGGAGACCGCGGGTCGCAGCCTCGAGCAGATCTCCGGCGAGGGCCGGGGATTTACCGGCGAGCGGCTGCTGGCCGCCGTGCCCGAGGCGGCCTGACGCCAAGTCCGCCGGCGGCCGGCCCATGACGGCGCCGGCGGCCGTCGTCCCACGCCGGCCGCGGCGGTGTGCGCCAACGCCGGCCGATGATGGCGCCGGCGGCTGGGGTCACACGCGGGTCGCGGCGGTGTGGCCAACGCCGGCCGATGACGGCGCCGGCGGCCGGGGTCCCGTGCGGGCGCGGCGGCAAGCCGGGGCGCCACGGGCCGGCGGGCACCGCCGACCTCCCCGGCGGACGCCGCCGCCGCGCTCTCCCTTGAGGCGCTCGGCCGCCTGGCCCGGCGGCTAGCCTGCGGACCATGGCCGCTCGGTGGTTGAGTTCGAAGCTGCGGGCGGGCCTGCCGGGAGGCCGCGACGCGGGGCTGCTGCTGGCAGCGCGGGTGCTGATGAGCGGCCAGCGGGCGCTGGTGGGGGTGGTGGTCCCGATCTATCTCGCCCGTCGCGGCTTCTCCGCCACCGAGCTGGGCGCGATGTTCTCGCTGGTCGCGCTCGTCTCGGCTCTGATCAGCGCGCTGATCGGCTTCGCCGCCGACCGGGTGGGGCGCAAGCCGTTTGTGATGTGCGTGCCGGGGCTGAGCGCCGCCGCGGCGCTCGTGTTCTCGTTCACCGACGTCACGGTGGTGCTGTTCGCGGCCGCCGCGCTGGGGAGCTTCGGCCGGGGCAGCGGCGCCGGCGGGGGGCAGATCGGCCCCTATCAGCCGGCCGAGCAGGCGCTGCTGGCCGGGATGGCCGGTGACGGCCGGCGGCGCAACGCGCTGTTTGGGCTGGTCGCCTCGGCCAGCGCCGCCGGCGGGCTGCTCGGCTCGGTGCTGGCCACCACGCCGCTCAGCTCCCCCACCGGCCGGGGCGTCGACGCGGCCACCTACCGGCCCGTGTTCCTGGCCGCGGCGGCGCTGGCCGTGCTGGCCTCGCTGTGCGCGGCCCCGGTGCGCGAGGCGAGGCCCTCCGTGGAGGGGGAAGCGCGGGACGCGAGGCGGTCACCGCGGCGCAGGTGGGGGCGGCGGGGCGGCTCTTTACCCGCAGGCGCGGGCGCCTCCGCACAGGCCGAGACGGCGGGGGCGCGCGCGGCCAGCCGCCGGTTGAGCTCGCCCGCGCGGCTCTCGCCGTCCGCGCGCCGGCTCGTCTACCGGCTGTGGGCGACCAACAGCTTCAACGGGGCGGCCGTCGGGCTGTTCGGGCCGTTCATCACCTACTGGCTCTATCGCCGCTACGGCGCGGGCCCGGCGGAGGTGGGAACCCTCTACACCGTCGGCAACGTGCTGACGATCGCCACCAACCAGCTCGCCGCCCCGATCGCCGCCCGCCACGGCACCGTGCGCACGGTGGTGGTGGTGCGCACCGCGCAGGCGCTGCTGCTACCGGTGCTGGCGGTGATGCCCGCCTTCGCGGCCGCCGGCGCCGTCTACACCGGGCGGCTGATCGTCCAGCGGATCGGGATGTCGCTGCGCCAGTCGTTTGTGATGGGAGCGGCTCCGGCCTCCGAGCGGGCGCGGGTCGCCGCCCTCTCACAGCTGCCCACCCAGGGCCTCTCGGCGCTGTCGCCCACGCTGAGCGGCTATCTGCTCAGCGAGGTCAGCCTGGCGGCGCCGTTTGTCCTGGCCGGCGCTCTGCAGCTCATCAACGCGCTGCTCTTCCACCGCTTCTTCATCGGGATGGACGGCGAGGAGGCGGCTGCCGCTGACGGTTGGAAGCCGGCGACGGTGCCGGTGCCGCGCCCGCCGCGGGCCGCTCGCGCCCATCAGGCCTCCCCGGATGCCAGCAGCCGGGGCGCGAGCTGCCCCGGCCGGACCAAGTCGGTCGGGAGCCAGGGCGATGGGCCTGCCGGGCGGCCCGGTCCCGAGCGGCGCGTGCGTTGATGAAGCTCGCCTGGGCTCGGCTCGTCGACGACCAGGCTGGTGGACAGCCTCGAGATGGCGCACCCGCCCCGGCGCCGCCGCCTCTGCGGTCGATCACACTGGGGCGGTGAGCTTTGCCATCGCCCTCGCCATCGGCCTGGCCGCCGGATCCACCACGCTGACCAATCTGGCCTATCTGCGCGAACACGACGCCGCGGCCGAGCTGCCCAGCCTGTCGATGCGCCGGCCGCTGCACTCGCTAAGGCTGCTGCTCGCCGACCGGCGCTGGCTGGCCGGCTTCGGCGAGGAGTCAGGCGGCTTTCTGCTCTACGCGGGCGCCGTGGGGCTGGCTCCGCTGGCGCTCGTGCAGAGCATCAACGCGGGGGGCATCGGCGTCTTGGCCTACGCCTCCTCGCGGCTGCGTCGGCGTCGCCTCGGGCCCCGTCATCGAGCCGGGGTGCTGCTGTCGGTGGTGGGGCTGCTCGCCCTCGGGATCTCCCTGACCGGACGCAGCGGGGCCGAGGGCAGGGGGGTGATCGGCTCTATCCTGCTCTGGCTGGGGGCGTCGGTCGCGCTCGCGCTGGGGGTGCTGGCGGTCGGCAGGCGGCGGGGGGGCTCGGCCGCGCTGGAGGGAGTCGCCGGCGGCCTGTTCTTCTCGATCGGAGACATCTCCACCAAGCTGGTGACGCAGGGCGGGGCGAGGATCGCGTTCGTGGTCACGCTGCTGGCCGGCTACGGCATCGGCAGCCTGCTGCTGCAGGTCGGCTACCAGCGGGGGGCGGCGCTCACCGTGGCCGGATTGGCCACGCTGCTGACCAACGCGCTGCCGATCCTGGCCGGGACGCTGGTGCTGGGCGAGCCGGTGCCCCGAGGCCTGCTGGGGGCGCTGAGGGTGCTCGCGTTCATCGCCGTGACCGCCGGGGCGGTGCTGCTGGCGGCGCCCGAGCCGCGCCGGGCAGGCGGTCAGCCGGTGAAGGCGCCGGGCGGGTGAGGCGGGTGACGGGTGAGGCGGGCGGCGGGTGAGGCGGGCGGCGGGTGAGGCGCCCGAGCCGCGCCGGGCAGGCGGTCAGCCGGTGAAGGCGCCGGGCGGGTGAGGCGGGCGGCCGCCCGGCCGAGGCGTGGTGCGGCGAGTGGGCCCGGTGTGGCCGGAGCGGCGCGCCGGCGGCCGGCAGTCGCTGGCCCAGCGCCGGCCGGGAGCGACCCACACGGTGATCACGCTGCGTCCGGCGCATGAGGCCAGGCGCAGGATCGGCGCGCCGGGCGGCGAGACGGGCGCGGCCCCGGTGACGATCACCGAGTAGCCGTGCGGGTAGTGAAGAGCCCCGATGAAGATGTCGGTCTCGCTGCCGGCCGGGAAGCGGCCGCGGCCGGAGGCGCGGGCGGTGGAGTAGGAGAGCCGGAAGACGTCGGTGGCGGGGTCGTAGGCGAAGCCTCTCGGCGTGCCGGACACCGCCTGCGGGTAGGGGCGCTCAAGCACGGCCAGCTTGCGCAGGTTGACGTTGGCCCCGGTGGGCGGCCGCCCCGGATCCTCGACCAGCCATTCGGTGGCGGGAGAGCCGGTCGGGTCGCCGCACCCGCAGTAGGCCCAGTAGTCCCACCCGACCATGTAGCGATCGGCGTCATCCACGAGCCGCTGGATGACGGCGAGGTTGTCGGTGGCGCCGAACTCGGTGAGCAGCAGCGCATCGCCAGTGCGCCCGGCCTGGGCGTCGGCGTTCTGGAACACCTGCTGCTCGGTGGTGGTGCAGGGAAGCCCGCCGAGTCCGGTCTGCGGCGCGCCCAGCTGGCCGGCCAGGCAGTAGTCGTGAAAGCTCATCCCCGTCCGCCCGTCGCCGGGATTGCCGATCGAGGTGTTGGCCCCGAAGTCGAAGAACACGTTCGGCTCATAGAAGGTGAGGACCCGGGGATCGACCCGGTGGATGGCCGCGATCACCCGGTGCATGAACGGGGCCAGATACGCCTGATCGAAGGCCGGGCAGCCCTCGAGGTTGGCGCAGCTCGGCCATTGCGAGCCCGGCCATGGCTCGTTGAACAAATCGTCGCCCATCACGCCGGGATGGCCGCGGAAGTAGGCGGCCACGTGCTGCCAGGCGGCCGCGTAGCGCTCCTGCAGGCCAACGCCCCCCGGGCCGGGGCTGTCCTGCCAGAGGTGGTCGAAGGCTCGCTCGAGCGCGGGCATCGCCACGTAGTTGCCGGGAAAGCCGGTCTGGGGGACGGGTGGCAGGCCGTCGTCCTGAACCGACCAGGCCGGCTCACCCTCGCCCTGGAAGAGCTCGTTGTACATGTCCTGGTGGAAGTCGAGCAGCGCGTAGATCCGGTGGTCAGCGAGGATCCGCACCGTGTTGGCGATGCGCGCCAGGTAGGCGTCGTCGTAGATCCCGGGCTGCGGCTCGACGGCCGCATAGATCACCCCCAGACGCACCGAGTTGAACCCGTGGGCCTCCAGGAAGGCGGCGTCGTCGTCGCCGAAGCCGACGGCGTCCGGCGCGTACGGAGGGAGCTTGTAGACCATGTTCACGCCGTGGAGGATCACCACCCGCCCGCCGGCGTCTGTGATCCAGCGCCCGGCGTGGCCGAGCGGCGCGAGCTGCCGGGCGCTGGCGGCGGGCGCGCACAGCAGCGCGGCCACCAGGCCCACGGCGACAGCCAGCCTCCTTCCCGCCATCGGGCGGATGATCGCATCCGCGCGCCGTGGCTGCGCCGCATACCGGCCGGAGCCCGGTTTCGGGGCTGCGATCGCCTACGATCCCGGCGTGGCTGCGCCAGTCGTAGTGATCATGGCCGCGGGGGAGGGCACGCGGATGCGCTCGCGTCTGCCCAAGCTGCTGCACCCCCTGTGCGGCCGGCCGATGATCGCCTGGTCGGTGGCCGCCGCCAGGCAGGCGGGCGCCAGCCGGGTGGTGGTGGTGCAGGGGCCCGGGCGCGAGCTCGAGGCGGTGCTCGACCAGGGGGTCGAGTTCGCCGTGCAGGAGCGGGCGCGGGGCACCGCGGACGCGGTCCGGGCCGCCGCCCCACAGCTCGCCGGCGCCCGGAGCGTGGTGGTGCTCAACGGCGACCACCCGCTGATCGCCCCCGAGACGATCCGCGAGCTGGCCGAGGTCCACGAGCGCTCCGGTGCCGCCGCCACCCTGGCCACCGCCGTGCTCGAGGACCCCAGCGGCTACGGACGGGTCGTGCGCGCCCCCGACGGGACGGTGGAGCGGGTGGTGGAAACCAAGGCCCCCGGCGACGCCTCCGAGCTGGAGCTGCACATCCGCGAGGTCAACACCGGCATCTACGCGTTCGAGGCGGCCGAGCTGCTGTCCGCGCTGGAGCGCGTGCGCAGCCACAACGCGCAGGGGGAGCTTTACCTCCCCGACGTGCTGCCCATCCTGCGCGCCGACGAGCGCACGGTGCTCGCCCACGAGATCACCGATCCCGGCTCCACGCTGGGGGTGAATGACCGGGTGGCGCTGGCCCGCGCCCGGGCGCTGGCCCAGCGCCGGATCCACGAGCGGCTGATGCAGGCCGGGGTGACGATCGTCAACCCGGAGGCGACCGTGATCGACGTCGAGGTCGCCGTCGGGACCGACGCCGTGATCGCTCCCTTCTCGAGCCTGCACGGTTCGACCACGGTCGGCGCCGGCTCGACGATCGGGCCGGGCAGCACGCTGATCGACGCCACCGTCGGTGAGGAGTGCCGGGTGGTCCACTCCTACCTGCAGCAGGCCGAGCTCGAGGACCGGGTGAGCGTCGGCCCCTTCGCCTACCTGCGTCCCGGCACGGTGATGCGCGTCGGGGCCAAGGCGGGCACGTTCGTCGAGATCAAGAACAGCGAGGTGGGACGCGGATCGAAGGTTCCGCACCTCTCCTACATCGGCGACGCCGTGATCGGCGAGGGGACCAACCTGGGCGCGAGCACGATCACGGCCAACTACGACGGGGCCCGCAAGCACCGCACCACGATCGGCGACCGGGTGAAGACCAGCGTCGACACCACGCTGGTGGCACCGGTGACGGTCGGCGACGACGCCTACACGGCGGCCGGCTCGGTGATCACCAAGGACATCCCACCGGGGGCGCTGGGCGTGGCCAGGCCGCGCCAGCAGAACATCGAGGGCTACGCGGAGCGTCGCCGGGAGCGGGACGCGCAGTCGGCCGGCCGGGAGCGCGACGCCGAACCAGCCGGGGACCCGGACGCGCGGTCGCAGGACCGGGAGCCGGGCGGGCGGTCGCAGGACCGGGAGCGGGGCGGGCGGTCGCAGGACCGGGAGCGGGAGTCATCGCGTCGGGAAGCGGACCTAAACTCATAGCGTCGATGAGCCTGCTGGCGCCGCAGCCGACCCTGCCGAGCACGCTGGAACTCGAATACAGCAAGCGGCTGATGCTGGTCACCGGCCGGGCCAACCCGGGGCTGGCGGACAGGATCGCGGTCAAGCTGGGGGTGGAGCTGGGCGGCGTGACGCTCAAGACGTTCGCCAACGGCGAGGTCTACTGCCGCTACGAGGAGTCGGTGCGCGGCGCCGACGTGTTCATCGTGCAGCCGACGTGCGGCAACCCGGCCGCCGGCCTGACGGCCAACGATGCCCTGATGGAGCTGATGTTCATGGTCGACGCCGCCGTGGGTGGCTCGGCGCACCGGGTGATCGCCGTCTGTCCCTGGTACGGCTACTCCCGCCAGGACAAGAAGTCCGCTCCCCGGGAGCCGATCAGCGCGCGGCTGGTGGCGCGCATGCTCGAGGCGGCGGGAATCGACCGGATCCTCACCATGGACCTGCACTCGGGGCAGATTCAGGGCTTCTTCCAGAAGCCGTGCGACCACATGACGGCGCTGTTCATGCTCACCCAGTACTTCGCCGACCTGGACCTCCAGGATCTGGTGATCGTGGCTCCCGACGCCGGCCGGGTGAAGCTGAACAAGCGGTTCGCCGCCCAGCTGGGCGCCGACCTGGCCATCCTCAACAAGGATCGGCCCGCCCAGCAGGTGGCCGAGATCAGCTACGTGATCGGCGATGTGGCGGGTAAGACGGCGGTTCTGGTGGACGACATCATCGGCACGGCGGGGACGCTGAAGGCGGCTGCCCAGGCGGTCCACAACGCCGGCGCCCGGCGCGTGTACGCCGCCGCCACCCACGGCAACTTCTCCGACGGCTCCTGGGAGAATCTGGCCGCCGCCAACCTGGAGCAGATCGTGGTCACCGACACGATCCCGCTGCCCCCGGGGGCGCCCGGCAACGTTCGCGTGCTCTCCTGTGCCGATCTGCTGACGAGCTCGATCCGCCAGATCTTCACCGACGGGTCGGTCAGCGACGTGTTCGGCGGAGAGAACCAGCTGTTCTGAGCGTGGACGCCGGAGCGCCGGGCCGAGGGGCGGGCAGTGCGGCCGAGCAGGCGGCCGAGCTGATGGCGCTGTTGGGACTGAGCGAGGAGGAGCTCTGCCGGACGCTGGCCGCCGATCCCCTCACGCTGCTCTCCGGCCAGCTCGAGCATCGGCCGGAGCTGGCGATCCTGCTCACGCTCGCGCGGGAGGGCTCCGAGCGGGCGGGGGGTGAGCTCCTGCGACGCTGGGTTCGCGCCCGCGGTCCGGCGGGGCGGCCGATCGACGCCCTGCAGCGCCGGGACTTCGCCGCCTTCGAGGACGCGCTGGCCGAGCTCGAGCGGCGGGGGTTCGTGCTCCGCGGCGGCGGCGGATAGCAGCCGGTGGGCGAGCCGTTCCGCCACCAGCTGCGGGTGCGCTACGGCGAGTGCGACGCGCAGGGGGTGGTGTTCAACGCCCACTACCTGAACTATCTCGACACCAGCATCAACGAGCTGCTGCGGGTCGCCTGCGGCAGCTACCGGGCGCTGCTGCAGCGGGGAATCGATTTGGTGGTGGCGGAGGCGGCGCTGCACTTCCGCGCCCCGGCGCACTTCGAGGAGCTGCTGACGCTCGAGGTGGCGGTGGTGCGCTTTGGCCGCACCAGCCTGAGCAGCGAGCACCGGGTGACACGCGACGGCCAGCTGCTCGCCGAGGGCACGCTGCGTCACGTGGTGGTCGATCGGGCCACCCTGGCCAAGACGCCGATCCCCACCTGGCTGCGTGCCGAGCTCGGGCCGTGGGCGGTGGGGGCGGCGCAGGATGGGGGTGGTGGGGGCGGCGCGGGGTGAGGGTGGTGGGGGCTGCTGGTGAGGGGCCCGGGGGCGGCGCCGGGTGAGAGCGGCGGGGGCTTGCGGTGAGGGCAGGTGGGGGTGGTGTCGGCTGAGCGCGGCGGGGGCTCGCGGTGAGGGGCCCGGGGGCGGCGCCGGGTGAGAGCGGCGGGGCTCGCGGTGAGGGCAGGTGGGGGGCGGTGTCGGCTGAGCGCGGCCGGGCACTCAGGGTGGGCAGGGCGGCGGGGCCGGTGATCAGTCGCGTCTGGCGGGCGGCTTGCCCGGCCACACGCCGGTCAGGTGGTGAAACGTCCTCGCGGCGGCGCGGTCGACAGCGGCGCCGACGCCCGCCATCGTCGCCGCCTCGAGCGCGGCCGCGCTCACGACCTTGGTCAGAGTTGTGTCGGGCGCGCTCGGCTTGGGCGGCTCGCGGTCGTCGATTCGCGACCACAGCGCCTTGAAGAGCGCCTGCCCGATGCGGGCGGCGATCAGCCCGGCGATGAGCGAGAACGGCTTGAACAGCAGCTTCATCCACGTGCAGGCTATCCGTGCGAGCGGACGGGGAATCGAGCAAGGGGAGCAAACCGCCGATAGTTGGGGTAGTTCTTTTTAAGACAGAGGCGAGATGGTGGACGACTCCTTTGCTCACGAGGACACGGCCGAGGAGCTTCTGCGGCGGGCCCTGCTCGATGAGTCGGCCTCCGTGGCGGTGTCGCTGCGCGTCGGGGGATTGCCGGTCAGCCACGCGGTGACGGTGATCTTCCACGGCCGGCGCGACCTGGGAACGCTTCAGACCTACGTCACCAGCGGCAGCCTGGGCGCGGGGGCGACGGTGTCCGCCAACGAGCTGCTGCGGGTGCCGTGTGACCTTGACCTGGCCGAGGCCGAGGACCGGGCCGAGGCCGAGCAGCTCTACCTCGAGCAGGCCACGGCGCTGCGCGACGCGCTGCTCAGCGCCGACGTGGTGCTGGACGTGTGGCGGGAGCCGCTCGGGGAGGCGTTGGGGGCCCAGATCTCGGTCGATCGCTCGGTGGAGCTGCCGGTGCGTCTGCCGGCACCGCGGCTGATGCCGACCGCCCTGGTGGTGCGCGACGCGCAGCTCGTGGTCACCCCCGTGTGCAGCGCCCGCACGCTCGCCGAGGGGCGGCCGCCGATGGGCATCGCCTGCGCCCAGCAGGACGTGACCCGCGTCTACCCGCTGGCCGACGATCCGAGCCGCTGCGTGGAGGACTTCCTGGAGGTCGCGGCCGAGCATGCGCGGGCGCTGGCCGAGCGGCTCGACCACCAGGAGGCGTCGGTCGAGCGCTTCCTCGAGCTGCAGTAGCGGCGCCCGCCCCGCGGGTGGGCGGCTCGACGGCTAGGCTGCGGGCGACAATGCGCCGTCTTCGCATGGTCGGGCTGATCGTGCTCGGCGTCATCGTGTTTCTCATCGTGAGCGCCCTGCTGGCGCGCGCGCTGAGCGTGGATGGGGCGGAGCGCAGCGCGATCACCGCGCTGATTCAGGCCGAGGCCCGCGGCCGGGCGGAGGCGATGATGGCGCTGATCCAGGGATGCCGTCGACAGCCCGCCTGCCGAGTGCGCGTGCGGGAGGACGCCCGGACTCTGTCCCGCCCGGGCAGGGTGTCGATCCTCGAGCTGAGCCCCTCGGCCGGGTTCTCGCTGGGGGGCACCCTCGGCACCGCGCGCGTGGCCTGGCAGGCCGGGCGCGCGCTGCCGGTCGTCCAGTGCGTGCGGGTGCGGCGCGCCGGCGACGTGCTCAGCGGCCTGCACGTGGAGCTGCTCGAGCTCAGCGCCCGGATCAGGACCGACGCCGACTGCCCGGCGCGCTACTGAGGGTGGGCCGTTCCAGCGGCGTCGATCGGGCGGCCCGGCGGAAGCGGTCGGGGCGCGCGGGGCGACTAGCGGTGGGCGGGTTCTCGAACCGGCGTGCGGGCCGATTCGCGGCGGGCCGACCCGCTGGCGCGCGGGGCGACTAGCGGTGGGCGGGTTCGCGGGCCGGCGTGCGGACCGGTTCGCGCACGGGCCGACGCTCCCGCGGTGGCAGCAGGTCGGGCAGACGGCGGTGGTCGCGCAGGCGCACGCGGGCGGGAACCGCATCGGGCAGCGGCAGGCCGCCGGACGGCACATCCGGGGGTGCGGGCGGCTTGGGCGGACGCTGTCCCCAACCGCCGTCGGAGCCCTGCTCGCCGTGCGGAGGGAGATCGGGTCCGCCGCGCAGCGCGGGCAGGAGCAGCGCCGTGGCGCACACCAGCCCCAGCACGTGCATCCCGACCACGATGAGCATCAGCTCCAGGTCGCCCGACATAGGTGAAGGTTACCGCGAGAGCGCTTGTAACGAAACCCCCTTGTCCAGCCTGCCGAGGCGGATGCGGACGCCGCGCGCGCGTCGCCGAGGGGGTGTCGCCTTGCGGGCCGTTGTGGGCGATTTCTTTCGCCTGGCGAAAGAAATCGCCCACAGCTCGCGGGCATGGACGGCGCAGTCGCTTGGCGCTTTCCAACAGGCGAGCCTCGGGGCCGGACGCTCGCTACCATCGCAGGGCCATGACCACGGCGCAGGCCACCGCCCTCACCGTCGAGCCCAGGACCGCGGCCGGATCGCGGGCCGCCCGCCGGCTGCGCCGCCAGGGCAAGGTGCCCGGGGTGGTGTACGGCGGCGGCCGGGAGCCGGTCGCGTTCGCCGTCGACGCCCGGCTGCTGCGCCAGACGCTGGCCCACGCCGGCGCGGTGATCGAGCTGAGCCTGGACGGAGGCGGCGGCGAGCCGGTGGTGGTCAAGGAGCTGGCCCGCCACCCGGTCAGCGGCGAGGTCGTCCACGTCGACCTGCTGCGGGTCCGCCTCGACCAGCCGATCCACGCCACCGTGGTGGTCGAGCTGGAGGGCGTCGAGGACGCCCCCGGGGTCAAGGAGGGCGGCGTGCTCGAGCAGGTGACGCGAGAGGTGACGATCGAGGCGCTGCCCACCGACATCCCCGACACCCTCACCCACGACGCCTCCGGCGTGCAGATCGGCGACACCGTGACCGTCGACTCGCTCACGATGCCCGCCGGGGTGACGCTGATCGACGACCCCGAGACCGTGCTGTTCACGGTCACCCCGCCGCGGCTGCAGGCCGAGCAGGAGATCGAGATCGAGGAGGAGACCGAGCTGGTCGGCGAGGGGGCGACCGCCGAGGAGGCCGCGCAGGCGGCGGCGCAGCGCGGCGAGGGCGAGGGCGAAGGCGAGAGCGGCGAGTAGCGGGTGCGGCTCCCGGGGCGGGGCGCTCCCGTCGATTGGCTGATCGTCGGCCTGGGCAACCCCGGCTCGCAGTACGCCCGCACCCGCCACAACGTCGGCTTTCAGGTGGCCGAGCGGCTCAGCGCCCGCTGGGGGCTGCCCCGGCCCAGGGAGCGGTACCGGGGCCTCTACAGCGAGGGGCGGGTCGGCCCCGGCGGGCCACGGGTGGCGCTGCTCCTGCCCCAGACCTACATGAACGAGGCCGGGCGCTCGGTGGGCCCGGCGCGGGGCGCGCTGCGCCTGGATCCCGGGCGGGTGCTGGTCATCCACGACGAGATCGACCTGCCGTTCGGCGAGATCCGCACTCGGGTGGGGGGCGGGCTGGCCGGCCACAACGGGCTGAAGTCGATCCGCCAGGCGCTCGGATCGGCCGACTTCGCGCGGGTGCGGGTGGGCGTCGGGCGCCCGCCCACCACCGATCCCGAGCGGGTGGCCGCCTACGTGCTCAGCCGCTTCGCCGAGCCGTCGGAGGAGGTGCAGGCGCTGCTCGAGCGGGCCGCCGACGCCGCCGAGAGGCTGATCGGCGGCGACCTAGACTGAGCGGGCGGGGATGCTCTCCACGCTGCTTGAACACGCCGAGCAGGACGCGCAGACCGGCGCGCTGGCGCGCGACGGCGGACGCGCGTTCGTCTCCCAGGCGCTGCGGCCATATCTGATCGCGGCGCTGCTCGAGCGCGCGCCCGGGCGGCCGGCGATCGTGGTGGCCGGCGACGACCGCGCCGCCCGGGACCTGGCCGGGGCGCTGCGTGCCTGGCTCGAGCCGCGCAGCGTGCGCCACTACCCCAGTCGCGGGGTCAGCTACGAGTCGCACCTGACCCCGCCGCCCCATCTGGTCGGGCTGCGGATCGCCGCGCTGGACTCGCTGCTGGAGCCCCCCGCCGACGGGCCGGCGCCGGTGGTGGTGGTGAGCGCGATCGCGCTGTCTGAGAAGGTGCCCGACCCGGCGCTGCGCCCCCACGGCTTCACCCTCTCGCTCGGGCAGCTGATCGACCTGGACGAGGTGGCGCGCCGCCTGGTGGCGGCCGGCTACGAGCGGGTCGACCAGGTGCAGGACCGAGGCCAGTTCGCGATCCGCGGCGGCCTGCTCGACCTGTTTCCGGCCACCGAGGACCGGGCGGTGCGGGCGGAGCTGTTCGGGGATGAGATCGACCGCCTGAGCTGGTTCTCCACCTTCACCCAGCGCTCGCTGGCCGACGCCCGGGTGGTGGAGGTCGCGCCCGCCGCCGAGCTGTCCCAGGAGCACCGGGAGCTGGCCGAGATCGCCGCCCTCGAGCGGCCCGAGGACCGGCCCGAGCTGGCCGAGCTGCTGCCCGTGGAGCGGTTTCACCCGTTTCTTGAGCTGGTCGGCGAGGCCAGCGTCCTGATCGCCAGCGAGGAGGAGGTGAGCCCCGCCCTGGCCGACCACTGGCAGGACGTGAGCGTCGCCTTCCACGAGCAGGATCCCCGCCAGGTCTACTGCGACGCCGAGGAGATCGAGCGGGCGCTGGCCGAGCGGGCGCGGATCCGCCTGTCCAGCCTCGACCAGGACCAGCCCTACGCGTTCCGCGCCCAGACCGCCGACATCCAGGCCCGCGGTGTGCGCGAAGCCGAGCCCGAGCTGGAGAAGCTCGCCCGCTCCGGCTACCAGACCGTCGTCGCCTTCGCGCAGCGCGGGGAGGGGGAGCGCTTCGCCTACAACCTCGGCCGGCTGAAGGTGCGCTGGCTGGACGGCCGGCAAAACGGGGCGGCGTCCCCCGGCACAGGGGGCGCCGCCCCCATTCACCTCGTCCACGCCCGGCTGCAGGCCGGCTTCATCGCCCCCCAGTTCCATCTGGCCGTGATTCCCGACCACCGGCTGCTGCGCCGGCGCCGAGCCGAGCCCGCGCGCGACGGCGGCCGGCCCCGGCGGGGGGTGCTGCGCAGCTTCGCCGAGCTGCGCACCGGCGACATCGTCGTCCACGAGGATCACGGCATCGCCCGCTTCGCCGGGTTCGACACCCGCACCGTGGCCGGCGTCACCCGCGACTATCTGTATCTGGAGTACGCCGGCTCAGACCGGGTGTTCGTGCCCGTCGACCAGCTGGCCAAGATCAGCCGCTACGTGGGGGCGGGGGGCGCGCACCCGCCGCTGTCGCGGCTCGGGGGCTCGCGCTGGGAGACGATGAAGGCCCGGGCCCGGCGGGCCGCCCAGGAGCTGGCCGGCGAGCTGCTCAACCTGTACGCCGAGCGCCGGCGGCGGGAGGGCCACGCGTTCCCGCCCGACACCGACTGGCAGCGCGAGTTCGAGGACGCCTTCCCCTACAACGAGACCCCCGACCAGCGGGAGGCGATCGAGCTGGTCAAGGCCGACATGGAGGCCCCGCGGCCGATGGACCGGCTGATCTGCGGCGACGTCGGCTACGGCAAGACCGAGGTGGCGCTGCGGGCGGCGTTCAAGTGCGTGCAGGACGGAAAGCAGGTGATGGTGCTGGCCCCCACCACGATCCTCGCCCAGCAGCACCACGGGACGTTCTCCGAGCGGCTCAAGGACTATCCGGTGCGGGTCGAGCACGTTTCGCGCTTCCGCTCCGCCGCCGAGCAGCGGGAGGCGATCCGCGGGTTCGCGGCCGGTGAGGTGGACATCCTGATCGGCACCCACCGGCTGCTCTCGCGCGACGTGCGGGCGAAGGACCTGGGGCTGCTGGTGATCGACGAGGAGCAGCGCTTCGGGGTCAGGCAGAAGGAGCTTTTGCGCCAGCTCAAGCTGCGGGTGGACGTCATCTCGATGAGCGCCACCCCGATCCCGCGCACGCTGCAGATGTCGCTGGCCGGGGTGCGCGACATCAGCGTGATCGAGACCCCGCCCGAGGGGCGGCGGCCGATCAAGACCTACGTGGGCGAGTACGACGAGGAGCTGGTGCGCCAGGCGCTCGAGCGCGAGCACGCCCGCGGCGGGCAGGCGTTCTTCATGCACAACCGGGTGGAGACGATCGAGGAGACCGCCGAGCGGCTGCGGGCGCTGTGCCCGGGGATGCGCTTCGAGGTCGCCCACGGGCAGCTGGACGAGCGCACGCTGGAGGAGCGGATGCTGCGCTTTTTGCGCGGCGAGGCCGACGTGCTGGTGTGCACGTCGATCATCGAGTCGGGGATCGACATCCCGCAGGCCAACACGCTGATCGTCGAGCAGGCGGAGACGTTCGGGCTGGCGCAGCTCTACCAGATCCGGGGGCGGGTGGGGCGCTCGCGCGAGCGCGCCTACGCCTACCTGCTGTACCCCAGCGCGGCGGCGCTCACCCCCGAGGCCAGCCAGCGGCTGGCGGCGCTGTCCGACTACACCGAGCTCGGCGCCGGCTTCAAGATCGCCATGCGCGACCTGGAGATCCGCGGCGCCGGCAACCTGCTGGGCGACGAGCAGTCCGGTCACGTGGCCGCGCTCGGCTTCGAGCTCTACATGCAGATGCTCGACGAGGCGGTGGCGGCGTCGATGGACGGGGCGGACGGGGAGCCGGAGTGGGAGCCGGTGCGCCTGGACGTCAACGTCGACGCCTACGTGCCCGCCGACTACATCCCCTACGAGCAGGCGAAGATCGACGTGCACCGGCGGATCGCCGGGGCGCGCGAGGTGGCCGATCTGGTGCTGCTGCGCGAGGAGCTCGAGGACCGCTTCGGGGAGCCGCCGGAGCCGCTTCTGAACCTGATCGCGCTGCAGCAGGCGCGGATCAAGCTCGGGCAGGCGGGGGCGCGGGCGGTGTCCTTCCGGGGCGGGCGGCTGGCCGTCACGCCGGTCGAGCTGGACTCCGTCCGGGCCAGGCGGGTGCGTCAGGAGATCCCCGAGGCCCTGTATGAGTCGGGCAAGTCGCAGCTCTCGCTGCGGGTGCCCGAGGATCCGCTCAAGCAGTTCCCGGCCGTGGTCAGGGCGGCCGACGTGCTGCTGGCGGTCACGCGCGAGGCGGCGTAGTGGCCGTGGGGGTGGGTAGGGGCCGTGGGTGGCGTAGCGGCGGACGGGGTCGGGTAGTGGCCGTGGGGGTGGGGTAGTGGCGGACGCCGTGTTCAACCTGTCCGGGCGGGTGGCGGTGATCACCGGCGGGGCGCGGGGGATCGGCCTGGCCTGCGGGCGCGCGCTCGTCCGCCGGGGAGCCTCGGTGGCGCTCATCGACCTCGACGGCCGGGAGGTGGCCGAGGCGGCGGCGCGGCTCGGGACCGGGAGCGCGATCGGACTGCAGGCGGACGTGACCGACGCGGCGGCGATCTCGCGGGCGATCGCCGCCGCGGGCGAGCGGTTCGGGGGGGTGGACGTGGTGGTCGCCAATGCGGGGATCGCGCCCCGCCCGGCGCCGGTGCGGAGGATGGCCGCCGAGGAGTGGGAGCGGGTGGTCGAGGTCGACCTGCTCGGGGTCTACCGGACGGTCCGGGCCGGGCTTGAGCCGGTGATCGCCCGGCGGGGGCAGCTGGTGCTCATCTCCAGCGTCTACGCGTTCGCCAACGGGTCGCTGGCCAGCCCCTACGCGGTGTCCAAGGCGGGGGTGGAGGCGCTCGGGCGGGCGCTGCGGATCGAGCTTGCGCCGCACGGGGTGGGGGTCAGCGTGGCCTACTTCGGGTGGGTGGACACGCGGATGGTCCAGCGGGCATTCGAGCAGCGCGCCGGGCAGGGGGAGGAGGAGCTCCTGCCCGGCTTCCTGCTCAGGCGGATCACACCCGAGGCGGCGGGTGAGGCGCTGGCGCGGGGAATCGAGCGGCGGGCGCCGCGGGTGGTGGCGCCCGGCTGGTGGGCGGGCGTGTCGGCGCTGCGGGGCCTGCTCAACCCGCTGCTCGACGGCGCCGGGACCCGGAGCGCGCGGGTGCGGGGGGCGATGCGCCGGGCGGAGGAGGCCGCGGGGGGTGGTGGCGAGGCGTCGACGGGCGGGGGTGCGTCGCGGGTGTGGGGTGGTGGCGAGGCGTCCTGGGGCGGAGGTGCGTCCGGGGCGGGGGGTGGTGGCGAGGCGTCGGGGGGCGGGGGTGCGTCCGGCGCCGCGGGAACCTCATAGGTTCGCTCGCTACCATCAGCCGCTCCCATGAGGAAGTACCGCGGCAGGATCATGGCGCTCGGCGCCTTTTTTGTGACCGCGCTGGCGGTGGCCGCCTGCGGAAGCGGCGTGCCCGGCAACTCGGTGGCCGACGTGGCCGGCAACCCGATCACCACGCAGGCGTTCAACCACTGGATGTACGTGGCGGCCAAGAGCAACGCGTCGCAGAACCCGGGCGCCCCGGTGATCGTGGCCAACGACCCGCCCCAGTTCAACGGCTGCATCGCGCAGGTCCGCCGCCAGATCCCCAGCCTGGCCAAGACGCCCACCAAGACGCTGCGCGCCGACTGCAAGCAGCTCTTCACCTCGCTCTCAAGCCAGGTGATGCAGTTCCTGATCGAGGCCTACTGGTATGAGCTGGAGGCCGCGCGCGACCACATCAAGGTGACCTCCGCCCAGGTGGAGAAGGCGTTCAAGAGCGCGGAGGCGGCGCAGTTCTCCTCGCCCTCCCAGTTTCAGACGTTCCTCACCCAGACCGGGCAGACCGAGCAGGACATCCTGTTCCGCTTCCGGATCAACCAGATCTTCAGCAAGCTGCTGGCTCGGGAGACGAAGCCGATCACCTCAGCCGACATCCAGCGCTACTACAGCGGCCACCGCAGCCAGTTCGGCACGCCGGAGACCCGGGACATCCGCATCGTGCTGACCAAGACGCTGGCCCAGGCGGAGGCGGCGAAGAAGGCGCTGCAGTCCGGCAAGAGCTGGAACACGGTGGCCAAGCGCTACTCGATCGACCCCACCTCCAAGAACAACGGCGGGCTGCTGGTCAACGTGACCAAGGGTCAGGAGGACGCCGCGCTCGACAACGCCGCCTTCTCGGCGCCGCTGGACAAGCTGCTCGGACCCGTGCACGGCCAGTTCGGCTACTACGTGTTCGAGGTGACGAAGATCACCCCGGCCACCCAGCAGAGCCTCGCGCAGGCCACGCCGCTGATCCGTCAGACGCTCTCCGGCCAGCAGTCCACCAACGCCCAGAACGCGGTCAACCAGCTCGTCCGCCGGCACTGGCTGAGCCAGACCATCTGCCGCAGCGAGTACGCGATGGCCGACTGCAGCGGCTACAAGGCGCCGAAGACCACCACCTCCGGGACGGGGTGAGCGCCGGGGAGGACGGGGGCGCGGACCGGGAGTCGGGGGGTGGATCCGCCCGGGTGGGCGAGGCGCTGGCGCGGCTTGACACGATCACACGCCGCCTGCGGGCCGAGTGTCCGTGGGACCGCGAGCAGGACGAGCGCTCGATCGTCCCCCACACGGTCGAGGAGGCCTACGAACTGGCCGACGCCGCCGAGCGGGGCGACGATGGCAAGCTGCTCGACGAGCTCGGGGACGTCCTGTTTCAGGTGCACTTCCTGGCGTTGCTTCTGGAGGAGCGCGGGGCGGGCGACCTGGCGCGGGTGGCGGAGCACTGCACCGAGAAGTTGATCCGCCGCCACCCGCACGTGTTCGGGCGCGTGCGGGCGTCAACCGCGGCCGAGGTGCTGCGCAACTGGGACCAGATCAAGGCGGGGGAGGAGGGGCGGGAGCCGGGGCTGTTCGGGGAGGTGCCGGAGAACCTGCCCGGGCCGCTGTACGCGCGCAAGCTGCAGCGGCGGGCGGCCTCAGGCGGGTTTGACTTCCCCGACGCGGCGGCCGCCATGGCCAGGGCCCGCGAGGAGGTGGCGGAGCTCGAGGCGGTGGTGGACGGCGGCACGCGGGAGGAGCGCTTCCATGAGCTGGGGGATGCGCTGTTCGCGCTGGTGGCGGTGGCGCGCAAGCTCCACGTGGACCCCGAGCTGGCGCTGCGGGCGGCGGCGGACAGGTTCCGCGCGGGGTTCGGGTGAGGGTGGGGGGCGTCGGGTGCCTGGGTGAGGGTGGGTCGCATGGGGTTTGGGTGAGGGTGGGGCGCGCGGATGAGGGTGGGGGTGCGTGCCCGGATGAGGGTGACGCGGATGCCTGGGTGAGGGTGGGGCGCGTCGGTTCCTGGGTGAGGGTGGGGGCGGGACGGGTGGCCGGATGAGGGTGGGGCGGGTGGCCGGGTGTGGGTGTGGTGCGCGCCCGAGGGGTGACGGCGGGCGTGCGCGACGGCTGCCGGGCTGCCGGTCCGGCCCGCCAGTCGGTCGCGCCGGCCCGCCTGCAGACGCCCGGGCCGCGGTTCGGTTAGGGTGCCTGCGGCCGATGAGCCAGATCGAGCACGTCCACGCCCGCCAGATCCTCGACAGCCGGGGCAATCCCACGATTGAGGTCGAACTCAGCCTGCGCTCGGGCGCCTGGGGACGGGCGGCCGTGCCCTCGGGCGCGTCCACCGGCGAGTTCGAGGCCGTGGAGCTGCGCGACGGCGGCACCGAGTGGCTGGGCAAGGGTGTCTCCCGCGCCGTCGCCAACGTCAACGGCGAGATCGCCGAGGCGGTCCGCGGACAGGACGCCTCCGCACAGGCGGCGCTTGACCGGATGCTGATCGCGCTCGACGGGACGCCGAACAAGGCGCGGCTGGGGGCCAACGCGATCCTCGCCGTGTCGCTGGCCGCCGCCCACGCCGCTGCCGCGGAGGAGCGGCTGCCCCTGTGGCGATATTTGGGCGGCGAGACCGCCCACGTGCTGCCGGTTCCCCTGATGAACGTGCTCAACGGGGGCAAGCACGCCGACAACCTGGTCGACTTTCAGGAGTTCATGATCGTGCCGGTGGGGGCGGAGTCGTTCTCGGCGGCGCTGCGCATGGCGAGCGAGGTGTTCCACCGCCTGAAGGAGACGATGCACGCCCGCGGGATGTCCACCGCGGTCGGGGATGAGGGGGGATTTGCGCCTGACCTGGATTCCAACGAGCAGGCGCTGGAACTGCTCATGGAGGGGATTCGCGCGGCCGGGTACGAGCCTGGTGAGCACGTGGCGATCGCGCTTGACCCGGCGGTGTCGGAGATCTACCGGGACGGCGCGTACGTGCTGGAGAGCGAGGAGCGGTCGCTGAGCGCGCCGGAGCTGGCCTCCTACTGGGAGGATCTGGCCGGCCGCTATCCGATCGTCTCGCTTGAGGACGGGATGGATGAGGAGGACTGGGACGGGTGGCGGGTGCTGACCGAGCGCCTGGGGGAGCGCGTGCAGCTGGTGGGCGACGATCTGTTCGTCACCAACGTGGAGCGGCTACGGCGGGGCCTGGATGCGGGGGTGGCCAACTCCATCCTGATCAAGGTCAACCAGATCGGCACGCTCACCGAGACGCTGGACGCCATCCAGCTGGCGCGCGAGCACGGCTACACCGCCGTGATGTCCCACCGCTCCGGCGAGACCGAGGACGTGACGATCGCCGACCTCGCGGTGGCAACCGGGTGCGGTCAGATCAAGGCCGGGGCGCCATCGCGCACCGACCGGGTGGCCAAGTACAACCAGCTGCTGAGGATCGAGGAGGCGCTGGGGGAGGAGGCGTCCTACCCGGGGCGGGCGGCGTTTCGGGTCTGAGGGGTCGCGGCCGGTCGGCGTTTCCGGTCTGAGGGTGGGGTCGGTCGCTCGGTGGGCGGTCGGCAGGGGCGGGCCGCGCGGCTGCGCGTGGGCAGGGGTGGGCGGCGCGACTGCGGGCGGGGCTGCCTCGCTCGGTGGGCGGTCGGCAGGGGTGGGCCGCGTGAGTCCGGGGCGCTCGGTGGGCGGTCGGTGGACGGTCGGCAGGGGTGGGCCGCGTGAGTCCGGGGCGCTCGGTGGGCGGTCGGTGGGCGGTCGGCAGGGGTGGGCCGCGTGAGTCCGGGCGGCCGGCAGGAAGGAATCCGATGGCGTCGAACGAAGCCCTACTGGAATGCCGCCCGCAGGCACCACAGCCGCCAGAACGCGCCGTCAGCCGGGTGCGCGTCGAGCCGACGTGCGTCGCCGCGCCTCCCGCCGTCCGGCCGCTCGGGCCCCGCTGAGGATTCGCTGGGAGCGGGTTGGGCGGGTCGCGCTGCTGGTGGTGCTGGCGGTGGTGCTGGGGCTGTACGTCCAGCAGGGCCTGGCCTACCTGTCGGTGCGAAGCCAGGCGAACCGGCAGGCGGCGCTGGTGCGGCGCCTGGCGCGGGAGAACGCCCAGTTGGCGGGAGAGGCGAGGACCCTCAACAACCCGGCCACGATCATCCAGGACGCCCGCGCGCTGGGGATGGTCAGGCCAGGTGAGCGTCCGTACGTGATCACCGGCAACTCGGGCGGGTGAGCGGAATCCCCGTCCGCGGGTCTCGGGGGCTGCGGCTCCAGACCCCGACGGGCATGGGAGTCGGCGGCCGGGTCGCGGGTGCTCCAGGCTCGAACGGCCATGAGAGGCGGGAGGAGCGTGGTCCGGGCGGGCGGTGGGCGCTCCGGGCGGGAGTCGACGCCGGGCAGGAGTTGGGGGAGGCGCCGCTGGGCATCATTCCCCGGTGCGATTCGATGAGCTGATGGTTCTCTGGGAGGAGGGCGCGCGACGGCTTCAGCGCGCCGAGCCGGAGGATCAGCCGGCGCTTGAGCGGGTCGTCGATGAGCTGGTGGCGGAGCTGCGTCGGCGCCTCGGTGGCCCCTTCACCACCGAGGAGTTGGCCCGCCTGTACCTCGAGGAGGGCACCGACTGGTGCTTCGGGGTGGCCACCCGGGTGGTGCCGGGTCGTCCGGCGGCCTGGGACATCCCGACCGTGGCCGGCGCCGCCTTTGCCCGCTACGCTCGGGAGGCCAGCAACTACCGCGTCACCGAGGAGGACGAGCGCTGAACGGGTCCCCTGCGGGGCGGCTTCGCGTAGGAGGGTGATGCATTTGCGTTCATAGTGAACGCAAATGCATCACCCTCACGGGGGTGCGCTCACGGAGGCGCGTTCACGCGGGGCTCACAGGGGCGCGCTCACGGCGGGCGCGGGGTGTTCGGGCGCGGGGGCGCGCTCAGGCTGGCGCCCGTCAGTCCTCGTCCTCGCTGCCGTCCTCGCCCGCCCGGCGGATGATGATCTGATCCTCCTCGATCGTCACCTCGACCGGGCGGTGGCCGGCCCAATACTCCGCGTAGACGGGATCGTCCTGGACCGCCGGGTCAAGCCAAAGGCCGTAGCCCTCCTCCCCGTGGTCGAAGGTGGCCTCAAGCACGCCGGTTGGGCGTCGGCGACCCCGGCGCCCACCACGGCGTCCCCGCCGGCGCCGGCGGCGCTCCTCGCTCTCCTCGGCATCGCCATTGGCCCCGGCCCCCTCCTCGGCCTCCTCGCTCTCCTCCTCCTCGGCCTGCGCGCGCCGCGCCTCGGCCGCCTCCAGTTCGGCGGCGATCAGGGCCTCATCCTCGGCCCGCAGATCGATCTCGTCGTCGTAGTCGCCGGCCAGCCCCACCCCCTCGGGGGGAGCCTCGTCGAGGTGGTGCTCGCGCTTGAAGGCCTGGATCTGCTGCACGGTCACCTCCAGCTGATGGGCGATCCAGGCGTCGGTGCGTCCCTGGCGGACCCAGGCGCGGATGCGATTCAGTTCAGGTCGGAGTGATCGACGGGCCATGACGCGGGGAGACTAATACAGGTATGCGAGCAGACGCGACCAGCACCTCGAGAAGGGCCCCGCCGGGCCCCCGGGGGCACGGCTGGACGCCGCGAGCCCTCCCTTCGCTTGAGACTAGGGCGCGGACACTAGAACAGGCGTCCAATCAGGGCCTCGCGGCGCTCAACATCTGGCCTACCATGCGCGGTGTGTCCAGCCAACACTCCACGTTGAGCAGACGAGATCGGACGCTGTATGCTCAGCTGGCGGGTCGCTCAGTCTGGGCCCGGGACACGCAAGCCGGGCGGTTTTCATTGACGTCAGACGAGCAGGGAGGCGGTTTGCCATGTTGGTACTAACGCGAAAGTCCAATCAGAGCATCATGATTGGGGACGACATCGAGATCTCTGTGCTGGCGATCATGGGTGAGAAGGTGCGGATCGGCATTCAGGCGCCCCGCGATGTTCCCGTGTTTCGCAAGGAGGTCTACCTCGAGATCCAGCAGGAGCAGGGGGCCAGCCGAGAGAAGGCCGCTCGCGACGAGGTCGACGCGGCGCTCAACAGTCTGAGCGAGAACGGCCAGGCCTAGGCCGGCAACGGGCCTGCGAGGGCCCGGCGGCCTGAGCAAGCTCCGGCTGGCTACCTGAGCAGGTAGCTCCGCTGACTATCCGAGCAGGTAGTAGATCGTCTCGAACATCGCCACCGTCACCCCCACCGCGGTCGCGATCAGCGAGAGGACGAGCAGCCAGTAGCGGATCGAGCTGCGCCGACGCCGCCGCGCTCGGGTGCGCGTCCGGGTGCGCTGCACGGCGGTGCGACGCAGCTGCTCGGCGCGCGTCTGCTCGCGCTGCATCTCATCGAAGAACTCCTCCTCGAGCTCGGCCAGACTCTGGCGCATGCGCAGCGGCATCAGTGCGCCACCTTCTGGCCCTGGTAGATGTCGATGAAATGCAGGTAGTTCTCGGCGATCTGGGCCGCGGCCGCGCTGCGGTCAAGCTCCTCCGAGAGCCACCCCTTGAGCGCGTCCCACCAGATCGAGCGGCCGATGGCAAAGCCGACAAAGCCATCCACGGGGGCGGCCGCCTGCAGCCAGTGCTCGACCTTCTCGGTTGAGGCTCCGCGCCCGAGCACGACGCACACCACACGCTCCCGTCCCGCTCCCGAGCGGGTGCGCTCGGCCAGCATCTCGGCGTCCTCGCGGGCGTCGACCCCCTCGATCTTCCACACGTCGACCTCGATCCCGGCGTCCTGGATCTCCCCGATCGCCCGCGCCATCAACTCCGGCCGCAGCTCTGCGTCGAAGCGCTCGGAGTCGCCGCCGACGCGGTCAAGCTGCCGCTCGGTGGCGGGCACCAAAAGCTCAAAGAGGAACTTGCGATCGTGCTCGTGAAGCCAGTCCGACAGCCGCCTGAGGCGCTCGAGCTGACGCTGGTTCATCGCCCGGTCGCCCTCAGGGTTGTAGCGGACCAGCACCTTTGAGAAATCGGGGTCGAAGCGCTCGATGTGGGCGGCGAAGTCCTCGCCGTACTCGAAGTCGAACTCGTCCTGGCCGGATTTCTCCACCGGCATCGCGAGCTTCAGCCCCTGTTCGCGTGCCTGCTGGGGGATGTTGGAGCCGAACTGCTCATCGACGAGCACCCCGGTGGCGCCGGCCTCCGCCCCGCGCTTGACCGCCTCGACCATGCCCTCGAAGATCACCCGCTTGGCGTCCGCGATCTTCTCCGTCTCCTCGGCCGAGGGCTCACCCTCGATCCCGAACATCTTCTTCTGGAAGGACCCACGATGGTCGAACGCCAGGATGTAGAGCTTTCCGTCATAGCCCAGAGCCATCTGACCCTCCGTTGCTTCTCGCCGTTGGAAAAGGGTCAGTCTAAGCCTCCGCGGCGCGTTAGGCTGCCAGGCAGTGGAGCACCGTTTCACCGGCCCCGCCTACACCATCGGCATCGAGGAGGAGCTGATGATCCTCGACGGGTCCTCGCTCGAGCTGGTGAACGCCGTCGAGACGATGCTGGAGCCGACGCAGGCCGGGGAGATCAAGCCCGAGCTGATGGAGTCGGTGCTGGAGATCTCCACCGATCCCTGCCAGGGAATCCGTCAGGCCGACGAGCAGCTGCGCGCCCTCAGGCACCAGGTGATCCAGACCGCCGCCGGCCACGGACTGGCGATCGGAGCCTCCGGCACCCACCCGTTCGCCAAGTGGGAGAACCAGCGGATCGTCGCCCGGCCGCGCTACCGGGACCTGGTCTCGGCGCTGCGCTTCGTGGCCCGCCAGGAGCTGATCTTCGGCGTGCACGTGCACGTGGGTGTTGACGACCCGGACAAGGCGATCCACGTCGCCAACGGGATGCGGGTGCACATGCCCGTGCTGCTCGGTCTGTCCGCCAACTCGCCCTTCTGGCGGGGCGACTCCACCGGGCTAGCCTCCACCCGGCACCCGATATTCCGGGCCTTCCCACGCGTCGGCATACCCCCCACCTACGAGGACTGGGAGGACTACTCGCGGCGGATCGAGTTCATGACCAACGCGCGGGTGATCGAGGACTACACCTATCTGTGGCACGACGTTCGGCCCCACCCCAAGCTGGGCACGGTGGAGATCCGGGTGATGGACTCCCAGACCCACATCGAGCACACGGTCGGCCTGGCCGCGCTCGTGCAGGGGATGGTCAAGGAGCTGTGCGAGCACTACGACGCCGGCAAGCGGCTGTCGCGCTACCCGTTCGAGATGCTGGATGAGAACAAGTGGCTGGCCGCCCGCCATGGGCTGGAGGGGGATCTGGTCGACCTTCCCAGCTCGGAGCGGGTGGCCACCCGGACGCTGGCTCGGCGCCTGCTGGACCGGATGCGCGAGCACTGTCAGGACCTCGGCTCGGCGGCCGAGCTGGAGGCGGTCGAGGACCTGCTCGAGCGCGGCAACGGCGCCGCGCGGCAGGTGGTGGTCTATGAGGCCAATCGGGACATGCACGAGGTGATGGCCGAGATCGTCGCTGCCACGCGCGTATAGGCCGTCCGGGGAGCGCCACAGCCGGTTGCCCCGGCCGGCCGCCACGGCCGGTTGCCCCGGGGGCCGCCACGGCTGGCCGCCACGCGCCGGTCGCCCGGAAGGCCGCCCACAGCCGGTCGCTTCGGGCGAGGGTTGCTGTAGAGAACGACAACCTCGTGTGCGGTAGCTGGCCCGGTCCACCGGGGGCGGGGGCAAAGACCCGGAGCGGAGCCGAGCCAGCTACGGCTGCCCCGGTCCACGGGGCCGAGGGTCGCGGCCAGGCACGGGTCGGCGGCGGGGCCGCCAACGGCTGCGCCGCTTCCGCTGTTCTAGCGCCTTTGCAGGGCTTTCGGTGCCGATTTGAGGCGGCTTTACAATCGATAAAGCCATGAGTACGGGCAACCCGGACCTGTTCGTGATCTGTCGAAGCTGCGGGTCCGAGGTGAGCCCTTACATCACCGAATGCCCCTACTGCGGCAACCGCCTGCGCAAGCGGGCGCCCAAGCTCGACCGCCACGGACGGGTGGCCGAGAGGCACCGCCGGCGGTCGCCTGCGCCATCGCTGCCCCGTCTGCGCCGGGGAGAGATCCCGGGAATCCGAGGCGAGGCACGGCCGTATGCCACCGGCCTGCTGGTGCTGCTGGGCATGGCCGGCTACCTGGTGTGGCGCACGGGCAACATCGACATCACCCAGGTGGCGATCATCGGCAAGCCGGAGACCCATTGGTGGCGACTGGTCACGGCGTCGTTTATCTACGACAACCTCGGCTACGCCTTCGTGGCGCTGGGGGCGATCGCGCTGTACGGCTCGCTGCTGGAGCGCCGGCACGGCCCGCTCGCGGTGCTCGCGCTGTTTGCGGTCGGCGGCGTGGGTGGGGCGGCTGCGACCGCCGCCATCTATCCGACCCCGGTTGCGCTCGGTGGCAACGGCGCCGCCCTGGCGCTGCTGGTCGCCTGGCTGGTGCCCGACCTGCTCTCGCTGCGCCGGCGCGAGGACATCGAGGGCGACGTGCTGGGAACGGTGCTGATCGGCGCGGTGGTGGCGCTGATGCCGCTGGTGGTGGCGACGCCGGCCCCGAGCTGGGTCTCAGACGCGGTCGGGGTGCTTGGCGGGGCCGCCATCGGGCTCCCGCTGGCGCTGGCCCAGGACGCCTATTAGGCCTCGCGCGCCCGGTCGGGGCACAGATGGGGCCCACGCGACCGGTCGGGACGCAGATGGGCCCACGCGCCCGGTCCAGAGCGCCGCGCCCGGTCAGAGGACCGCGATCGTGCCCGGCTCGCCGGTGCTCAGCCGGCCGATGACGGTGCCCGGCACGCTCTCGGCCCGCTCGGGGGGAACGGCGGCCAGCAGTCCTCCTGAGGTCATCGCGTCGCACACCAGCCACCGGCGGGCGTCGGGCACCGAGGGGGCGAACGAGGCGAATGTCTCGGCGTGCGCGCGATTGCGCCGCGTCCCGCCGGCCACCGCGCGCTCCCGCGGGTCCTCGAGCAACTCCAGCACCCCGTCGATCGCCGGCACCGCGGCCGCGTCCACCTCGGCCCTCAGGCCGCTGGCCGTGCTCAGCTCGCGCAGATGGCCGAGCAGGCCGAAGCCGGTCACGTCGGTCATCGCGTGCACGCCGGCTCTCCGCGCGGCGGCCGCCGCGTCGCGATTCAGCGTGGTCATCACCGCCACCGCCTCCGCCAGCGGCGCCTCCAGCCCCCGCTTGATCGCGGTGGACACCGCTCCGGTGCCCAGCGGCTTGGTGAGCACCAGCTGATCTCCCGCCCGGGCGCCGGCATTGGTGATCACCTGGTCCGGATGGACGGTGCCGGTGACCGCCAGGCCGAACTTGGGCTCGGCGTCCTCGATCGAGTGCCCGCCGACGATCGCCACCTTCGCCTCCGCGGCCACGGTGGCCGCGCCGCGGAGGATCTCCAGCAGCAGGTCGTGGCCGAGCGCCTCCAGGGAGAAGGCCACCAGGTTGAGGGCGCACACCGGAACACCGCCCATCGCATACACATCCGACAGGGCATTGGCGGCGGCGATGCGTCCGAAGTCGAACGGGTCGTCGACGATCGGAGTGAAGAAATCGACCGTCTGGATGAGCGCCAGGTCCTCGCGCAGGCGATACACGCCGGCGTCGTCGCTGGTGCCGAACCCCACCATCACGTTGGGGTCCGCGACCTGCGGCAGGCGGGCCAGGAGCGGACCGATCGCCGCCGCCGGCAGCTTGCAGCCGCAGCCGGCGCCGTGGGAGAGGGAGGTCAGCGCGACAGCCATCCACCTATGATGCTCAAAGCGGTGCCCGAGCGCATCTACACCCAGGTCGAGCTCGATGCCGCGCTGGCGGCGATCGCCGCTCCGGGACGGCTGCGGGAGGCTCAGGACGTGGTCATGCGCACCGCGCCCGCGCTCCAGCGGCTGCTGGCCAGCGCCCTGGCGGAAGGAGGATGGTTCGACGCCGGACACACACAGGCGGTGCGCCAGGCGGTGGCGATCGAGGATCCCGGCGATCGTGAGCGCGAGGTGCACACGCTGGTGGCCGAGGAGACCCGCCTGGGGATGCTGGTGGGAGTCGCGGTGGGCTTTCAGCTCGCGCGCGAGCTGGAGGGGGAGGGCCAGCAACCGGGCCGCCGTCAGGATCAGCAGGAGCGTGCGGGAGCGGGCCCGGCGCAGCAGCAGCGCGCGTCGAGCGCCGGGCAGGATCAGCAGGGGCGCGGGACGCCGGGCGCCCGCCAGGATCAGCAGGGGCGCGGCATGCCCGGCCCCCGGCGGGATCAGCAGCAGCGCGGGGCGCCGGGCGCCCCAGACCTCGACCAGCACATCGACAAGGAGGACTGATGAGATGGAAGTGAGATTTCTCGGCCATGCCTGCTTTGAGCTCGCCGAGGGCGACACGCGGGTGCTGATCGACCCGTTTCTGACCGGCAACCCCAGAGCGGCGATTGCCGCCGAGGACGTCAACCCCTCCGTGATCGTGCTCACGCACGGCCACGGCGATCACTTCGGCGACACGATCGAGATCGCCAAGCGCACCGGCGCCCCGGTGGTGGCGATCGTGGAGATCGCGAACGAGGTCGCCGAGGAGGGGGTGCAGACGTTCGACCCGAACATGGGCGGCACGGTGAAGTTCGATTGGGGCTGGGTCAAGCTGGTGCCCGCCTGGCACACCTCGACCACGCCCAAGGGCACCGTCAGCAACCCGGCCGGAGTGGTCGTCTCGCTCGGCGGCGCCGTCGTCTACCACCTGGGCGACACCGCCCTGTTCAGCGATCTGCAGCTGGTGGGCAAGCGCCACCCGATCGACCTGGCGCTGATGTGCATCGGCGGCCACTACACGATGGACAGCACCGACGCGGTGGACGCCGCCCAGCTGGTGGGAGCCAAGACGGTCATCCCCTGCCACTACAACACCTTTCCGGCCATCGAGGCCGACGCGGAGGCGTTCAAGTCAGACGTCGAGTCGGCCACCGGTTCAAACGTGGTCATCCTCGAGCCCGGCGAGGCCCACACCCTGTGACGGTGGGGGTCCGCTCGGGTCGCGGGTGACCGACCTGACCGGCGGGCGGTGGCGGCCCGCTCGGGCTGCGGGTGACCGAGAGGGCCCGGTGGAAGGCCGCCCGCCCGCGCGGTTGACTGATCGACTCGGACCTGGCCCGGCGGGCGGACGCGCCCGGCGGTCGTGCGCCCGGGCATTTCAGCGGCCCGGCGCGCGGCCGGTGGCGCTTTCGCATTCGGGGAGACTGCCTGACGACGGTTTCGCCCCAGGGAGACTGCCCGACGACGTCTTCAGTGCCCGCTGCGCGAGCGCCCGGCGGCGATCGCCAGCGCCCGATCGAACGCCGCGACCATCGCCTCGTAGGTGTGGGGCCGAACCGCCGTCCGGGCGGCCTCGCCCAGGCGGTGGCGCAGCGCCTCATCGGCCAGCAGCCGCGCGATCGCCCCCGCGAGAGCCGTAGGGTCACCGGCGGGGACGACCAGCCCGCTCTCGCCGTCACGGACCAGGCCCCCGGCGACCGCGCCGACGGCGTCCGAGGCCACCACGGGCCGCCCCTGATGCATGGCCTCGTTGCACACCAGACCCCACGGCTCGCGGAAGCGGGGGGTGGGCAGCGAGGCGAGCACGAGCAGCTCAGCCGCGGCGTAGGCGGCGGGCAGCTCGGCCCGGGCCATGGGGCCGAGCAGGCGGATGCCCGGTGTCCCCCGGGCTCGCTCGGCCAGCGGCCCGTCGCCGATCAGCACAAGCCGGGCGTCGGCGTCGACGCCGGGCCAGGCGTCGAGCAGCACCCCCACCCCCTTCTCCTCGATCAGGCGACCGACGTACAGGACGAGCGGCCGCTCGTCCAGTCCGTGCGCGCGCCGAAATGCCCGGACCTCTTCGGCACCGACCTCGCGCGCGAACAGCTCGGGCTCAACCGTCTGGGGGGCGATGACGATGTCGGCGTCGGTCCCGCGGATGCGGGCGACGAAGCGACGGACATGCTCGCCGTAGGCCACCACCGCGTCGGCACGGCGATAGATGTGGCGGGTCAGCGGCAGCGCGAGCGCGTGCGAGAGCGAGCGCGGCTGGGACCATACCGACGCCCAGAGCACAAACCGGCGGCGACGACGACGGGCGCCGACATACGCCGCCGGCAGGATCGCGCCGCCGGCAAACGGCGCGATCACCGTCTGGTAGCGGGTGCCCAGTCTCAGCGCCTCCGCCGCGCCGCTCAGCCGGCGGGCGGGAAACGGGGCGGCGGCCAGCTGCCTATCCAGATCGCGGAACCAGCCGGGGGTGTAGCGCTCGCCACGGCCATAGCAGAGCACCTCCACGTCGTGGCGCTCGGCGAGCAGGCGGTACAGCGGGACCCGGTAGGCGGTCAGGTAGTTGGTCAGCAGCGCGATCGCCATCCGCATCCACGTTGGCAGAATCGCCCCCGATGCGGGTCCTGCTCCTCCACAACCGCTATCGCTCGCTGGGCGGCGAGGAGCGGCTGGTGGGGAACCTGGCGCAGCTGCTGTCGCGCCGCGGGCACGACGTGCAGGTGCTCGAACGCTCGAGCGCCGCGACCGGCCGGGTGAGGGCGGCCGGGGCCCTGCTCGGCGGTGGCATCGACGTGGCCGAGGTCGAGAGCGCCCTGCGCCGCCAGCGGCCCGACATCGTGCACGCCCACAACCTCCACCCGCTGTTTGGCTGGCGGGCCCTCGCCGCCGCCCAGCGGGCCGGAGCCCGCACCGTGCTGCACCTGCACAACTTCCGCCTGTTCTGCGCCGTGGCGGTCGCCTACCGGGACGGCGGCCCCTGCTTTCGCTGTCGGGGTCGCAACACGCTGCCCGGCCTGCTCCTGCGCTGTCGCGGGTCGCTGCCGGAGGCTGCCGTGTACGCGGTGGGGCTGGCGCGGCAGCAGCCGCGGATCCTGGCTCACGCCGACCGGCTCGTGGTGGTCAGCGAGGCGCACGGCCGGCGGCTGCAGGAGCTGGGTCTGCCGGCTGGGCGGGCGAGCGTGCTGCCCAACTTCATCCCCGGGCGCGAGCTGAGCACGCGCTCGCGGGCGCAAAGCGGCCGCTACGCGCTGGTCGCCGGGCGGCTGGTCGAGGAGAAGGGCTATGACACGGCGATCCGCGCCGCCCGTGCCGCCGGGGTTCCGCTGGTGGTGGCCGGCGCCGGTCCCGATGAGCCGCGTCTGCGCAGGCTGGCGGGTGGCGGCGAGGTGCGCTTCGCCGGCCTGCTGCCCGCCGCGGATTTGGCGAGCGTGCGTCGCGATGCCGCGGTGGTGCTGGTGCCCTCCCGCTGCGAGGAGGCCTGCCCATACGCGGTGCTGGATGCGCTTGCCACCGGGCTGCCCGTGCTGGCCAGCGACCTCGGCGGGCTGCCCGAGCTGGTGGGACTCGACGCCGCGCTTGAACCGACAGACCAGGAGAGATGGGCGAGCGCGCTGCGCGCGCTCTGGGAGGCGCCGTCGCTGCGCCAGCAGCTCGGGGCCGCGGCGCTGGAGCGTGCGCGCGAGCAGTTCGGCGAGGAGGCTTACTACGCCCGGCTCATGGAGGTCTACCGGGCCTAACCGGCGGCAGACGGAAATGGTGAGCGGCGGCCCCGGGCGCGAGGGGCAGGAGCGCGGATGCGGTCAGGAGCCGGGGGTCGTTGCAGGCTCGGTCGGGCCGCTGGCGGCCGCTGTCAACGTGGTGGTCGCGGGCCCGACGGGCGATGTGCCGCCGGTGCCGGATCCGCCTCCGCCGAAGCCGCTCGGGCTGGGACCGCTCGAGACGCTGGAGGCGGTGGTGCCGGTGGTTGACCCGCAGGTGCTGGAGCCTGTCGTCGAGGAGGTGGAGGCCGAGGAGGGGGTGGCGGCGCCAGACACGGAGGCGCTGGCCGAGCCGGGCGCCGAGGTGCTGGCCGCCGAGGTGCTGGTGATAGCGCCGGAGGTCTGGGACGAGGTCGGTGTCGTGGAGGAGGGGGAGGAGGGCGACGTCGGGGCTGTGGAGGTGGGGGCGGAGGAGGGCGTCGATGTCGAGGGAGAGGAGGTGCCGGGCGGTGTCGCGGCGCCTGCATCCGAGGTGCAGCCGGGGTCGGTGGCCTGTCCGCTGCCCGAGGATCCGGCGGTGGACGAGGTGCTCAGCACGGTCGGATCGCTCTGCACCTGAGTGCGCCCCGGCGCCGGCTGGGCGGTGGCCCGCCCGTCGCCGCCCGTGGTCGGCAGGTCACCCGAGGGGTGCGCCGCGGTGGTGGATGGCGCGGCGGCGACCGAGGTGGTGGTGGATGGCGCGGCGGCAAGCGTGGTGGTGGCGGACGTGGACGGCGGGCTCAGGACAGGGTGTGCCGCCGCCGGCGGGGCGGCCAGGACCTGGGGCTGAGACCCGGTGCCGGCCGGCTTGCGGAGGCTGTGGGCTCTGGCAGCACCCGCGGCGGTGGGCGGCGGGCTGCTCGCCTTCGCGTGGGCCTCGGCGACCACCTGTCGGCGCGAGCGGCGCGGGGTGAAATGCGAGGCCTCCACCGCGCCCGCCGTGACCAGCGCTGCCGCCGCCAGTCCGGCGGCGGCTTTGGTGGCCACCGCCCCGGCGCCCGCGGAGATGAAGCCTCCGGTGGAGCTGGCGGAGCCGGCGATGGCCGCCATCGGGCCCGCCGCGAACCCGCCCGCGCCGGAGGCGGTGGCCGCACCCGCCGCGCCAAGGCTCGCACCGGCCGTGCCCATCCCAGCTCCGGCCGCACCGCCGGCACCCGCTCCCACCGCGCCTGCGCCGGTCCCGGCCGCGCCGCCGGCACCCGCCCCCACCGCGCCAGCGCCGGTCCCGGCCGCACCGCCGGCACCCGCCCCCACCGCGCCTGCGCCAGCTCCGGCCGCGCCGCCGGCACCCGCCCCGCCTCCCGCGCCGCCGCCGGCGGCCGATCCGGTGCCGACCGAGTGCCCGAGGTGGCCCACCAGCAGCTGGCGGAAGCCGGCCAGCGGCCCGATCGGAAGCAGCAGACCGAGCGCCTTGCTCGTCTGCTTGAGCTGGCTCTGGAAGGTCGCACACCGGCTGCAGGAGCGAAGGTGGCGCCGGACGGGCGCCGGCGGTCGCTTGCGCAGCCCCTCGGCGACCTCGGCCAGCTCGATCCGCACCTCCTCGCATGACAGCTGCCGGGCCTCGGCCGCCTCCGCGAGCGAGATCCTGGCCCGCACGAGCAGCGACTTCACCCCCGGCACGGTGGTGTCCATCGCCTCGGCGATCTGCTCGTAGGACAGTGCATCCATCTCCCGCAGCACGAGCGCGGTCCGCTGGGTTTCCGGAAGCGCCTGGATATCCCGCACCAGCAGGCGGAATCGCTCGCGGTCGTGGACCTTGTCCGCCGTGCTCGCGCCGTGCTCGGAGAAGTGGACGTCCATCGAGTCCACCCCGATCGCCTGGATGCGCCGCAGGTGGTTCAGACTCCGGTTGCGGGCGATCCGGTACAGCCACGGCCGCACGTTGATCGGACGCTCGTCGGCGAGGATCGCGTTGAACGCGGCCGCCAGAACCTCCTGCAGGACGTCCTCGGCGTCCTCCCTGGAGCCCAGCAGGTGGCGGCAGAAGGCCAGAAGTCGCGACTGGTAGCGCGCCACCAGCACCTCGAAGGCCGAGTGGTTGCCCCGACGGATGAGGGAGATCAGCCGCTCGTCGGATTGCAGACGCAGCAGGGGCGATCGCCCCTGCAGCCCCATTCCGCCTGAGTATCTGAGCGCTGATACTTCCATGGACGCAACCACTGAGGGCTATCGTCAGATGCCCGCCAACCCTCAACCGGCAGAGACACCGTAGCAGCCGTTTAGTTGCGCTTACGGTTGGCGTCCTGTCCCGGCGGAGTGCCCGGGGGGGGATTCGAACCCCCATGTCCCGAAGGACCATCGGTTTTAAGCCGATTGCGTATGCCCATTCCGCCACCCGGGCCTGGCCGTGGACCCCGAGAACGCTAGCCGCTGCGAGGTGCCGCGTCAGTGCCGGAGCCTGGCTGGCGGTCAGGCACAGTCGGTCATGCACGGCGGGTCAGGCACAGTCGGTCATGCACGGCGGGTCAGGCGCGGTCGGTCACGTACGGCGGGTCAGGCGCGGTCGGTCACGTACGGCGGGTCAGGCGCGGTCGGTCACGTACGGCGGGTCAGGCGCGGTCGGTCACGCACGGCGGGTCAGGCGCGGTCGGTCACGCACGGCGGATGCGAGCGCTGATCAGCGCCGCGGCCAGCTCTCGGCCCGCCGGTACGGCCCCGACGTTCAGCAGCAGCGTCACGACCACCGGGGCCAGCGTCGGCAGCGTGTCGCTCAGCCCCTGGCGCACCCGCGCCGCCGCCAGCTCACCCACGCCGCCGACCGCGGCCACGAACAGCTCCGGCGGAACCGGGGGCACGCTGGCGTCATCCGCTCTGACGCGCTGGTGCCAGTCGGCCAGCAGGGCGACATAGCGGCGGTCGGCGGCCTCGCGGGCTGCCGCCCCGCGCTCGCCGGCCGCCAGCACCTCGAGCAGCGCCAGGCGCGCATACGCCCGATCCGCGGCGAGACCGCGAAGATAGGCGCGCACGCCCTCCTGCAGGCAGGCCAGCACCCCCGGTTGGCGGCGGGTGGCATCCAGCACCCGCTCGTAGTGGTGCGCGGCTCGCTGGGCATAGGCGGCCAGAACCGCCTGCTCCTTGTCGCGGAACTGCTCATAGAACGTCGTGCGCGACACCCGCGCCCGGGCGATTACGTCGGCGACCGTGGTCGCCGCATAGCCCCTGTCTCCCACCACCGCCACCGCCGCCTCGAGCAGCCGCTCGCGCTGCGATACCAGCACCACCTCGCGGGGAAGGTGGGCTCTTCCCCGCGGGAGCGAGCGGGGGATGGTCTCGGGCGCGTTTCGCTGACCGGAGGCCACGACAAAGGTCAGTGGTTGTTGAGCACTGCAGCGGACATCGGGTCTTCAAAGATACATTATCGTTTATTGGCCGCAACGGCGCTGGCGTGGTCGCGCGCTGGTCCGTGGGTCGTTGCGGCGACCGGTTCTGTTGGTTAGGTCCAACCGCTGCTGCTGCTGCTGCTGTGGGGTCTACGTACGTTTGTGTATATAAGAGGCCAAGCTGTTTGCACAGAGACGCCGGGGCGGCCGGCGGCGGCTGGCGACGCTTGGCTCCGTCAGCCATGGCCAGCCACGACAGGCCCACGCGGCCACGACGTGGCCCGACCAGCTCGGGGAGCGACGCGCTCCCCCCGCGCCGGGTCGCTTGCCGCGGAGGGTGGGGCTCGGGAGCGGGGTAGCGGGCACGAGGGCGGGGTAGCGGGCACGAGAGCGGGGTAGCGGGCACGAGAGCGGGGTAGCGGGCACGAGAGCGGGGTAGGGGGCGCGAGGGCGGGTATCGGGCACGAGGGCGGGTATCGGGCACGAGGGCGGGTATCGGGCACGAGAGCGGGGTATCGGGCGCGGCAGCGACCAACTTCTTGCCGCGCGCGTAACTGTCCCGGCGGCATCACCGCGCACCCCAGCCGTCTCGGCGGGATCACCGCCCTCCCGCGCTGTCCCGCCGGGATCACCTCGCTCCCGAGCTGTCCCGCCGGATCACCACGCCCTCGGCCTCGACGGTTCCCAATTGACAGCCAGATTTGGCCCTTGGTAGCGTCGAGCCCGACTTCTGCAGGGGAATGGCGACCTCGCACTGTGGAGTCGCCGGGTCCCGACGTGGGAGGAGATATTGGCTAGGTCCCCGCGGTGCGAACTTCATCGGTAGTCGGCCGGATCGTCGCCCTGGCGGCGCTGATCGTCGCGGTGGTGGCGGTGGCCGCGATCCTGCTCTCCGGCGGATCGAGCTACCAGGTCCACGCGATCTTCGCCAACGCCAGTCAGATCGTCACCGGCGATCAGGTGCAGGTGGCGGGAAACGCCGTCGGCACCGTGTCCGGTATCAGCCTGACCCCCGACGGCCAGGCCGATCTGACGCTCAGCATCAACAACTCGCTGTATGAGCCGCTTCATCAGGGCACGACGGCGATCATCCGCGAGCCGGGCCTGTCGAGCATCGCCGCCCGCTACGTGCAGCTCGACCTCGGGCCGGCGACCGCGCCGAAGATCCCCAACAACGGAATCATCCCGCCCAGCGACACGACGAGCGAGGTCGACCTCGACCAGCTGTTCGACACGCTCAACGGCCCCACCCGCCGCGGCATCCAGAAGGTCTTCCAGGGCTCGGCCGCCGAGTACACCGGCAAGGGCCAGGAGGCGCAGCTGGCCTGGGAGTACCTCAACCCGGCGATCGCCACCAGCAGCATGCTGTTCGCCGAGCTCAACCGCGACACGGCGAAGTTCACCCGCTTCATCGTCACCTCGAGCAACCTGGTCACCGACCTGGCCCAGCGCCAGGCCAACCTGAGCGGGCTGGTCTCGCATCTGTCGACCACGTTCTCCGCCCTGGCCAGCCAGCAGGTGGCGCTGGGGCAGTCGGTCCAGCGCCTGCCGCCGTTCATGCGGCTGATCAACACGACGTTCGTCAACCTGCGCAACACGCTGCCCGACCTCACGGGGCTGATCAACGCCACCAAGCCCGACGTCAACCCGCTGCCGGGCTACCCGAACGGCCGCCTGCAGGCGCTGCTCTCCCAGCTGCGGCCGCTGGCGATCGACGCCGTCCCCACCGTTCGCAACCTGGCCAACATCATCAGCCGCCCGAGCCCGAACGGCCGCCCGTGCGGCGTGGCCAACCCCAACGGGTGCAACGACCTGATCGAGCTCAACCAGCTGGCGGTGCCGCTGGCCCGGGCCACGGTGGGCGGCACGCTGGGCGAGCCGCGGGTGTACGCCGACGGCGCCTACCGTCTGGGCGCCTTCCCGGTGTCCAGCCAGGCGCTCAACCAGTCGGTGCCCGAGCTGGCGGTGGCGCGGCCGTACTCGGTCGACCTCACCGGCTGGTTTGAGGGCTACTCGCATCCCGGCGTCTACGACGCCAACGGCGCCGCCAGCCGGATCGCGCTCGTGGTGGGGGCGGAGTCGCTGCAGAACGGCGTGACCAACGTGTGCCCGTCGCAGATCCTCTCGGTCCTGCCCAGCTGCGGCACGCTGACCGATCCGCTCGGGCTGCTGGGCACCACCGTCGGTCGCCTGCAGTTCGCCCAGAGCATCCTCACCACCGGCCAGGGCGACCGCTGCCCGGGCTCGATGGAGCGTGGCCCGACCGATCCGGGCAGCAGCGCCACCGACGTCGAGTCGGGCTTCCCCTGCACGCTCAGTCAGGTGCCGACCGGGCAATGAGACGGATGATCGCCAGCGCCGTGGCGTTCATCGCCGCCGGAGTGTTCCTGTTCCTCACGCTGGGGGCCTCCAGCGGGTCGAACTCCAGCGGCACCTATCGGATCGAGCTGCAGAACGCGTTCGGGCTGGTCAACGGGGAGCAGTTCAAGGTGGCCGGGGTGCCGGTGGGCACGATCTCCTCGATCGACCTGTGCGAGTTCGACCACGCCGCCCATTGCCAGTATCCGCTCGACGCCGTGGTGACGGTGAGCGCCAACCGCCGGGGGTTCAACCAGTTCCGCTCGGACGCCTTCTGCCAGTCGCGGCCCCAGTCGCTGATCGGCGAATACTTCCTTGACTGCGACCCCGGCTCAAGCGGGCGGGTGCTGAAGCCCGGGAGCACGATCCCCGTCAGCCACACCCAGTCGACGATCCCGGCCGACCTGGTGCAGAACATCATGCGCCTGCCCTACCGCGAGCGCTTCACGCTGATCATCAACGAGCTGGGGGCCGCGGTGGCGGCTCGCTCGATGGACATCCAGTCGGCCCTGCGCCGGGCCGACCCGGCGCTGGCCGAAACCGACAATCTGCTGGCCCTGCTGGCCAACGACGCCAACACGATCAAGCAGCTGAACGTCGACGCCAACACCGTGATCACCGCGCTGGCCAACAACAACCGGCAGGTGCAGCAATTCATCGTGGAGGCCAACAACACCGCCCAGGACTCGGCCAGCCCGGCGGCCAACCCGGCCAGCTGCGGCTACAGCGCCTCCGCCCACTGCATCGAGGCGACCTGGCAGAGGCTGCCCGCCTTCCTCGAGCAGCTGCGCCCGGCGCTGGTCAAGCTGGGCGCTGCCGCCGACGCCCAGGTTCCGGTATTCGACAACCTCAACGCCGCCGCCGGAAACCTCCAGCGCTTCTTCGTCGACCTGGTGCCGTTCGACCACGAGTCGGTCCCGGCGCTGCGCTCGCTGGGCCAGGCGTCGGCCACCGGCAAGCCGGCGGTGGAGGCGGCCACCCCCACGGTCAACGACCTGCAGCGCTTCACCGGGCCGGTCGGCTGCGATCAGCAGTCCAAGCAGATCTTCAACTGCACCCCCGAGCTGGCCCAGAACCTGGCCATCGTGCTGCAGTGGCTGGATAGCCGCAGCCACGCGGTGGAGCCAGATCCCCGCAGCCCCGACGGCGGCGTCGGCTACACGGGGCTTGAGGGCGTGCTCCAGTACGTGTTCAACATCACCAACGCGATCAACACGTTCACCACCTGGGGTCACGAGCTGGCCGTGGACGCGTTTGCCAGCACCGTCTGCAGCCCCTACACCACGCCGCAGACGCTGGCCAACAACCTGGCCAACTACGAGAGCACGGGCGGGAACCTCAACTCGTTCAACCCGCAGAACCCGCGCACCTGCTACGCCTGGCTGGGCCCCAACCAGCAGGGCGTCAACGAGCCCGACCCGAGCTGGACGCCGCAGGACAGGACGCCCGCCAACCCCAGCCCGTGCGTGCCCGATCCCGGCGGCTACCCGGTGCAGGGCTTCGGCACCCACTACTACGGGCCGCAGACCAACGCCTGCAAGCTCGCCCCGTCTAATCCGGTCACCTCGGGGCTGGGCTCGCTGCCGCTGCCGCTCTCGCGCACGGGGTCGGCGAGCGGGGGCTCAGGGGGTAAAGGCTCTGGCGGCGCCTCCAGCGCCCCCGTCAGCTCCGCGCCCGCGCAGCCCAGCTCCTCACTGCCCCAGGGCGTGGCGCAGAGCGCCGCCGGCGCGGGAGCCACCTCGGGCGCCGGGAGCGGCGCGGGGGCGGGGGGCACCCAGGCCCAGCAACTCCTCAACTACCTCCTGGCGCCATGAGACGCAAGACCCAGCCTGCGTTTGCCAATCCGGTGTTGATTGGGGCGGTGACGGTGTTGGTGGCGATTGTGGCGGTGTTTTTGGCGTATAACGCGAATAGTGGGTTGCCGTTTGTGCCGACGCGGGAGTTGAAGGTGGATATTG
>Ga0209061_1001360_pt1 | contig 41624 bp, 41 predicted proteins | sample Coa_R1_10_FD_187157 | JGI IMG/M metagenome (GOLD analysis project Ga0209061, IMG submission 187157) | Surface soil microbial communities from Centralia Pennsylvania, which are recovering from an underground coalmine fire - Coalmine... | ecosystem: Environmental > Terrestrial > Soil >... | reverse complement strand
GCTGGTGGGTGCACCTGCGCCGCTGCGCGCAGTGCGGGCACGTCGGCTGCTGCGACACCTCCCCGTCCCAGCACGCCACCGCGCACTGGAAGGCCACCGGCCACCCGGTCATCCAGAGCTTCGAGCCTGGCGAGGGCTGGTTCTGGAACTTCGCGACCGGGGAGGTGCTCGAAGGGGTCGCGGAACTCGCCCCGCCGACCCACCACCCGCTGGAGCAGCCGGTGCCCGGCCCGGCGGGCCGCGTCCCCCGCGACTGGCGCTTCCGCGTGCATTGACGGCCCCGGCCCGCCGGCGCCCGCCTCTGCCCTGGCCGGCCGCGCCCGGCCAGGGCTGCACCTATTCGTCCGCACCTGTGCTCCGGCGGAGCTGGGAGGCGAGGTTCGGGATGTCGGCCGACGACGGGCGCGTTGCGCGCATCAGGCGGCGCTGGGCGTCCGCGAGCAGCGTGATGTCACGCCGCCATTCGCCGCTTGGCCGTGACCGTAGCCGCGCGCATGGTTCCGCTGCTGATGAGATATATGTGTTCCGAGACTCAAATGTGCCAGGTGTGGCAGCGCCCCAGCGGGAGGCGAAGGGCTTGGATGTGGCAACGCAGCCCCTCTATGGGCCACGATGTGACACCCATGCCCGTCCCGGTGATCATGCCAGGGGGCTACGCCCTGCTGGCTCGCACCCGCGAGGACGAACTCGGCTACCTGGCAGAACCGCACGCCGGCCATGTCGCCCGCGCCGTCAAGCGGCACCTCCGCGGGCTGGGACGGGCACCCGCTTCGAACCCTGACCAGAGGGTCCCGCGCGGTCGCAGTAACGGGACACGCCGGGACCGCGATTTGCGCACAGGCGCATACTCGGCTGCGGGCCGATCCGGCTAGGGCCGCCGGCTCGATCCGCCGTGGTGCCGCATTGCCCGGCAAGGACCAGTGGAGGGGAGGCCGCGGTGAGGGTGGAGGCGGTCGCCAAATCGCCGTGGTCGGTCGAGGCGCCATCCGGTGATGGGTGGCGCCGTCGGGCGCCTGATGTGCCCGTCCTGCCAGCAGCCCAGCCCTGACGCCTGGGCCCGGCACCAGGCCACCGCTGGCGGTGGCCGCGCTTACTGGTGGCCTCGGGCGGGCCGGACCCGGTCGGTGGCCTCGGGCGGGCCGGACCCGATCGCGCGCGGCGCTGAAGTGGCCGACGATGGTCCCGGGCACCGGACACACAGGAGCGAATTCATGGCCGCGATCTTCGAGCACCCTGTTCAGGTCAGGTGGCGTGACACGGACGCCCTGGGCCACGTCAACCACGCCGTCTTCCTCACCTACCTCGAGGAGGGCAGGGATGCCTTCTACGCGCAGGCCCTCGGCTGCGATCCCGTCTACGTGGTCGCCCGGCTGGAGGTCGACCTGCGCGCCCAGGTCCACGAACGCGGCTGGCGGCAGCCGGCGTGGCCAGCTAGACGGCCGGGGGCATGATGGCGGCCGGGGGAAAGGATGGCTGCCGGGCGGGACCGGCGCTGCGGGCGCGTCGACAATGGGCTGGTGATCGAGGTGGAGCCCGGCCGTTTCGAGGAGATGGTCGTCACGGCGCTGGACGGGCTGCCCGAAGCCCTCGGCCGGCTGATGCGCAACGTGGCGGTGACCGTTGAGCACGGCCCGGGCCCGCCGGGCCTGCTCGGGCTGTACCAGGGCGTGCCGCTGACCAGTCGCACGTCCTGGTACGCGGGCGTGTTGCCCGACCGGATCACCATCTACCGCCTGGCGATCTGCGCGGTCTGCCGCACCGAGCAGGAGGTCGCCGACCAGGTCCGCCGCACCGTCATCCACGAGGTCGCCCATCACTTCGGCATCGGCGACGACCGGCTGCGCGAACTCGGCTGGTAGGCCGGCGCCACCCGGTGACGACGCTGGACCGATGAGCCTGGTTCGGCAGCGGGCTGTGGATCCAGCGGTCCGGGACGGGCCCGCCTTCCACGCCGACGACGACCGCGTACCGCAGCCCGCTGCCCGGCGTGGTAGAGCCGCTCCGAGTCGACGGCCAGCTGCTGGCGACGGGGCAGCGGCGTCCGCACCCCGGACTTGCGCTCGAACTCGGCCGGGCGCATCACCATCACGCTGGTGAGGTTTCGCGTGCCGCGGGTCAGCCAGCCGAGGCGGGCTGGGCCACCGGCGCGGTGAGTTCGAGCTGGATGCCGTCGGGGTCCTCGAACGACAGCACGTCGATGCCGAACGAGGGCAGCCGGGTGATCTGGCCGTGGGTCACGCCGTGCTCATCCAACAGCCGGGCCGCCTGCTCCAGGTCATCGCGGCTGTCGACGCCGAAGCTGAGATGGTCGAGGCCGACCCGGTCCGGGTCGAAACGGTCGCCGGCCGGCGCCACCGGGCGCAGCCCCAGCAGCAGGTTGCCGCGGATCATGACCACGCCGCCGAACAGGATGCGGGCCGTCTCGGCCTCGGCCGGGTCGCCGGGCGGGGGCGATTCCACAGCGACCTGGAAACCGAGCAGGCTGGTGTAGAACTGGCGGCTGCGCTGTATGTCGGTCACCGTGAGCCTGAGGTGATGGATGTCACCGGCTGGGACCTGACCGGGCATGACGGCCTCCCTCCCCCGCGCGACGCCCGGATGCTCCGCGTCACCGGGCCCTGGTACCAGCATCCCAGCCCCTCGTGCCTGCCGCCAGCCGGCCCGCACGGGAGCTCACCAGGCTCGACGGAAGCTCCAGCGGCCTCGACAGGAGCGCCGCTACTGGCCCAGGCGCCCGTCGATGCGCTCGCGGAGCAGGTCGGCATGCCCGTTGTGCCGGGCGTACTCCTCGATCATGTGCACGAGCAACTCGCGCAGCGAGATAGGCTCACCCGCGGAGTCGCGGCCCACGAAGCCGAGGTCGTGGTCGCGCGTGAACTGCTCAGCGAAGGCGATCTCATCGCGCCACGCCGACCACGCCTCCGCGACCACGGCCGGGTCGGCGACCGCCCCGTTGAAGTCGGCGTCGGGGTCCGCCCCGGTCTGGTAGCGCTTCGGGACGTCCAGCCCGGCGAACCGGCGGCGGAACCAGCCGCGTTCCACCTCGGCCAGGTGCCGGACCAGGCCGAGCAGCGACATCGTGGACGGCTCGACCGCACGGCGCGCCAGTTGCCCGGCGTCGAGCCCGTCGCACTTCAGCTGCAGGGTCAGCCGCTGGCAGCGCAGGAACTCGCTCAGCGTGGCGCGCTCGTCTCCCAGCCGCGGCCCGCCCTCGCGCGGGTCGGAGCCGGGATCGAGGAACAGATCCGCCCTGTGTCGCGGTGTGGTCACGCCGCCGAGCCTACCGCCGAGCCAGCGCGCGTATTCCAGGCCCTGCCGCTTCCCGGGATCAGGCCTCTGCACCCCGGGACGGGGCCTGCCCCGGCTCGCCATCCGGGGCGTGACGCCCCGCCGGCGGTTCCCGGGCGGGGCCGGGACGGGCTATCGTGACTGCCGGTCAGGTGCGCTGCGGCGGGAGGAGTACAGCCCATGGACGGCTACCTTGACTACTCGGGCCGGGACGACGTGCTGAGCGGAGGAGCGCGGCGGATCCCTGTGCGCACGCCGGCGGGCACCTACCGGGTATGGGTGAAGCGCGTCGGCAACAATCCGGCGCTGCGGGTGCTGCTGCTGCACGGCGGTCCCGGCTCGACTCACGAGTACCTGGAGGCCTGCGACAGCTACCTGCCGGCGGCGGGCGTCGAGTACTACTATTACGACCAGCTTGGCTCCGGCTTCAGCGACCAGCCCGCCGAGGCATCGCTGTGGGAAGTTGACCGCTTCGTGGACGAGGTGGAGCAGGTTCGGGCTGCGCTCGGCTTGCGCCGGGAGGACTTCGTCCTGTACGGGCACTCGTGGGGCGGCATCCTGGCCATCGAGTACGCCCTGCGCCATCAGCGGCACCTGCGGGGGCTGGTGATCTCCAACATGATGTCCAGCGTCCCGGCCTACAACGCCTACGCCGAGCAGGTGCTGATGCCGGGGATGGACCAGGCGGCGCTGGCCGAGATCAAGTCGCTCGAGGCGGCAGGCGACACGGAGAACCCGCGGTACATGCAGTTGCTGTACCAGCAGCACTACGTCCGTCACGTGCTGCGCATGCCGCCGGACGAGTGGCCCGATCCGGTGCAGCGCGGTTTCGCCCACATCAACCCGGCGATCTACGTGCCGATGCAGGGCCCCAGCGAGCTCGGCATCAGTCCCGGCGCCAAGCTCGCCCGCTGGGACAGGACCGCCGAGCTCGCGTCGATCGAGGTGCCGGCCCTGGTCATCGGCGCCCGGCACGACACCATGGACCCGGCCCACATGGAGATGATGGCCGGCCGCCTGCCCGCCGGGCGGTACCTGTACTGCCCGGACGGCAGCCACCTCGCCATGTACGACGACCAGCGGGCCTACTTCGCCGGCCTGACCGGCTTCCTGCACGACCTGGCAGGCTAACCGGGTGACTTTGCCGGGAGTTGCGGCGCGGGCCGTGCGCGGCCGTGCGCGGGAACCTGGCATTCTTGATTCATGAGCACCTTCGTCTTCAGGCTCAAGGCGCCCCGCCCGACGTTCGCGCTGGACATGAGCGACCAGGAGCGCGAGATCATGACGCGCCACGCCGCGCACTGGCGCCCATGGATCGAGTCGGGCCGGATGGTGATCTTCGGTCCCGTACTCGACGCCGGCGGCTCCTGGGGGCTCGGCGTCGTGGAGGCTGACGATGAAGAGCAACTGCGGGCGTTCGCCGCGGACGATCCGGTGGTTACCACCGGGACGGGCACGATTGAAGTCGGGAGGATGCTGGGCGGCTTCGTCCGGCCAGGGCCGGCGCGTTAAGCAGCCTGAGGTCCACCCGGCCAGGACGCGGTCGACGGCCGGGCGCACCCGGTCGCGGGCTTCGTCCCGGCCCACGCCGGACATCAGCAGCGAGTCGTAGTCTGTGTCCTCATGGCGCACGGATGCCACGACGGCCAGCATGATCGCCTGCTCATCCAGCGACCGGCCCGCCGCCGAACGGCCCACCCGGCCGCTGCCGCGCAGGCTGGTGTGCCGGGCGATCGCCTCGGCCCGCGCTGGCGGGCAGCCGGGAAGCAGCCGCAGGATCTCCTTCGCCACGCTGGCGGCGAACTCGACGTCCTCGGCGGCCCGGCGCTCCCGGTCCCGTCCCCGGCGGCGGATCCTGGCATCCTCGTCGGCCAGGCACTGCTGCTCCGCCTGCTGCAGCGCCTGCTCCTCGACCAGCAGGCCCTGCCGCTCGTACCTCTTGCGGGCCCGGCTCCACCGCACCACCACCGCCGACAGCCCGCTGGCCTTCTTCGCCCTGCGGGTCAGCGCGGCATCCCCGGACGGCAGGAACACCAGGTGGTCCATGTCGGCGCAGGCCAGGCACAGCGGGCCGGTGCCGTCCATGATCAGCAGGTCACCGGTGCCCTGGCACTGCGCGCATTGCCAGTCCCGCACCGGCTGGATGACCACAAGGTCAGGCGGAGAGTCCTGCGCCCTGGTGATCTGCTCTCGCTTGCGTTCGGGCGGGTCGGGCGACACCCAGCGGGCCCGCCAGGCGGCCTCCTCGGCCGGCGGCCCGTCGGCCAGGAAGCGAAGCTGGTGGCGGTCCCTGGTCGCGGAGGCGTAGGCGGCCTCGGCGCGCTGCAGGCCGCGCGCGGCTGCCCACTGGCGCAGGTGGCGGAGCAGGAGCGACAGCCTCGCGTCGTGCACCGGCAGGAAGTACTCCAGGTGGCCCACGCGGCCGCGCCGCCAGTCATCGACGTTCCTGTCCTGCAGCCAGCCAAGGCCGAGGCAGACATCGACCGGCGTGACGGACCCCTGCCGGGCCAGCGCCTCCTCGGCAGCCGCCACGATCCTGGTTTCCAGGCTCCGCTGGCTCACGTGGTGAGCGTAACCGTTCCGGCCCGCCGGCGCGCGGGCGTAGGCCGCCGGGGTGAGCATGGCGGGATCGCGGCAGCCGGAACTCGGCGCCGTCGCGCGTCCCGCGCGACGGCTGGTACTCACGGCGGTGGACGGCCTGCGGGCCAGCCCGGTGGTCAGGTTACGACGATGACGTGGACGCCGACGGCGTCATAGGTGCCGCGTGCCCGCGCGTCCCGGGTCGCGAGCGCCGCTGCATTTTCCTTGGCGGCCAGCGCGACCAGTGTGTCATAGACGGCACCGCCCGCGATGCCGAGGCGGCCGAGCGTACCCGGCAGCTTGCGGGCACTCGACCTGCTCAGCACGAGCGGCGCGGCGAAGCGGGCATCGAGCAGCCGGGCGGCGTCGGCGGGCGCCAGCCGCGCGTCGCCGGGCAGCCTGGTGAGCACGGAGTAGGTCTCCGCGAGGGCGTGGCCGCTGAGCGCGATCTCCCGTCCGCTCCACCAGCGCACCACGGCCGCGTGATCGCGGTGCGAGCGGACAAGCAGCGGGACGGCGACGCTGGTATCGACCGCGACCGTCACCTGCGGCCGGCATCGATCAGGGCGAAGACCACAGCGTCATCGACCGGGGTCTCGCCGGCTGCGACGAGCGCGCCGTCCTCCTCCACCAGGCGCGCCGTCCGGCCCGCGGGCACTATCTGCGCGCCGGCCCCGTACTGCGAGATGTCGACCTTCGTGCCGGGAAGCAGGCCCAGCGCGTCGCGGATGGGCTTGGGCACCACGATCCGGCCCGCCTGGTCGATGACAGCCTCCATGGGAAAACGATACCATCACCATCCCATAACCGCCCTTCTGGCCAGGACGCCGTGCGCGCAGCCGCGTCCTGGCTGGAACCGGCGACACGATGCGGGCCGTCAGCCGCGTCCGCGGCAACGCGACCAGCCCCGGGAGGCAGGCGCGGCTACCGGGCCTGGGAGCGCAGGCGGACGGCGCCCACGCCCCAGGCGTCTCTCTGCACCGCAGATCCGCCCCGATACCGCCGGACAGCAGCACGCCGCGTCGGCCAGCACCAGCCTGGCGTGCGGCACGACCTCGTCGAGCAGCCCGGCAGCAAGCGGTCACCGGGCTGGCCAACCAGGACACCTGTACCGGCGCGCAGCATCGTCGCTACCAGGGCTGACCCGGTCCGAGGGCCAGCGGGGCGCGCACGGCGCGGTCGGGCGGCGCACGCCGGGCTCGGGCACGCGGAACGCCGCCGCGGTGGGGCGCGTACGCCTATGAGGGCGCCCGGACTGTCGTGGTCGGCTCATGGCAGAAGGCTCCGGGAGGGAGCACGCCATGCCCGGCCATGATCGTGCTGCGTACCGCGGCGTGACGCTGCCGCGGCCGCCGGGCAGCCGTGTCGTGCTGGGCGTTGCCTCCGGGCGGCCGCTCGTGCCGGGACCCCAGGCGCGTTGAGGCGGCGGCGCCGGGCTGCCGTGCGGCCGGGCGTTGACTGTGCCCACGGCGAGGCGAACCCGGCCCGTGCGGTCGTCGCGCTGGTGCCGGCACGAGCGCCGCCTGCGGATCCTCCCGGGATTCAGCCTGGCATCATGGCATCTGTGCGGCGGGTCGTCATCGTGGGTCCGGGCGCGGCGGGCAAATCGACCCTCGCCGCCCGCCTGGGTGAGACCCGCGCACGCTGGTGACGCAAGGGTCTACGTCCTGTCAGCACCGCGCGCGGTCAGGCAGTTCGTCGCGACGACGGCCCCCGGCATGCCGGAGGTGCCTTGCGACCGGCCGACGCACTGAAGCGCATGTCCGATCGGCTCCGGGTCGTCAGGCCCGGTTCCTGGCGCCCGGCCCGGCAGGGGCCGGCGGTGACCGTAGGCTCGTCGCATGGCCAGGTACTTCGACGTCCATCCGGCCAACCCGCAGCACCGCGCGATCATCCAGGTCGCCGGCATCGTGCGCGCGGGCGGCGTGATCGCCTACCCGACGGACTCCTGCTACGCGCTCGGCTGCCTGCCCGGCAGCAGGGACGGCATCGCGAGGATCAGGTCGATCCGCCACCTCGATGGCCGGCACCACCTCACCCTGGTGTGCCAGGACTTCGCCCAGCTCGGCCAGTTCGTGTACGTGCCGAACCGGGTGTTCCGGGCCATCAAGGCGGCGACCCCCGGCAGCTACACGTTCATCCTGCCCGCGACCAAGGAGGTGCCGCGCAGGCTGCAGCACCCGGGAAAGAAGACCGTCGGGGTGCGGATCCCGCGCCACGTGGTGACCCAGGCGCTGCTCGCCGAGCTCGGCGAGCCGCTGGTCTCGAGCACCCTGCTGCTGCCCGGCCAGGACGAGCCCCTGACCGAAGGGTGGCAGATCGCCGAGCAGCTCGAGCACGCCGTGGACGCGGTGATCGACTCGGGCGACTGCGGCACCGAGCCGACGACCGTGATCGACTTCTCCGGGCGGCAGCCCGAGATCGTGCGCCGCGGGGCGGGCGACCCGTCCGTTTTCGAGTGAGGCGGGCGCGCGGGCCGACGGCGGTCCGGTTACGCTGCGGCGATGGCGGCCTTGTGGGACTACGACGCGATCACGCTGGCGGGGATGCTGCGCGGCCGGGAGGTCTCGGCGCGGGAGGTGATCGCGGCGCACATCGCGCGGATCGAGGCCGTCGACGCCGCGGTGAACGCGGTGGTCACCCGGTGCTTCGAGCAGGCGATGGCGAAGGCGGCGGCCGCGGACCGGGCGCTGGCCCGGGGCGAGCCGCCAGGGCTGCTGCACGGGCTGCCGGTCGCGCACAAGGGCCTCGCCGAGACCGCGGGAGTCCGCACCACCTTCGGGTCGCCGCTGTTCGCGCGGTACGTGCCGGACCGCGACGACCTGGTCGTCAGCCGGATGTCCGACGCCGGGGCGATCAGCCTGGGCAAGACCAACGTGCCGGAGTTCGGCGCCGGCTCGCACACGGTCAACCGGGTGTTCGGCGCCACCCGCAACCCGTACGACCGCAGCCGCAGCGCCGGCGGCAGCAGCGGCGGGGCGGCCGCGGCGCTGGCCGCCCGGATGGTCTGCCTGGCCGACGGCAGCGACCTCGGCGGCTCGCTGCGGAACCCGGCCAGCTTCTGCAACGTGGTCGGCCTGCGGCCGTCGCCTGGCCGGGTGCCCAGGTGGCCGGTCACCGACCCGGCCGACATCCTGGGCGTGACGGGGCCGATGGCCCGCACGGTCGCGGATGCGGCGCTGCTGCTGGCGGTGCAGTCCGGGCCGGACCCGCGGGCCACCCTCGCCCTGGACGCGCCGCCGCCCCCGCTGGCCGGCCCGGCCGACGTGGCCCGCCTGCTGGAATGCGACCTGCGCGGGCTGCGGGTGGCGTGGAGTCCGGACCTGGGCCTGCCGGTCGAGCCCGCGGTGCGGGCCGCGCTGGCCCCGGCCCGTTCGGTGCTGGCGGGCCTCGGCTGCGCGGTGACCGACGCGGCGCCCGACCTGGCCGGCGGTGACGAGGTGTTCCGCACCTGGCGGGCGCTGCGGTTCGTGACCGCGTTCGGCCCGCTGCTGCGGGACCATCCCGGCGAGCTCGGCCCGAACGTGGCCTGGAATATCCGGCGCGGGCAGGAGCTGACCGCGGCCGACCTGTCCCGGGCCACCACGGCGTGGGCCGCGCTGGCCGAACGGGTCAGCGAGTTCTTCGGCCGGTTCGACGTGCTGGCCTGCCCGGTCAGCCAGGTAGCCCCGTTCGACGTGGGCCTGGACTGGGTGCACGAGATCGACGGCGTCCCGCAGCACACCTACCTGGACTGGATGCGGTCGTCATACCTGATCTCGGTCACCGGGCTGCCCGCGATCTCGGTGCCCGCCGGGTTCACCCCGGACGGCCTGCCGGTGGGGCTGCAGCTGGTCGGGCGGCGGCGGGCCGACTGGCACCTGCTGGGCGTCGCGGCCGCGTTCGAGGCGGCCACCGGCTATGCCCGGACCGCCCCGAGCTTGCCCGGCTGAGCCGTCCGGCCCCGTCCCGGCCGACCTGCCCCGGCCGGGCCGTCCGGCCGCGAACGCGCCAGCTCCTGCACGGCTGCGATGGAAAGCCGAGCCCCCTTGCTATCCAGTATAATACTTAGTATGCTACTCAGCATGCTGTCGGCTAGGAGCAGGTGATGAGCGTCCGCCACGCGGTGCTCGCGCTGCTGAGCGAGGGTCCCAAGTACGGCCTGCGGCTGCGCGAGGAGTTCGAGGCCCGCACCGGCGAGGTGTGGCCGCTGAACGTGGGCCAGGTGTACACGACGCTGCAGCGGCTGGAGCGTGACGGGCTGGTGGAGCCCGACGGGACCGGCGGGGAGGGACCGCAGAAGGGCTTCCGGATCACCGCCGGCGGCGAGCGTGAGCTGGCCAGGTGGCTGCGCACGCCGCCGGACCTGAGCTCGCCGCCGCGCGACGAGCTGGTGATGAAGGTGCTGGTGGCGCTGCGCGTGCCGGGCGCCGACGTGCACGCGGTGATCCAGGCGCACCGGCGCTACCTGGTGGAGCTGATGCAGCAGTGGACGCGGATCAAGGAAGACGACGCCGGGGGCGACCTGGGCATGCTGCTGGCGGTGGACGCCGAGCTGTTCCGGCTCGACTCGGTCATCCGGTGGCTGAACGCCGCCGAGGCCCGTATCAAGCGGGCGGCGGCCGGCGCGACGGCGCCCCGGGCTGAGCAGGCGGGCCCGCGGGACCAGGGACGAGCGCCGCTGCCGCGGCACCGGCGGGAAGCGAGGGTACGGGGATGAGCATGCTGGAGCTGCGCCGGGTGTCGAAGTCCTACGGACAGGGCGGCGCCGAGGTGCACGCGCTGCGCGAGGTGAGCCTGACGGCGGACGAGGGCGCGATGGTCGCGGTGATGGGCCCCAGCGGGTCGGGCAAGAGCACGCTGCTGAGCATCGCCGGGACCCTGGAGGAGCCGACCTCGGGCGAGGTGCTGATCGGCGGCCAGCAGGCGAGCGGGCTGTCCCGCGGCGCCAGGGCGCGGCTGCGGCGGCGGGTGATCGGTTACGTGTTCCAGGACTTCAACCTGCTGCCCGGGCTGACCGCGGCGGAGAACGTGTCGCTGCCGCTCGAGCTGGACGGAGTGCCCGGCCGCAAGGCACGCGCCGCGGCGCTCACGGTTCTCGACGGGCTCGGCCTGTCCGGGCGCGCCTCCCATTACCCGGACCAGATGTCCGGCGGGGAACGGCAGCGGGTGGCGATCGCGCGCGCGATGGTGGGCGAGCGGAGGCTGCTGCTGGCCGACGAGCCGTCCGGGGCGCTGGACAGCGTCAATGCCGAGGCAGTGATGCGCCTGGTGCGCGATGCGTGCAAGAACGCCGGGATGGCCGCGGTGGTCGTGACGCACGACGCGCAGCTCGCCTCCTGGGCGGACCGGGTGGTGTTCCTGCGGGACGGCCGGGTGACCGACCAGACCGCCCCGGCGCCTGGCCCGGAGTCCCTGCTCGCGCGCGGGGACGGCCGATGAGCACGGCGGTGCGGGAACGGCCGGCCTCGGCGAGGGCGCCGGACGGGGGCGTTCCCGCCCGCCGCGCGGTCATCCGCTGGGCGCTGCGGCTGCTGCGCCGCGAGTGGCGGCAGCAGCTGCTGATCCTCGCGCTGATCACGGCCGCGGTCGGCGCCACCGTCGTCGCCTCGACGGTCGCGACCGACACCCCGGCCCCGGTCGCCGCGGTGCTCGGCACCGCCCGGGACGCCGCCTTCCTGTCCGGGGCTCCCGCCAGGATCGAGGCCGCGATCACGGGCCTGGAACGCCGGTTCGGCAGGGTCGACGTCATCGAGAACGAGACCATGCAGATCCCCGGCACCCTCGGTACGTTCGAGCTGCGGTCACAGGATCCGCACGGCCCGTTCGGCGGGCCGCTGCTCAGCCTGGTGAGCGGCCGGTACCCGGCGAACCCGGGCCAGGTCGCGGTCACCGGCGGCATCGCCAGCGACTTCAGGCTCAGCATCGGCGGCAACTGGACCGTCGCCGGGGTCACCCGGAAAGTCGTCGGCATCGTGCAGGACCCGCAGAGCCTGCTGGATGAGTTCGCCCTCGTCATCCCGGGCCAGGTCGCCCGCCCCGGTAACGTCACGGTGCTGTTCGACGCTCCGGGCCAGACCGCGCATAGCCACCGGTCGAGCACCGGCCTGAACGTCACCACCGCGCAGACGGTGGCGAACACCAACCAGATCAACCCCGAGACGATCTCGGTCGCCGCGGCCGTGCTCGGCATGCTGCTGATCGCGCTCGTCGGCATCGGCGGCTTCACCGTGCTCGCGCAGCGCAGGCTGCGGGCGATCGGCATGCTCGCCGCCCAGGGGGCGACGGAACGCAACATCCGCCTGGTCATCCGCGCCAACGGCGCCGCGACCGGCGTCGCCGGTGCCGTGGCGGGGCTGATCCTTGGCTTCCTGGCGTGGCTCGCGTACCGGCCAGTCGCGGAGACCAGCGCGCACCACGTCATGGGCACCTTCCAGATGCCGTGGCCAGTCATCGGCATCTCCATGGCGCTGGCGGTCATCGCGGCCTACTTCGCCGCCTCCCGGCCCGCCACCGCGATCGCCAGGACTCCGGTCGTGGCGGCGCTGGCGGGCCGCCCGCCGGCGCCGAGGAAGACCCGCCACCTCACGGTCCCGGTCGGCACCGGCGTCCTGGTGGTCGCGTTCCTGCTGCTCGGCATGGCGGGCGCGAGCAACGGCAACGGCGCGGGGATGCTGGAACTGGTCGTCGGCTTCGTGGCACTCGCCGTGGCCATCGTACTGCTGGCCCCGGCGCTGCTGAGCGTGGTCGCCGCCGCCGGGCGCCGCGCCCCGATCGGGGTCAGGCTGGCGCTGCGGGACCTGGCCCGGTACCGGGCGCGGTCCGGCCCGGCGCTGGCGGCCATCAGCCTCGCCACGCTGATCGCGGTCATCATCTGCGTGGCCAGCGCCGCCCGGTTCGGCAACGTCCTCGACTACGCCGGCCCGAACCTCACCTCCGGCCAGCTCATCGTCTACACCCCGTCCGGCCCGTACGGAGCGCCGCAGGGCGGCGGGCCGCCCGGGCAGCCGGCCCCGCCGCCGGCGAGCATGGCCCAGGCACGGAGCATCGCGCACGAGATCGCCGCCGACCTCGGCGCGGCCAGCATGATCACGCTGGAGTCGACCAGCGCGGGCCTGGTCCACGCGGCACCCGGGCGGCAGTGGTCCGGCCCGATCTACGTGGCCACCCCCCAGCTGCTCAGCGCGTTCGGCATCAGGCAATCCGAGGTCAACCCCGGCGCTGACATCCTCACCATGCGGCCCGGCCTGTCCGCGATGAGCCTGATGCAGCTCAGCTACGGCAGCCAGGGCCCCAGGGGAAGCGGGCCCGGCGGCAGCGGGTGGCCCTGCCCGGCGGATTCCTGCCTGGCGAACCCGGCAATCCAGGAGGTCAGCCAGCTCCCGTCCGGCACGTCGGCGCCGAACACGGTGATCACCGAGCACGCGATCACCGCGCTGCACCTGCAGAACTCGATCCAGACGGCCGGCTGGCTGATCACGGTGCCGAACGGCCTGACCCCCGCCCAGGTCACCACGGCCCGGCAGCTCGCGGCCGCGGCCCCCGGGATGAGCGTGGAGACCCGCAACAGCATCCCGTCGCTGGCGCAGATCATCGACGCGGCCACCGTCTTCGGGATCGTGCTGGCGCTGGGCATCCTCGGCATGAGCGTCGGCCTGGTCCGCAGCGAGGCGGCCCGCGACCTGCGCACGCTGACCGCCACCGGAGCCAGCGGCGCGACCCGGCGCGCGATCACCGCGGCGACCGCGGGCGCGCTCGCGCTCACCGGCGCCGTGACCGGGATCATCGGCGGCTACCTCGCGGCGGTCGGCTTCTTCCGGACCAGCCAGCTCGACGGCCTGTCCTCGCTGACCAGCATCCCGGTGACCAACCTGCTGGTGATCCTCGTCGGCATGCCGGCCGCCGCGACCGTCCTCGGCTGGCTGCTGGCCGGCCGCGACCCGGCCGGCATCCCCCGCCAGCCGCTCGAGTGACGCCGCGCCCTCCCGGCCCCGGACGCTCCCCTCCTGCCGCGCGCGGCGCGGCCCGTCGCGCGGCGAGGACCATGCAGCCGAACGAGCGACGGTGCGTCCTCCCCGGCACGTCATCGGTCGCGGCCCATGCCCAGGCAGCGCTAGCCTCCGGCCCGCCGGGAATCCCGTGTCGGCCAGCGCATAGGATCGGTGCCCGGTGTAGGAAAAGGCGCCATATACGGCGCCCTATCCTTCGCAGAGCACCGATCCTACCCGTTAACCAGCGACCGGTCCGGGCGTGGCGCCGGTTAGCCGGTGGCTGGCGCCGGGCGAGGCCGAGGACCGCCGCGGGTGGCCTGACCGGATCCTGCGGCATCGGCCGGAAGCGGTGAGTATCCCACTTCCAGGGCCAGCCGACGGCTGCGATCACATAAGATCATCGTTTGATCACATTAAGTACGGAAACGGAGCGCGGTGGGAGCCCTGGAGCTTCCGGAGCCGGAGGAAGTCGACCGGCCGCGGCAAGCGGACGGCGGGAGACCGCCGCAGCCGAGGTTGAGGGACATGCCCGACCCGGACGAACGCGGCCGGGCATATGAGGCGATGCGGGCGCACGCCGACGCGGACGCCGCACGGCGGCCGGGCCGCGCGGCCGGGGCGGCCCTGCGGCCAGACGAGAAGGACCAGACACGCGTTACCCGGCAGCCGGCCGAGCGGGCCGGGCGGCGGCCGGACCCGGCACAGCAGCCGGCCGAGCAGGCCGGGCGGCGGGGCGGCGAGGCTGACCGGCGGGCCGACGACACCGGCGACCAGGCCGAGGAGACGCAGCAGCGGGCCGAGCGGCCGGGCGAGCGGCCGGACGGGAACGGCGGGCGGGGGTACTGGGCCGAGGTGCCGCGGTTCCGGCTGATGTGGGCGGACCATGTGCGGCGCTGGCCGGCCGTCCGGCGGCCCGCGGCGGCGGACCGGGCCGACGACCCGCCCGGGTCGCATCGCGGCGCGGGAGGGGACATCCCGGAGCGCCGCGCGGAAGCCGCCGGGGCGATCGGCCGGATCCGGGAGGCCGAGCCGGGGATCTCCGCGGACGCGCGGGCGATCGCCCGGGAGAACACCTGCGGCGCTTGGCTGGAGGGCTTCGAGCACCGCCTCAAAGGCGAAGATCGCCTCAATGAGAAGATCGCCGAGCAGTTGAAGGCCGAGCCACGCAGGAGAGTCAGCGAGGTTCTGCGGGAGGTCCCGGACGCGATCCGGTATACGTTCTGCCTGAGGCCGGAGGACTATACCAAGGGGTACCACGAGATCAGGGCGCGGCTGGAGAATTTCGGCTACCAAATGTACGAGTCAAGGACTTTCTGGGCGAACCCTGAATACAAGGGGATCAACACCCGCTGGGTCACGGCGGACGGGCAGCGGTTCGAGGTGCAGTTCCACACGCCGGAGAGCTTCCATGCCAAGCACCACGTCACTCACGCCGCGTATGAGCGAATCCGCAACCCTATGATCTCGGACGGTGAGCGCCGGGAACTGAGAGACTTCCAGCGGCAAGTGTCTTCGGCAATCTGCATCCCGAAAGGCGCGGCAGACATTCCCGATTACAAGAAGAAGGGTTTTTAGATGCCGGACAAGATCACCTTTTACGCGATCGTTGGAGGCGGCGGCACCATCGACAACCCTCATGGGCTGGCCCGACGGCTGGAAACGGACTGGGGTTTCACCGACGAGGCTCTAAGGGATGATTTCAGCTGGAGTTTTACCCCGGCAATCGTCGAATGGGAGCATGGCGACTTCGCCGATGATCTCGTCGAAGTCAGCCACGAGCAGGCCGACAAGATCATCCAGTACTTCCGGGAGCGGTGGGGGCAGCCGGACCCGTGAGCGCGGCTACCAGGGACACCGGGCCGGCACCAGGGCCTGGCCTGGCTCGCCCGGAAGGCTTAACCGCCTGCGTCGTACGGGAGCAGACGGGTAATCCAGTCCGCAGCGGCAAGGACCGGCTGATGGCGCCGCCGTGCAGGCTGCCCGATCCGATCCCCGGCACCGGGAGCTGGCTGGCGACTGCGGGACCTGTACGCATCTTGATGCCTCATATACGAGTCACTATGATGACGTCATGCGGACCACGTTGACGCTGGACGACGACGTGGCCCGGCTGGTCGCCGACGAAGCGCATCGGCGGCGGATCTCCAGGAAGGACGTCGTCAACGAGGCGATCCGCGCAGCGCTCGGGCCGAAGCAGGCCTGCCGGGAACCGTACCGGGCACACGTGCACCATGCGGAACTCGCTCCCGGGCTCGACCTGGCCGGCTTCAACAAGCTGGCCGACGAGCTGGAGGATGAAGCGGTCGTCGGTCGCGCCGGGCAGGGTCGGTAGTGCTCATCCCGGACGTCAACCTGCTGCTCTACGCCACCATCGATGCCTTCCCGCAGCACGCGAAGACGAGGCGGTGGTGGGAGCAGGCGGTCAACTCCGGCGAGGAGATCGGGCTCGCCGATCCCGCCATCTTCGGGTTCGTGCGCATCAGCACCAACCCGCGCCTGATCAAGCCGCCGATGCCGATCGAGGAAGCAGCCGGCACCGTCGGAACATGGCTTGACCGCCCGAACGTCATCCGCGCCGTCCCGGGACCACGGTCGCTCGACCTCGCGCTGGGCTTCCTGCGCACCGTCGGCACGGCAGCCAACCTCACCACCGATGCCCAGCTCGCTGCGATCGCGGTGGAAAGCGGCGGGACCGTCTGCTCCACCGACTCCGACTTCGCACGGTTCGACGGCGTCCGGTGGGTGAACCCGCTGACCCGCTGACCCGCTGACCCGGCCTGCCGGCTGGGCAGCCACGGGCGGTGCCGTCACACCGGCCGGTCCGCGCGGGTCTCCCCTATGACCCGTCGCCGAGGGGAGGATTGGCCGGATGGGCGAGCAGGACTGGCTTGCGCAGCGGTTCGAGGAGCACCGGCGCCGCCTGCGCGCGGTCGCGTACCGGATGCTGGGCTCGGTGGGCGAGGCCGAGGACGCCGTGCAGGAGACCTGGCTGCGGCTGAGCGGATCGGAGCCCGGCGAGATCGAGAACCTGCCCGGGTGGCTGACCACCGTCGTCGCGCGGGTATCGCTGAACATGCTGCGCTCGCGGGCCCGGCGGCGGGAAGAACCGCTGGGACCGCACCTGCCCGATCCGATTGTGGACCGCCCGGACGGCGTCGATCCCGAGCACGAGGCGCTGATCGCCGACTCGGTCGGGCTCGCGCTGCTGGTGGTGCTGGAGACGCTGACGCCTGCCGAGCGGCTCGCCTTCGTGCTGCATGACACGTTCGGCGTCCCGTTCGAGGAGATCGCCCGCGTCATCGACCGGTCCCCGCAGGCGGCGCGCCAGTTGGCCAGCCGGGCACGGCGCCGCGTCCGTGCGCGGCCCACCACTCCCGACGTCGACGTGAGCGCCCAGCGGCAGGTCATCGACGCGTTCATGGCCGCGGCGCGCGCGGGCGACTTCGAGGCGCTGGTCGCCGCGCTCGACCCCGGCGTCGTGCTGCGAGCCGACGGCGGCGCGCTCGCCGCCCTGTCGGCCGAGGTACGCGGCGCCCCGGAGGTGGCGCGGCGGGCGGTCATGTGGTCGCGCACCGATCTCACCATGCTCCCGGCGCTGGTCAACGGCGCCGTCGGCATGGTCGCGATCCGCAACGGCACCGTGTTCTCGATAGCGTCGGTCATCGTCCGCAACGGGAAGATCGCCGAGATGGACTTCCTCGCCGACCCGGACCGGCTCGCCGCGCTCGATCTGGCGATCCTCGACGACCGCAGCTGACGGCCTGCCGGGTGCCGGCCAGGCACCCACCCGGGCCGTCGCCGGGACGCCCAGGCAGGCACCCACCCGGGCCGTCGCCGGGAAGCCAGGCAGGGCTGCGCCCGCGGGCCCGGCCTCACCCCTCCAGCAGGCCCGCGGCCGCGAACGCCCGGCGGTAGATGTCCCGGATGACCTGCTGCTTGCGGGCGTTGTACTGCATGACGTGCTCTCCGGCCGCGTTGGCCTCGGCCGCGGCCAGGCGTTTCGCGGCGGCGTAGCGGTCGCGCTCCCCGGCGTTGCCCCGCAGCCAGTCACGGAAGATGCGGTGCCGCACCGGCTCGGGGCTGTCGGGCCCGAAGACGTGGAGGTTGCACCGCGGCTCCACGGCCCGCAGCGCCCGGTGGCCGTACCACCAGGGCTCGCGGATCACCAGGCGGAACCCGGCCGCCTCCAGCGCCGGCACGTAGTCCCGTTCCCGCCCGGGGTCGGCCACGGTCAGGTCGATGTCGATGACGGGCTTGGCCGGCAGCCCCGGGACCGCGGTGGAGCCCACGTGCTCAAGCTGCAGCACCCGCCAGCCCAGGGCCTCCCGGATCCGGTCGGCGAGCTCCTCGTAGCGCCGCGGCCAGGCGGGGTCCGGGTCGGTAACCTCGATCCCGGTGGCCGGGGCGGCACCCGGCAGCCACGGATCGGCCCCGGGCGGCGGCGAATCGTCGAACGACACGATCTCGGCTCGGCTGGGCATCAGCGCAGTGTACCGGCCGCTGGCCGCGCCGGACGGCCTAGCGGGCCAGTTCGACGGCCAGGCCGAGGCGCCTGGCCAGCAGGCCCGCGCGCCGCCGGTCCCGGGCGGTGAAGGAGCCGTCGGCGCGGGCGAAGCGGACGTGGTGCAGCGCCCCGCCGTTCGGCAGGCCGCCCTCGGCCACCAGCCTGATCCGCCTGCCGCCGGGCCAGGCCAGTTCGGCGCTCCCGGCGCCGTCGGCCTCAAGCCGGCCCGCCAGCACGTCCCGGAACAGCCGCACCGCGCCGTCAAGGTCACCGACGTGATGCTCGATCAGCTCGAAGCGGGCCGGCGGGCCCGGCTCGGGGAGCCGAGCCGGCGGCGCCGGCCGGGGCGGCGGGCCGCCCGGCGCAGCGACCTGGATGACGATGCCGTACGCGCTGCGCGGGTGCAGGAAAGCCTCCCGCCAGGCCGGGTTGGCCAGGTTGACGCCGACCGGCTCGATGCCGGAGGCGCGGATGCGGGCCAGCATGGCGTCGATATCGGAGACGAGGAAGTTCAGGTGGTGCGGACCCGCGCCGCGGGCGGCCAGGAAGCGGTCGAGGAAGGCCGCGGCCGGGCCCCCGGTGGGGGTCAGCAGCTCGACCTTGGGGCCCGCGGCGAAGGCCAGCTGGCCCCACCAGTACCCGGGCGAGTCGGCGCCGTAGGCCCAGGTCCCGCCGAGGACGCCGCCGAACAGGTCCCAGCCGTCGGCCAGGACCGGCGTGCCGATGGCCAGGTGATCGAGGACAACGGTCATGGCATCTCACGTTACGGCCGACGGCATCCGCAAATGCCCTGTTTGACCGCCGTCGGCCGGGTGCTTGGATAGGCGCATGGCAACCGAGCAGGAGGCGCCGCGGGTGGTCAGCGCCAGCCGCGAGATCGCGGCCGGGCTGGAGCCGATCTTCGAGCTGATCGCCGATCCGGCTCAGCAACCACGCTGGGACGGCAACGACAACCTGGCCGGGGCACCGGCCGGGCAGCGGGTCCGGCGCGCCGGCCAGGTGTTCACCATGACCCTCACCAACGGCGGCGTGCGGGAGAACCACGTGGTCGAGTTCGAGGAGGGCCGCCGCATCGCCTGGCTGCCCGCCGAGCCGGGGCGGCGGCCGCCCGGTCACCTGTGGCGGTGGGAACTGCAGCCGCTGGGCGCGTCACGCACCCGGGTCACCCACACCTACGACTGGACACGGCTGACCGACAGGAAACGCCTCCCGCGGGCCCGGGCGACCACGGCCGACCGGCTGCTGGCCTCGCTCGACCGGCTCGCGGCCCTCGCCGAGACGTCCTGACCGCCTCCGCAGACGGCCCCGCTCCGGAAGCGCGGTTCGCGCATCCCGCGTCAGCTCGGGCCGTAGAGCGCGTCAGTCCGACGAGCAGGATCCGGCCGCGGCTGCGCGCGGCCTCGGCGGCCAGGTCCTCGGTGAAGCCTGTGCCGCTGAACAGCCCGAACGTCGCAGCGCTGGCGTCGTGGCCCGCCGCACTCAGCAGGTCGCAGACGTGCTCAAGCCTGCGCAACTCGGCCAGGCCCGGCCTGCGGTCACGGTACTTGGCCTCGCCGACGAACACGACAGGCCCGCCCGGGGTCCGCGGCCGACATCCCCTCGCAAGAGCCAGAACGTCAATTTCGTGCCCGGCTTTGTGCTCACGGCAGGCGCAGGCGCTCTTGCCGACCGGGCCCACCGCCAGGCCCGCCTCGTCATAGGCGTAGCGCGTGACCCATTCGGCGGCGAGCGCTTCGAAGTGCGGGCCGTAAATCTTTGACTCGACGGTACGGTGTGCCGTGACTCCGCCCAGACGCGGCGAGCACGGCCGGCCTCGAGATCGGCCAGGAACGGCTCGATGACGAGCTGATGCAGGCGCACGAGCTGGTCGGCGACCGTGGCAGGATTCTCGATTCCCCAGTAGCGGCACGCGTCCCGGAAGCCGAACGGACGGATCCGCAGTTCCAGCGCTGTCCGGCCGCGCAGCGCCTTGGTCCCGGACAGCAACTCCCCCATGACGGAGATCGCGGACCCGCACAGGACCAGGCGCAGCGGCACGTTCCGGGTTCCGGCGCCCGGTCCCCGTCCCGGGCCGGCGGGGGGCGCAGAGGGGCTGCCGCCCGGTGCGGCCTGCCTGTCACCGGGAGGAGCCACCGTTACCATCGCAGCCGATGCTGGCCGTCCGCTGGACACATACGGTAAGCAAGCCGTAAGTTTCCTGCCTATAGGCTGTTGGCCTCCCTGAACATATGCCGACAGCGCCTCGCGCGGCTGGCGGCAGGAACCCCGTCGTTACGTGTCCGGGGCCGGGTCGTGCCGAGCCTCGCCCCGCATGAGGGCGGCGGTGCCTTCCCGGCCGAGAGCCGGGACGTAGGGAATGTAGCCGCGCCTGAACGCCGCCACCTGATAGTCGACCGGGAGGGACCGGGAGTCCACGGCGAGGCCGTTCACCTCGATGAGCCAGACCATGGGGTTCTGCGCGACCACGTCGGCGCGCAGGAACTCCGGCTTGAAGTAGCTCATCTTCAGCAAGTCCCGGACCTGCTTGGCCTTGCTGCTCATCGTGGTCTTGGCGACGCCGAACGCGGCGCTCAGCTCGTCGGCGGTACGGCACGGCTCAGTGGAGGGGTCGAACAGGAAGTTGACCTGTCCCAGGGCGTAGACGACGGCCGCGGCCCAGGTGGCGCGGCGGCCGCCGAGCAGCGGCGACGGGCGCTTGCGCGCCAGCTTCGCGACCGCCTGCCGGGCCAGGCCCGCATACTCGGCGTCGAGGAGGTCCGCGCAGACCTCGTCAGTGATCTGGATGATCTGCTCGGCGACCGGCAGCATCGTCTTGGGGATCTTCAGTTCGTCAAGCTCCGTCGCGGCCTTGCGTGCCTGTTCGTCACCGTCGCGGTCCATGACCGGCCCGCGGAGGAGCTCGCTGAGGCGGGTGCCGATCACGGAGACGCCCGGGCGGGGCTCCTGCTCGTAGTACCAGGGCTTTCGCTGGCGCAGCAGGGCCTCGCCGTGCTCGGCCCAGGTGAAGTCCGGCTTGCGCAGCACCTTGCGGAACACCGCGTCGACGGTATCGGGATGGGCGGCGGCCAGGCGGCGGAGCGGCAGCGGGCCGACCGTCTCCGCGCGCAGGTATCCGCGTAGCACGTCCGCGTACCGCTTGTCGGCCGCGAGAGCCGGGTCGGCGAACAGCTCATGCAGCCTCCCGTAGTCGTTGTAGAAGTTGAGCCCGTCGGTCTCGTCGTAGATGATGCCGATCGTGTCGGCGTCGGCGAGTTCGGGCGGAAGCTCGAACGCGGGCGCGTCCACGCCGGGGAGGTCCCGCGGCCGGCGCCCGGCGGGCTGCCGGGCAAGCGCCGCTTCCTGCCGGTGCCGGTAGTAGGCGTTGAGCCGTGCCTCTGCCTCCGCTGGCGGGAGGACCAGCTCGTCGCCGCCGAAGAACTCCACGAACGCGGCCCTGTCCGCGCGCATCTGCTCCCAGCCCTGCCTGACTTTCTCGGGATTGCGGTAGACCAGTTCGGGGTGTTTCGCCGCCAGGTCGAGCGCGGCCTGCGCGACCCGCGCAGCATCGGACTTGGCGTAGGCCCGCATCGAGCCGGAGACCAGCCAGGCGCCGGGGACCGGGCGGATGGGCACGAGGCGGATGTGCACGAAGCCGTCCCGGGGCAGCGGCCGGAAGGCGGCCGGGCCCATGTTGGAGTAGGTGCGGTACTCCAGGTCGTCGAGCAGGTTCAGCAGGACGACCGAGTCCCTGTCCTTGCGCGGGATCTCGAAGTATCCCTCGACCGGGTCGCGCCAGCCGTGCAGTATCTCCCGGTCGGCGGCGGTCAGGTCCGGCCGATCGGCAAGGACCTGGTCCAGCACGGTCGTGCCGTCCGGCAGGCGGTGCTGCAGCGCGAACCGGTCGATGACGCGGATCGCTTCGTCCTCAGCCAGGACGGCGCCGGGACCGGCGGCTTCGGCCATGAGCGGCTGCAGATGCCGTTTCATCCGCGGGCTGAGCGCGACGTCGACCAGGGCGCGCTTCAGTTCCGCGCTGCGCTCGATGAGCGAGGCGAGCGACGGCCCGTCCTGGTTCCTGGCCCGAGGCGCCCGGTCAGTCCGCCGCTCATTCTCCGAGTCCGCTGCGCACACAATGGCACCCTACTGCGATCCGCGGCCGGCCCGTGGCGGGACAGGGGGCAGCACCGATCGTTCGGGATGCCGCGCTGAGTATCACGGCGAGCCGCGCCACCGCGAGTTGGTGGAACGCGGACGGGGCCGGGGACACGATCAGCACCCCGTCATCCAGCCGCCACCATGCCGGCAGGCACTGACATTCGAGCGGGCCGGAGCCGTTGACACCGCGGCGCGGCCTTGAGACGCTGCCGGGGAATCTCGGATCCAGCGTTGTCGAAAGAGGACCCATGGCGAGCGTCGAGACCGTACGCGGCCCGGTCGACCTCGGCGATCTGGGCCCGACCCTGATGCACGAGCACGTCTTCGTGCTGTCCACCGAGCACGTGCAGAACTACGGCAGCGGGAACTGGTGGCATGAAGAGGCGCGGGTCGCCGACGCGATCGCGAAGCTGAACGCCCTGCACGCCAAGGGCATTCACACGATCGTGGACCCGACCGTGTGGGGCCTGGGCCGGTACATCCCGCGGATCCAGCGGATCGCGGCGGCCACGCCAGTCAACATCATCGTCGCCACCGGGCTGTACGTCTACCAGGAACTGCCGCAGCAGTACGCCTACCGCGGGCCCGGCCTGCTGCTCGACATCCCCGACCCGATGGTCACCGACTTCGTGCAGGACCTGACCGAGGGCATCGCCGACACCGGGGTCAAGGCGGCGTTCCTCAAGTGCTGCCTGGAGACGGCCGAGCCGACGCCCGGCGTCCAGCGGATCGCCCGCGCGGTGGCCCGGGCGCACGCCGAGACCGGCGCGCCGATCACCGTGCACACTTCCGGGTCGCAGCGCAGCGGGCGGACCGCGGTGCGGATCTTCTCCGAGGAGGGCGTGGACCTGAGCAAGGTGGTGATCGGGCACGCCGGCGACAGCAACGACCTCGGCTACCTCACCGAACTGGCCGAGCGGGGGGCGCTGCTCGGCATGGACCGGTTCGGGCTGGACCTGTTCAACCCGGACGCGGAGCGGATCAAGACCATCGCCGCGCTCGCGGCACGCGGCTACGCCCGCAGCATGGTGCTGGCCCACGACGCCAACTGCTTCATCGACTACTTCGGCGCCGCACACGACCAGGTCCGCGCCACCGCCACGCCGAACTGGCACTACGAGCACATCAGCGACGACGTGCTGCCGGCGCTGCTGGAAGCCGGCGTGACGCAGGCGCAGCTGGACACGATGCTGATCGAGAACCCGGTGCGCTACTTCACGCCCGCGGCGGCGGGCGGCCCGCGGTGAGCGGCGCCGGTGTGAACCCCGCGAGCGAGCCGGAGGCGAGCGGAAAGCAGAGCAGCCTCGGCGGTATCTTCGACGTGAGCGGGGTCACCCGGGGGGCCGACGGCATCAAGCGCTACGACACGCTGCCCCGCAACCTGGCGCAGGTGCTGCGCGCGAGCGTCGACCAGCGGGGCGGCGCCGAGGCCGTCGCGGAAACCGGCGGCGGCCCGCGGCTGAGCTACGCGCAGCTGTGGGACCGGGCGGCGCGGGTGGCGGGCGGGCTGCGCGCCCTCGGCGTGCGGCGCGGCGACCGGGTGGCGATCCGGCTGGGCAACGGCGTCGACTGGGTGCTGGCCTTCCTCGGCGGCGTGCTCGCCGGCGCTGTCGTCGTGCCGGTGAACACCCGCTTCACCGAGGAGGAAGCCGGCTATGTCGTCACCGACTCCGGCGCCCGCTATGTGTTCGCGCCGGCAGACGCGCTGCCGGACGGCGACCCGCTGGCCGTCGAGGACGCCGGCCCGGCCGACCCGGCGGCGATCTTCTACACCAGCGGCACCACCGGCTTCCCCAAGGGCGCGGTGACCAGCCACGAGAACTTCCTGTCCAACGCCGAGACCTGCCGCCGCGCGCTGTACGTGACGCCGGGCGAGCTGCGCACGCTGATCTCGGTGCCGCTGTTCCACGTGACCGGCTGCAACAGCCAGCTGCTGGTAGCCATGTACACTGGCGGCGCCGCGGTGATCATGCCGGCCTTCGAGGTCGGCGCGTTCCTGCGCGCCATCTGTGACGAGCGGATCGACACCCTGGTCGCGGTGCCGGCGATCTACTGGCTGGCGATCAGCCATCCCGGCTTCGCCGGGACCGACATCTCCTCGGTGCGTTCGGTCTCCTATGGCGGGGCGCCGATCGCGCCGGACCTGGTTGCCCGGCTCGCGCGGGCATTCCCGCAGGCGCGGCTGGGCAACGGCTTCGGCCTGACCGAGACGTCGAGCGTGGCGACGTTCCTGCCGCACGAGTTCGTCGCGCATGCCGACTCGGTGGGGTTCCCGGCCCCGGTCTGCGACGTCCGCCTCGATGCGGTGCTGCCCGACGGCACCGGCGAACTGCTGGTCCGCGGGCCCAACGTCGTCCCCGGCTACTGGAACAAGCCGGAGGCAACCGCGGCGACCTTCGCCGGGGGCTGGCTGCACACCGGCGACCTGGCCCGCATCGACGACGAGGGCCTGGTCTACCTGGTGGACCGCATGAAGGACATGATCAACCGCGGCGGCGAGAACGTGTACTGCGTCGAGGTCGAGAACGCCCTGGCCGGAGCGCCGGGGGTCTACGAGGCGGCGGTGCTCGGCGTGCCCGACGAGGTGATGGGCGAGAAGGTGGGCGCGGTGATCGTGCCGGTGCCCGGCCACCGGTTCGACGTGGCGGCGGTGCTCGACTACCTCGGCGGGCACATCGCCGACTTCAAGATCCCGCAGTACATCGCGGTCAGCACCGAGCCGCTGCCGCGCAACGCCGGCGGCAAGCTGCTGAAGCGGAAGCTGCGCGAGGACACCGACTGGTCGGCCGCGGTGCGCCGCTGACCGCGGCACGCGGCCGACCAGGACGACCCGCCGATCACCCAGGCGACCGGGTCGCGGTCGGCGGTGGAGGGCCGCCGGCGCTTGGCGGCCAAGGCGGCGGGGAAGGGCGCGGACCTCGGGCCTCCCCGGGGGCGGTGGGCCCCAGCCCCGCTCCATCCGGGGTCGTGGTCCACAACCCCGGAACGCGCCAGGCAGTGAACCGCAGCCGGCCCGGGCCAAACCGGACATCCTAAACGGCGAGCACTGGAATCACGCGCCTGTCTCTGGCGGTCAGCCAAGGCCTTCGGCCAGCGCATCCCAGAACGCGATCTCGTAGGCGTGCAGCGCCAGGGCGGCTCGCACCGCCTCCCGCGGATCTTCGCCTGCCGTGATACCGGCCGCCACCACCGACGTCGCCTGCCCGGCGAAGCCCGGGGCCGGCTCGGCGAAGAAACGGAAGAACCCGGCGGCCTGCTCCGGCAGGCCGTAGCGGGCCGGCAGCGCCCGGGCGACCCGGCCGCAGTAGCCGCCCCATTCCTCGAGGTTGGCCAGCATCGCCAGCGCCACCCCGCTGCGGGTGCCGAACAGCGCGCTCCAGGCGAGGTACGCCGGATATGCCTGCGCGAGCGGCCGCGGCTCGTAGGCCCGCAGATCACGTTCCTGCCAGCCCAGCGCGGCGGCGAACTCCGCCAGCAACCGCAGCGCCTGCCCCTCGCCCTGCGCCAGGGACAGGAACATCTCGCCGGCCGGCGGCTCCGGGAAGCGGGCCGCCAGCAGCGCGAAACTGCGCCGGTCGCTGCCCACGATGCGGAACTGCTCGCCGGCCAGCCAGGTCAGCCTCTCCCGCGGGAGGGTGCCCGCCTCCAGCAGGTCGACGAACCGGTTCCGGCTCGGGCGCGCGGACAGCTCGCGGCGGACTTGCCGGACAAGATCGGCAGCGGGCGCGTCAGCTCTCTCGTGCACGTCTGCACCCTACTGCCGGTCAAGCAAGGCAGGCCGGCCGCCTGCGGTCCCGGCTACGCTCCGGCAGCATCCCGGTACCGTCGCCGCTGCGCGCGCCTTCGCCGGCGGCGGGCGGGCCGGTAACATTGTTGCTACCAGCCGTGAGGTCGTTGCGCTCCCGGGCTGGACGTCGGGCCGCGGCGGATCGGCTGGCTGGCTGGTCGTTGTTCCGGTGGTGTGCCATGCGCCGCAGGCAGTTCCGGCCGCAGGCCGCAGGCGGTGGCGCTGTGCGCCTGCACGGCGGCGGCCGGGTCGAGTTCCGGCCGCGCGCCGCCAGCCGTTCCCGGAAGCTGAGGCCGCGCCTGCTGATCGCGGGTACCGTCATCCTGGCCGCCGCGGTGGCCTGGGTGGCGGTGCAGTTGCTGCGCCCGGTGCCGCCGATGGTGCTGACCGCCTCGGTGACCACGCCGCGGGCGCTGCCGGGGACCGCGCCCCAGCCCGCCTGGCCCGGCCAGGGCGAGGCCGCGATCGGGCTGCCCGGGATCGGGCTGCTCGGCACGCACGGCGGTGCCCGGCCGGCGCCCATCGCCAGCCTGGCGAAGATCATGACCGCGTACCTGGTGCTCCGCGACCACCCGCTGCCCGCAGGCGGCTCCGGCCCGGCGATCACCGTGACCGCCGCCGACGCGGCGGCCTACGCCGCCGACCTGCGCCAGGGGCAGTCGGTCGTCAAGGTGCGGCCCGGGGAGAAGCTCACCGAGCTGCAGGCGCTGCAGGCGATGCTCATCCCGTCCGGCAACAACATCGCCGCCATGCTGGCCGCCTGGGACGCCGGCTCGCCGAGCGCGTTCGTGGCGAAGATGAACGCCGCCGCGCGCTCGCTCGGGCTGAGCGGCACGCACTACGCCGACCCCAGCGGGGTGAGCCCGGCCACGGTCAGCACGGCGGGCGACCAGTACCGGCTCACCGTGCGCGCGCTGCAGATCCCGGCGTTCCGCCGGATCGTGGCCATGCCCCAGGTCACGCTGCCGGTCGCCGGCGTGGCCTACAACGTCAATGCCGCGCTCGGGCACGACGGGATCACCGGCGTCAAGACCGGGTCGACCTCCGCGGCGGGCGGGTGCCTGTCGTTCGCCGCCATCCGCACGGTCGCCGGCAGGCCGGTGACGATCGTCGGCGTCGTGCTCGGCGTGCAGCCGACCGCCGCCCAGCCGAGCGAGCTTGACGGCGCGATCTCCGCCGCGGAGACCCTGCTGCGCAGCGTCGGCGGTGACCTGGAACGCGTCCGGGTCGTCGCGCCCGGCGCTGTCCTGGGCAGGATATCCAGCGCCTGGGCGCCCGGGCCCGCCGCGGTCGCGGCCACCGGGGTCAGCGTGACGGCCTGGCCGGGGACCCCGGTCGCCGTCACGGTGACGCCGCGCCCGCTCGCGCACGCGGTCAGCAGGGGCCAGCCCGTGGCCGAGGCCACCGTTACCGTCGGCGGCCACGTCAGCCGCGTGACCCTTGATGCCAGCCGGGCCGTGCCGGCACCGTCGCTCGGCTGGCGGCTGACCCGGCTATGACCGGGCCTGCGGCACTGCACGGGCCGCGACCTGCTCTCTATCGAAACGTTAGTCGTTTGCGGTGTGATCACACCTCAAATCACTAACGTTTGCTCGGTCCGCGGTGCGGTGCGGCGCGCCGCCGCCTGTCGTGCCAGCCCTGGCGCTATCGTCGCCTTACCGCTGGTACGGGAGGAACCTGATGAGGCGTCAGCTATGCGGGTACGTGAGCGCCGCGCTATGCGCTGCGGCGCTGGTGCAGATCCCGGCGCCGCCGGCCGGCGCGAGCGTCACGGCGGGGACGGTCTGCAGGTCCTCGTCCAACCCGGCCGTGGCGGCCAGGATCGGCAGCGGCATCCTCGCAGCGCGGCGCGGCCGTGCCTCCGCCGTCGCGGTGGGCGTCGACGACCCCGGCAAGGGGCTGGTGTGCTGGCTGAACGGCTCCGAGCGCTTCGACTCCGCCAGCGTGGTGAAGGTGATCATCCTCGGCGCGCTGCTGCGCACGGCACTGGACCAGCACCGGTACCTGACCGGCACCGAGGCCGCGCTGGCCAGGGCGATGATCACCAGGTCCGACAACGCCGCCGCATCCGCGCTGTGGGCCGAGCTCGGGCGGCGCTCCCTTCAGGGCTTCCTCGATGCCGCCGCGATGAGGCAGACATCGCTGGGCCCTGGCGGCTACTGGGGCCTCACCCAGATCACCGCCCACGACCAGATACTGCTGCTCGGGCTGCTGCTGAACCACAACAGGATCCTCGACGACGCCTCGCGCCGCTACGCGCTGGGCCTGATGGCCGACGTCATCGTGTCCCAGCGCTGGGGCGTCACGGCCGGGGCGCCGACCAGCCTCACCGCGCACGTGAAGAACGGATGGCTGCCCCGCGCCGCCCACGGCTGGCGCGTGCACAGCATCGGCTGCTTCACCGGCCGCGGCGGCGGGTACAGCATCGTGGTGCTGACCGAGGATGACCCGTCGATGGCCTACGGGATCGCCACCATCGAGGCGATCGCCACGGTGATCAACCGCGGCCTGAACCCCGGCGCGCGGTCGGTCGTCCCATTGTCGGTGCCCTCGAAGACCACGGGCACGCCGGACGAGCGCATCCCGGCCCTGCCGGGCATCCCATAGCGCGACAGGACGCCGGGCGGCCGCGTGCCGCAGGTCAGGCCGGCGACCGGGCGCGGCGGAGGGAGGCTGCGGCGGCGGTCCCGGCCAGCGCCGCCGCGGCGGCGGAGCCGGCGACGAGCCAGCGTCCCAGCGGGGGCAGCTCTCGCCAGCACGACACGGTGGCGGCCACGTCGACAGCGTCGCAGACCGCGCCCGCGGCCACCCATGCGCAGGCCTGCCCCGCGGCGCCCCGCCGCTGCAGGGCCGCCAGCGCGCCGAGACCGAGCGCGATGTCGCGGCCCCCGAGCGCGCGGCCGAGCACCCGCGCGGCCGGCTCGCCGGCCGCGGCGCCGACCCACGGCCGGGACGGCACGGACGGCGCGGCCAGGGCGGCCAGGCCGATGGCCACCCGCCCGGCCGCCACGGCGGTCGCGCCGCGCCGCAGCGTGAGGGCCAGCATGTCAGGCCGATCCGTAGACCGGGATGTGCGCGCCGGAGACCGCGTCGGACGAATCCTCGCACAGGAAGCGGATCACGCTGGCGATGCGCTGCGGCGCGACCCAGCCGGAGTAGTCGGCTTCCGGCTGGGCGGCGCGGTTGGCGGGGGTGTCGATGATGCTGGGCAGGATCGCGTTGACCCGGATGCCGTCTCCGGCGTACTCGACGGCCAGGGCGTCGACCAGCGCCAGCACGGCGGCCTTGCCGGTCACGTAGCCCGCCGCGCCCGGGAACGGCCGGACCGCGGCCCGGCTGGACACGCACACCACGGCCCCGCCGCCGGCGGCGATCAGGTGCGGCAGCGCCGCCTGGGTCGTGACGTAGGCGGGCACCAGGTTGAGCCGCAGCTGCCGCTCGAACTCCGCGACCGGGGTCTCGTGCACCCGCCCGCCCACGGCGAACCCGCCGACGAGGTTCACCACCGCGCGCAGCGGCGCGCCGGGCTCGGCGGCCGCCGCCGACGCCGCCGCGGCGGCTGATCCCGGGTCGAACAGGTCAGCGTGCATGGTGTGCAGGTTCTCGCTGGCCGGCAGCCGGCCGAGCTCGCTTTCGACGATCCACGGCACCGCCGCCCGCCACCCGGCGTCGAGGAACTCGGCTACCACCGCGGCGCCGAGGCCGCCGGACCCGCCGGCGATCAGCGCGGTCGCCCGAGCCGGCGCATCCGGCCTAGCCACGGAGCGCGGCCTAGCCACGGCGCGCTCCGGCGGCGCGGCGCGCTCCGGCGGCGCGGCCGGCCGGGCCGCCGGCGACGATGCCGATGCGCGACTGGCAGCGCTCCCCGGCGCCGGCGCGAGCGAGAGCGGCCGCCGTCACCGGGATCTCGCCTTCGTCGCGCCAGTCACCATGCCACCTTACAGAACGGCGCGCCGCCTGGCTCGACCGCCGGACCATGGCACGGCGCGACGGCCGTCCGGATGCGGCGCGACGGCCGCCGGATGCGATGCCGCCGGCGTCCTGCCTGCCATCGCGGGCCGGGCTGCGCCGGGCCCGCCCAGGTCGTGAGCTAGCCTGGTGCGGGGGTGAGAGAGGAAACCGCTGTGACGCAGAGCAGGCCGTCGGGCCAGCCCGGGGGCGCCGGGAGCGAGCCGCTGCCCTTCGACACCAGCGTGCCGAACCCGGCGCGGATGTGGAACTACTGGGTCGGCGGCAAGGACCACTTCGCCGCCGACCGTGAGGCAGCCGAGCAGATCATGGCGGTGATGCCGCAGCTGCCGGTGATCGCCCGCCTGGTGCGCCGGTTCCTGGTCAATGCCGTGCACGAGCTGGCGTCGGAGCACGGGATCCGGCAGTTCCTCGACATCGGCACCGGCCTGCCGACCGCCGACAACACCCACGACGTGGCGCAGCGGGTGGCGCCCGGGGCGAGGGTCGTCTACGCGGACTACGACCCGGTGGTGCTCAGCCACGCCCGGGCGCTGCTGACCAGCAGCCCGGAGGGGAAGACCGACTACATCCAGGCCGACCTGCGGGACACGGGCACGATCCTGTCCGGCGCGGCCCGGACCCTCGACCTCGGCCAGCCGGTCGCGGTGCTGCTGCTGGCGGTCCTGCACTTCATCCCGGACTCCGACGACCCGTACGGCGTCGTCGCCCGGCTGATGGCAGCCATGCCGTCCGGCAGCTACCTGGTGATCTGCCACGCGGCCAGCGACATCGAGCCGGAGGCGGTCGCGGAGCATGCCCGCCGCTACAACGAGCGTGCCGCGGCGGTCATCACGCCGCGCAGCCGCCACCAGGTCGCCAGGTTCTTCGACGGCCTGGACATGGACAGCCGCGGGCTGGCGCCGCTGAGCCGGTGGCTCGGCGCGGGCCAGGCGGATGCGGGCAGCGCGAGCGGCCTGGCGGGCTATTGCGGCATCGGCAGGAAACGCTAGAGTTCCCCGGCAGCGCCGGTCCCGGCGGGACCACCCGGCCGGCCCGGCCGTCCCGCGGCCCGGCTGCTGGACGTTCACCCTGCGCTGGTCGTCGCACGCGGACCGGCTGAGCCTGCTGTCCCGGGCTCTGCCAGCCGCAGGCTGAACCCCCAGTCCAGCATGCGGGCGGCGTCCTGTGCGCCGGCGGCCACGCCGGTGGCCGGGCTGCCGAGCACGACCCCGATCAGCGTCCGGCCGCTCCTGGCCGCCTCGAACAGCAGGCAGTGCCCGGCGTCGTCGGTGAACCCGTCCTTGATCCCGGCGGCGCCGGCGTACCAGCCGATCAGGTGATCGGTGTTGTACCACCAGTACTGGTGATGACCCGGCCCCTTCGGCAGGTGATAGAACTGCTGGCCCACGATGGAGCGGAACGCCGGGTAGCGCATCGCGGCCAGGCCGAGCCTGATCAGGTCCGACGGCGTGGAGTAGGTGGAGGTCTCCGTCGGGTACGGCAGCCCGTCCGGCGAGGTGAAGTGGGTGCGCGACATGCCCATGCGCGCCGCGGCGGCGTTCATCCGCGCGACGAACGCGGTCATGCCGGGACCGTAGGCGTCCGCGAGCGCGTACGCCGCGTCGGCACCGGACGGCAGCAGCAGCGCCTCCAGCAACTCCTGCGTCGTCAGCACGTCTCCGGGATGCAGCGAGGCCGTCTCTCCGCCGTGGCTCCACGCGTAGGTCTCCGCCGCCTTCGGCACCCGGATCTCCCGGTCCAGGCCGCCGTCCTCCAGCACGACGAGGGCGGTCATCACCTTGGTCACGCTGGCCATCGGGCGTTCGGTGTCCGCGTCCCGCGCCCACAGCACCTGGCCGGTGTCCGCGTCGACGAGCATCGCTCCCCTGGCCTTCACCCCGCCGGGCGCGCCGGTCACGTCGATCACCGGGCCGGCCGGCGGGCGGGGCCGCGGCGCGGGGGCACGCGTCCGGCGCGCGTCCGCCGCGGCACGCCCGGCGGCCGGCCGGACGCCCGGCACGCCAGCCGCCACCGCCCAGGCGCCGACCCCGCCGCCGGCGACGGCCCCGGCCACGATCAGCGCCGCGATCCGCGCCTTCACCCGCAATGGCACTGCCGACCCCGCTAGCTACGATCCGGAGGCGTCACGAGCGATGCCCGCCAGGCGGCGGCATCCGCGCCGGATTCTACCGGCAGCGCGCCGCCCGTCACAGACGGTCGCGGGCCGGGACGCGCCCCCGCGGCACGCGACGGGCCGGCACGGCGGTGTGGCCGCAGGCGCGGGCCCGGCTCAGCGCGCGGGCGGGCCGGGGGGCCGCCCGTCCAGGCGCCCGGCACGGACCGCGGCCCACTGCAGGCTGTGCCGGATGCCGTCGGCGATGCCGTACCGCGGCCGCCAGCCCAGCAGCCGCACGGCGCGGTCGATGCGCGTGTAGGCCCCGGCGATGTCGCCGGGCCGCCGGGGGGCATCCCGCGCCTCGACGGGGCGCCCGGCCACGGCGCTGAACGCGGCGAGAAGCTCGCGGACCGTGGTGCCGCGGCCGGTGCCCACGTTGATGGCGGTCACCGGGCCGGGCAGGCCGTCGAATGCGGACAGCGCCGCCACGTGCGCGGCGGCCAGGTCCCACACGTGGATGTAGTCCCTGATCCCCGTCCCGTCGCGGGTCGGGTAATCGGTTCCGGTGACCAGGAACGGGGTGCCCTCGGCGGCCGCGGCGATCATCTTGCCCAGCGCATGAGTGGGCCGCGGCAGCTGCTGGCCGGTGCGCAGCCTCGGATCCGCGCCGATCGGGTTGAAGTAGCGCAGCGACAGCACCCGCAGCGGATGGGCGGCGGCGATGTCGGCGAACATGGCCTCGCACACCGCCTTGGTCCGCGCGTACGGGCTGCGCGGGTCGACCGGCGAGTCCTCGTCGACGGCCAGGTCGTCGCCGGGCCGGTAGATGGCGGCCGAGGAGCTGAAGATCAGCCGCCGGCAGCGGTTGCGCAGCAGGTGCGCGGCGAAGTCCAGGCTCTTGGCGACGTTGGCCCGGTAGTACCGGACCGGGTCGGCGACGGAGTCCGGGACGACGATCAGCGCGGCGCAGTGGATGACAGCGCCGATGTCGGGGTGCTCGGCGAAGATGCGGTCGACCAGCGCCCCGTCGGCGATGTCGCCCTCGTAGAACGCCCGCCCGGCCGCGAACTCGCGCCTGCCGGTCACCAGGCTGTCCAGGATCACCGGCTCGATCCCCGCGTCGCAGCAGGCCGAGCCGACCGTGCTGCCGATGTACCCGGCACCGCCGGCGATCAGGACCTTCATCGCCCAGGCGGCCTAGCCTGCCTGGCCGGCCCCGCCGAGGCCGAGGATCTCCAGCGCGCGTTCCCGCATCTCCACCTTGCGCACCTTGCCGGTGACCGTCATCGGGAACTCGTCGACGACGTGCACGTATCTCGGGATCTTGTAGTGCGCCAGCTTGCCGGAGCAAAACGACCGCAGCGCCTCGGCGGTCAGCGGCCGGGCGCCGGGGCGCAGCCGCACCCAGGCCATCAGCTCCTCGCCGTAGACCGGGTCCGGGACGCCGATCACCTGCGCGTCCAGGATGTCCGGATGGGTGTAGAGGAACTCCTCGACCTCCCGGGGGTAGATGTTCTCGCCGCCGCGGATGACCATGTCCTTGATACGGCCGGTGATGGCGAGGTACCCGTCCTCGTCCATGACGGCCAGGTCGCCGGTGTGCATCCAGCGCGCCGCGTCGATGGCCTCGGCGGTCTGGTCCGGCTGCCGCCAGTAGCCGAGCATCACCGAGTAGCCCCGGGTGCACAGCTCGCCGGGGGTGCCCCTGGGCACGGTCAGGCCGGTCGCCGGGTCGATGACCTTGACCTCCAGGTGCGGCAGCACCCGGCCCACGGTGGAGACCCGGCGGTCCAGCGAGTCGTCGCTGCGGGTCTGCGTGGACACCGGGGAGGTCTCGGTCATGCCGTAGCAGATCGACACCTCCGGCATCGACATCCGGGTCATGACCTGCTTCATCACCTCGACCGGGCACGGCGAGCCCGCCATGATGCCGGTGCGCAGGCTGGACAGGTCGTAGCCGGCGAACCCGGCGACGTTCAGCTCGGCGATGAACATCGTCGGCACGCCGTACAGCGAGGTGCAGCGCTCGGCCTGGACCGTCTCCAGGGTGGCGGCCGGGTCGAAGGCCGGCGCGGGGATCACCATGCACGCGCCGTGGCTGGTCGCGGCAAGGTTGCCCATGACCATGCCGAAGCAGTGGTAGAACGGCACCGGGATGCAGATCCGGTCCTCCTGCGTGTAGTGGCACAGCTCGCCGACGAAGAACGCGTTGTTCAGGATGTTGTGATGCGACAGCGTGGCGCCCTTGGGAAAGCCGGTGGTGCCCGAGGTGTACTGGATGTTGATGGGGTCGTCGGTGTCGAGCCGGATGCGGTCGAGCGCCGTGCGGCCGGCGCCGGCGCCGGCGGCCAGCAGCGCCTGCCACCGCGGGCTGCCCAGCAGCACCACGTGCTTCAGGTCCGGGCAGTCCGGCCGCACCTGCTCGATCATCGCCGCGTAGTCGGAGCCCTTCAGCCGCTGCGCCGCGACCAGCAGCGCGGTGCCGGACTGGTTCAGCACGAACTCCAGCTCGCGGACCCGGTAGGCCGGGTTGATGTTGACCAGGATCGCGCCGATCTTGGCGGTCGCGTACTGGGTGAGCACCCATTCCGCGCAGTTCGGCGCCCAGATGCCGACCCGGTCGCCCTTGCCGATGCCCATGCCGAGCAGCCCCAGGGCCAGCGCCTCCACGTCGGCGGCAAGCTGGGCGTAGGTCCACCGCCGGCCCGTGGGCCAGTCGACCAGCGCCTCGCGCTCGCCGAAGGCGGCCACCGTGGCATCGAAGTTGGCGCCGATGGTGTCGCCGAGCAGCGGCGTCACGGACGTTCCGGAGGAGTAGCTCAGTTGCCGGGACATGCCTGCTCACCTCCACTGGTTTTTCTGGCATCCTTACACGCGGAGGGTACGCATGCGACTCCGGCTGCTGGATGTCCCCGTGGACGGCGGGAACCTGCGCGTGCTCCTGTGGGGTACCGGCAGGCAGGTGGCGGTGGCCGTGCACGGGATCACCGGCTCGGCGATGGCGTGGCAGGCCGTGGCCAGGCAGATGCCGTCCGGGTGGACGCTCGCCGCCCCCGACCTGCGCGGCCGCGGGCACAGCCGCGACCTGCCGGGCCCGTACGGGCTCGGCCAGCATGCCGCCGATGTCGCAGCCGTGCTGCGGCGCCTCGGCAACCAGCCGGTGCTCGCCGGGCATTCCATGGGCGCATACGTCGCGCTGCTGGCCCGCGACGCGCACCCGCGCCTGGCGCGGCGGCTGGTGCTGGTGGACGGCGGCCTGCCGCTGCCGGTGCCCGACGGCGCCGACCCGGATGAGCTGCTCGGCGCCACGCTGGGGCCGGCCGTCGACCGGCTGCGGCAGACGTTCCCGGACACCGAGGCGTACCTGGACTACTGGCGGGCGCACCCGGCGCTGGCCGGCCACTGGAGCGCCGACGTCGAGGCCTACGTCCGTTACGACCTGACCGGCGAGGCCGGCGCCCTGCGATCCCGGGTCGCCGCGGCGGCGGTGCAGGAGGACCACCGCGACCTGCTGACCGGCAAGCCATTCGGCGAGGCGCTCGGCCGCCTGCGGGATCCGACGCGGCTGCTGACCGCGCCCGCCGGGCTGTCCGGCGTGCCGCCGCCGCTGCTGCCCCCCGAGCTGGTCGCGGCCTGGCGGCGGCGCGCCCCGCAGCTGCGGCCGAAGCTGGTGCCCGGCGTCAACCACTACACGATCCTGTTCGGGCCGGCCGGCGTGGCCGCCATCGTGCAGGCGATCACCGCCCGGTGAGGCAGCATGGAAACGTGACGCAACTCGCGGACCATGCGGTGATCCCGGCGGCCGGCGCGTTCGGGACGCTGGCCGGCATCGTCGCCGGCGGCGGCGCGCTGGTGCTCAGCGGCGCCGGGCTGTCCACCGAGTCCGGCATCCCGGACTACCGCGGGCCGACCGGCCGGGCCCGGCGCGCCACCCCGATGACCTACCAGGCGTTCACCGGCAGCGCCGCCGCCAGGCGCAGGTACTGGGCGCGCAGCCACCTCGGCTGGCGGCACATCGCCCGGGCCGCCCCGAACGCCGGGCACCGCGCCGTCGCCGAGCTGGCCCGGCGCGGGCTGCTGGCCGGCATCATCACCCAGAACGTCGACGGCCTGCACCAGGCGGCCGGCGCGGCCGGGGTGACCGAGCTGCACGGCAGCCTGCACCGGGTCGTGTGCCTGCGCTGCGGGCGGCGGACCCCGCGCGCCGACCTCGACCGGCGGCTGCGCGCCGCCAACCCCGGCTGGGACGCCAGCGCCGCCCAGGCAAGCCCGGACGGCGACGCGGTGCTCGCCGAGGACGTGACGCAGCGCTTCCGGGTCGTCGACTGCGCCGCATGCGGGGGGCTGCTCAAGCCGGACGTCGTCTTCTTCGGGGAGAACGTGCCGAACGAGCGGGTGCAGGCCTGCTACCGGCTGACCGAGCGGGCCCGCGCGCTGGTGGTCCTGGGCTCCTCGCTGACGGTGATGTCCGGGTTCCGCTTCGTCCGGCACGCGGCCCGCCTCGGGCGGCCGGTGGTGATCGTGAACCAGGGCCCCACCCGCGGCGACCGGTACGCCTGCGCGATCCTGGACGCGCCGCTCGGCCAGGCTCTCACCGCCCTGGTGGAGCGGTTGTGACCGCCCCGGCCGACGGCGGCGGCTTCGACGTGGTGACCGGGGCGTTCGGCTACTCGGGGGCGGCCATCGCCGCCCGGCTGCGCCGGGCGGGCCGGCGGGTCCGCACGCTGACCGGCCACCCCGGCCGGGCGCCCGCCGGCAGCGACATCGAGGTGCGGCCGCTGGACTTCACCGACCCGGCCGGCCTGGCCGGGTCGCTGCGCGGCGCCAGGACCTTGTACAACACCTACTGGGTGCGGTTCGCGCACGGGCGCCTCGACCACGCCGTCGCGGTGGCGAACTCGCGGGTGCTGTTCCTCGCCGCCGCGCAGGCGGGGGTGCGGCGCATCGTGCACGTCTCGATCACCAACCCGAGCGCGGACTCGCCGTACCCGTACTTCCGCGGCAAGGCCGCGGTGGAGCAGGCGCTCGCCGACCTCGGCGTCCCCCATGCCGTGCTGCGCCCGGCGATCCTGTTCGGCGGCGACGGCGTGCTGATCAACAACATCGCGTGGCTGCTGCGCCGCCTGCCGGTGTTCGCGGTCGGCGGTGATGGCGGCTACCGGGTCCGGCCCATCCACGTCGACGACCTGGCCCGGCTGTGCGTGCGGGCCGGGGAATCCGCCGATCACCAGGTCACCGACGCCGTGGGGCCGGAACGGCCGACGTTTCTCGGCCTGGTGGACACGATCAGGCGGGCCGTCGGCAGCCGCAGCCGGATCGTGCGCGTGCCCGGGTCGCTGATACCGCCCGCGGCGCGCCTGCTCGGCCTGGCGCTGCGCGACAGGTTGCTCACCGCCGAGGAGTACCGGGCGATGGCCGACGGCCTCGCCGATACCGACGGCCCCGCGACCGGCGAGACCTCGCTCGCGCAGTGGATCGCCGGCCACTCCGGCACGCTCGGCCGCCGCTACGCCAGCGAGCTGGCCCGCCACTACCGTTAGCGGACTGGTCCTTGCAACCTTTCGCCGGCCCCGCCGTCATTAGGGCGTGCGGCTGATCATCGTGGACGGCTGCGCTGCCTGCTGGTCGCCGGGGCGCCGCTGTCGGCGTTGATGCTGGTGACTGGCTGCGGCGCGCCGACGGTCACCAGGGGATCCGCGTCGTCTGCGCCGTCCGCCGCCGGGCCGTCCGGTCCCAGGACGGTCACGCCGCCACCCACGGCCGCGCCGGTAACCGCCAGGCTCCCGGTGGTTAGCTGCCCGGCATCTCTCGGTGTTGCCCGTCCGGCCGTCACGCCGCGCCCGTCGTGGCCGATGGTGGCCCCGCAGGCGCCGGCCGCCGAGCTGCCGGTGTACGTCGGCGACCAAGAGATCATGGAACTCGTCGGCCCGGAGGGTGGAGCTGCGCCGCGCTCTACGGAGCCGGCGGCAGTGGCGGGGTCGCGCTCCGTGACCAGCGGACGGCGCGTCCCGGAGGCCGCCGTCACCGTGCCGCGGCTTCGAGCAGGGCGCGGGCGGCGGCCGCCTTGGCCGCGGCCTTCGTCCCCGCGCGGCCGGCGCCGGTCAGCTCGCCGGGCACGCCCGACAGCCGGCCGGTCGCGATGGCACGGAAGACCCTGGCATGCGCCGGGCCTTCGGTCTCGAAGGACCAGGAAAGCTCGCTGAGATAGCCCAGCTGGACGAGGCGGTTGACCTCCGCGAGCGCGGCCTGGTCCGGCGGATCCGGGAACCGCTTCGCGGCGGCAGCCGGCGGCGGCCCAATCCCGGCTCGGTCCGCATCGGCTGGGATCGGCCCTGCACCGGGCGTGTCCGCGCCATGCGGGGCTGGCCGGCCGGCCTCGGACGCCGGCGGTTCCTGCGGGGAGCCGGTCAGCGTGCCGTCCGGTCCCACGCGGACCCCCGGACTCCCGCAGCCAGTGCCGCAGCGTCGAGGTCGGCACCTCCAGCACGTCTCCTGCTGCCCTGATCGTCATCCCGCGGTGCAGCAGCGTTTCGGCGCGCTCCACGAGCCTGGCCCTATCCCGCAGCGGGCCCGGCTGCGCGGCGTCACCGTTCCCGGCCCGCGCGACCGCGCCCTCGGCCAGGTGCCCGGCCGCCGCCTGCTCCAGGCACGGCAGCGAGCAGTACAGGCCCAGCCGCAGGTGCCGTCCCCCGCCGCCGGCCGCGCGCTCGACCACGTACCAGCCCTCGGGCACCCACAGGCCGCGGTGCACGCGCTTGCAGGACCGGCAGTAGAACGAGCGTTCCGCCCGCTCGCCGAACGGGCGCGACGCGGTAGACGGACCACGGTTGCCGCTCGCCATGGGGACAAGAATCCCACACGCGGCGGCTGCCGGAGCGCCCGCGCGGCGGTTACCGTGACAGCATGCCGTCGCGCCGAGCACGCCCCCAGGTGGGCGTGTTCGATAACCCGGTCCGGGTCTTCAGCCTTGAGGAGCTCCCCGAGACCGTTCGGGCCCTTGAGCGGGACCGGCGAGATCACCGGCTCGCTGTGACAGGCCGACACGCATCGCTATGGTTCCCCGGCACCGAACCGGGCTGAGGTACGCCGACCAGCGGTCATGGCAGTTCAGAGAGACCGTCGTCCTGCCAGCGCCGTTCGGCCTCGAGATCGTCACCGACCAGTGGCAGCCCTGGAAGGACTGACCGCTCCTCGGCATGGCAGGGCAGACGGTCCCAGGGCAGCGGTTAGTCAGGTCCTCCGGGCGCTCGCCTCGCGCAGCACGATCTCATACGGCTCTCCGGTCGCGCCCCGAGCCATCGCTGGTCAGAACCGCCTCAGCCGGGGCAGGGAGAGGGAGATGCGATCAGCCTGCGTCAGCGGATCGCGCCGCGCCGGCCCCCGTCCCGGCCGGAAGCAGGGCCACCACGCGGTTCGGCATGCCGTCCCCGCCCGGCGGCGGCCCGCCCGGCGGCCCGGTCGCTCCGGGCACGGGCAAGCACAAGCTCGCCATCCGGGCGGTCACCGAGCACACCGACAACACGCGCCGCGAGCTCGGAGTAGATCTGGCTCGCCGCCGAGACGCCCGAGGTGGATCGCGCCTCCGCGATGAACCTCTGTACTCCCGGCAGGGCAACCACCACGAGATCGCGCCCCTCCACCTGGCCGTCCAATCACCCTCCCCAAGGCCGGGCAACACCATAGGGGAAGATGCCGTCCGCAACACCCCGATTACGCGAAATCGTTCCCGTATCAGCACGTATCCATCACTCACTGCTTCCACATAGCAGTGTGAGTATCACTCTTGTCACGTAGGTCACAGATTGAGGCAAGCGACCGGCGTGGCGCCGGTCCCCTGTCAGGACTGTTCCGATCAGGCGGCAACGACCTCGACGAGCTTGTCGGCGCCGGTGAAATCACCGGGATTACGGGTGTACAAGCGCGCGGAGTGCGCGTGGGCGGTGGCGGCGATAAGCAGGTCCATGGTTCGTGCCCGCGGCTGCCGCCCGGCCTGGACGACGGCAGCCGCGATCTGGCCGTAGCTGGCGGCGACCGCCTCGTCGACCGGCAGGGCGTCAAACCGGCGCTGCAGCAAGCTGAGCCGACGCAGCCGCTCGGCGCGCGTATCGGGGTCGCGGGCGACGAGGACGCCGTAGTGCAGTTCGGCAACTGTGACGGCGCTAACTGCCAGTTCACCCTCCAGCACGCCAACGTCGGTGGCGATGACGATGCTGGTGTCCAGCAGGGCCCTCACCCGCCGGCCCACGGATCACGAAGCTGCCCGTCGATGCGGTCCCTGTCGCCTTGCCAGTCAGGGTCGGGACGGCCGGTGAACAGATCGGCTACCTCGTCATAGGTTCGCCAGGCGTAGGGGCGGACGGGCACCAGCCGCGCACCCGGACGGCCTGCCACGGTGATCGTCACCTCTTCCCCGGCCTCTGCCCTGCGGACGAGTTCGGACGCATTCTGGCGCAGTTCGCGAAGCCCGACAGTGGTCATATACCGATGGTAGCACAAGTGCTATCATCGGGCCGACGGCCAGCTCACCGCCGGGATCGTCCTCCACCTCGGCGCCCGGAGCAGTGGCGGCATACCCTGGACCCGTGGCGAGATGCCGTGACGATCCTGCGCTCGCCTGGTGGGCGAGAACTCCAAGTGCGTTTCCTGGCCGGCGCGGTTGCTCCTGATACGCATCGTCCAGGAGAAGATCGGGCAGATCCCGCTCGACCTGTCACAGACGCCGCCGATCACCCTGCACGTGCCCAGGTGCCTGACCGACTCGGCGCTCTGCCCGGGCAGGCACGAGATCGAGGTGGCCGAATGGCGGCTGGCCAGCGCCGACGGCGCGCCGCTCCCGTGCGCGGCATTCCGCGCCCGCGGCGGAGGCCATCGCCGACTGGATAGCGGGTCAGGCGGAGAACCATCCCGGTCACGTCCACCTGCTGGCCGCGCGGATGCCGCAGGAGATTGCGGTGGCTGCGCTGGCAATTGCGGATTGGAACGATGATCCGAATGCCGCAATGGAGCCGCCCGGTTATGGGCGGAAACACGTCGGTGGTGCCCGCCGTGATCGTGTGCGGCACGACGCCGCAATGGAGCCGCCCGGTTATGGGCGGAAACACCGAGCTGCTCAAGGACCCCCTGGTCATCCCGGCGCTGCCGCAATGGAGCCGCCCGGTTATGGGCGGGTAACTGGATAGGTTGGCAAACGTCTGTGCAGGATCGCTCACGCTGAGTGACCGATTTTGGGCAGGAGTCGCCGGTTTATGCGGTGGCGTGGGCTGGCGGGATCCAGGGGTCGCCTTGGGCGGCTCG
>Ga0209061_1001359_pt1 | contig 41650 bp, 44 predicted proteins | sample Coa_R1_10_FD_187157 | JGI IMG/M metagenome (GOLD analysis project Ga0209061, IMG submission 187157) | Surface soil microbial communities from Centralia Pennsylvania, which are recovering from an underground coalmine fire - Coalmine... | ecosystem: Environmental > Terrestrial > Soil >... | reverse complement strand
AGCGCTCGTCGTGGTCACCGCCACCGACCTCGAGCGCCGGGTCGTGCCGAACCGGGTCGTGCTGCCCGCCGCCGCGGCCGTGCTCGCGCTGCGCACGGCGGCCCAGCCCTCGCCCGTGTGGGCGATCGGCGCGCTTGGAGCGGCCGGCTTCTTCCTCGCCGCGGCGCTCGCCTACCCGGGCGGGATGGGGATGGGCGACGTCAAGCTCGCGCTCCTCGTCGGCGCGCTCCTCGGCCGGGCGACCCCGCTCGGGATCGTGCTGGGCCTGCTCTTCGCCCTCGTTCCGAGCGCCGTCCTGCTCGTCCGGCACGGCCTCGGCGCCCGCCGGCTCGCGATTCCCCTCGCCCCGTTCCTCGCGGCCGGCGCCGTGGTCGCGCTCTTCGCCGGCCACGCGATCCTCCATGCGCAGCTCGGAGCCGTCGCATGACCGACTCCGGCTCGACCCCCCGCCTGCGGTGTCCGCTCAGCCTGCCGTGAGCCGCAGCGGGAGCCCCGCGCCGAGGGTTCCCGCCACCCCCGCCCCGATCTCGCACCTGATGGGCGAGCTCGTCGTCGACCTGCTCGAGACGACCGGGCTGATCCCCGCGGACAAGCTCGAGGCGCTGCGCGAGGGCGTCCGCCGGGCGCCGGTCGTGCAGGTCCTGATCGACGAGGGGCTCGCCTCGAGCGAGGCGATCGCCCGCATCGTCGCGGCGCAGCACCAGCTCCCGGTCGTGGAGCTGGGCGTGGTCGGCGTCGACCCGCTGGCCGCCGAGGCGGTGCCGCTGCACGTGCTCGAGCGGGTCTCGGCCGTCCCCTACGCGTTCGACGAGCACGGCTCGCTCTGCGTCGCGATCGCCGACCCCCAGAACGTGCACGGGATCGACGCGCTGCGGCTGGCGAGCCGCCACCCGATCACGCTCGCCGTCGCCGCGGGCGAGGAGATCGCGAACGAGCTGGGCCGGCTCGCCCGCACCGCCGAGGCGTTCGGCGCCCGCTCCGGTCTCGGCGACGCGCTCGACGTGGAGGTGATCGACGAGGAGGCCGACGACCTCGAGGTCGACGACGGCATCTCCGACGCCCCCCTCGTCCGGCTCGTCAACTCGATCATCTTCGAGGCGGCCGAGGACGGCGCGAGCGACGTCCACTTCGAGCCGCAGACGGACGCCCTCGTCGTCCGCTTCCGCATCGACGGCGTCCTGCACGAGACGCAGCGGATCCCCAGGCGCAGCGCCAGCGGCGTCACCACCCGCCTCAAGGTGCTCGCGAAGCTCGACATCGCCGAGCGGCGCAAACCGCAGGACGGGCGCATCTCGTTGTCGGCCGCCGCGGCCGGCCGGATGCTCGACATCCGCGTCGCCACGCTGCCGACGGTCGAGGGCGAGGCGGTCGTGATGCGGCTGCTCGACAAGTCGAAGAAGCCGCCGACGCTGGACGAGGTCGGGCTGGGGCTCGCGATGCGCGAGCGGCTGCTCGAGCTGATTCGTCGCCCGACCGGAGCGCTGCTCGTCACGGGCCCCACCGGCTCGGGCAAGTCGACGACCCTGTTCGCCTGCATGAGCGAGATCAACCGGCCCGAGATCAACGTGATCACGGTCGAGGACCCGGTCGAGTACCGCCTGGCGGGGCTGAACCAGGTGCAGATCAACCCGCGCGCCGGTTTGACCTTCGCCACGGCGCTGCGCTCGATCCTCCGCTCCGACCCCGACGTCGTGATGGTCGGCGAGATCCGCGACGTCGAGACGGCCAAGATCTCGATCGAGGCGGCCCTGACCGGGCACCTCGTCCTCTCGACCTTGCACACGAACGACGCCCCGAGCGCGCTGACCCGGCTGAACGAGATGGGCGTCGAGCCGTTCCTGACCGGGGCGGCGGTCACCGGGGTGCTCGCCCAGCGGCTGGCGCGGCGGCTGTGCGAGCACTGCCGCGAGGTCTACGTCCCGAGCGAGGAGGAGCTCGCAGCCGCCCGGCTGCCGGACGAGCTCCGCCAGGGCACGCTCGAGCTGTACCGGCGGAACGGCTGCGTCCGCTGCCGGCACACCGGCTACCGCGGCCGGATCGGCGTCTTCCAGCTCCTGACGATGAACGAGGAGCTCTCGACGCTCGCCTCGCGCAAGGCGACCCGCGAGGAGCTGGAGCGGGCGGCGATGCGGGGCGGGATGACCACCCTCTGGGCGGACGGGCTGGAGAAGGTCGTTGCCGGCCTCACCTCCCTCGAGGAGCTCGCCCGCGTGACGACGCTCTAGCCGCCAGGCGTCCCGGCCGCACGCCGGTCCGGCCGCGTGCACCTGCGTCCACATCGGTCTCCATCGCGACGCCGGCCGCGGCCTCGAGCTACGGTCCCGACCCGAGGGGGCGAGGGAGCGCCGGACTAGCGGTCGCGGAAGCGCCGCCGGATGCCGAAGCGCGTCGGCCGGCTGGCCGCGGCCAGATCCTCGAGCGAGCTCGGCGGCGGGATGAAACCCGGCTCGGGGGAGGATGCGGCGTCCGCGGGGTCGGCGGTCGCCGCCTCCCGCCCGGCGGGCGCGTCGGCGTCCGCCTCGCTCGCCGCCGGAGCCTCCTGCTCGACGAGCCCCCACGGCTCTAGCCCGTCCCCGCCGGTGGACTCCAGCGGCGCAGGCGCTTCGCCCGCGGTGCCGGCCCGGGCGAGCAGCTCGTCCGCCTCCCGCTGCGCCGCCTCCGTCAAACCCGCCGACTCGGCTCGCGCCTGAGCCAGGAGCTCGTCCGCGGCCGCGCGAGCACGCTCGGCGATCTCTTCGGCCGTAGCCCGGGCACGCGCGAGGGCGTCCTCCGCCTCGGCGCGGATGTCAGCCGTCGCGGCCTCCGCCTCTGCGCGGGCGGCCGCGACAACGGCTTCTGCCTCTGCGTGCGCCTGCGCCTGCAGCGCTTCCGCCCGTTCGCGCGCCTCCGCGAGGGTCGCGGCAGCCTCCTGGTCTGCGGCGGCGAGCCGGGCCTCCGCCTCCTGCGCCGCCTGGACCGCCTGGCGGCGGCGCGCCTCGAGCTCCTCCTCCGCGCGGCTGAGCTCCTGCCGCAGCGCATCCAGGTCGCGCTTGACGTGGTCGAGCTGGAGCTCGCGCTCGTCGAGGGCCAGCCGGCGCAGCCGGATCTCCTCCTCGGCGCGCGCCAGCCGGTCCTTGGCCGTCTCCTGGGCGTCGCGCTCGATCCGGTCGGCGAGCTCGACGGCCGCGCGGACGAGCTCGAGCGCCTCGAGGCGGGCCGAGCGGCTGTCGGCGGTGAAGCTCGGCGCAGCAGGGGTCTCGGGCAGGTCCGGGTTGGGCGGGAGCCGCTCGAGCTGGGGCAGGGCGATCACGTCAGCCACCGGCTCCGGCTCGCGGCTGCGGAACTCGTCGTCGTCTCTCTGCACCGGCTCCACGGGCTCGCTCGCCGGCGTCAGGCGTGGATGTCGCAGCCGAGGTAGACGAGGGCCTCGACGGCCTCCGTGACGAACGTGCTCGCCTGCTGGGCGTCGGCGAAGCTGTACGACCGAGGCTCGGCATCGTCGCCTCGGCCGGGCAGCTCGACGTCGACGACGCAGGCGTCTCCGAGATCGCGGGCCCGCATCGTCACGACGGGCCGGCCGAAGCGGCTGGCGCTCCGGACGAAGAGCTCGCGCGGCTCGGCCTCGGGCGTGTCGGCGCGGCCCGGCGTTCTCATCCGCGCGCGTCGACGACGGCCTGCTCGACCACCTGGCGGTCGACGAAGCCCTTGAACTCCGCGTAGATCCCGCGCCGCTCGACGACGAGCACGGCCGGCGTGTCCACCAGCCCCACCGCGTGCAGGATCGGGGAGCCCTGCCGCTGGCGGTAGACGTCGAGGTTCACGAAGCCGGCGCCGGCCGCGTTCGCGCCCGCCTGAGCCTCGGCGCTCGCAAGCTGGTCGAGGCCGGCCCCCGGCGCCGAGAGCGAGACGACGACCACGCGATGCCGCTGCAGCGCCCGGGCGACGGGGACGGGCAGCCCGCGTACCGCCGCCGCAGCCGGCGTCACCGCCTGGTGCGGCCTGCTCGGAGCCGGGGTGGTCGTGGTGGCCGTGGTCTGGGTCGGCCGGGTGGCCGCCGGGGTCGAGCTCGCCGTCGTCGGCGTCGCCGCAGCGTGCTTGCGGACGAGCACCCAGTAGGCGCCGGCGCAGACGACGACCAGGACGAGCAGACCGACGAGCCGGAGCTGGCGCGTGCTCAGCGTCGCGTTCATGCCTTCCCTATCGGCAGCGTCGGCTGGGCGGGGCGTCCCTGGAACGAGGGATACGCGCGCTGGCTGCGACGCGGTGCGCGAAGACGACGAGGGCGCGGTTTCCCGCGCCCTCGACGAGCCAGATGCTGGGTGGCGTTAGCCGGTCCAGCCCGGCTGGCTCGGGTACTTGAAGCTGGCGCTGCTGCAGGGATCCGAGGTCAGCTTGGACACGACGGTCCCGCCGGGGCCGGCAACACCCGCGAACTGACCGTTCGACTCGGCCGAGATGCAGTAGTAGGAGTTGGTCGGGTCGGTCTGGACGCTGACGATGCCGGTCGTTGCGCCGTTTACTCCATACACCTGCATGCCGGAGTCGTAGGTCTGCAGGGCGGACACACTGATGCCTTTGTAGCTGCCGTTGTCGGCGAAGTACGCCTCGGCGTCGGGGATCGCCTGCCGGACGTCCGACGCGGCCGCCGTCTGCTGGGCGCTCTTCTGGAAGCCCAGGTACGAGGGGATGGCGATCGCGAGCAGGACGCCGATGATGATCAGGACGACGAGCAGCTCGATCAGCGTGAAGCCGCGCTCGTCCCGGGCGTCGATCCGCTGTCTGAGGGTTGCAAGCATGCAGTTCTCCTTTGCGTGTGGGGGTTCCCAGACCCGGCCTCTATCGGCAACGCCGACTGGCGGCCGTCCCCCCGACCGAGGGATTCGCCTCACCCCCGCCTCACCCGCCAGGGGGGATGCCGCCGGCAGGCGGCAGGCGTTCCCCCTCGATCGAGTGATTCCCGGCCGCTCCCCTAAAGCGGCCGCCGCCGGCCGCCGATAGCACCGCTCGCATGGCGCCGCAGCCCTTCTCCATCGACACGCTTCTCGAGCGCGTAGCCGCGGAGGACGCCTCCGACCTCCACCTCACGGCGGGCGCGCCTCCGGTGCTCCGGATCCGCGGCCGGCTGCAGCCGCTCGAGGAGTTCGAGCCGTTCACCCCCGAGGAGACGCGCGACCTGCTCTACCGCATCCTCTCCACCGAGCAGCAGAAGCGGCTCGAGGTCGACCGGCAGCTCGACTTCTCGTACGCGCTGCCCGGCGTGGCGCGCTTCCGCGTCAACGTCTACTTCCAGCGCGACAGCCTGGCGGCCGCCTTCCGGCTCGTGCCGAAGCTGATCAAGTCGGCCGCCGAGCTCGGCCTGCCGGAGGTCCTGCGCGAGCTCGCGATGGAGCCGCGCGGGCTCGTCCTCGTCACCGGCCCGACCGGCTCCGGCAAGTCGACGACCCTGGCCACGATGATCGACGCGATCAACTCGACCCGGGCCCAGCACATCGTCACGATCGAGGACCCGATCGAGTTCCTGCACGCGCACAAGCGCTCGGTCGTCAACCAGCGCGAGATCGGCGCCGACGCCAAGGGCTTCGCCGAGGCGCTGCGCGGCGCGCTGCGCCAGGACCCCGACGTGATCCTCGTCGGCGAGATGCGCGACCTCGAGACGATCGCCACGGCGCTCACCGCCGCCGAGACCGGCCACCTCGTGCTCGCCACCCTGCACACCCAGAGCGCGCCGAGCACGATCGACCGCATCATCGACGTCTTCCCCGCCGCCCAGCAGGGGCAGGTGCGGATGCAGGTCGCCGCCTCGCTGCAGGGCGTGGTCACGCAGACGCTGCTGCCGACGGCCGACGGCCGCGCGCGCGTCCCGGCCCTCGAGATCCTGCTGCCCGACGACGCCGTCCGCAACCTGATCCGCCAGGGCAAGACCGAGCAGATCTACTCGGTGATGCAGACGAGCACGAGCCGGGGCATGCAGACGATGGAGCAGTCACTCGCCGACCTCGTGCTGCGCCGGGTGATCAGCCGCGAGACGGCGCTCGAGGCCACCAGCCGGCGCGAGGAGTTCGACTCCCTGCTCGCCCGCAGCGGCTTCGCCGCCCGCTCCGACGACCACCTGCCGGAGGAGTTGCGCAACCTGCGCGTCGCGGGGGTGGCCCGGTGAGCCTGCGCGACGTCCTGACCCGGGAGATCTCGCTCAAGCGGGGGCCCAAGCCGCAGCGGCCTCCGCAGGACGAGCCGCGGCCGGCGGCCCGCACCCGGCGGATGCCGTCGCTGTCGCTGCCGAAGCCCGCCTGGAGGCGAGGCTCGCTCGCCTCCGCGCCGGGCCGGCACAAGCAGGTCGTCGGCCTGAAGGTCGGCGCCTCCCAGCTCGCCGCCGCGGTCGTCGTCAACAACGGCAGGCCGAAGCTCGTCAAGGCGGCCCGGCACACCCTGCCTTCCGGTCTCGTGGCCGGAGGCGAGGTGCGGGACCCCGAGGCGCTGGCGCGCGAGATCGCCGACTTCTTCCGCACCGCCGACCTGCCGCGCAGGAACGTGCGCCTGGGCATCGGCAGCAGCCGCACCGGCGTGCGGGTCTTCGAACGGCCCGACGTCGACGATCCGCGCCAGCTCGCGAACGCGATCCGCTACCGCGCCCACGAGACGCTGCCGATCCCGATCGAGGAGGCGATGCTCGACTACCACGTCGTCGAGGAGCCGAACGGCCCCGACCGCGTCCTGCTCGCCGTCGCCTACCGCGACCTGGTCGACCGCTTCGCCGCCACCTGCGCCGCGGCCAAGATCGAGCTGCTCGGAATCGACATGGAGGCCTTCGCCCTCCTGCGCGCGATCGGGGGCGAGCCGCTCGCCGCCGGCGAGCGCGAGGAGGCCGCCCGGGTCGCCGTCGCGATCGGCCACGACCGCACCACGGTCGCCGTCTCCGACGGGCGGGTGTGCGAGTTCACCCGGGTGCTCGACTGGGGCGGGGCGAAGGTCACCGCCGCGCTCGAGCGCGCCCTGGAGGTCGACGCCGACGAGGCCGAGCAGCTCAAGCGGACGCTCGACATCTCGAGCGGCGCGCCGCAGGAGCTTGCCGACGGCACGCACGCTCGCGCGGTCGAGGCGGTCCGGCGGGAGGTGCACGGCCTGGCCCGCGACCTCGCCTCCTCGCTCCACTTCTACCAGGATCAGCCCGGCTCGCTCGGCTTCGCCGAGATCACCCTCACGGGCGGCGGCGCCCACCTGCTCGGGCTCGCCTCGCAGCTCGAGGAGCTGATCGGGATCACCGTCCGGGTGGCCGACCCCTTCGCGCGGGTCGGCTCCGGACACGGCATCAGCTCCGGCGGCCAGGACGGCTCCCTCGCCGTGGCCATCGGACTGGGAATCGAGGACTGATGCGCGCCGTCAACCTGCTCCCCCGCCAGCAGACCGCCGCCCGGCGGCGCGAGCCGCGCAACCCGGTCGCGCTGGTCGCGGCGATCGGCGCTGCGATCGTGCTGCTCGCCCTCGCCGGCGGCTTCCTGCTCGCCAAGCGGAGCGTCGACCGCCAGCGCCAGGCCCTCGCCGACGCGAAGGCGGTCCTCGCAGCGACCCCGGTCAAGACCCTCTCGGCGCAGACGCAGGCCTTCCGCGCCACCCTGCTGAGCGAGCGGCAGCAGCGCTCGCTCGCGCTCGCCGCCGCGATCGGCAAGCGGGTGGCCTGGGACCGGATCCTCCGCCATATCGCGCTCGTGCTCCCCGGCGACGTCTGGCTGAGCAGCCTGACCGGGAACGTGCCGCTCGACGCGGCGAGCGGCGCGACCACCGCCGCCTCGACGCCGAGCGCGCTGCCTCCGACGCCGACGGCGCTGACGATGCAGGGCTACACGTACTCCCAGGACGGGGTCGCGCGCCTCCTCGACCGGCTCGGCGTGCTGCCCGACCTGAAGAACGTCCAGCTCCAGACGAGCCAGCAGACGACGCTCGGCAACCAGACGGTGATCAGCTTCACGATCGTCTCGGACATCCGCCAGGGGAAGGGAGCCTCGTGACCACCCGCCTCGCCAGCCTGTCCATCCGAGCCCAGGTCGCGCTCGTCGCCACCCTCCTCGTGCTCGTCGCCGCGCTCGGCTACCTCGCCCTGATCGCGCCCAAGCGCTCGACCGCAGCCAGCCTGAAGCGGCAGACCGCGGCCGTGCAAGCGCAGATCGACCACAACCGCTCGGCCGCCTTCGAGCAGGCGCTGCCGGCCGTGCGCGCCGCGAGCGTCTTCAGCCTGGCCAAGGCGATGCCGACCCAGCTCGAGACGCCCGACCTGATCGTCGAGCTCAACCAGCTCGCGCTCGACTCGGGGATCAGCTTCGACCAGATCACGCCGGAGCCCTCGAGCGGGACGAGCTCGGTGAGCGCGAGCGGCGCCTCCGAGCCGTACGTCGTCGAGCCGATCCAGGTCGCCTTCACCGGCAGCTTCTACGACCTGCTCACGTTCCTGCAGCGGCTGCGGAACCTGGTCCGGGTCGAGAACGGCCACCTGGACGCCTCCGGCCGCCTGTTCGACGTCAGCAACATCTCCTTCGCGGCCGGCCCCAAGGGCTTCCCGCAGGTGCAGGCGACGCTCACCGTGAACGCCTTCGTCCCGGCGCCGCCGCAGTCCACCTCCTCGGCCGCAGCGGGGACCTCCACGACGTCCACCACGTCCACCACGTCCACCACGTCCACGACGACCGGGGCGACGACCACGACCTCGAACCCGACGTCAGCCAGCCCCAGCACGAGCGGAGGGAGCTCATGAGCCGCAAGCGGAGGATGCAGAGCCTGCGGGAGAGCAAGGACCGGCGGGCGAAGCGCCTGGCAGTCGCCGGCGGGGTCGTGCTGGCCGCCCTGCTCGCCTGGGAGGTGCCGCACTACGTCGGCGGCGGCTCGGCGACCCCGGCCCCGGCGACGAGCACGCCGAGCGCGGGCGCCGCCCCGTCCACCCCGACCGCCACCACCCCGGCCGGCAGCGCGGCGGCGGCCGTGACCCCCGTCGCGCAGACGCGGCTTCCGAGCTCCGATCTCCCGCCGCGCCGGACAAAGTCGCAGCTCGCCGGCTTCTCGCTCTTCCACGGCAAGGACCCCTTCGTGCCCCAGATCACGACGACGGTGTCGCCCGTCAGCCCGCCGCCGGCCGGCTCTGGCGGCCACGCGAGCTCGTCGTCCTCCTCCGGCGGCACGGGTGCAGGCGCGACGGTCCGGCAGGCCGCGGCGCGCACGCTCGCCCGCAGCGGCTCGGCCACGATCGAGGTGAACGGCGCGAGCGAGACCGTCGCCGTCGGCGCCGCGTTCCCGCGCTCGAATCCGGTGTTCAGGCTCGTCTCCCTCGCCGGCGGGGTGGCCAGGATCGGCATCGCGAACGGCTCGTACGCGAGCGGGGCCCAGACGGTGGCCCTGACGGCGGGCAGGCCGCTCACGCTCGTCGACACCGCCGACGGGACCCGCTACGTGCTGCGGCTCGTCCTCCCCGGCTCGTGAGCGCGCACGCCCTGACCGCCCCGCGGGGCGCCCGGCTGACCCGGGTCGCGGCGGCGCTGCGCGACGAGCGCGGCGTCGGGCTGGTCGAGCTGCTGATCGCCCTGCTCGTCCTGAACATCGGCATCTTCGCCACCTTCGCCGCGTTCACGGGCGGCGCGCTCGCGCTGCAGCGCGCCAGCTACGTCTCCACGGCCGCGGCGATCGCCGATCAGGAGATGGAGAAGCTGCGCGACTCCTCGTACGCGACGATCCAGCAGCTCCAGAGCACGCCGCTGACGATCGACCCCTGGCCGAGCTCGCCGGACGGGCGCGCCTACAAGGTGCAGGCGCAGGCGACGCCCTTCACGCCGAGCGGCGGCACGCAGATCGAGCAGGTCACGGTGACCGTGACCGACGACTCGGACCAGAAGGTGCTCGTCACGAGCAGCTCGACGTTCTCACCCTGCGCCCAGGACATGACGACGACCGCCTGCGGAGGTTGACGATGGCCGGCTTCGCCTACAGCGCGATCACGATCGAGGGGCTCGAGACCGTCGGCGAGATCCACGCGCCCGACCTCGAGACCGCGCGCGAGCAGCTCCGCCTGCGCGGCCTCCTCGCCCAGTCACTGCGCGAGCTGCCGGCGAGCGGCGAGGACGGCCTGCGCACCGCGTTCAAGAAGATCAAGCCCCGTTCGATGCAGGTCTTCTCCCGCCAGTTCGCGACGATGATCGAGGCGGGCGTGAACATCGTCGCGGCGCTCGTGATCCTCGAGGAGCAGACCGACGACGTCTACCTGGCCGAGGTGATCAGCGAGCTACGGGCGGACGTCGAGGGCGGTCTGCTGCTCTCACAGGCGATGGCGCGCCACCCGAAGGTGTTCAGCGACCTCTACGTGGCGATGGTGCAGGCCGGCGAGGCCTCGGGAATGCTCGACCACGTCCTCGACCGGATGGCCGACCAGATCGAGAAGGAGACGAAGCTCAAGCGCCGCGTCAAGGGGGCGATGGTCTACCCGACGGTGGTCTTCACCTTCGCCACCCTCGTCCTGGTCGCGATGCTGATGTTCATCGTCCCGATCTTCGCCCGCATCTTCCACGAGTTCGGCGGCCAGCTGCCGCTGCTGACCCGGATCGTCGTGCACGCCTCCGACCTGCTCCGCCAGCGCTGGTACATCGTCTTCCCGCTGGCCGCCTTCCTGATCTGGGGCACGCTGCGCTACAAGCGCACCGAGTCGGGCCGCCAGCTCTGGGACCGGATCAAGCTGCGCATCCCGCTGCGGATCGGCGAGACGGTGCTCAAGGTGACGATGGCGCGCCTGCTGCGCACCCTGGCGACCCTGGTCGCCGCGGGCGTCGACATCATCAAGGCGCTCGAGATCGCGGGCTCGACGGCCGGCAACTGGCTGGTCGAGCGGGCGCTCGTCGAGGTGCGAGCCAGGGTGCAGGAGGGGGTTCCGATCGCGGAGCCGCTGACCGCCGACCCCATCTTCCCGCCCATGGTGAGCCAGATGGTCAAGATCGGCGAGGAGACGGGCGAGCTCGAGCAGATGCTCGGCAAGGTCGCCGACTTCTACGAGGACGAGGTCGACAGCACCATCCAGTCGCTGACCTCCATCATCGAGCCGTTGATGATGATCGGCGTCGGGCTGATGGTCGGGATCATCATCGTCTCGATGTACCTGCCGATGTTCCGGATGATGCAGCTCATCGGCCACCAGGCCCCGTAGCGGCCGCCGACGCGGCCCGCGACAGCGCGTACACCGCCCGCACCGCAGCCCGCTCGAGGCCACGGGCGGCGGCCGGCTCGGCGAGCTCGCCGCGCAGGAGCTTCTCGAGCGCCCGGAAGGTGACCGGCAGCCGGGCGACCGCGTAGGTGGCGCGCGGGAAGCGCTCGAAGGCGCGCTTCGCCCCCCAGCCGGCGCGGGTCAGCGGCGCGATCCGGCGCTCGACCGCGGCCTGGTACGGCTCGAGCGTCTCGGCGCGGCCCGCCAGCACGTCGAGCGCCGCCTCGGCGACGAGCTTCGCCGAGAGGAACGCCTCGTACATCCCGTCGCCGGAGAAGGGGTCGACGAGGCCGGCCGCGTCGCCGATCACCGCCGTCCGCCCGCGGGCCAGGGTCGTCCCCGGCAGCCGCAGCGGCAGCCGGTAGCCGCGCAGCCCGCCCGCAGCGTCCGGGTCGATCCCGTACGCCTCGCACAGCCGCCGCAGCTCGGCGCGCAGACGCGGCCCCTCCTCCGCGTTGCCCCCGACGCCGACGTTGAGGTGGTCGCCCTTGGGGAAGATCCAGCCGTAGCCGCCGCGGACGACCGCGATCTCGAGCACCATCGCGCCGGCGAAGCGCGGCTCGTGCGGGTAGTTCGCCTCGAGCGCCACCCCGTGCACGATCCCCTGCGCGAGGCCGAGCTGGCGGGCGCTCGAGCCGTTGCAGCCGTCGGCGCCGATCACGATCGCCGCGTCGAGCTCGCGCGCGTCGACGGCCACGCCCTCCCTCACCTCCGCGCCCGCCTCGGCCGCCTGCTGGAGGAGGAAGTGGTCGAGCCGGCGTCGCTGCGTCATGTAGGCGAGCGGCGCGCGCGCCCGGCGGGCGAAGCGCCAGCGGTAGCGGAGGCCGCACTCCAGCCGGTCGACGACGTCCTCGACCACCGGCTCGATCGAGAAGGGAAGAAGCCGGGCGGCGCGGCCGGTGACGCCGCCGCCACACGGCTTGTCGCGGGGAAAGGTCGCCTTGTCGAGGAGCAGGACGCGGGCGCCGGCGCGCGCCAGGCGGTAGGCCGCTGTCGAGCCGGCCGGCCCGGCGCCGACGATCGCGACGTCGTAGGCGGGCATGCTCCAACGCTACAATGGCGCTCCCGTCGGGGGTGTGCCCGAGCGGCCAAAGGGAACGGGCTGTAAACCCGTCGGCTCAGCCTACGGAGGTTCGAATCCTCCCGCCCCCACTCCCTGCCGGCACGCCAGCGCCTGTTGGCGTCGACGTCCTCAAACGAGGAGCGGCCGCCCGTCGGGCGGCCGCTCCGGGTGCGACGGCCGGTGGCACCGCAGCCCCGCCGTCGCGACCAGCCGGTTGAACGTCTCGGTTACGACGCCGGGCCCCGGTCGATGACCTGGAACGCGGGCTGGTTCATGAGCGCGTTCTCCACGTCGGCGAGGGTCGCGCCCTTGAAGGCCAGCCGGGCTGCGCGGATCTTGACCATGCCCCGGTCGCCGGGCTGCGAGGCCGCGATCGCCGTGACGCCGTTCTTCAGCAGGACCTTCGTGTTCGCGCCGATGCTGACCGTGAGCGTCTGGCCGACCAGGAGCTTGCCATGCCGGTTGGCGTGGTTCACGTCGATCGTGATCGAGCCCGGCGTGTTCGTGGCCGCGTCGTACGCCGTGTAGGCGTAGATGTCGCCCTTTAGCACGTACATGACCTTGGCCTTGCCCTGGTTCGAGTGCGTCCCCTTGTTCGGGTTCGGGCCCTTCGCGAGCGCCGCGCCCGGGATCAGCAGGGCGGCGAGCACGAACGGCAGCGCTTTCTTGATCATCCGAGGTCTCCTCGTGTTCGTCGTTTTCCCTCCCCGGACAGATGATCTCCGGGCGTGTCAGCGGGCGGACAGGTCTCTGTAAGGCGCTCGTAAATCCTTGCTCGGTCTATGGTCGCGCCGACACTCGATGCAGGTGCGACGGGAGAACGGATGGTTCCGGCGTCGGCGCGTCGGGCTCGGCTGGCGGCCGGCGAGCGCACGCGAGCCGCAGCCTCCCGCGGCGACGGCCGGCCCGGAGGCGCGAGAGCGGCTCGCAGCCGAGCGCGCCGCCGTTCGGGCGCGCGGTTCGGAGCCGCCGGCGGGTGAGCCCCTGCTCGTCGTCGAGCATCTGACGAAGCGCTTCGGCGAGCGCGTCGCGGTCGACGACGTCTCCTTCACCGTGGCCGCGGGCGAGGTCTTCGGCTTCCTGGGGCCGAACGGCGCGGGCAAGACGACGACGGTACGAATGCTCGGGACGCTGCTCGCCCCGACCTCGGGCTCGGCGGTCGTCGCCGGCATCCCGCTGGCGCCGGGCCACGGCTCCGCGATCCGCCGGCGGATCGCGGTGCTCCCCGAGAACCCCGGCCTCTACCTGCGCCTCACGGTCAGCGAGAACCTCGAGTTCTTCGCCGGCCTGTACGGCGTCGACCAGCCGCAAGCCCGGATCGCGGCCGCGCTCGAGGCCGTCAACCTCCGCTCCCGGGCGAACGACCTCTGCGGCAGCCTCTCCAAGGGCCTCCGCCAGCGGGTCGGCCTGGCGCGGGCCCTCCTGAACGACCCGGCGGTGCTGTTCCTCGACGAGCCCACCTCGGGTCTCGACCCGGTCGCCGCGCGCGAGGTGCACAGCCTCATCGACCGGCTGCGCGAGCGCGGAGCGACGGTCTTCCTGACCACCCATCGGCTGGAGGAGGCCGAGCGGCTGTGCGACCGGATCGCGATCCTCAACACCAGCCTGCGCACGATCGGCCGCACCGACGAGCTTCGCGACCGCCTGTTCCGGAAGACGCTGGTCGCGGTCACCGCCGCGCCGCTCGCCGACCCGGCTCGGGTCTTCGGCAGCCTGCCGGGAGTCACCGCCTGGCGCTGTTGCGACGGGAACCGCTACGAGCTCGTCGTCTCGGACGCCCGGCTCGCCGCTCCGGCTGCGGCGCGGGCGCTCGTCGCCGCCGGGGCCGACCTCCTCTCGCTCGCCGAGCAGCGGCACTCGCTCGAGGACGTCTACCTCGAGCTGGTCGACGAGGACGTGGAGGCGCTCGGATGAGCCTCGGCCGCATCCGGGCGGTCGTGCGCAAGGAGCTGCGCGATTACCGGCGCAACCGCTTCACGATCACGACGACCGCGGTCATGCCGCTCGTCTTCCTCGTCTCCCCCACCGTCACCCTGCTGCGGATCTCGGCCCCGGCGAACGCGGCGCTCGTCCACCGCTCGGTCGGCGTCACCTCGCTCCTGCTGCTCGTCGTGCCCGCGGTGATCCCGCCGATCATCGCCGCCTACTCGGTGATCGGCGAGCGCGACCAGGGGACGCTCGAGCCGTGCCTGACGACCCCGATCCGCCGCGAGGAGCTGCTGCTCGGCAAGGCGGCCGCGGCGTTCCTGCCCTCGGTGACCGTCGCCTATGCGATCTACGCCGTGTTCGCGCTCGTCGTGCGCGCCGGCGCGGCGCGGGCGGTCAGCGCCGCCGTCCTGCACGCCCCCCAGGTGCTCGCGCAGGTGCTGTTCACCCCGCTGATCGCGGTCTGGGCGATCTGGGTCGGGATCGCGATGTCGGTCCGGGCACGCGACGTCCGGGTCGCGCAGCAGCTCGCGACCCTGGCCAGCCTCCCCGCCCTCGGGGTGGTGGCGTTGATCTCCTTCCGGGTGCTCGCCCCGAGCGTGCCGCTCGCCGTCGGTCTCGCGCTTGCGCTCCTCGCCGTCGATCTCGCCGCCTGGCGCCTGGTCTCGCGGATGTTCGACCGCGAGCGGCTGATCACCGGCGCGCCGGCCAATCGCCACGCGAGCCGAACGCCGCCACGGTGATCTCCGACGGGGACGGACCACCCGTCCTCTTCCTGGGCGTCTGCCATAGGGGCACTGCCGACCTCGGCGAGATCGACGCCAACGGAGGCAGATGGCCTGGCGTTAGGCCCAACCCAGCGCGGCGCAGCGCCTGCTGCGCCCCTCCTTCGGGAGCACCGGGTCTCTTCGGGAGCACCGGGTCTCCACCCAGCCGACTAGACTGCTCGCCGTGGCCAGGAGGACGGAGCGGAGGCATGGCGGGCGTGTTCCCGCGCTGCTCCCCGCCGGCCGTCGGACGTGGCTTCTGCCCTCTTAGCTCAGTTGGTAGAGCACCTCCATGGTAAGGAGGGGGTCGACGGTTCGAGTCCGTCAGAGGGCTCTTACGTGAGCCCCGCAACCTGCGGGGTCGCGTTCGTCGTCCGGGCAACGAGCCAGGAGCGCCCGATCTCGTTCTCGAGGCGCGCGATGAGCTTGCACCGTCGCCGCCGTCTGAGCCGACGACCACGAGAGGAGGCATGGATGGGAGCGATCCGGGTGCACGAGTTCATGAGCCTCGACGGCGTGATCGACGCGCCGACCTGGACGTTCGCGTACGGCTACGACCCGAGGATGGGCGAGGCGATCGCGGCCTTGACGGCAGGCTGCCAGGGCATCCTGCTCGGCCGCACCACCTACGAGATGTTCGAACCCGCCTGGTCGCAACGAACCGTCGAGGACGATCCGGGAGCGCCGTTCTTCAACGAGACCACCAAGTACGTCGTCTCCAGCACGCTGACGAGCACGACCTGGAGAAACACTGAGCTCCTCGGTGCATATGACCCGGACGCGATCCGACGCCTGAAGGACGGCCTCGACGGCGACCTCTACGTCAGCGGCAGCGGCACGCTCGTACGCGCGCTGCTCGCCGACGGGCTCGCCGACGAACTGCACCTGTTCGTCTACCCGCTCACACGCGGCAGCGGGCCCCGCCTGTTCCCCGAGAACGCCGCAGCGCACACGTTCGCGCTCTCGATGAGCGCCTCGTACGAGAACGGCGTCGTCTACCTCGTGTACCGGCCACAGGCGTAAGGCTCCGCTCCGACGAAGAACCACACAACCCGATCGAGACGACGCGCGACCACGCCCGCGGATCGCGTGTGCCCGCCGACGGCGGCAACGGGATGCTCGCCGGGGAGCTGATCGTCTCATTCGGCCCTGGACGGTCCACCCTTCGTGGCGGTGAGCGCCGCCAGCAGCGCATTGAGAGTCTGTGCGGCGTCTTCGAAGCGTTCGGAGCCGACGTGGTCCGCGTACTCCGCTTCGATCTCCGCGATGATCCGACGGGCCGTGCGCATCGCCTCCCAGCCGGCCTCGGTGAGACAGATCAGCTTTGCTCGTCCGTCGCTTGGGTCGGGCCGTCGCTCGACGATCCCAAGCCGCTCGAGGTCGTCGACGAGCTCGGACATCGCAGGGAGGGTCATGCGCGCCTGGCTGGCGAGCTCGGTGAGCCGCGATCCCTCTGCCTTGATGTAGGCGGTGACATGGGTGTGGGAGACGCGGGCGTCCTCGAGGCCGGAGGCGACCAGGCGCTCGAACAGCTCGGTCTGAAAGAGGCGCGTGAGCTGCACCAGCAGCTGACCGATGTGGAGTCGCTGGTTAGAGGCAGTAGACACGAGATGCTTTGGTGGCCTAAGCTTAGGTGCCCTAAGCTGTCGATCAGCGTACCCGGAGGTACGGCCATGAGCCAGGAGCACCGAGAGATCCGCAACCCGCGCACCGGCCAGCGCATGCGCTTCCTCCTCACCGCTGCCGACACGGACGGCGAGCTGCTGCGGGTCGAGACCGTCAATCCGCCGAGCGGCGTAGTCGAGCCGCTGCACGTCCACCCCCACCAGGAGAGTCGGGCCGAGGTCGTCTCGGGCACGCTGCGGTTCGTGACCGACGGGCGAGAGCGGCGCCTCGGCCCGGGGGAGGCGATCACGATTCCCGCCGGCACACCCCACCACTTCGCCAACGACGGCGCCGAGGACGCGGTCGCGATCCAGGAGTTCCGGCCGGCGATGCGAACGGCGGAGTTCTTCGAGACCTACTTCGGCATGGCCGAGCGCGGCGAGCTCGATGAGCAAGGCAAGCCCTCCCTGCTTCGCTCAGCCTTGCTCGGCCTGGCTTTCTCCGAGGAGATCCGGCTGGCCAGCCCCCCGTGGCTGCTGCAGCGCGTCGTCTACGGGCTGCTCGCCCCGATCGCGCGGCTGCGCGGCCATTCGCTGGGCTGACCGTTCCGCCTCGAGAAGGCATTGGTGGGTGCCGCATAGTGGTCTGGATCTCGGAGCTCGAGGGGGAAGAGACCGCGCGCTGCGGCGCGGTCGCCACCGCGTTCAGGCGCGGACGATTCCGGAGGACGAGGAGGAGTCCGCGGAGCTGTGCACGCTGCACGATCGCGACCGCTGCGCTGATCGCCCGCGCTTGACCAACCGCTCCGACCGACGTCCCGAGACCGGGCTGCGCCAGTCATGCTCCTCTTGCAGGTGCTCAAGCACGTTCCGGGCGCGGGGCGATCGGGCTCGCCTTCCTCCTCGCCGACCCACGCCTTGCTGAGCGCATGGCGGCAGTGCAGGATGAGGCATGGAGCCGAACCGGCTCGTCGCCCGCCGGGACGAGCTCGAGACGATCGAGCGCTTCTGCGCAGGCGCGAGCACGGGCGAGGGCGCAACCGCGCTGGCGATCAGCGGCCCCGCGGGAATCGGCAAGACGACGGTCTGGCGCGCCGGCGTCGAGCGGGCACGTTCGCAGGGGTGGCGGGTGCTCGTCGCGGAGGCCGCGAACCGAGAGGCGGCGCTCTCGTTCGCCGGCTTGGCGGACCTCCTGGCGACCGTCGACGACGCGCTGCTCGAGTCGCCGCCGCCGCCGCAACGTCGTGCGCTCGCAGCAGCGCTCCTGCGCGCCGACGATGCCGGCAGCTCGGACTTCCGGGCGCTGGCCGCGGCGACGACAACCGTTCTGGGCGAGCTCGCCGCCTCCCAGCCGACGCTCATCGCGGTCGACGACGCGCAGTGGCTCGACGCGGCCACGGCAGATGCGCTTCGGTTCGCGCTGCGGCGCCTCGGCGGAGCCCCCGTCGCCGCGCTCGTCTCGGTGCGGCAGCGCGGCGGCCGCCCCGAGACGTTCGAGACGGCGCTCCCGCGCGAACGGCGCAGCGAGCTCAAGCTCGCGCCGCTCACCCTCGCCGCCGTGCACGAGGTGATCCGCGCGCGCCTCGGGGTGGCGCTCCCGCGTCGTGCGCTCGTTCGGATCGTCGAGCGGACGGAGGGGAACGTGTTCTTCGCGCTCGAGATCGCCCGCGAGCTTCTCCGCAGCGGCGACGTCGCGCGAGCCGCCGACCTGCCCTTGCCGCCGAGCGTGCAGGAGCTCGTCGGCTTGCAGGTGGCACGGCTGCCCCCCGCGTCGCGGGACGCGCTGCTGCTGGCCTCGGCGCTCGCCGTCCCGACGACGGCCGCCGTCCCCGTCGAGGATCTGGCCGCCGCCGAGGACGCGGGGATCGTCCGTGTCGACGCCGGCGGCCGGATCCACTTCGAGCACCCGCTGCTCGCGTCGGCGATCTACGAATCGACGCCGGTGGCACGCCGCCGCGACGCACACCGGAGGCTCGCCAACCGGAGCGAGGACCTGGAGGAGCGAGCACGCCACCTCGCGCTCGCGGCCGCTGGGCCCGACGAGGTTGTGGCCGCAGAGCTCGACGCCGCGGTGCGGCACACGGCGGCGCGGGGGGCGTCCACTGCCGCGGCACAGCTCGCGCAGCTCGCACTCGCCGCGACGCCCGGGCACGACGCCGATGCCCGTGCGCGGCGCACGGTCACGCTCGCGCACCAGCTCCTCGTCGCCGGCGAGACGGCCGGTGCCCGGGCGGCGCTCGAACAGGAGTGCGCGCGGTACAGCGAGCCGGGCGACCTGCGCGCACGCCTGCTGCGCGAGCTCGGCTCGATCCTCTGGTACGAGGGCGAACGCGAGACGGGCTACGGCTTGCTGCGCGAGGCGCTCGAGAACGCCCGCGACCCGGAGCTCGCAGCGCGCACGCACGCGGCGGCGGCCTGGCTCCTGCACGACACCGACCTGCCGAGAGCGATCGAGCACGCAGACGCTGCCGTCGGGCTCTTCGACCCGGGCCAGCAACCGGGGCCGTACTCGTCCGCGCTTCTGCTCGCCGCCTACCTGCGGCTGACGAACGGTGAGCCGCCCGACGAGGAGGCCTACATGCGGGGTCGCGCCCTGCAGGAACAGGGGGTCGAGTGGGACGACGTCAGTCCCGTGGTCGGGATGTGGCCCCTGCTCCACGACGACTTCGCCGACGCGCGCGCGATCTACCGAGCCGGTCTCGAGCGGTCTCGCGCCGCGGGCGACGTCACGAACGTGCAAGGGACGCTCGTCCGGCTCGCCGAGATCGAATGCTGGACCGGCGACTGGCCGGAGGCGGACCGGCTCGCGGCCGAGGCCGTCGCGCTCGCAGATCGCACCGACTCCACCGCCTATCTCGGGAGCTGTCTCTACGCGCGCGCGCTGGTCGACGCCCATCTCGGCCGGCTCGAGAGCGCGCAGCAAGCCGGGGAGCGGATCCTGGCGACATTCGAGGCGTCGGTGCAGGCCGCGCTCGGCGAGTGGGTGCTCGGCTTCGTCGCGCTCTCACGCGCCGACGCCGCCGGCGCCGACGCGCACTACACGCGCGCACAGGAGATCGTCGACGCGCTCGGGCAGCGCGAGCCGGCACGCTTTCGCTTCCAGCCGGATCAGGTCGAGGCGGTCGTCGCGCTCGGGGACCTGCCGCGTGCGCGCGCGCTGCTCGATGCGCTCGACGCCCGGGGCGCCGTCTTCCCGCGCCCGTGGCTGCTCGCCACCGCTGCGCGCGGCCGCGCGCTGCTCGCCGCCGCCGGGGGCGACCTCGCCGCGGCGCAGGCGGCGGGCGAGGAAGCCCTTCGCCACCACGCGGAGCTCGCGATGCCGTTCGAGCGGGCGCGGACGCTGGTCGTGCAGGGAGGGATCCTGCGGCGGCTGAAGCAAAAGCGGGCGGCGCGCACGCTGCTCGAGGAGGCCGTCGCGATCTTCGAGCGGCTCGGGGCGCCCGTCTGGTCGGCGACCGCGAGGGCGGAGCTCGCGCGAACCGCGACCCGGCGCGCCGCGGTCGGCCTGACGCCGACCGAGCGCCGGATTGCGGAGCTCGCCGCCGCCGGGTTCGCGAACCCCGAGATCGCCGCGCGCGTCTTCGTCTCGCGCAAGACGGTCGAGGCGAACCTCGCCCGGGCGTACCGCAAGCTGGGTATCGCCTCGCGGGCGCAACTCGCCCGCGCGCTCGATCGGGACGCGTCGATTTCGTAGGGATCTCCCGCCTTTCGCAGCCCGGCCCGCGCTCCTAGCGTCGGGGCGATGGAGAACGAGAACGAGTGCTTCGTCGCCGAGTGTTTCTGGCCCGGAGTTCGCTACGCGGATCTCGCCGCGCTCGACCTCCGGATCGAGCAGGCGATCGCCGAGCACATGCCACGGGGAGCGATCCGCTACCTCGGCTCGCTCCTGCTGCGCGAGGACGAGGCCGTCCTCTGCCGCTTCCAGGGACCTGCCGCGACGGTGGAACACGTCGCTCTCCGGGCGGCCGTTCCCTTCGAGCGGATCGTCTCCGTCGTGCACTCGCCCTTCGCCGACCACGAGCAAGGAGGTTCAGATGGTTCGTAGCGTCACGTCGCTCGCCGGGATGCTGGCGGTAGCTGCTACCGCAGCCGTGCCGTCCCTGCACGCAGCCCCGGCCGGCAAGGTCTGCGCCCCGTTCAAGCACAGGGGGCTCCTCTACCGCTGGCAGACGGTCGGACGGCACTGGACGTGCGCGTCCGCGAAGCCGTGGGTCGTGAAGCTCGCCGACGATCGCGTCGCCAGCGGGGCCGGGAACGTCCGGCTCAAGAACGGCCCCCGCGGTCTCCACTGCTACGCCACGATCGCGACGCACGGCCGCGCCTCCGGTGGCGCCTGCTTCGCGGGCACCTGGGCGTTCCCGAAGTCCGGCTTCACCTGGAACGGCACCTGATGGGAGCACGGCACAACGTCGGCGCGACGACCGTGGGGAGACGTGTACCGATCACCATGCTCGCGGTGGCAGCCGCCGCGCTCGCCGCGCTCGCAGTGGCAGCTGCTGCGACAGCCCGCGTGCGCTTCAGCGGCAACGTCTGCGGCCTCGTCTCCGTGCAGCGAGTCGCCCGCGTCACCGGCGGCTCGTCCCACTGCGCGAAGGCGCCGCCGTCCACCGGGCCCGGGGCGAGGATCTACGCCGCGACCTGGGCCGGAACGACCGGGACGTCTCCGCGGCTGCAGGTCACCGTCAGCGTCTACACGGATGCGCGCCTGCTGAAGCTGGCGAAACGCAACCTGAAGCAAGGCCTTCCGCCCGGAACGCCCCGGCCCGCACACGGCATCGGGCAAGCGGCCTACGAGGCGTCCGGGGCCTCGGGGACGGGGATCCACTTCACGCTCGACAGGTACGTCGTCTACCTGACCTTCAGCGGCAAGACGCCGCGGCCGCTCGCCACCCTCGAAGGGATCGCGAAGACGGTCGCGGCGAGGCTCGGAGGCTCGCGGTGAGCGTCCCGCGTCGATCTGTGCGCAGAGGTCTCGCGTCGGCGCTGGCCGTCGCTGCTACCACGGTCGCGTCCTTCACGACCCCCGCAGTCTGGACGGCGAGCGGCGCCGTCGCGGCGGGCGCAGCACGCGCCGACTGCGTCTCGATGCGCAACGTGCGGGCCTTGACCGGCACCGTGACCCTCGCCCTCGGCGCGACGGCGACCGGCACCGATCCGAGCAGCTCTGGCTCGGAGACCGTCTACCTCTCCTCCGCAGCGAAGCACGTGACCGTGAGCCTGGACCGCTCGTTCACGAGCAGGTTCAACGGCCACGTGCTCGTCGTCCGCCACGGCGTTGTCCGGGGCGGAACCGTGACGGTGGACGACTCGGTCGAGAACAGCGGGCTCGACATGTCCGCCGAGGTGAAGGCGAACGGCGCCGTCGACGGCGGATCGATCCACGGCACGGCCGTCCTCGCCATCGACCGGAGCGTGTGCGAATACAAGCTCCTCGTCGCCTTCCACGGGATGGGCACGTTCAGCGGCGACACGCAGGTGGCCGACGGCCAATGGGTGAGCTGGAGCGCCCAGAGCCGCGTCCTCCCCGTACCCGCCAGCCTCAACTTCCACGGAAGCGAGACCCCGAAGGTCGTGGCCAAGTGCCCGGACCTGCTGGAGGCGTCTCTCGGAAGCTGCGCCGAGCTCGGCGGACCGTGGCTCGTCGACCTGATCAGTCTCGACCAGTGCGGCTCGATCGATCACGCGAATTGCACGCCGAACGACGAGACGGCCCTGGCGAGCGCGGCTGCCACCTTCAGCTGGCACCTGAAACCGGTGTTCAAGCGGGGGAAGCGGTGACGGTCGGCCCCGGCGACGCACGCGGCCGTCTGGGCGCCGGGTGACGCCTTCCCCCGCTTCCCGGCCGCCAGCGGCCTGAGCGGCATTCGGCCCGACATCGCAGCGGAAGCGGCGAGGAGAGTGCGTTAGGATCCGCACGAACGCGCTGCTGGCTCCGTGCGAACGGCCACGAGGATGAAGGGGGTGAGGAGCTGGAGGTCGCCGCCGGAGGCCAGGCGTTCGACTCTCTCGAGTCCCTAGCGCTCGCGCGACGGAAGGAGTCGTCATGAAACGAGGCATCGTCCTGCTCTTGGCGGTGGGAGCGTGCGGGCTGATCCTGGCGCCCTGGAGCTCCGCCGAGTACTCGACGTTCGGCCGGCCGACCTGCGACGCGAACGCCGTGACCTGCACGGAAACCCTCGATCCGTACACCTACGAGGGCGTGTACACGGGTCACGACGAGCCCTCGCTGCTCTTCTACTCCAACACCCCCGGCTCGGGGAACAACCAGGTGTACCACCTGACGCTGCCGTCGGATCCGCCGCTGGCGCCGAACCAGAACGGCACCGGCGGCACCTTCAACTTCCAGCTCCACCCCGCGTTCTGGTTCGGGATGGCGATGTGCGACGACCAGTCGGCGCCGAACCCGGGCGGCAGCTCGCTGGCGGGGCGGCAGGTTCCCTGCACCCCGGACAGCGACGCGAACATCCGCACCGGCACCACCCCCGGGCAGTCCGACTACATCGGCTCGGCGCCCGGAGGCGCGTACATGGAGATGCAGTTCTACCCGCCCGGCTGGGTGCCGTGGCCGGCCGGCAACAGCTGCGACCCGGCCAAGTGGTGCGCAGCCCTGACCATCGACTCGTTCAACGAGAACCAGAACACGGGCGCGGTCAACAACACGGCCTGCCTCGACAGCGTCGGGATCGAGCCGGTGAACTTCGCCTTCATCACCCGCAGCGGCGTCGCCCAGGGGCCGGCGAACCCCGTCGACGCCACGCTGGCCACCTACACGCCGACGCCGAGCAAGGACCTGATGATGCACTCCGGTGACCGGCTCGTGGTCGCGATGCACGACACGCCGGCCGGCTTCCAGGTCCAGATCCACGACCTGACGAGCGGCCAGTCCGGCTCGATGACCGCCAGCGTGGCGAACGGCTTCGGGCACGTCGTCTTCGACCCGAGCGCCTCGACCTGCACCGTCGACCACTCCGCGTTCCACCCGGAGTTCTCGACCTCGAGCGAGAACACTCGCTTGATGTGGACCGCCCACAGCTACAACGTCGCCTTCTCGGACGAGATCGGGCACTTCGAGTACTGCAACGCCGTCTCGAGTCAGACCGGCTCGTGCACGGCCGCCGGCGCCAACGACCCCGCCGGGCTGGACTCCGACGACGGCTACTGCTTCGCGCCGCCGTTCCAGCCCTTCTATCCGGTGGCGACGAAGATCGGCGGCTGCCTCGGCACCGACAGCGACTTCGACGGCGTCCCCTACGGCGACAACTGGCCGGGAACAGGACCCAACCCCGCGGTCGACGCGCTCGAGCACCCGACCCCGATCAGCTTCACGAGTCCGCGCTTCGACGGCGGCAGCGCCTACGACCGGGTCGCGTTCGAGACCGACCTGCCCCGGATCGAGATCCCGAGCTTCTCGCCGAACAACGCGTGCAACCGCACGACGGGCGTCGGCTGCGTCAACCCGCCGAACGGGGCGGCCTTCTACCCGTTCTTCGACGCGAGCACCTCGCACGGCGTCTGCTCGTGGTACCTGGGCGGGCCGGGGAACCCGCACAACACGTACGACGGCGTCGACTCGGCGACCGAGTACGGCTCGCTGCTCTTCCTCGACTACCCGACGCCGGTCGGGGTGAGCACCCGCACGAACGACTTCCGGCAGGTGCTCGGCAGCAATCCCTGCTGAGCCACCTGCCCCAACCCAAGCTGGGAGGGCGCCCCGCGCGGCGCCCTCCCCCGTTTACCGGGCTGAGCAGGGGAAACGACGCATCCGCGATGGCACCCGGGAGCTGCGGTCACCCCGCCTGGGGGAGCGCTCCTCGCTCGAGGCGTCTCCTCCTGCTGGTCGCCGCCGCTTCGCTGGCCGCGGCCGGCGCCCTGACGGCGGTCGCGCTGGCGCGACCCTCGGCGAGAGTCGCGGCCTGCCGGGCGACCGGTCGCACGCTCGCCCTCTGCCGGACCGAGCTCGGGCGAGTGCTCGTCGACTCGAAGGGGCACACGCTCTACCTCTTCGGGAGGGACCGGGGCGGCCGAAGCGCCTGCTACGGACGGTGCGCGGTCTTCTGGCCGCCGCTCCTCGGGCGGCGCCGGCCGACGCTCGGCCCGGGCGTCGAGCGGTCGCTCGTCGGCGTCACCAGGCGCCGCAACGGCGCCCTGCAGCTCACCTACCGACGGCACCCGCTCTACCGCTACCGCCTCGACCGGCTGCCCGGCCAGACGAGCGGCGAGGGCGTGCGAGCCTTCGGCGGCCGCTGGTACGCAGTCTCCCGCTCGGGAGCGGCGGTCGAGCCGCCGCGCACGACGCCCACGACGACGGCTCCGACGACAGCGCCGACGACGACCGCGGGCACCACCTGCTCTTCCCCGCCCTGCTACTGACGAGCGCCTGCGGCAGCCATCCGCCGTTCGCGGAGCCGACGCGACGTCGTCGTCGCTGACCCCGTGCACCTTCGTCGCTTGAGGGGTCGGGCGTGACGGGCGAACGAGGCGCGCCAGCCTCCCGGCTTCGCCACCCTCGGGGTCGAGGCGGATCACGGCGAGCGAGACGATCTCGTCCAGGCCGGGCCGGGTGCCGGCGGTCTCGCGGTCGAAGACGGCGTACGCGGCCGGCGCGCCGACCTCGGCCCGCGTCCGCATCCGTCCGGGGATCTGTCGGGAATGGGCATCGCGCGTACCATCTCGCGTGCGCCGGACGCCGGCCGCGCAGAGCCGGATCGACTCCGCCCGAGCAGCGTCGTAAGGTCGAGCCGAATGACTGCCGACTCTCTCGACGTGAGCCACGGGTTCCGCCTTGTGCTGGGGCCGCCGGCCGGGCTCGAGGAGGCGTTCCTGGCTGCGGTCGCGACCGTCCGCGAGCGCGCGCCGCTGGCGCCGCTCGATGTGCTCGTCGGTGGCGTGCTGCAGCGCCCCTACCTGCAGCGGCGAATCGCCGATACCTCGCCCGGCCTCCTGAACGTCCGGTTCTCGACGCTCGGCGAGCTGGGGCTCCGGCTGGGCGAGCCAACCCTGGCCGCAGCGGGCCGTCGACCGCTGCCGGCGATCGCCGAGCGGGCCTATACCGCGGAGGCGGCGCGGAGCTGCGCCGGCTACTTCGCGCCCGTGGCGTCGACGCCGGGGTTCGCGGAGGCTGCGCGCCGGCTCCTGCGCGAGCTGCGCCGCGAGGGAGTGTCCGTCGAGACGCTCCAGCGGGTCGCCCCAGACGCGCTCGAGTCGCGGGCGAAGGCGGAGGACCTCGTCGCGCTCTACCGGCGCTGGGTCGCTGGCCGAGCCGAGTTCCACGACGCCGAGGACGCGCTCGCCGTCGCCGATCCCGACCGCTTCGACGGAGTCGCGCTGTTCGTGGTCGGACTGTGGCGGCTCGGCGCACTCGGACGGCGACTCGTGCAGGCGATCGCAGCTCGGCGGCCGGTGACGGTGTTCCTGCCGACGACGGGCAGCGACGCGGACGAGGCGCACGGCGAGCTTCGCGAGTGGCTCGTCGCGGAGGGCGCTGTCGTCGAAGAGCTCGGGGCGGCCACGGGAGGCTCGGCGCTCGAGCGGCTGCAGCGGCGGCTGTTCACGCCGCAGGAGCCAGTCGGTCTCGACGGGACAGTCGAGCTGGTGTCGGCTCCGGATCCGCTGACAGAAGCGCGCGAGGCCGCCCGTGCGTGCCTGGCCTGGGCGCGCGCCGGGATCGCGTTCCGGGAGATGGCGGTCACCTACCGACAAGCCGAGATCTACCGGCCGCTGCTCGAGGCGGTCTTCGCCGAAGCGGGGATTCCCGTCTACCTCGACGACGGGCCGTCGCTGGCGGAGCGTCCGTTGGGGAGGCGCATCCTCGCCCTGCTCGACCTGGTCGGTTCGCCGTTGCGGCGTCGGGACGTGATGGCCGTTCTCAGCGACGGCCGGTTGCCGAAGGCCACCCGAGAACGGTTCGGCGGCGCGCCGGCCGCCCGCTGGGACTCCGTCTCGCGCCGCGCGGGCGTGGTCGAGGGGCTCGAGCAGTGGCACGCCCGGATCGCGCTGCTGCGCGAGCGCGAGGCTGCCGCTGCGGCGGAAGACGGCAGGCCGGAGTGGCGCCAGCGTCGCGTCGAGGACTGCGAATCCTTGCTCGCGTTCATCGACGCGCTCGCCGCAGACCTCGCCGCCGCCCCGGCGGGCGGCTCGTGGTCGGAGCTGCTCGGGTGGCTGCGCGGCCTGTTGCACACGTACGTGCACGGCGCCGAGGATGTGGTCGGCTACCTCGAGCAGCTGGTCGAGCTCGACGCGCTCGTCTCGCCGGTCGAGCGCGACCGCTTCCTCGAGGTCGTACGAGCCGAGGTGAAGGCGCTCAAGGCGGGCGACCTCGACGAAGGCCAGCAGGGCGCCTTCGGCCGCCGCGGCGTCAACGTCCTCGACGTGAACCAGCTGCGCAACCTCCGCTTTCGCGCCGTCGCCGTGCTCGGGCTGACGGAGCGCGCGTTCCCGCCGCCGCCGCGCCAGGATCCGCTCCTCCTCGACGACGAGCGCACGCGACTCAACGAGTCCGGCGGATGCGGCTTGCCGCTCCGCGCCCTCGGCGCCGACCCGGAGCCGCTGCAGTTCGCGCTCGCCGTGCATGCGGCCCGCGACGCGCTCCTGCTCTCGACCCGCCGGGCCGAGGAGGCTGGAGGGCGCATGCAGATTCCGTCCTCGTTCTTCCGCGCCGCTGCGGGAGCGCTCGAGGGCCGGCGCGTGCAGGTCGAGGAGATCAGGCGGCTGGCGAGCGTCCGCTACGTCCCGGCCGGCCGGGTGGGGGCCGGCACCGTCGAGCGGGCGCTGACGGTCGCCGAGCGGGACCGGACGCTGCTCGAGGTCGACCAGCCAGTCGGCCGCGCCGTCCTGGAGCGGCTCGAGCCGCGAGCGGTGCGAGCCGACGCGTTGCGCCGTGCGCGCTGGGCCAGCCGCAGCCTGACCGCCTTCGACGGCACGTTCGCCGACCGGGTCGCGCTCGACGCGCTCGCGGCCGACCTCGCCGGCCGCGTCCTGCACGCAACCTGGCTCGAGACGTACGCCGAGTGTCCCTACCGGTTCCTGCTCGGCAACCTGCTCCGACTCACGCCGCTCGACGAGCCGGAAGCGCTCCTGCGCCTGGAGCCGAGGACCAAGGGCACGATCGTCCACCGCATCCTGCAACGGTTCGTCGCGGAGCTCGGCGCACCGCCGAACCCGGCAGACGCCGAGGCGCAGCACCGCGCGCTGCGGGCGATCATCGACGAGGAGCTCGCGCAGGCGGAAGCGCAGGGGCTGACCGGCGCGCCGCTGCTCTGGGGCGCGGACAAGACCGAGATCATCGACGACCTGCGCGCCTGGCTCGACGAGGAGCTCGCGACCTCGTCCGGCTACGCGCGGAGCGCGGTCGAAGTCGCCTTCGGCCCGACCTGGTCGGAAGGTCCGCGAAGCCCCCTCGCCCGCGACGAGCCGCTCGTCCTCGAGCTCGCCGGGCAGCACGCGCGCCTCGGTGGTCTGATCGACCGGATCGACTACACACCGGGCGGCCCGTACAAGGTGATCGACTACAAGACCGGGAGCGGCAGCGGACTACCCAAGGCGGCGCAGCTCAACGGCGGCCGCGCCCTGCAGCTGCCGCTCTACCTGCTTGCCGGCGCGATGCTTCTCGAGAGCGACCATCGCTCCGGCCAGGCCGCCTACCAGGAGCCGGCGATGTCCGCGTCGAGGACGTCCCGGACGCGCGGCTGATCGAGCCGACGGACGCGCTCGTGCGCGTCACCCGCGCCGCGATCTGCGGCAGCGACCTCTGGCCGTACAGGTCGATGCCACGTGACGACGCCGGTCGCCGCATGGGCCACGAGTTCATCGGCGTCGTCGAAGACGTCGGCTCCGACGTCACGAGCCTCAAGGCCGGCGACCTCGTCGTCTCTCCCTTCCTCTGGTCGGACGGCAGCTGCGTCTTCTGTCGCGAGGGATTGCAGAGCGCGTGCCTGCACGGCGGCCGGTACGGCTTCGACGGTGTCGACGGCGGCCAGGGCGAAGCGGTGCGCGTCCCGCAGGCAGACGGCACGCTCGTCGCGCTGCCGGTCGGAGTGGACGACGCGCTCCTGCCGTCGCTGTTGACGCTCAGCGACGTGATGGGCACGGGCCATCACGCCGCCCTCGTCGCGCAGGTCGGTCCCGGCAAGACCGTCGCCGTGATCGGCGACGGCGCCGTCGGGCTGTGCGGCGTGATCGCCTCGAGGCGCCTCGGCGCCGAGCGGATCATCCTGCTCGGCAGCAATCCCGACCGGATCGCTCTCGGCCGGGAGTTCGGCGCCACCGATGTGGTGCGGGAGCGTGGCCAGGAAGCAGTCGAGCGCGTACGCGAGCTCACCCAGCACGGCGCGCACTCGGTGCTGGAGTGCGTCGGTCTCGAGCAGGCGGTCGAGACGGCGCTCGCGATCGCGCGGCCGGGCGGCGCGATCGGAAGGGTCGGCCTACCCGAGCACGACTCGACGCCGACCAGCGTCGCGTTCTGGAAGAACGCCTCGCTGGGCGGCGGCCCGGCACCCGTGCGCGCCTACATCGAGGAGCTCTTGCCGGACGTGCTCGAAGGGCGGATCGAGCCGGGCCGCGTCTTCGACCGCACCGGCTCGATCGAGGACGTCCCGGACGGCTATCGCGCGATGAACGAGCGCGAAGTCCTGAAGTTCCTGATCGCGTTCTGAGGAGGACAGAGCTCGGCCCCGGCGAGCATCCCGACGCGATCGACGACGCAGAGGGGCCGACGCTAGGCTCGGCCCGACGCGGCGCCGCTGCGACGGCTCGGCGCAGGGACTGGCTCTGCGGCGTCGTCGCAGCGGGGGGAAGCCGAAGCTAGCCCACGGCCCGCTTCACGAGCTGGGCGATCCGCCGTTCCTCCGCCCTCGTCAGCTTCGCGAGCGCGAACGAGGTCGGCCACATGTGCCCCTCGTCGAGGTTCGCCTTGTCGCTGAAGCCGAAGGTCGCGTAGCGCGCCTTGAACTTCGCCGCCGCCTGGAAGAAGCAGACGACCTTCCCATCCTTCGCGTACGCCGGCATCCCGTACCAGGTGCGGGGCCTCAGTCCCGGCGCAGCCCGCATCACGATCGCGTGCACCCGCTCGGCGAGCGCCCGGTCGGGGTCGGGCAGCTCCGCGATCTTCGCGAGCACCGCCGCCTCGCCCTCCGCGTCCTGCAGCGTCTCCTTCAGCGTGGCCCGCTCCTCCGCGGTCAGCTTCCTGGCCATCGGCCTCCTCTCGGTCGTCGGCAACGCCCGCGATTATGGGCCCGCCGTCCGGAGTGGTGCTTCCGGGACGCGACAGGCACGCCGCAGACGAGCACGCCGGCTCCGGCAAGGAGCGAGCGGTAGCACGAACACCGCCCCTTGCCGGCGCCTGCGCGGTTCCACGGCGCGCCGTGCGGTTACGAGGCCGCCGGCGTGGCCGGGGCCTCGCCCGCTGCCGCGAGCACCTGCTCGTCGAAGAAGCGGCCGATGGTCGCGGCGGGGTAGGCGCCTACGAACCCGGTCACGACCTCGCCGTCGCGGAAGACGGCGACGGTCGGGATGCTCTGGATCCCGTAGCGGCGGGCGATCACCGGCTCGGCGTCGACATTGACCTTCGCCAGCACGAGCTTGCCCGCCCGCTTGCCGACCTCCGCCTCGATCGCCGGCCCGAGCGCGCGACACGGGCCGCACCAGGCTGCCCAGAAGTCGACGACGACCGGCAGCTCGTGCGAGCGTTCGATCACCTCGCGCTCGAAGGTCTCTGTCGTCACATCCATGTCTACTCTCCTCTCAGTGGGGCAAGGGCCGGCGGCCGCGACTGTCGAAGCGGACCAGGGCATAGAGCGGGCAGAAGCCGACCGCGCTGGTCGCCAGCAGGACGCCGGCCACCACGAACAGCGCGATTGCGGCAGCAGAGCCCGCCCCGATCGCCGCGCCTGCCGCGACCGCGGCGACGCCGGCGACGAAGCGCAGGCCCCGATCGGTGCTGCTCATGTTCCGGGGCATCTCGATCCTCCTTGCAGTGGGGCTTCTCACGTGCTATACAACTCTACAACTGATCAGGTTATTCCGCAACTAGGAGTCCAATGGCGCTTCCCCACCCTCTCCCCGACGACCTCGCCGAGCTGATCGCCCGCCGCTTCCGGGCGATCGGGGAGCCGATGCGAATCCGTCTGCTCGACCGGTTGCGCGACGGCGAAGCCACCGTCTCGGAGCTCGCCGAGACGCTCGGTGCCAGCCAGCAGAACATCTCGAAGCACCTGGCGCTGCTCGCGGACGCCGGGATCCTCGGCCGCCGCAAGGACGGCAACCGCGTCTACTACCGGATCGTCGACGCGGGCGTGCTCACCCTCTGCGAGAACGTCTGCGGCTCCCTGCAGCAGCAGCTCCGTAGCCTGAGCGCGCTCGTCGACCTCGAGGCGGTCTGATGCTCGAGCTCTGGCAGACCGAGTGGTGCCCCGCCTCCCGGCGCGTCCGCGAGCGGCTGACCGAGCTCGGCGTCGACTACCTGATCCACCAGGTGCCGGTCGAGAAGGCCGAGCGCGCTGCGCTGCGACGCGCCACCGGCTCGGACGTGATTCCGGCCCTCGTCTGGGACGACGGCTCGCTCGCGATCGGCGAGGACGCGATCATGCGCTTGCTCGACGAGCGGCTGCTCGAGCCCCCGGACGCCGAGGCGCACCGATTGAAGGCGGCCAAGGCGCGCCGCCGCGACCTCGAGGAGGAATGCGAATGCACGCAAGCAGCTACACCCTGACGACGACGACCGAGCTCGGATTCGGCGAGGCCGCCGAGCGCGTCCGCGCCGAGCTCGCAGCCGAAGGCTTCGGCGTCCTCTGCGAGATCGACGTGCAAGCGACGCTCGAGCAGAAGCTCGGCGCCGCCCGCGAGCCGTACCTGATCCTCGGCGCCTGCAACCCGCCCCTCGCCCACCAGGCGCTCGAGGCCGAGCCGGAGCTCGGAACCCTGCTGCCCTGCAACGTCGTCGTCTACCGCGAGCAGGGCCAGACGCACATCTCCGCGATCGACGCTGAGCGCATGCTCTCACTCGTCGAGAACAGCAGCGTGGCGCCGATCGCCGCCGAGGTGCGGCGCAAGCTCGCCGCCGTCGTCGAGCGCGCAGCCGCCGCCTAGCGCGAGCGCTTCGCGTCGCGACACCCACCCGTTCGGGGCCGCAGCGGCGGGCGCCCGCCGCTGCGGAAAGCCCGCAACACGTTCCGTACGTTTCCCGACCGGGGTCTGCGGCTGAGCGCCGATGGCTCGACTCCGCAACCCGCCCACACTGGGCGAGGTCAACGGGAGTCCGAGCTCGCAGGCGCGCGGAGCGCCGGTGGAGCCGGGCTCGAAGAGCTGAAGGAGTCGATGAGATGAGAGCTCGTCTGATTGCCCTGAGCATCCTCTCGGCGATCGTCTCGTTCGCGGTCGCGAGCGCGGTGCTGGCGCATCCAGCGCAGGCCCACCGGGCCTCGAAGCAGGCCGTGAAGCACGTCCACCTCGTCGTCAAGTCCGACGCCGAGCACGGGAAGAAGGGACCAGACGGCAAGTGGCACGACGCGTTCCTGCCGGCCTCGTTCACCGTGAAGCCCGGGACGAAGGTGATCGTCAGCGTGCGCAACTACGACGAGGGCGCGCACTCGTTCTCCGCGCCGGGGCTGCACGTGAACGTGCTGATCCGGGGCGGCGGCGCCACGAAGCCGCGCACGACGAGGTTCACGTTCGTCGCGCCGAAGAAGGCCGGCAAGTACCAGTGGTGGTGCAACCAGCCGTGCGACCCGTGGGCGATGGCCCACCTCGGCTACATGCGCGGCGTCGTGGTCGTGCGCTCCTGACCCTGGCCGGCCGCGGTCGCGGCTGCGACGCTACGGGTGACCGATGGGCTCGCCACCCTCTGAGCCGAGTGACCAAGGGGCCCGCGGGGAGCGGGGCCCTTGGCGTGCTGGACTGACCAGGCGCGCCGTCCTCGCCGGTGCGGCCGCCCTCGGGGTAGGCGCCGGCCTCGACCGCGCGCTCCGCCCCGGAAGCTCCGTCCGCGCGAGCAGGCCGGAGGCCGTCCCGTTCTACGGCGTCCGCCAGGCGGGGATCGCGACGCCGCAGCAGCGCGAGCTGTTCTTCGCCGCGTTCGACCTCCAGACCTCCTCCCGGCCGGCGCTTCGCCGCTTGCTCGAGCGCTGGACCGAAGCGGCCGCCGCCCTGAGCGCGGGACGTCCCTGGCGCGGCCCGGTCGGGCCCGGCGCGGGCGATCCCGGCGAGGCGCTCGGCCTGCCGCCGTCCCGGCTCACGCTGACCTTCGGAGTCGGGCCGACGCTGTTCGAGCGCGACGGCCGAGACCGCTTCGGGCTCGCGCATCTGCGGCCGCCCACCCTGGAGCCGCTGCCCCCGTTTGCGGGCGAAGCGCTCGATCCGCTGCGCTCCGGCGGCGACCTGTGCGTCCAGGCGTGCGCGGACGACCCGCAGGTCGTCTTCCACGCTGTCCACGTGCTCGCCCGCCTGGCGGGCGGCGACGCGAGCATCCGCTGGGCGCAACGGGGCTTCTGGCACAGCGTCCCGCCCGGCGGACCGACGCCCCGCAACCTGCTCGGCTTCAAGGACGGGACGGCGAACATCCGCGCCGACGACCGGGAGGCGATGGAGCGGTTCGTGTGGGTGCAGCCCTCCGACCGGCCCGCCTGGATGCGCAACGGCACGTACCTCGTCGCCCGCCGGATCGAGCTCATGCTCGAGTCCTGGGACGCGCTCCCGCTCGCAGCGCAGGAGCGGGCGATCGGCCGCTACAAGGCGAGCGGGGCTCCGCTCGGCGGCCGGCACGAGCACGACGCCCCCGACCTGGGCGCCACCGATCCGCACGGCAACCCGCTGATCCCGCTCGACGCCCACATCCGCGTCGCCGCTCCCGGCCGTCAGGACGAGCAGCGCATCCTCCGCCGCAGCTACTCGTACTCCGCCGGCAACCGGGGCGGGCCCGCCGACCGAGGCGGCCGAGCGCTCGACGCCGGCCTGTTCTTCATCGCCTTCGTGCGCGACCCGGCCCGCCAGTTCGTCCCGCTCCAGCGCCGGCTCGCCACGGCCGACGCCCTGAGCGCGTTCACGCTCCACACGGCAAGCGCGGTCTTCGCGTGCCTGCCCGGGGTCCCCCCGGGCGGATTCCTCGGCCAGCAGCTCCTCGCCGGGGCCTGACCTCAGGCCGGTTCGGCGCGTCCGCGCTCGCGCCGCCGGGTGCGGAGCGCCGCCACGTAGGCCTCGCTGAAGGTCGGGAACTGGGCGATCGTGTCCTCGAGCACGGTGAGCGGGATCTCGGCCCGGATCGCGAGCACCGCCTGGTGGATCCATTCGCCTGCGAGCGGCGCGACCGCCCACGCCCCGACCAGCACGTCCCGGCCGCGGTCGATCACGATCCCGAAGCGGCCGCGCGGCTGCTCCTCGTACGTGTAGGGACGGGCGATCGCGTCCGGCAGGTCGAGCGTCAGCTCGGCGGCGTCGATTCCCTGCCGCCGCGCCTGCTCCACCGTCAGGCCCACGGCGGCCACCTCCGGATCGGAGAAGACGACCCGGGGCACGGCTCGATAGTCGGCGGTCGCATGCTCGCCGAGGATGTTCGCGCTGGCCACGCGCGCCTGGTACTTGGCCACGTGGGTGAAGAGCGAGACGCCGGTCGCATCCCCGATCGCCCACACCCCCTCCGCGGCCCGGCAGCGCTCGTCGACGGGGATGCCACGGGCGTTCGCCTCGACGCCGACGCGCTCGAGCCCGAGCCCGCTGACCCGCGGCCGGCGCCCGGCCGCCACCACGAGCCGCTCGCCGCGCACCGCGCTGCCGTCGTCGAGCTCGACGACCCGTTCGCCGCGGTCGACGGAGACGCGGGTCGCCTGGCGGCCGAGCAGCAGACGCAGGCCGTCCTGCTCGAGCGCCGCCTCGATCAGCCGGCCGACCTGCGGATCCTCACGGTCGAGCAGGCGGTCGGCAGCCTGCACGATCGTCACCTGGGCGCCGAAGCGGGCCAGCATCTGTCCGAGCTCGACCCCGACCGCGCCGCCGCCGATGAACACCGCGCTGCGCGGGATCTCGCGCAGCGTCGTCACTTCCCGGTTCGTCCAGAAGCCCGCCTCGCGCAGGCCCTCGATCGGCGGCACCGCCGGATCGGAGCCAGTCGCCACCACCACGTGCTCGGCCTCCAGCACCTCGCCGCCGGCCTCCACCTTGCCCGGGCCCGCGAGACGCGCCGGCGCCTTGACGACGGTGACCCCGCGCTGCTCGTAGCCGGCGACGGCGCCGCTGTCGTCGAGGTGGCGAATCATCCAGTCGCGGTACTCGACGACGCGAGCCCACTCGAGCTCGGGTCGGGAGACGCCCGCCGTCCGCTCGCTCTCGCTCCGCGCCTCGGGCGGACGCAGCAGCGTCTTCGACGGGATGCAGGCCCAGTAGCCGCACTCGCCGCCGACGAGCTCCCGCTCGACCAGCGCGACCGTCAGCCCGGCGTCGGCGAGGATGCCGGTCGCCACCTCGCCGCCGGGTCCGGCGCCGAGCACGACGGCGTCGAACCGCCTGCTCATGCGGCGCAGCATGACAGCTTCGCAACGTCCCGGGTGAAGGTCTGGGCGGCGAGCTTCAGGCCCTCGCCCATCGTGAGGTACGGAGCCCAGGTGCCCGCGACCTGCTCGACGGTCAGCCCGAACTGCACCGCGTAGGTCGCGGCCAGGATCACGTCGCCGGCGTTCTCGGCGACCGCGGTCGCACCGAGGATGCGGCCGCTCGCGCGCTCGGCGACGAGCTTGACGAAGCCGCGGGTGTCGAGATTGACGAGCGCGCGCGGAACCGCTTCCAGCGACAGCGTCCGCGTCTCGAGCTCGAAGCCGGCTTCCTCCGCCTGGGCCTCGGTCAGCCCGACCGCCGCCACCTGCGGGCGGGTAAACGTGATTCGCGGCAGCGCCGTGTAGTCGAGGCGCTCCTCCCCGTCCCTGAGCGCGTTGCGCGCCGCGACGGCCCCCTGCGCGGCGGCGACGTAGACGAACTGCGGCGCGGCGGTGCAGTCGCCGGCGGCGTAGACGCGCGGGTTCGTCGTCCGCTGCGTCTCGTCGGTGCGAATGGCGCCCCGCTCGTCGAGCTCGATGCCTGCCCGCTCGGCGCCCAGCCGGTCGGTGTTCGGGCGCCGGCCGGCGGCGAGCAGGATCTCGTCGCCGTGGACGACCCGTTCCTCGCCGTCGACCAGCACGGTGAGCGTCTTCTGGCCACCCGCCCGGCCGGCACGGAGCACGCGCGCGCCGGTCACGACCTCGACCCCCTCGCCCTCGAGGATCGCGGCCAGCGTCTCGGAGACCTGGGGCTCCTCGAGCGGCGAGATCCGCTCGAGCATCTCGAACAGCACCACCTGCGCGCCGAGCTGCGCGTAGAGCTGGCCCAGCTCGAGGCCGATGTAGTTGCCGCCGACCACGAGCAGCCGCCGCGGGAGCTGCGTCCGCTCGAGCGCGCTCGTCGACGTGAGGTAGCCGGTCTCCTCCAGGCCGTCGAGCGGCGGGATCGCCGGCCGGGCGCCCGAGGCGACCAGGTAGCGGCGAGCCCGAAGCGGCCTCTGGTCGACCAGCAGCGTCTGCGGGTCTCGGAACTCGGCGTGGCCTTCGATCAGCTCCCAGCCGTACTCGCCGATCAGGTCGCGGTACTTCTCCTGCCGCATCCGCTCGACCAACGCGTCCTTCTGGGCCACCAGCTCGTCGAGCCTCACCGGGCCGGTCGAGGTGGGCACGCCCCGGTGCGGGTTGTGGCCGGCGAGCTCGTAGACCTCGGCGGCGCGCAGCAGCGCCTTCGACGGGACGCAGCCGACGTTCACGCAGGTGCCGCCGACTTGCCCGTGCTCGACCATCGCGACCCGGGCCCCGCGCTCGGAGGCCTGGATCGCGGCCGCGAAGGCGGCCGCGCCGGCGCCGACGATCAGGAGGTCGTAGGCGAACCCGCCCGTGTCCTCGGCGCTCGTGCGCTCGGCCGCGGCCGCGCTGTCGCCGTCGCTCGGACGGAGCTCCCCCAGCTCGTAGCCGGCGCTGCGCGCGAGCTCCCGCGCCCGTTCGAGGTCGAGGCCCTGCGGGTCGAGCTCGCCGACGCCGCGCCGATAGTCGACGACCACGTCTGCCGCGCCGGCGTCCTCGAGCAGCGCCTCGATCGTGCGCGCACAGTGTTCGCAGGTCATTCCCCGCACCTCGATCCGCATCCTCGGCACCTCGATCACCTCCAAGTCGACAGATTCATAATCGATGATATGTCTTGAGCACGATGCGACGTCGCGTCTCTTCGCTTCGGACGCGCCGCCGCTCGGCAAGCCAGCGAGCTCACGTGCTTCGACGATCTCAGCCAGGGCGCGCCGAGCCCAGCCGCGCGGCCTTTACCCTGCCGGCTCCTCCGCCTGGTCGGTCTCGCCGCTTCCCGCGTCGGCCGGCTCTCCGGCGTCGGCGGTGATGCGGTCGACCAGTCCCTCGGCGTCCGCCGAGGGGACGAGGATGGTCAGGCGATCACCCGGCTCGAGCCGCTCGTCGTCCGTGGGAGCGAAGGCCTGCTCACCGCGGCGGATGGCGAGCACGGTCGAGCGCGCCGGCCAGGGCAGGTCCGCGATCCGCCGGCCGACGGGCGCCGCGGGGGCGGAGAGCTCGAGGTCGACCACTCGGTAGCCGCGCAGGCGCGCGAGCGCGCCGCTGCGCCGCAGCGGCTCCCGCTGGTCATGGCTGCCGACCGTCGGCTGGGCCTGCGCGATTCCCTGCTGCAAGCGAGCGTTGTAGGCGCGGAGGATGTCGAGGTGCGTGAGCCAGCCGACGGGCTCGCCGGCGTCGGGGTCGACGACCGGCAATCCAGAGCGGGCGCGGACGAGCGCGCCGAGGGCCTCTTCGAGGGTCTGCCGAGTCGTGAGCGCGGGCAGATCCTGGGCGAGGCTGCCGGCGGTGGCGTCGAGCGCGTTCTCGCGCATCGCCTGCTCGACCTGCTGCGAGCCGACGGTTCCGCGATAGCGGCCCTCCGCGTCGACGACCGGCAGCCCGTCGGTGGGGACGTCGCCGAGGCGGGCGATGACCTCGTTCAGCGAGGCGTCGTCGCGAAGCGCCGCCGGCAGTGGCTGCATCGCTTCGGCGACGTGCAGGATCTGCATCAGGTTGGCGCCGCGGCCGCGCATGATGTCTTCCCGCGGCGCCGCAGCTTGAGGGTGTAGATCGTGCCGCGGCTGAGCCGGTTCGAGATTCCGGCGGCCAGCACGATCGCGAACATCAGGGGCAGGATGATCCGGTAGTCCCCGGTGAGCTCGAAGATGATGATCACCGCGGTGATCGGCGCCCGCGCGGCGGCCGGATCCGCCCGCCTCGCTCCGCGACGGCGAGCATCACCTCGGGCACGCCGTGTCCGCGGGCCTCCCGAGCGAAGAAGTGGACGAGCGGCCCGTAGACGAGACCTCCGACCACCGGCGCGAAGACGACGAACCAGAAGCCGACGCCGTGGACGTAGCCGTAGGGGGCGCGGCCGGCGGCGCTGTAGTCGCGGTGTCCGCTGAAGGCGTAGGTGAAGACGAGGATCAGGTAGCGGAAGACGACCGCGCCCGCGCCAGCACCCGTGCCGACGGCAAGGGCCAGGACGACGAGGCCGGCCGGTGTCGTGCGCAGCCACGCATGCAGCCGGCGCAGGATCCCGGAGCGGTCAGCGAGGATGCGCAACGAGCACCTCCGAGGTCAGTCCGTCCGCGCCGCGCAGGCCGGCCGAGCGTCGCCGGCCGCGTTCACCGCTCGTCGATCCGCGGCCGGCCGCTCCCCTCGCGCCGATCCTGGGCTCGGACGTAGGCGCGGAACGCCGCCCCCGCGGCGCTCAGCGCCTCGGCGAGCTGGCGACGGTCGTCGCGAAGCGACACGAACGCCTCGCGCAGCCGCCGCTCTCCCTCGGCGCTCAGCGCGAGCACCGAGACGCGCCCGTCGAGCGGCGAGGCGGAACGCTCCACCAGTCCCGCCTCTTCAGCCCGCTTGACGAGCTCCGTCGCAGCGGTCTGGCGGAGCGACAGCAGCTTCGAGAGCTCGGTCACCGTCGAGGTGGCTCCGGGGGCCGCCTTGATCGCCAGCAGGAGGTCGTAGCGCTGCGAGGTCAGCCCAGCCGCAGCGGCGGCTTCTGCGGTGCGCGCCAGGAACCGGCGCAACGCCGAGCGAAAGAGCGCTGCGCGCTCGAGCTCGTCTGCGCTCACAGGCGTGGGAGAACGCATCGTTTCATCATGACATGATGTAACCGAGGCTCTGCAGGTTGCCGTTCTCTCAGGACTCCTTGCGCTCGTGAGGAGCGCGACGGTGGCCTCGCTCGCCGCACGCTACAGTTGGCGTCGGTGTGCCGGGAAGCCTGGTCGGCGACGACCGGCGATGGCGCAGTACACCGATCTCTTCCCGACGCTCGCGCTTTCCACGGCGCTCTTGCTCGCTGCGCTGGCGGCCGAGCCGCTGCTCGCCCGTCTTCGGTTGCCGGGCCCAGCCGCCTTCCTCGCCGTCGGCGCCGCGGCCGGGCTGCTCGGGATCGCGCCGACTCGTCACCTGTCCACGGTCGCGCTGGAGCAGATCGGCGCGGTCGGCTTGTTCCTGATCCTGTTCCAGGGAGGCCTGGCCACCGGGTTCCAGGCCGCGCGCGAGATGGCGCGGCCGATCGTCACCCTCGGCCTGCTGGGCACGGCTGTCACCGCCGGCGGGACGGCGTTGCTGGCCCGGTTCGGGCTTCGCCTCGACTGGTCGCTGGCGCTGCTCGTCGGCGTCGCCCTCGCGCCAACCGACCCGGCAGCGGTCTACTCGGTGCTCCGCGGCGGCGGCGCGTCGCGTCGCGCACGCACCGTGCTGGAAGGGGAGTCGGGCGTCAACGACCCGACCGGGATCGCCTTGATGGTCGCGGTCACCGCCGCCGTCGCCGGCAGCGCCGGCTCGTCGCCGGCGCACGCAGCGCTGCGGTTCGTCGAGGAGCTGGTGATCGGGAGCGCCACGGGGGTTGCCGGCGGATCCCTCCTCGTGCGGGCGCTACGGGCGACAGCGCAGCTCGACGACAGCATGCAGGCGATCGGGCTCGTGCTCTCCGCGGTGCTGCTGGGCGCGGGGACGGCGGCCCTCCACGGCAGCGGCTTCCTCGCCGTCTACCTCGCCGGCTTGCTGCTCTCAGACCCGTGGGCGAGGCAGGACACGAGTTATCACGCCGTGCCGGCCGCCCTGTCGGCGGCTGCGGAGCCGCTGCTCTTCGCGATGCTCGGCGCCGCGTTCGCCCCGCTCGTCCGGGGCGACGACGTCCTCCGGGGCGTGGCGCTAACGATCGCCATGCTCGTCGTCGTCCGTCCGCTCGCCGCGGCCGGCTGCCTGGCGGGCAGCGGACTTCGGCGACGGCAGCGCTTGCTTGTCTCCTGGGGCGGCCTGAAGGGCGTCGTTCCGCTCCTGCTGGCCGGCTACCCGGCGCTGGAAGGGCTCGACGGCGCCTCGCGGGTGGCGAGCATCGTCCTCGTCGCGACCGCTGCGTCGCTCGTCGTCCAGGGAGGGACGCTCCCGCTCGTCGTCCGACTCGCGGCCAGGGCGCAAGGCGGGCCGAGACGGGCCGCCCGCACGGCAGCGTCGTCGCCCGAGTCGGGCCGAGGCGGACCCGGTCGCGGGTAGCGACGGTCGCGCGGATCGGTCCGGCGCGCCTGCTCGACCCTCCGAGCGTAGCCTCCGGCCGACGGGCGAAGCGCCACGGGCGACCGAGGCGCTGATCGTCGAATTACGATAAGCTGTCGCGGTGGGACGAGTGAACGCGACCCGGAGCGGGGCGCAGCGGCTGCGGGGACGAGCCCGCTCCCGTCCAGCCCCGAGCGACGATCCGCCGGCCGGGATGGCCGCCGCCTGTTGTCCTCCCGAGCCGGCGCCGCAGGCGCCCGCCGACGACGAGACCGAGGTCGCGGCGCTGGCCAAGGCCCTCGGCCACCCGGCGCGGGTCCGGATCCTGCGGATCCTGCTCGAGCAGGAGGCGTGTTTCTGCGGCGAGCTGGTCGAGCTCCTGCCCCTCGCCCAGGCGACCGTCTCGCAGCACCTGAAGGTGCTCAAGGACGCCGGACTGATCCGGGGCGAGATCGAGGGGCCGCGCGTCTGCTACTGCGCGAACCGAGAACGGGTGCGGCAGCTCGCCGCTCTGATCGGCGGCCTCGCCGAGGCGCCGGCGCAGGCTCTCGCCGGGGCAGCGTGACGGCGAGCGAGGCGACCCTGCGGCGGGGCGTCCGGCCGGCCGGGGAGGAGCGCGTGCTCGCCCGGCTCTCGACGCTCGACCGCTTCCTGCCGCTCTGGATCGCCTTGGCGATGGCGGCCGGGCTGGGACTGGGCTCGCTCGTCCCCAGCCTGAACCACTGGCTCGGCGCGCTGCAGGTCGGCACTGTCTCGCTGCCGATCGCCGCCGGGCTGCTGCTGATGATGTACCCGGTCCTGGCGAAGGTGCGCTACGAGGAGCTCGGCAGCATGCGCGCCGACGGCGTCAACGACCGGCGCTTCTTCGCCGTCTCGCTCGTCCTCTCGTGGCTCGTCGGGCCGCTGCTGATGTTTGCGCTCGCCTGGCTGCTGCTCGCCGACCAGCCCGCGTACCGCACGGGCGTGATCATCGTCGGCCTGGCCCGCTGCATCGCGATGGTGCTGGTCTGGAACGACATCGCCCGCGGCGACCGCGAGCGGGCTGCCCTCCTGGTCGTCTTCAACGCGCTCTTCCAGGTCGTCGCCTACTCGCTGCTCGGGTGGTTCTACCTGAGCGTCCTGCCGGGCTGGCTCGGCCTGCACAGCGAAGGGTTCCAGCCGGGGATCTGGGAGATCGCCCGCACGGTGTTGATCTTCCTGGGCATTCCGCTCAGCGCCGGCTTCCTCACCCGTCGGATCGGGCTCAGCCGGCGCGGACGCGACTGGTACGAGCAGCGCTTCATCCCCCGGATCGCGCCGATCACCCTCTACGGGCTGCTGTTCACGATCGTGCTGCTGTTCGCGATCCAGGGCAAGACGATCACCTCGCGGCCGCTCGACGTCGCCCGGATCGGTCTGCCGCTTCTCGCCTACTTCGGCCTCATGTGGGGGGCGGGGTTCGCGATCGGCCGCCTGCTCGCGATGCCGTACGCGCAGACGGCGAGCCTCGCCTTCACGGTCGCGTCGAACGACTTCGAGCT
>Ga0209061_1001358_pt1 | contig 41691 bp, 39 predicted proteins | sample Coa_R1_10_FD_187157 | JGI IMG/M metagenome (GOLD analysis project Ga0209061, IMG submission 187157) | Surface soil microbial communities from Centralia Pennsylvania, which are recovering from an underground coalmine fire - Coalmine... | ecosystem: Environmental > Terrestrial > Soil >... | reverse complement strand
CTTTCCGGAGGTAAGGTGATGGAACCTCTCGTCAAAACGGAGCCGGTCCTCAAGCTCAATTTCCTCTCGCACGGGACGCTCGAGTGCCTGGACATCGAGGCGACGCGCAAGTTTTATGAAGAGTTCCTCGGCCTCGAAACGGTCCGCACGAGCAAGGTCTCGATGACGATCCGGCTCAACAGCGCCACCGTCCTGGTCTGCGTGCAGGTCGGCAAAAAATCGCCGATGCCGCTCATGAACCATAACGGTCTCGACGTCTCGACCCCGGCCGAGGTCGACGCCTGCTACGAGATCGTCATGCGCGAAAAGGAGAAGTGGGGGATCAAGAAGATCACCGCGCCGATCGACCAGCATGGGACGCGCAGCTTCTACTTCCAGGATCTCGACGAAAACTGGTGGGAGATTTTGGCCAATCCCGCCGGCGGCTACTCCTGGCAGTTCGAAAAGGGCGGCGACTTCGATTACGCCCGAATGAGCGGCGAGGACAATCCGAACGGCTTCGTCGGGAGACGCTCTCCCAACCCGACGCCGACCCAGCTCGGCTAGTCTCGCAACGCGGGCGGCGTAGCGTCGGCTACGACGTCACCGTCGGGAGAGCTGGGGGCGCATTCCGACCGGACGGTGATTTTCCAGGAGCGCTCCGTGCGAGTGGGAGACGGAGCACGAAGACCGTCTTGCCCGGGTCCGCGCTTTCCAGGACGATGCTCCCGCCGGCGAGCTTCGCCGCCCGCAACGCGATCGCGAGACCGAGCCCGGACCCTTCGATCGCTTCACGGTTGTCGCCGCGATAGAAGCGCTCGAAGATACGGCTACGCTCGGCTTCGGGGATCCCCGGCCCCCCATCTCTGACCCGAATTTCGACGACGTCGCCTCCTCGGCGAATCTCGACGCCGACCTCGCTCCCGGCGCCGTACTTGAGCGCGTTGTCGATCAGGTTGCCGACGGCTTCGTGGATCCCGGCGGGATCGGCCCACACCCATGCGTCGTCGGCAGGCTGAAACCGGATCGCTCGGCGATGCGCCGCCTGCAGCGTACGGATCACGTCGGCGACGAGCTCCGAGACGTCGATCTCGGCAGGGACGACGTGATCGACGCTCTCCAGGCGCGAAAGAGCGATGAGGCGCTCGACGAGCCCATACATGCGGCGCGTCTCCTTCTTCAAGGTCTGAAATGCGCGACGGCGCAGCGGTGATTGTGTCGACTCGTCCTTTTCGAGGACTTCCAAAAAACCGGAAATCGCGGTGAGCGGGGTGCGCAACTCGTGACCGGCATCGGCGACGAACCGGCGCATATGCTGCTCGACGCGCTCCCGCTCCCGAAACGCCGCCGAGACTTGCGCGGCCGCACCGTTGTACGCACGGATCAGCTTCCCTAATTCGGTCCGGTCCTTGGTCGTCACCGGCCGCGGACTGAAATCGCCGGCGGCGAAACGTTCGAGCTCCTCGGTCACCCGAGTGAGCGGCGCGATCGCCTGGGACGTGATCGCTCGCCCGATGATCCAAGAGACGACGAGCGCGCCGAGAAACGCGATGCCCAGGCCTTTGAAGTACGGTGCGACCGCCCGATCGATCCGGCGAAAGTCCGGCGCGATGATGATCCCCCCGTCCCTCATCGCGACGTACGACGGATGTATGCCGAGCAGCGTACGCCAATTGATCTCGAATACCCCGCCCGGCCGATGGGCCATGACCGGGTGGAAGGCCCGGTTGCCGCGAGCGAGCGGGGGACCGGGCGGGAGCGAGCCGGCCGGCCCGAGGCGGACACCGAACGAAGGCGGCCCGACCGGGATGATGAGGACCATCCCGGGGACGGCCGCATCGCGGATGACGCGCTCTTGGAGCGAGCGCGTCGAGTCGGCGGCGTGAGCGGCGACGATGGCGCGCGCCTTTTCTGTCGAGGAAGAGACGGCCTCGACGACCGGTCGCGTGACGAATTCGAGTACCAAACTCGTGAAGGCCGTCAGGACCGCGGTCAGGAGGACCGCCACCAGCAACGCGTACGAGATCGTCAGCCGTACGCGCAGCGAACGCATCACGCGTCTTCTCGAAGCGTATATCCGACCCCGCGAACCGTATGGATCAGTTTGCGCTTCGCGGGCTTGTCGATCTTCGCTCGCAGATACGAAATGTACGTTTCCACCGTCGCCAACGTCACATCGCTCTCGGTGCCCCACACGAGGTCGAGCAATTCGTTCTTCGTGAACACCCGCCGCGGACGACGAGCAAGCGTCGCCAGCAAAGAAAACTCACGCGACGAGAGGGGGATGCGCCGGTCGCCCCGACGCACGCTTCGGCATTCGAAGTCGATCTCCAGGTCCGCCACACGAAGGGAGCTGATTCGGCGCAGATACGGGCGACGCATCGCCGTATGCAAGCGCTCGGAAAGCTCGTCGAGATGGAACGGTTTGGGGACGTAGTCGTCGGCTCCGGCGCGCAGCCCCTCGATTCGGTCGCGGATCTCGCCCCGTGCCGTGAGCATGATGATCGGGACCTCGGTGAGACGGCGGAGCATCGGGATCAGCGAGATTCCGTCGATCTTCGGCATCATGATGTCGAGAACGATGCAGTCGGGCCGCCATTCACGGACGAGGTTGAGGCCTTCGGTTCCGTCGCTCGCGGTCCGCACCTCGAAACCCGCCTGCGACAAGCCGACGTCCAGCAGATCGCGCAGACTCTCTTCGTCGTCGATCACCAGGACGCGCCGGCGCTCCTCGTGATGTACGATCTCGTCGTTCACAAGCCTATTCTTCGAGCTCTTCCTGGGACGAATCTGGGAGATTTCCCCTGCTCCTCCCCATGCCGTCCCAAGCAGGCAGCGGCGCACCGGAGCCGTCGCCGCTCCCGCCGAAGGTTCAGCGATGGAACGCTGGCCGGAACTCCGATACGCGCGGTGGAAGGAGACACTCCACACCCTTCACCTGTGGACGCAGATCGTCGGAAAGATCCGCCTCAAGCAAGAACCGCTGATCAACCACTGGTGGAACGTCGCGCTCTACGTGACGCCGCGCGGGCTCACGACGTCGTCGATGCCGTACGGAGTCGACCGTTTTTTTCAGATCGACTTCGACTTCATCGACCATGCGCTGTGCATCACCGGCTGCGGCGGCGAACGGGCGCGTTTGGGGCTCGAGCCGATGACCGTCGCCGATTTCTATCGCCGCGTCACGGAGTTGTTGGGCACGCTCGATCTCCATGTTGCGATCGACAAACGACCCAACGAGATCGCGGCTGCAATACCCTTCGACGAAGACAAGGTCCACCGATCCTACGATGAGGCTTACGCCGCGCGCTTTTGGCGCGTACTGCTGCAGGCGGATCGGCTCTGCAAGGTGTTTCGTGCCCGCTTCCTCGGCAAAGCGAGCCCCGTCCATTTCTTTTGGGGCAGCTTCGATCTCGCCGTCACACGCTTCTCGGGTCGATTGGCACCGGCGCATCCCGGCGGGATTCCGAACATGCCCGACTGGGCGACGCGCGAAGCATACTCGCACGAGGAGCAAAGCGTCGGATTTTGGCCCGGCGGCCCGGCGATCGACGCGATCTTCTATTCCTACATCTATCCGCAGCCGCCCGGTCTTCCCGAAGCGAAGGTGCAACCGGAGGCAGCTCTATGGCATACCCAACTTCGGGAATTCGTGTTGCCATACGAGGCGGTTCGCACCTCGGCGGATCCCGATCGGGCCGTCCTGGAGTTTTTCCAATCGACGTATGAAGCACAAACCGGTCGTGCGGACTGGGATCGGACCTCTTTGGAGCGCCCTTCGACTCCGGAGCGGTCTCGTCCGCACGCCGGCGAGTTTTCGAATACATCTGGAGCCGCCGGCGAGGATTGAACTCGCGCTCTCGCCCTTACCAAGGGCGTGCTTTACCACTAAGCTACGGCGGCGCGCCTTCCATCGTCTCGTGCCGCGAACGGCTTCGTCACTTTTGTAGCGTAGCCCGGCTTCCCTGCGCGAAACGGCCGCGAGATCTGCGCCGGTCGCCTCTCCTCTTCCCTCCGCTTCCCTCCGCCGTAGCGCTGCGGCAAGAGCGACGACGGCGAGACAAGAACGGACTCGTCCTTGGGAGGAACCGATGGAGAGCCGCGCAGCCGTCGTCACGAAGCGCAATGAACCCCTCGAGATCTGGAGCATCCCGATCCCGGATTTAGCGCCGGGTTCGATCCTCGTCAAGGTCGAGGCCGCAACTCTCTGCGGGACCGATGCGCATCGCTGGCAGGGACACCTGGCGGCGAACGACTCTCCCTTCGTCCCCGGCCATGAGACCTGCGGTACGATCGTCGAGATGCGCGGCGAGCTCTACGACGTTCTCGGTGTCCCGCTCAAACGAGGTGACCGCGTCATCTCCTCCTACTCCCACTGCGGTCACTGTTATTATTGCCGGATCGCGCGTCAGACGACGCTGTGCGAGAAAAACACGCCCTACGGCACCTGGCATCCCGACAAGCTGATGGGCGGCTGCGCCGACTACCACATCTTCCCTCCCGGAGCGAGCATCGTGCGCGTCCCCGACGAGGTCAGCTCACCCCTTGCCGCCTCCGCCGCCTGTGCCCTGCGCACCGTCCTGCACGGCTTCGAGCAGCTGGGCGCCATCCTCGGCTACGAAAGCGTCCTCATCCTGGGCGCCGGTCCGCTCGGCCTCTATTCGGCCGCCGTCGCCCGTGATCGCGGTGCTCGGGGCGTCTTCCTCATAGGTGCGCCGGCGGGGCGCGTCGAGGTCGCGCGCGCCTGGGGCGCAGACGCGGTCCTCGACCTCGACGAGGTTCCACAGCTGGACGATCGCATCGCCTGGATTCGTGAACGAACCGGCGGACGGGGCGCCGATGTCGCGATCAACTGTGCGAACTCGCCCGCGTTCGTCGAGTCGATGCAGATGGTGCGGCCCGGCGGTCGGGTCGTCAACATCGGCGTGACGGGCGGGCCGCCGCTCTCGCTCCCGCCCGACCTGCTCTTTCGTCAAATTCGAGTCAATACGGTCGTGATGGCCGAGGCGCGGCATTTCTACGAGGCGATCGACTTCCTCGCCACTCGTCGAACGAAGTTTCCCTTCGAGCGGCTCTTCTCGAACCGTTACTCGCTCGACCGGACGACCGAGGCTCTTCGCAGGATGGCCGCATTTCAGGAGGTCAAGCCGATCATCGTCCCCTCCGCGTCGTAACCATGATCGACGAGAAAGATATCCTGATCCCGATGCGTGACGGGGTGAAGATCGCCGTACGCGTCTATCGTCCCAACACCCGGGCGAGAGTCCCGGCGCTCTTCGCCGCTTCGCCGTACCGCTACGACAACGATCAGCTCCCGGCGTATCCGCTCTTCCTGTGGCGCGAGACGGGACCGATCGCCTGGTACGTCGATCAAGGGTATGCCTACGTGCGGGCGGACGTCCGCGGGACCGGATACTCCGAAGGAGAGTACGGCTACCTCGGCCTCGACGAGCAGCGTGACCTCTATGAGCTGATCGAATGGGTTGGGACGCAGCCTTGGTGTACGGGCAAGGTCGGGACGATCGGCCAGTCCTATTACGCCAAAACTCAATGGTTCATCGGGATCCAGAAGCCGCCGCATCTGGCGTGCCTGGGGATCTACGACGGCCAGACCGATCCCTATCGAGCCGTCGCCTATTCCGGCGGGATCGAGAGCAATTTCATCTCGTATTGGTTCGCGCAAAGCTGCAGGCTCGTCAATCGATTCCCTGCGAACGGCGACCATCCGCGTGAGATCGAGCACGACATCACGCTGGACATGCAGCGCCATCCCCTTTACGACGAGTACTGGAAAGAACGTTCGCCCTCGGAACGGTTGCACGAGATTACCACGCCGCTCTTTTCAATCGGCGTCTGGGCCAAGCTGGATCTGCACCTGTACGGAAACATCCTGGGCTATCAGCGGGCCTCGGGCTTCAAGAAGCTGTACATCTCGGCGACACCGACGGCTTGGTCGTCGATGGTCGAGTTCGGCGACCCCGCCGTCCACGAGAAGCTGCTCCTTCCGTTCTACGATCGGTTTCTCAAGGGGATCGAGAACGGTTTCGAAGACCGCCCGAACGTCGAGTACGTCGTCAAGAACACCGGCGTTACGCGTACGTTCGAGACGTGGCCGCCGCCCGGCGTTCGGCAGCTGACGTACTATTTGGGGAGCGGCCCCACCGGTTCGGTCGCTTCCCTCAACGACGGCGCGCTCTTCTCGGACGGACCGCACGGCGGTTCGACGACCTTCTCCTATCCGCAGCCGTGTTGGGTCATCGGGGTCGTCGCGGTCGGTCCCGACGGTCCCGACCCTGCCCGCGGCGTCCTCACGTTTACCACCGAGCCGCTGACGCACGACGTCGAGATCGCCGGGAGTCCGAAGCTCATCGTGTACCTTTCGACGACCGGGACGGACACGGACATCATCGTCAAACTCTCCGAGCAATTCGCCCAATCCGAGAGCGACCGTGCCGCAGGAAAACAACCGGCTTACGCGATCGTGACGAAGGGCTGGTTACGCGCCTCCCATAGTTTTGAGCGCCATCCGTTGCTCGATACGCCGGAAATGGCTTACTACTCGCACGAACGAGCGATCCCGCTCGTCCCGGGACGAACCTATGAGATCGAGGTCCCTCTCCAACCGATGGCCTACCGTTTCAGAAAAGGGAATCGTATCCGCCTCGAGATCGCCAACGGCGACTCGACCGTGACCGATACCCTCTTTGCGCACGCGTACCGTCCCGACAAGGTCGGGACCGATACGTATTATCACGACGCAGCCCGTCCCTCGCGGCTCATCCTCCCGGTCCTCGATGCGCCGCTGTAGTCCCCCATAGCCCCCCGGTTATCGCCCTCATGGAAGGATCCGCTCTTGACTGACCCACTTCAGCCGGTTCGGCGAGTCGTCACCGGACACGACCCGACCGGTAAGGCGATCGTCCTCTACGACTCGGTCGATCCGTACAAGATCGAGCGTAAAGAGATCGGAACCGTGAGCCGGGCGCTGTGGATGACCGAGTCGTCTCCCGCCCGGATGGATGGAGCCGCCGATCGCGCCGCAGCGATCCGGGGCATCGCTCCGCCCGCCACCGGCACCATCTTCCGCATCGTCGATTTCCCTCCGATTACCGACGAAGAGGCGGCGAAGCTCGATCCGCATCTCATGGCCCATCAGGTGGGCGAGGAGGGAGGGCCCTCCAAATACCGTCCGCCGAGCCATCCGTTCATGCATAGAACCTGCAGCGTCGATTATGCGATCGTCCTCTCCGGCGAGATCGATATGCAACTCGACGATACGTCGGTCCATCTCAAAGCCGGCGACGTCGTCGTTCAGCAGGGGACCAACCACGCCTGGATCAACCGTAGCGGCGCCCCGTGCCGGATCGCTTTCGTCCTCATCGGAGCGCAGGATCCGTTCGCATAACCGGGCGCCGTCGCCCCCAGAGCTCCGGCCGGGTCAGCGCAACGCAGCCAGCGGCTTCCCGCCCGGGAGGCTCACCGTCGCCCACGTCTTCTTCCGCGCGTTCCAGCGAGCGATCACGACGCCGCTCAGCCCGATGCCCCGCTGACTTCCGTCGCGGAAGTCGTAGATGCCGTCCGTACCGGCGAAGCCGTGCAACTGCTCGATATAATCGAGGAGCTGCTTCGGTGTCGCGTTCGTCCCGATGTGGCGCAGCGCGTCGATCACGATCCACGTCGCGTCCCAGGCGAGGTTGTTGCCGACATCGGGATCGATCCCCTGCGCCTCGAACGCGCGGTAGAAGGCGAGCTGGGCGTCGCGGACCGGCCCGCTCCGCGAGATGTCGCGCGCGACGAAACGCGGCGCGGTAAAGTACATCTGCGGCGGCATGAAAGCGGTATACTGGTCGAGCTGCGCGTGAAGCAGGTTCCCGAAGTTCGTGATGAACGGGAGGTTGTCGAGACCGGCGTCCTTCAGTGAACGCAACGCGGTCCCGGTCGCCGTTCCGACCGTCGCCAAGACGATCGCATCGGCATTCGCCGCCTTGATCTTCGCGGCTTGCGCCGCGATGCTGACGTCGGAGGGGGCGAAGAACTCCTGTGCGACGACCTTCACGCCCGGATATTTCCCGGAATTATAGGCGTCCATGAAGCGTCCGGCGACGTCTTGTCCGGTCGCATCCGTCGTGGTGATCACGGCGAGCCGCTTCCAACCGCGTGCTTGCGCAAAGGTCAGCATCGCGGTCGATTGATCGACGCTCGAAATCCCCGCTGAGAGGACGTAACTGCCGGGCGGCGGATGGATCGCCGGCGCGAAGCAGTACTGGACGGGCCCGTTCGCTCGGACCAGCGGCGCAACGGAGAGACACGAAGCGACGTAAGTCGGCCCGAGGATCACCGGGACATGTTTGGCGATGATCCCGTTCGCGAGCTGAACGGCGACCGAGGGATTGGACTGGTCGTCCTGGATGACGAAGCGAATCGGCTGCCCTCGAATCCCGCCCGACCTGTTCACCATCGCTTCGATCGTCCGCAGCGATGCGGCCTCGGCGTTACCGAGGAACGAGAAGGGCCCCGTCAGTGCGAGGATCGCGTAGATGTCGTACGGTTCGGCGGCGCGGACCGCGAACGAGGTGAGCGAGAACGAGAGGAGGGTGAAGAGGACCAGCGCTTTCACCCCTACCCTCCTCTCCCTCGAGGGAGATCTCCCTACAGCGGCCATGCGCCGAACTTGCTCGCCTTCACCCAAACTTGTTTCTGGGTATCCCAACGCATCATGATCATGTCGTCGATCGTGATTCCGTGCGGGTCTTTACGAAAATCGTAGATCCCCGAGATCCCGGGATAGTCGTGCAGATTGTCGAGCCAATTCCGGAGCTGTTCGGGCGTCGCATCGGTACCGAGAGCTCGCAGCGCGTCGATCATGATCATCGCCGGATCCCAGGCGATCCCGCTTTGGAAGTCCGGATAGATGTTGTTGGCCTTCATGGCCGCCTGATAGACCTGTACTTTCTTATACGCCGCCGCGGTCCGCGCTTCGTCGGCTGAATAGCCGCACGCCTGAAAGTAGACGTTCTTCGGCATGAAGGCGGCGTACTGTTTCATTTGGGAGTAGACCATATTTGCGCTGGTCGTCGCGATCGGCATATCGTCGAGGCCGGCGTCGTGTACGGCGCGCAACGCCGTCCCGAAGGGCGTCCCCGGCGCCCAGATGATCATCGCCTGCGCTCCCGACGCCTTGATTCGCGCCATCTGCGCCTGAACGCCGACGTCGCTCGGATTGAAGTGCTCGTCGGCGACGATCCGCACGTCCTTGTTCTCGGGGAGCTTCAACGCTTCGGCGACATCGTGATCCGAGTCCTGTCCGGAGGCGTCGGTCGTGGTCAGGCGCGCGATTCGTTTCCAGCCGCGCATCCGCAAGTAGCGAATCGTCCCGAAAATGAGGTCTCGCGTGCTGATATTTGCGGAAAGGACCCAGCCGCCGGTCGGCGGATAAATCGCCGGCGTGAGGCAATAGAGGACCGGGCCGTTCGAAAAGAGCGGAAGCATCGCCCGGCACAGCGCCGAGAGCATCGAGCCCATGACGAAGGGCGGCTTCTTGGAGAGAATCTGATTCGCGAGCTGGACCGAGAGCTGCGGGTTGGTTTGGTCGTCATAGAAAACGAACTGCACCGGTCGCCCCCTTATCCCGCCCTGCTTGTTCACGATCCCCTCGACGATCCGTAAGGTGCGCTGGCTCGTCTGACCGATGAACGTCCCGGGCCCCGTGAGCGGCATGATGACGTTGATCTGGTAGGGCGCCGGTTGACTCTTCGCGACTTGACCGGGAACGATCAGCATCATCGCGAGAAGCATCCCGGTCGCACACGCTTGGAGACGTCGCCGCATAGGTCGCTCCTTTCCGAACGGCTATCTGGAAACTGCCTCTACTCTCTTTCGAGGCGGTCGCGCACAGATTCTAGAAGCGGCGCCGGAGCCTTGCATCGGCGACCGCACCGGGGACGGGTGCCGTAGGAGTATCGGAAGATGTCAGGACACGCGAGAATCACCGGGGCCGAGGTGCGGGCGAGACTCGATCACCCCGTGATCGACGCCGACGCCCACATCGTCGAGAGCACCGAACTCGTCGACGAATACGTCCGTGAGATCGGGGGGCCGGACGTCTTCGAACGTTGGTCGAAGCGGCCGCCGCGTTACGGTCCGACGAAGATGATCTGGTGGGGTTCCCCGTCGGGGAAGTATACCGCCGACCGGGCGATGTCTCTTTTGCCCAAGTACTTCGCCGAACGGATGGGCGAGTGCGGTATCGACTTCGCCCATTTGCTCACCACGATCGGTATCGCGACGCTCTACGAGCCCGACGACGAGGTCCGTCAAGTCGCCTGCCGCGCGATCAACACGCTGTATGCGGATATGTTTCGCGAGGTTCGCGACCGGGTACGTCCGGTCGCGATCGTCCCGGTCTTTACACCCGAGGAAGCGATCCGCGAGCTCGAATATGCGGTCCTCGAGCTCGGTCATAAAGCCGTGATGATAGGAACCGAGATCCGCCGGCCCGAGCCCGGCGGCGGCGAGCGCTGGCAGTCGATCGCGATCGACGCTCCCTACGACTATGATCCGTTTTGGCGGCGCTGCGTCGAGCTGAAGATCGCGCCGATCTGCCACACTTCGCTGATCGGTGCCCAGATGCGCCGGTCCCCTTCGAACTACGTCTTCAACCACCTCGGGATGTTCGCCGACGGCTCGGAGCACTTTTGTCGCGCGCTCTTCATGGGCGGGGTGACACGCCGCTTTCCGCAGCTGAACTTCGCTTTCATGGAAGGCGGCGTCGCCTGGGCGGTGACGCTCCTCAACGACATCGTCGAACACTTCGAGAAGCGCAACGTGCACAGTCTGCTCGAGAACCTCGATCCCGAGAAGCTCGATATCGAATTGCTGGCGCGCTTGTTCGACCGGTACGGAGACGAACGGCTCGACGGAGCGTGGATCCGCGCCAGACCACACTCGCGTATGTCCGATCCCAAGCGACCCGAAGTGTTCGACGAGTTCGCCGCCTGCGGGATGACGACGATCGGCGACTTGCGCCGGCTCTTCTGCGATCCGTTCTATTTCGGCTGCGAAGCCGACGATCGCATGATCTCCGTGGCGTTCGACCGGCGGCTCAATCCGCTCGGCGTGAAATTAAAAGCGTCGTTCGGCTCGGACATAGGGCACTGGGACGTGATCGACGCAAAGAGCATCCTCGCCGAGGCGTATGCGCTCGTCGCGGCCGGGTTCATGAGCGATGAAGATTTCCGCGACTTTACCTTCACCAATCCCGCGACGCTGCATCTCGGGGTGAACCCGGATTACTTCAAGGGGACGGTGATCGAGGCGGAGGTCGAACGCTTCCTGGGGAGGGCCGCGTCGGCGTAACCGGCTCCGATCATGATCAGCGGGGACTGTTCCGAGACCAGGGCCCGGGCGCGGCCGGGGTCGCGCGCCGTGATCGCCGAGACGAGCTCGCGGTGGACGGCGATATTGAGCCGCCGAAACTCGGCGCTGCGCGCCAGCTTCGCACCGGGTCCCTGCACACCGTCCAAGAACATCCGGTAGAGGCGCGAGAGCGAGCGGTTCCGGCAGATCTTCGCGACGCGCCAGTGAAGATGGCGCAGCTCCGTGCGATAGTTCGCGTCGCCCCGGTTCGTTTCGAGCCGCGCGAGGAGCCGGCCGAGCTCGTCGACGTCGAGCGCGCTGCGGGAAGTCGCCGCGTCCGCGACGACGTCTCGCTCGATCGTCGCACGCACCGCCGCACACTCGTCGATCAAGCGTCCGACCTGCGCCCGGGTCGTGATCTCGTACGCGTTTTGCCGCTCCAGATGCTCGCTGACGAAGATCCCGCCGTAGCGGCCCGTTTGGGTGGTGACCAGACCGCGTTCCTGGCAGATGCGCAGCGCCTCGTTGAACGCACCGTAGGAGATGCGATAGCGGTCGATCAGGTCGGTTTTGCTCCCCAGCCGCTGCCCCGGGCGGAGCATCCCGCTCACGATTTCCGCTTCGATCGCGTCGGCGAGCTTCGCCGCGCGATGCTGCCGTATCATGTCCCGATGCGCAGCGGCGTGACGAGGGCGCGCAGCGCAGCGATCGTCGAGAGCGGGGTCAGCTTTCCCGTCCGGGGATTCTCGTCGCTCGGTATCCCTTCGATTTGCATCGTGAAACGCGCCGAATCGGCTTCGATGGTGATACGATGCACGTTGCGGGTGATCCCCGGATCGGCCCAAATTTCGAGGTGCGTCCGGTCCGGCCCGATCCCGGCTAGACTGAGCGCAGCCGCGACGTTGACGTTGGCCGGGAAGCCGCGCGCCCCCTCACGCGCGCTCCCCGAAAACACCCGTAGCGGTCCATCCAGGCCGTCCAGCGAGATCCCGTGTTCTTCGAGATACGGCGCACCGCGCAGGCCCTCAGGCGGTTTACGCGTCTCGATCACGGCCGAGGCGATCTCCCCTTCGGCCGCGGCACGAACCGCGTCGAGCCCCAACAACGCTCCGGTGGGGACGATGATGCGTGCGCCGGTACGCCCGGCGCGCTCGACCAGATCGTCCGCATCGAGGAGCGCCCCCACGGTAAGCGGCATGAAGACGCGGCCGTGCTCGATCGCCGGCTCGGCGACCGCACGAAACAGCGCCCGCGGAAGCGCCTCGACGACGACCTCGCAGTCGCGTGCCAGCCCTTCGAAGTCCGTCGCCGCAACCTCGGCTCCCGGGAAGAGCGCGGCTACCCTCGCGGGGTCGCGGACGACGACCGCTCGCAGGCGCAGCCCGGGGACTCCTTGCACGAGCCGCCGTGCGACCGCCGCACCGACGGCGCCCAAACCGGCGATCCCAACCGACTTCGGCGGCTCGAGCACCTCAGGCGAGGGTCGCAGCCAACGGCGACCGCCATCCCGTCGGCGCGGCCGCCGGATCGCCGACCATCGTTGCGAAGCGGGTGCTCGCGGCATCGCGGTTCCGTAGCCGCCGGAGGACGCCTGCCGGGACGCGGACGAGATCGCGCGGTCCAAGGCGCTGGATCGCGGACCCCGAGTCGTCGAGCAGTTCGACGTCGAGGACGCCGTCGAGGACCATGAACACCTCTTCGGTCGCACGGACGTAGGCGGGCGTCTGCGCCCCGCGCGTCAGCGCATTGACGGTGAAGCAAAAGTGCGTCGGCGCGACGCGGCCGCCGTATTTCCGATCCGCCACGTAAGGCCGGACGACGAATACCCCGCCGTCGACCGCTTCCTCCCGACGGGCGACGTCGGCCGCACGCGCCACGTACCGCTCGATCTCGGCGAGATAGACCGCGTGCTTCGACGGCGGCGCCGGATGCAAGGGGTTGATCGGATGGTCGGCCGGATGATCGGTATACGTCGGGAGCATCGGTCCGGCGGTCGCGACCATGATCTGCAACAGGCAATCCTCCGGCCCGTCGTTGCGAAAGCCGTGCGGACGCGACGGCGGATTCAGCACGGCGTCACCCGGGCCGCAAACGAAGTCGATCGTCTCATCGCCGAACTGCCAGGTCATCGTCAAGCGGCCGGCGTGGACGAAGAACAGCTCTTCGATCTTATGATGATGAACCGACGCCTTTCGCCCGGGCTCTTGAAAGATCAAGCTGCAGCTGAATGCCCCGGCGGGCAGCGCAGTCGCGTCGTCTTTCGGCGAACCGCCCGAACCGATGTAGCGCATCTGAGCGCGCTCGAGCTCGGGATAGCCTTCGTTGGCCGGAAAAGCATGCCAATCCCACTCCTTGTCGAGATACCGGCCGACGTTGGCTCGGAGCATGCCGGCAAGATCCACGCGTACGCCTCCTCACCCTGATCTTCGTGGTGCTTCCCGGAGTATAGCATCACAGTTTGTATTTGGAAACTTGTTTTGTATATGGAACAAGGGATCGGCCATATGTGGCATGTCCATTCATTGACCGGCCCCTCCGGTCGTGCTATAAAAGCGTCAGCCTGCGGAATAGTGTTTTCTATATGGAACATCTCCCGACCGTCGAGGTCACCGGCCCGCATCAGTCTCGTCCCCCGTCGTGGCCCGCGCCGCTGACGGCGTTCGCCGATGCGCTCGAAGCCGTGCTTGCGACGGGGCGGCATGATCTTCCGGGGATCGTCGCGGGCCTGAACGAGCGGGGGTTTCCGGCCCCGGACGGCGGGAAGTGGACCGAAGCTTCGTTACGTGCACGCCTCGCCGAGCTCGGAGGGTAACGATCCGTGGAGCGTCTGCGTTTTGACGGCGTCTCGCGTTCCTTTAAGAGCCTGCGGCGCGGCGGCGAACCGGTGGAAGCACTCAGATCGGTCGATTTCTCGGTGCGCGACGGCGAGATCGTCTCGATCGTCGGTCCCAGCGGCTGCGGGAAGAGTACGATCCTCAATCTCGCTTCGGGCCTCGACCGCCCCTCCGCCGGGACGGTCTACGTCGACCAAGAGCGCGTCGAGACCGCGAACTCGCACGTCGCCTTCATGCTCCAGCGCGACGTCCTTCTCGCGTGGCGCACGATCGTGCAGAACGTCGAGCTCGGCTTGGAGATTCGCGGCATCCCGCGCCGTGAGCGGCGAGAGCGCGCGCTCGCGCAGCTCGGGCAGCTCGGCTTGCGCGAATTCGCGGACGCCTATCCACATCAGCTCTCGGGCGGAATGCGCCAGCGTGCGGCGCTCGCGCGGACCCTCGTCAACGAACCGTCGATCCTCCTCTTGGACGAGCCGTTCTCGGCCGTCGACGCGATCACGAAGATGACGCTCCATCAGGATCTGGCGACCTCGCTGCGCCGCGCCGCCAAGACCGCCGTCCTCATCACCCACGACATCGAGGAGAGCATCACGCTCTCCGACCGCATCTTGGTGATGTCGCCGCGCCCCGGCCGGATCATCCGCGAGATCGCCGTCGACCTGCCCGATCCCGATCAGCCGCTCCTGCGGCGCCGTCATCCCGATCTTCCCGACTACGTGAGCGAGCTCATGAATGCGCTGGGCATCGCTCCTCATGCTCCCCATCCGCTCGAGGCACAAATTGCGTAATCCAGCTTCCCACCCGTCGCGCCGCGAGGCGCTCGGGCTGATCGCCGCCGGGGCCGCCGCTTTGGCCGCCCCCTCCGTTCCCGCGCTCGCCCAGGTCGAAAAAGTCAGGTACCTCTTCCCCGCACCCGCTTCCCTGGTCGCTTTCGCCCCCTGGCAGATCGCGCTCAAGAAGGGCTACTACCGTCAAGAGAACGTCGACGTCGACTTTACCACGGTCAACGGCGGCGCCGAAGTCGCCAAACAGGTCGGCGTGAACAACGCCGATCTCGGCGGCGGGATCGGCGAAACGCCGATCATCGTCCGTGCCAACGGCGTCCCGATCCGCGAGGTTGCGTTGCTCGGCGGACACTCGCTTCACAAGATCGCTTGGCGCAACGATCGAGGAGTCTCCTCGCCCAGAGATCTCAAAGGGAAGACCGTTACGGTCCTCTCGTATACCGACACCTCGTATTACACGCTCCTGGGGATCCTCGGACGCGTCGGCCTCACCAAAAACGACGTCAACATCCAAGCCGTCGGGCCGACCGCGATCACCCAACTCGTCATCGCCGGCAAGGCCGACGCGTTGTGCGGTCCGCCGGAATGGGTCCTCGAAGTGCAAAACGCGGTACCGACGACGATCATCTGGAATGACCGGTACTTTCCTTCGATGGCGCAGGCGATCTTGTCGTCGGATCAAACCATCGCGCGGCGTCCGGCCGCGATCCGCGGAGTCGTGCGCGCGACATTGCGCGCGATGGGCGACATCATGAGGAATCCGGACCAAGCGACGAACGACTACATCGCAGCGGTGCCTCAGCATCGCGGCGACGAAGCGACGGTCAGAAAAGTCCTGACGGCATACGCGCGATACGTCTATCCCGGACAGAAGAAACTCGGAGCTATCGATGCGGTTCGGCTGGCCAACGTGGCGGACTTTTACACCAGGGAATTGATCGTCGAAAAATCGGTCGACGTCGCCGATTTGTACACCAACCAATTCGTCTGATGTCACGGCTCGCGTATCCCAGCATCGCGCTCTTCTTCGTCTTCCTCGCGGCCTGGCAGTGGCTTCCCGGCGCCCTGCATATCCCGGAGTTCATCCTGCCGACGGCGTCGGCGACATGGCAGGAATTTTTACGGATGACGACCCGCGACGCGGTCGGGATGCAAACGCTCGTCACGTTCCTCGAAGTCCTCGTCGGGTTCGCGATAGGGAGCATCCTCGGGGCTTTCTCAGGCTATCTCTTGGGCTTGAGCCCGTCGGCCGAATTCGCTCTCTCCCCCTACATCCTCGCCTTGCAGATCGCGCCGAAGGTCGCGTTCGCGCCCCTCTTCGTGATGTGGCTCGGATTCACGGTCTATCCGAAGATCCTGGTCGCGGTCCTGATCGTGTTCTTCCCGGTCCTCATCAACATCCTCGCCGCGATGCGCACCGTCGATCCTCTCGAGCTCAACCTCGTCCGTTCGCTCTGCGCGACGCCGGCACAGCTCTTCTGGAAAGTGCAATATCCCGCGACGTTGCCGGCGCTATTCTCCGGCTTACGGATATCCTCGACGCTCGCCGTGATCGGCGTCCTCGTCGGCGAACTGGTCGGCGGCAACCAGGGCTTGGGCTATCTCCTCTCCTATGGACAGGGTCAGGCGAATACGAAGATGGTCTTCGTGACGATCATCCTGCTCACGCTCATTGGGATCGTTCTCTACGGCGCAGTCGTCGCGGTCGAACGGCGCGCGCTCCACTATCTCCCCAAGGCGGCACCGCAACCGGTATGAACGACGACATCGAAAAACTCCTCGAACGCGGCCTGCGCGACCTCTGGTACGGGATCATCCCCTCCCACGCAATCGGCTCGACGCCGGTGGCGCTGCGGCGGTTGGGCGAAGATCTCGTCCTCTGGCGCGACGGCGGCGGGACGGTGCACGTCCAAGCCGACCGCTGCCCCCATCGCGGCGCACGGCTCTCCCTCGGTCGCGTCGTCGGCGACCGGCTCACCTGCTGGTATCACGGCGTCCAGATCGACGGCAGCGGGACGATCGCCGACGTCCCGGCGCTCCCCGGTTGCCCGCTCATCGGCCGTCACGGCGTACGTACCTATCCGGCATGCGAAGTCGCCGGCGTGATCTTCGCATATTTCGGTCTGGACGAGAACGAGCCGCCGATCCCCCTCGAAATCCCGCCCGAACTCAACGATCCCCAGTGGTCGTACTTCCTATGCTCGGCGATTTGGAAGACGAATTATCGGTATGCGATCGAGAACGTGGTCGATCCGATGCACGGCTCCTACTTACACGCCGACTCCTTTACCTTGGCGTACGGTAAGAAAGACGACGTTTTCAAGATCGAGGAGAGGGCCAACGGCTTCATCCTCGAGCGCACCAAGCAACGCGACGTGAATTTCGACTGGGTCGAGTTTTGGGAAGGCGGCGCGCACTGGCAGCGCCTCGACATCCCCTATCCGAAGAGCGCCGGGCCGGGCGGACCCTTCCGCATTCTCGGCAACATCACTCCGATCGACGAGCACGCCTCGCAGATCTTCTTCTGGCGCTTGCGCAAGGTCGACGGCTGGGAACGCGATCTGTGGCGTTTTCTGTACCGCGACCGGCTCGAGGAACGCCATTGGAACGTCCTCGAGCAGGACCGGCTCATCTCCGAGACGATGCCTCCCGATGCGCGCTACCACGAGATGCTCTATCAACACGACGTGGGGATAACGCGCTTGCGCAAGATGATGCGGGCTCGAGCAAAAGCACAGCTCGAAAAGATCCGGCGGCTCTCGGCCGAGCGCAAGCACGTCTCGGCGCTGAATTGAGGCGGACCTTCGACGACGACGTCATCGTCGTCTCCGGCGCGGCACGCGGCTTGGGGCGTTCTTTCGCCGCGGCTTGCGCTGCAAACGGTGCGCGCGTCGTCTTGCTCGACATCCTCGAACGGCTCGGCGAACAGACGGCCGAGGAACTCCGCGCGACGGGTGCCGACGCACGATTCGTCCCGGTCGACATCGCCGACCCGACGAGTATCGACCGGGCCGCCCGGACCGTTCGTCGCGAATACGGAGCCGTCCATGGATTGGTCAATTGCGCGGCGATCGCGACCGGGATCGGCGGGAAGACCTTCGAGGAAATCGACATCCAGACATGGGATCGCGTCTTCATCGTCAACGTGCGCGGGACGTGGCTGATGACCCGTGCCTTCGCCCCGCTGCTCCGCACGTCGGGTCGCGGACGGATCGTGAATATCGCCTCGGACACGGCGCTGTGGGGCGCGCCGAATCTGCTGCACTATGTCGCGAGCAAAGGAGCCGTCATCGCGATGACGCGCTCGCTCGCCCGCGAACTCGGCGGCGACGGGATCGCGGTCAATGCGATCGCGCCCGGACTGACGCTGGTCGAGGCGACTGAGTACGTCCCCGAAGAGCGACATCGTCACTACGTCGAAGGCCGGGCGATCCGCCGCGCGCAGGTTCCGCAGGACATCACAGGCGCGGTCGTTTTCCTCTTGTCGCCCGATGCCGGCTTCATCACGGGGCAACTCCTCGCCGTCAACGGAGGGTTCTTCCTCCATTGATCGGCCTGAGCGAACGGACGGTCCGCGCGCGCAACGCGAAGCGTGCATACCTGGAAGCGGGGAGCGGGCCGCCGATCGTCCTGTTGCACGGGATCGGCTCGCGGGCCGCTTCGTGGAACACCCAGCTCGAGCGCTGGTCGGCCCGCTATCGTGTCGTCGCCTGGGAGGCGCCCGGCTACGGATCCTCGGACGATCTGACCGCTCCCGAACCGGAGGCCGCCGACTACGCCGATGCGCTCGCCGAGCTCCTCTACGTTCTCGAGATACAGCGACCGATCGTCGTCGGACATTCGCTCGGTGCGCTGATCGCCGGGACCTTTGCCGCCCGTTATCCCGATGCGGCTTGCGGCCTCGCCCTCCTCTCGGTCGCCTGCGGGTACGGTCATCTCTCGCTGATCGATCGGGAGCGCCGCTTCTCGGCGCGGGCCGACGATCTGCGGACCCTGGGTATGGACGGACTGGCGGAGAAGCGCTCCTCGGCGGTCCTCTCGCCCCATGCAAGCGCCGAGCTTCGCGCTCGTGTGCGCGAGACGATGGCGACCTTGCGGGAATCGGGCTACCTGGCGGCTCTGCGGATGCTGACGAACGCCGATCTACTCGCCGTCACGCCGAAGATCCGAATCCCGACGCTCGTCGCCTGCGGTGCCGAAGACGCGGTCACACCGCCGGAACAGAATCGGCGCGTCGCCGCCAGCATCCCGAGCGCCCGCTTCAAGCTCATCGAGCGTGCGGGCCACGCCGTCACACTCGAGCGCCCCGACGAGCTCGACGCGCTGCTCCTCCCGTTCTTCGCCTCGGTCGCAGGATCGTGAATCAGCAATACCATGCGCCGGCGCTCGCGCAAGGTCTGCAGATCCTCGAACGCTTCGGGCAAGGGACGGAGCGGATGCGCCTGAGCGAGATCGCGCGCGACATCGGGATTTCCCGGTCCTCGGCGTTTCGTTTGGTGCAAACCCTAAAGGTTTTGGGATACCTGGAACGCGACGAAGAGACCAAGAGCTATCGTCTGGGATCGCGGGTCCTCTCGCTCGGCTACGCTTTTCTCGCCTCGAAGGACGTCGTCGAGATCGCCCGGCCGATCCTCGAACGGCTGCGCGACGAGACCGGCTGCTCTTCGCATATCGGGATCCTCGACGGAAACGAAGTCGTCTATGTCGGCCGCGTTCCCTCGCTCCAACCCGTGGCGACCAACATTCGCGTCGGCTCACGCCTCCCCGCTCATGCGACGACGATGGGGCGCATGCTCTTGGCCTATCGTTCGGAGAGCGAGGTGAAACGTCTCTACGGTCGCGCCAAGCTGCAGCGCTACAGCACCCGCACACCGGGCAGCTATGAAGAGCTCAGCGCTCAACTCGCCGGCGATCGAGCCCGCGGATACGCGATCAGTCATTCGAGCTATGAGCAGGGGATCGCCAGCGTCGCCGCCCCGGTCTTCGGTGCCGGCGGGGCGATCGTTGCGGCGATCAACGTCTCGGGACCGGACGGCGCGATCGCTCGTCAGATCTTCGATTCGACGATCCGCGACGCGGTCTGTGCCGCGGCCCGTGCGATCTCCAGCCGACTCGGTTACCAAGCTCTCAAAGGAGAACGCCGTCATGCTTGATCCGAGGCTCACTCCCGTCCCGGGATACGCCGCGAGTGGATCTCGGGCTTAGCGGGCTCGTCGCCGTGATCACCGGAGGGACGTCCGGGATCGGACTCGCGACGGCCGAACTCCTCATCGAAGAAGGCGCATCGGTCGGCGTCTGCTCGCGCGACCCCGTCCGGGTCGATGCGGCCGTAGAACGGCTCGGCGAGCGCGCCTTCGGCGTCGCAGCCGACGTTCGCAATAGAGAGGCTATGGTCCGTTTTCGTGATGCGGTCTTCGAGCGTTTCGGGCGCGTCGATATCCTCATTCACAGCGCAGGTGAATCACGCATGGCGAACTTCGAGGCGACCGACGAGGCCGCTTGGCGCGACGAGATCGAGCTCAAGTTCTTCGGCTTCATCAATCCGACACGGGCCTTTTTGGACGACCTACGCGCATCACGGCATGCGAGCATCGTCTACGTGAGCGCGCTCCTCGCCGTCCAGCCGGAGACCCGACTCGCCGCGACGTCGGCGACCCGCGCCGGCGTCGTCAACCTCGCCAAGTCGCTCTCGTTCGAGCTCGCCCCCTCGCAGATCCGCGTCAACGCGGTCTTGCTCGGAGTGATCGACTCCGGACAATGGGAGAGACGCTGGCAAGCCGCACGCGCACAGGGGCGGGAGATCTCACGCGAAGCGTTCATGGCGGAGATCGCGCGGGATCGAGCCGTTCCCCTCGGGCGTGTAGGACGCGCCGACGAGGTCGCGCGATCGATCGCATTTCTGGCGTCGCCGGCGAGCTCGTACACGACCGGAGCGCTGCTCGAGATCTCCGGAGGCTTGAGTCGGCGTGTCTGATCGCATCACCGTCGGAGAGGTTGCGGCGCGGCTGATCGAGGGCTGCGCCGTCCGAGCAGCTTTCGGGGTCGTCAGCATTCATAATATGCCGATCCTCGACGCGCTCACCGAACGTACCGTGGTACGTTACGTCGCGGCACGCGGCGAAGCGGGCGCGGCGAACATGGCCGATGCGTACGCCCGCGTCGGCGGCGGCCTCGGCGTCGTCGTGACGAGCACCGGTACGGGCGCCGGGAATGCGGCCGGCGCAGTGATCGAAGCGCGCAACGCCGGGACGCCACTCCTCCATCTGACCGGACAGATCGACAGCGACTTCCTCGACCGCAACGCCGGCTTCATCCACGAGACGCCGGATCAGCTCGGCATGCTGCGCTCGATCTCCAAAGCCGCCCTACGCGTCCGGACCGCTCCGACCGCCCTCGGCACGATGCGCGAGGCGCTGCGGATCGCGCTCACGCCGCCGCAGGGTCCGGTGAGCGTCGAGATCCCGATCGATCTGCAAAAGGCACTCGTCGAGCCGCCCGATCCCGGCGCATTCCATCTCCCGGCGCTCACGCCGCAGATCGCCGACGAGGCGGCGGTCGACGACGCCGCTCGGCTCCTGAGCACGGCGCGCCGTCCGGTCTTGTGGGTCGGCGCCGGTGCCCGCCACTGCGCGCCGGCCGTCGATCGTTTCGCCCGAATGGGCTGGGCGATCGTCACCAGTATCGCCGGCCGTGGAATCCTTCCCGAGGACGATCCGATGTCGCTGGCGTCGTTCGGCGCCTCGCGTGCCGTCGAGGATTTTTTCGACACCTGCGATGCGCTGCTCGTCGCCGGTTCCCGGCTGCGCGGGAACGAGACGCTCCGTTACGGTTTGCGACTCCCGCGGCCGCGCGTGCTGATCGATATCGACGAGACGGCACGCGAGCGCGCCTTTCCGTTCGATCGGTTCATCTGCGCGGACGCCGCCCCGACGCTCGCCGCGCTCGCCCCGCGACTCGAAGCGAAGATGCAGATCGATCCGCGCTTCGCAGCCGACGTGCAGGCGGCGCGTACCGCAGCCGAACGCTCCCTCCGCGAGGGTCTGGGACCGTTCGCCGATATCCTCGCCGCCGTCGAGCGCGAGTTCCGTCCGCAAACGCTTTGGGTTCGCGACATCACGATCTCGAACAGCACCTGGGGGAATCGCTTGCCGGCGCTCACCCACCCTCGTCAAGGGGTCCACGCGCTGGGCGGCGGGATCGGGCAAGGCCTGCCGATGGCGATCGGAGCGGCCTGCGCGGCCTGCGAACCGCGGACGCGGTGGGAACCGCCGGTCTTCGCCCTGGTCGGCGACGGCGGCCTCGCACTCTCCCTCGGTGAGCTCGGGACGTTGGCCCAGGAACGCGTCCCGGTCGTCCTCATCGTGATGAACGACGGCGGCTACGGCGTCATTCGCAACATTCAAGATCACGAGTACGGGAAGCGGCGCTTCGGCGACATCACGGCTCCCGATTTCGGGACGGTAGCCCGCGCCTTCGGGATCGAGTCCCGTCGCGTCCAAAGCGTCGCGGCCTTCGGCGACGCTCTCCACTGGGCGCGCTCGTCCGGATCGCCGGTCCTACTCGACGTCGATATGACGGCGATCGGATCGTTTAGGCAAACATGGGCGGGGCCGCCGGCGAGGACGTCGGGCTGAAAGCGCGCTATGACGACACGCCGGCCGGTCGTTTCTCTCGTTCGATCGCGTCGGCCGCCTCGGCGATCCCGTTCAAATAGACCTCCCACACGTAGAGATTCAGGCGGCACGCCTCGACGACGGCGTCGGCCATATTCAACTCCTCGGCGTAGCGCGCGACGGTCCGCCAACCGAGGTTGGAGTGCTCGAGATCGGCCGGCCCGTGCAAGTCGAAAAACTCGAGCTGCTCATCGCGTAAACCGAACAGCGCCTGCCAGCGATCATGCTCCATCCCGAACCAGCCCTTTTCGCGAAACGTACCCGCCCCGTAACCGGGCAGATTGACCCGCTCCGCCGCGGTGTTCGTGATCAACCCTTCGAGCCAGTGGCGATTCTTGCACAGCGTCTCCCAGGCGAGCCAGCACAGCTTGGTCGTTGGAAGGGGCTGGGCGCTCGTAATTTCCTCGCGGCTCATCCCGATGAAGGTCCCCAAGTCCTCGAGGATCGCCCAGTGCGGGCGGCCGCCGCCGTATTCGTCGTCGGCGATCACTTCCTGGGTACAGCCCGCGATGATCTTGATCCGCGTCTCCCAATCGGGGCAGTTCGTCGCGACGGCGATCTTGAGGTGCGAGTTACGCTCGCGTGAGTTGAGGCGATGCTGCTTGACGAACATCTTCGCGCGCTCGACGGTCATCGGCTCGTTGAAGAGCCGTGTGTTTCTCGCGAAGTGATCGACGGCCTGATCGAGCCGCGTTATGACGTCCATGGGTTCTCCTCGGGCGGAGATCGAGAGGAGTGTCGTATACACTTTCCGACGAAGCGGTCCTTCGTCGCTTCGGAGGGAACGCCACATGCTGACGCAAGCCGAAAACGAACTCCTCACCCGCGTCGGGCCGGGGACGCCGATGGGCGCGCTGCTGCGCCGGTTCTGGTTCCCGGTCTGTGCGTCGGTGAACCTCGCACCTGCCGGCGCGCCGCGGCGGATACGGTTGCTCGGCGAGCGCTTCGTCCTCTTTCGGGCCGACGACGGTAGAGTCGCACTCTTCGACGAAGGTTGTCCGCACCGTCGCGCCTCGCTCGCGCTCGCCCGAAACGAGGGCTGCGCGATCCGTTGCATCTTTCACGGCTGGAAGATCGACGTCGAGGGAAAGGTCGTCGACGTCCCGTCGGAACCGCTCGATCGCGAGCGTTTCGGCGCAAAAGTAAAGGTGCGGAAGTTCCCGGTCCGAGAAGCAGGCGGACTGATCTTCGCCTTCGTCGGCGAGGGTGAGCCGCCGCAATTCCCGGACTTTCCCTTTACGCATCTCCCGCTCGACCACGTCTCGATCCTCGAGATCCCGGTCAGGGCGAATTGGCTTCAGGGCGTCGAAGGGCAGCTCGACTCCTCGCACGTGAGCATCCTCCACCAGTCGAGCTTGAACACGTCGTTCATACGGCAAACGCCGGCGACCCTCGAGACCAAGGAGTATTTCCTCGCCGATCGGGCGCCGCGCTATGAAGTCGAGTTCACCGATTACGGCCTTCAGGCCGCGGCGATCCGGCGCGTCGGAGCGGAGACGCTCTTCGTACGGGTCACGGAGTTTTGTCTGCCGTCGTGGACGTGTATCCCCAACCCGACCGACGACGACTTCCTCATGATCGGGCAAATGCCGGTCGACGACACCCACACGGTGCAGTGGTACGTGATGCACAATCCGCACCACCCCATCGACCGCGAAGGCCGCGCCCACGGCTTTCAGTCGATGCTCGACTACGATGGCGAGTCGTTCGCGCGGGTCGCCGACGAAGCGAACCTCTGGACGCAAGATCGCAGCCTCATCGAGGCGGGCTCCCATTGGAGCGGTCTCAAGAACATCCTCTACGAAGACCTCGCGATCATGGAGAGCCAGGGCCCGATCGCCGATCGGACGCGCGAATATCTCGGCCGCAGCGACGCCGCGGTGACGCGCGTACGCCGTTTGCTCCTCGACGCGGTTCGCGACGCCCAAAACGGGAGGACCGTCCGCGGCTTACGTCCAGGGATCGAGTATCGCGAGATCTACGGCCGTCAAGCCGTCTATCGCGAGGGCGAAGATTGGCGCGGCGCGATTAAAGCGGTACGCGTATAGTGATCACCGCTGCTGTTTGGGGCGGCGCGTGATCGTATCGAGCAGTGCGGGCTTCCCGGCTTTGACCTGCGCAATCGCACGCCGCAACGCCGCGGCGACGTCGGCGGGCCGCTCGATAGGACCCTCCGCATACCAGCCGAAATCGCGGGCCAGACCGGCGAAGTTCGGCGGCGGATCGGTGATGTCTTGACCGATGTACGCTCGCTCGACCGGCCTCCCGCGATGGGCGGCGACCGAGATCTGATGATCCCAGTCGTTCCAATAAGCGCGGTTGTTGTGCATGACGACGAGCATCGGAATCTCGTACCGCGCCGCGGTCCAAAGAGCGCCGACGTCGAACATCAAGTCGCCGTCCGGCTGAAAATCGACCACCAGCCGTCCCGTCCCCTTGTGGGCCAGCGCGATCCCGATCGACATCCCGATCTGCGTACCCGTTCCAAGATACTTTCCCGGATGGCGATAGCCGCGATCGAAATTCCAAAGCTTGCGGGCCCAGTCGTTGAGCGTGTTCGCCGTCAGCACCCAATCCTCGTCTTTGATCGCCTCCCAGACTTCCCAAACCAGGCGCGGTATCGTCAACGGAGAGGCGTCCCAGTCTTGGCGCGCGTCCTGACGCCACTGCTCGCGCAGCGCGTGGTGCCTTCGCCCGACACGCGCCCGACGCTCTTCGACCTTCGCGCGGAGCGCCGGCTCGCGCTCGATCCGCGCCCGGCACAGCTCGGTCAGTGCCGGGATCGCGAGCGCCGTATCGGCTAACACGCGCTGCGTGACGTTCGGGAAGCGCTGATAATCCGTCGACCATTTGCTGATCTCGATGCTCGAGAATCCGATGTCGATCCAGGCGCAGTCGCTTGGGTAGATCTGCGCTTTCGTCCGCTTTTGCCAGTCACCCGCGTGCGTCGGATCCTCCCAATTCCGTACGTCGAGGGCGAGGATCACGTCGGCGTCGCGGAACGTTTGGCGATCGAGACTCAGGTTGAGCGGATGCTCCGTCGGGAAGTTCAGCCGCGCCTCGATATCGAAGACCGGCGCCGCGATCGTCTCGGCCAGAGCGACCATGTCGTCGAAACCGTGCGCGACGCGGCCGACGTACTCGGCCATCAGGACCGGCCAGTCGGCGCGGACGAGCCGATCGGCGACGCGCTCGAGCTCGCCGGGCGCCGCCGCGATCGGAGTCGGGACGGTCGCCTCGACGGATGGGATCGCGATCTTCTCCTCGAGCGGCGCTTCTTGGAGCCACGCGTCGTAACACATGTAGATCGGGCCCTGCGGCTCGGTCATCATGATCGAGTACGCTCGGGCGAAGCTGTCGACGACACCGTCGATCCCGCCCGGCTGGTAGTCCCATTTCACGAAATTCCGAACGACGTCGCCCTGTACGTTCGCCGTATGGATCCAATCGATCCACGGACGGCGCTTCGCCTCGTCGACCGGGCCCGTCGCCCCGATGACGAAGACCGGCGCCCGGTCGATGTAGGCGTAGTAGATCCCCATCACCGAGTGGAGCAAGCCGACGACGTCATGGACGATCGCGACCATCGGCTTCCCCGTCACCTTCGCATATCCGTGTGCTATTTGCACCGCGATCTTCTCGTGCTGGCAAAGGAGCAGCGGCGGATCGTTTGCGTTGTGATTGACGAGTGAGTCGTGCAACCCACGATAACTCGCACCGGGGTTGAGGGCGATGTACGGAAAACCGAATGCTTTGATGAGGTCGGCGATGACGTCCGACTGATAGCCGAACTTCGCGGCGGCTGCGACGTTCTCCACTATTGAGGGTATCCTCCCGGCTTGCTGACGCCGACCCACGTCCCTTTGTCTTGGTCCCAGCGGACGATGACGACGGCATTGATATCGATTCCGCGTTGCGGCACGGCGCGAAAGTCGTAGGTCCCGTTGATCCCCGACCAGCCGCGCAAGTTCGCCACATAGTCGCGGATCCGGCTCGGGCCCGCGCTCGTCCCGAGCTTCCTGAGGGCGTCGACCGCGATCAGCGTCGGATCCCAGGCGATCGCCTCACCGTTGTCCGGTGTAATCCCGACGGCCTTGAACGCGTTCAGGAAATTCACGACGCTGTTCTTGACGGGGCCGTTCGGCAACTGATTCGGCGTCAAGAACGGAAAGCCGGGAAAGAGAAGCACTCTGGGGAGGAAGCCGGCGTAGGTTTTCATTTGCGCGTACGTCAGGTTGGCGGCGGACGTGAAAACGGGGATGTCGAGCCCCGCATCGACGACCCCGCGAAGCAGCGTCCCCTCCGGCGTCCCGGTTCCCCAGGTGATCAGGACCTGCGGATCGGCGGCCTTGATCCGCGCCATTTGCGCCGCGACGCTGACGTCGGTCGGATTGAAGTGCTCGTGCGCGACGACCGTCATCGCCTTGTTCTCCGGCGAAGCGAGCGCGGCCTCGATGCCGCGATCGACGTCCTGCCCGGACGCGTCCGTCGCGATGATGATCGCCAAACGCGTCCAGCCGCGCAACCGAAAATACCGAATCCCCGCCGCGACGAGGTCTGCGGTCGAGACCTCCGCGCTGAAGACGTAGCCGCTCGTAGGGTGGATCCCCGGCGAGAAACAGTAGGTGAACGGCCCCTCTTTCATCAATGGGAGGACCGCACTGCACACGGCGGTCAGCGACGGCCCGAGGATTATCGCTGCTTTCCGGGCGATCGCGATGTTCGCAAGTTGGACGCCGAGCTGAGGCAGCGACTGGTCGTCGGAGATGACGATCCGCAGCGGCCGTCCGCGAATCCCGCCCGCTTTATTGACCTGATCTTCGATGACCCGGAGCGTCCGTGCTTGCGATTGCCCGATGAACGCCAGCTGCCCCGTCATCGAGATGATCGCATCGATCTCGTACGGGCTCGCGGCGCCGCCGGCAAGCGGGATCAGAGCGAAGGCGAGCGCCAAGACGCCGACCGCGAACGTCCTCACAGCAGTTTCGCAACCTCGTGCTCGACGATCGTCCCCTTGAAGAAATCCGGATTCATCCCGGCGTGGAGCATCGCGGGATTGCGGAACGTGAACTCCTCGAAGTCTGCCTCGTCGAGCAAACCGCGCTCGACCAACTCGTAGGCCTCTGCGAGGACCTCGGTCATGTCCGGGACGTCCCAATGGCCGATATCCGAGCTGAACATCGCCTTCAGCCGCGCGCCGAACGGATTGAGCCGCCGATCGAAACCGACCGAGACGAGCGGATCGTCGGCTTCGCAACCGAAGTAGAATCGCGGCTCGAAGAGTTCGCGGAGATCCTCGGCGCTCTTTATACCGAGCGCCTCGAGCTCGTGCGCGATGAGCGTGTCCTCGGCTTGCAACCATCCGCCGGGCCAGCGGAATATGTCCGGATCACGCTTGGGGTCGGGCCGCCCCTCGACCATCCCCTGACCGTATTCGGCGAAGAGATCGGCCAATAGCTCGAGGTCGATGTTCCTCGGATCATAGTTCTCGATCACGGTGGGATTGCGCTTCCCGCAATGGCCGACCAAGCCCGCATACAACTCGCTCGCCCATGCCACGCCGCCCTCGAGGAAGGCGAAATTGAGGGTCGGGAAACGCTTCGTCACTCCGCCGAGCACCAGGGCTTTCGCGAAAGCTTCGCCTGCCGCGGCGAAACTCCCGACGTGGTTGTGGATGTAATGGTTCGTCACCACCCGGCTTCCGAAGCCGACGCTGGGCGAGTGCGCCGTCACCGCGACCTTGAGCTCGACGCACTTCGCCCAAAGCGGATCGTAGTCGTACGGGCTCTCCATGCACAGCGTATCCATCCAGGATCCGTAGCGGGCAAGCTCCGGATTCGTCCGGGCGACGATCGGGATCGGCCGGCGTACGTTCGAGTTGATCATCACCGCTTTGAACTTCAGCGTACCGACCGCGTGTTCGAGCTCTTCGATCGCTTCTTGCGGGGTATTCGCGGGGATCGCAGCCACCGGCGTCATCCGGTCGGCGTGCTCGCGATACATCTGAGCGAACATCGTGTTGAGTGCGCGTAACGAAGCGCGCCGCAGCTCTTCGTCTTCCTCGCGAATCAAACCGAGCGCCATCGTCGAATAGACGATCGAAAAATCGAGGCCGAAATCGTCCATCCGCGTCCGCAGCAGACGCGGAAGCATCGCCGTAGCGCGGTCGAGCGTGTTCTTCGTCGGCAGGGTCCATGCGCTCGGGCGCGCGACGCGGCGGTCCAGGCGCTCTTGCGGGGTCATCGTCTCCCAGCCCGTCGCCTCGATCCTCTTCATGAAGCGCTCGAGGACGCGTCTTCCCGCGACTTGCCCGAGGATCTCGAAGTAGAGGGGACCGAACTCGATCGCGTGACCGTCGGCGTCGACGACGGGATGCTTGAGCCGCTCTCGGACCGCGAGCGATCGCGTCGCCTTCGTTCTGTCTAGTACGGCCATTCGTGACCCTCCGTTACGGCACGCGTTCGATGATCGTCGCTATCCCTTGACCCACCCCTATGCAGAGAGTAATGAGGGCATATCGCCCTCTCCTTCGGATCAGCTCACGCGCCGCCGTCAGCGCCAAACGTGCCCCCGACGCGCCCAGGGGGTGACCGATCGCGATCGCCCCGCCGTTGGGATTGACCCGCGAGTCGTCTTCGGCCAGCCCCAAACCCTTCAGGCATGCCAGGACTTGCGAGGCGAACGCTTCGTTGATCTCGATGACGTCGATCTGATCGAGCGTCAGCCGGGCCCGTTCGAGGGCTTTCCGAGTCGCCGGGACCGGCCCGATCCCGAACATGCGCGGCGCGACACCGGCGACCGCCGTCGTCACGATCCGTGCCCACGGCTTCCAGCCGTGACGCTCACCGGCCGCTGCCGACCCGATCAGCAGCGCCGCCGCGCCGTCGTTGACGCTCGATGCGTTCCCGGCGGTGACGACGCCGCCCTCATGGACCGTGCGCAACTTGGCGAGCCCCTCGAGCGTCGAGTCCGGGCGCGGCGGTTCATCGGCGACGACCGTCGCCGCCGTCTTCCCGGAACCGACGCTGATCGGAGTCGTGATCTCCGCCTCGTAAAAACCGTCGGCCAAAGCCGTGGCGTACTTCCGTTGGGACGCAAGGGCGAAACGATCCGACGCATCGCGTGAGATCCCATACTCGCGCGCACAGTTGTCGCCGACCTGCGGATTGGTCGCGTTTCCGAACTTCTCGACGAAGCGGGGATTCGGAAAACGATAACCGAGGGTCGAATCGTAGACCTGATGATCGCGCGAGTAGGCTCGCTCGGCTTTCGCCAGCACGAAGGGAGCCCGCGTCATGCTCTCCGTCCCGCCGGCGATCACCAGCTCGGCTTGTCCGCAAGCGATCATGCGGGCGGCGTCGGCGACGGCGGCCAGCCCGCTCCCGCACAAACGGTTGACGGTGATACCGGCAACCTCGACCGGCAAGCCGGCGAGCAGCGCGGCATGGCGCGCGACGTTGCGCGAATCTTCTCCGGCCTGGTTGGCGCAGCCCGAGACGACGTCTTCGACCTCCTCGGGCGGGACTCGGTAGATCTCGACCAGGCGCGCGATCGCCGCGGCGAGCAAATCGTCTGGTCGGACCGAGGCGAGCGCACCGGCGTGGCGACCGAACGGCGTCCGCGTTCCCCCGTAGATGTACGCGTCGTTCATTTCTTCATAACGCGCTAGCCGATCGTGTGTGAGAACTCGCCGATCCCCTCACACCAGAGTCGAACCACGTCGCCGGCCTTGAGGAACTCGTTCCGTCCTGCGCCGACGCCGGCCGGCGTCCCGGTCAAGATCAAGTCGCCGGGATAGAGCGTCGTCCGCGACGAGATCTGTGCGATCTGTTCGGCGAGCGTAAAGATCATGTGGCTCGTATTGGAATCTTGCTTGACGACCCCGTTGACCCACAACCTCAAATCGAGGCGCTGCGGATCGGGGATTTGCTTGGCCGGCGTGATCCAAGGCCCGATCGGACACGAGGCGTCGAAACTCTTGTGCGCGAGCCAATCCCAAAAGAACGGCGACTCTTTGGTGAGCGGGGGACGTTGTCCGAGATCGCGCGCCGAGAGGTCGTTGGCGATCGTGTATCCGGCGACGCACTCGAGTGCCCGCTCGATCGACAAACCCTTCGCTTTGCGCCCGATCACCGCGGCCAGCTCGATCTCCCAATCGAGCTTATTCGCACCGGGCGGCCGTGCGACCGTTTCGTTCGGGCCGACGACGACGCGCGTCGCCTTCAAAAAGTGCCACGGTTTCAGCCCAAGCGTGTGCGGATCAGGCTCGGGGCCGCGTCCCTGCGCCCGGTTCATCTCCGCGACGTGATCGGCGTAGTTCGCCCCGGCGCAATAGATTGCGGACGGATAGAGGACCGGCGCGAGCAACCGTACCCGTTCGAGCGGCGTCCCGCCGTCCACCGCCTGCGCCGCCGCGGCTTCGAGCAGCGGCTCGGCGGCGTCCCAATCCTCGAGGATATCGACCACGCGCGGATAGCGTTCGACCTCGAAGACGCGCCCCTCGACGAGGATCCCGGCGCGCGGTCCCCGGCCCGCGTCGTAGGTGAGAAGTTTGTAGTCGGCCATAGCGTGTCGTCGTCAGCTCCGTGCGCGTGGGAGGAGGGTGAGCGCATTCTCGCGGTTGATCGCGGCGAGGGTTTGCGCCGGAAGGTTCAAGTGATCGAGTCCGTTCGTCGTAACGGGGATCGGCACATAGGGATAGTCGCTCCCGAAGAGGATCTGCGACGTCGGAACCAAGTTCATGAGCGCCGCCATCGTCGGCGGATTCGTCGAGTTGGCGACGTCGTAGTAGAGCTTCTTGAATTCGGCGAGCGGCCCGTCGGGTATCCGCGAGGCGATCTCCTTGTGTCGCATCGCATAGGCGGTGATCCGATAAGCGAGATCGGTGAGTGCGCCGCCGGTATGGGCGAAGATGAACTTGATGTCGGGATAACGCGCGAACGTCCCGGCATAGAGCAAGCTCATGATCGTGCGGGTCGTATCGAACAAAAACTCCGTCGTCGACGTCGCAATCCCCGGCTGCAGATGATTACAGCAGGCGGGGGTCGTCGGATGGACGTAGACGATCGCCTTCCGCCGGTTCAACTCGGCGAAGACCGGGTCGAACTCCGGCTCGCCGAGATACTTGTTCGCGTAGCTCGACAACAGACTGATCCCGTCCGCCTTCAACGTCGTGAAAGCATAGTCGATCTCGCGTAAGCTCCCCTCGATATCGGGGAGGGCGAGCGCGGCGAACAGCCCGAAGCGGGCCGGGTACTCCCGGGCAAGCTCGGCCGCACCGTCGTTGTAGATCCGCACGATTCGGCGCGATTGGGCGACGTTGGGGACCCAAACACCGGGAAGCGGCGGCGAGCTGAACGCGATCGTGATCCCGCCTTGATCCATCGCCTCGATCGCCCGGCTCGGCGTCCAGCTGAAGAACGTCGTCGGGTCGGCGTCGGACGATGCGATGATCCCGGCGCGCTGCACTTTGAGATATTCGGGCGGATAGATATGATGGTGAACGTCGATGCGGTTCGGACGCGCCGTGCTTTGGGCTGATGCGGACCATCCCGCGTTCATCGCAAGAACGCCTGCACCCAAACCGGTCAAGAACGATCGGCGATTAGATCTCAAGGCTTACCTCCTCTTCGCTCATCCCATACTCGCTGACCGCCGCCGCTCGGCTGACGTAACCGCGCCGAACGTCGGTGCGCACGGCGTCGCGTGGACGCGAGAGCGGATCGCCGTAACCCCCGCCGCCCCCCGATTCGACGACGACGACGTCGTCGACGGCGAGCGGGACGGCGTTGCGCTTTCCGTTGTTTGCGGTCTCGACGTCGCCGTTCGCCCGAACGACGGAGATCCGGTTCGGCAAGCCCGCCTTCCCGCCGGCGAGCCCCCACGGCGCGCATTGCGTCCGCTCGATGTGCGCGTTGAATTGCATCGGTGCACGCGCGCGGAAACGAAACTCGACGCCCAAACCGCCCCGGTATCGGCCTGCTCCGCCGGAATCGGTCCGCAGCCCGTTCTTCTCGATCATGACCGGGATCTTCGCTTCGATCGCCTCGGCGATGAAATTGTGCGTATCGCCGTCGTTGAGACAGATCGTCGCGCTCATCCCGTCGCTGTTGTATTTCGCTCCCCACCCTCCGCCGGGCAAGCAGACCGGCCGATAAAAGAAGCGTCCCGTCCGCTGGTCGACGCCGAAAACGTCGACGGTGCAGAGGTCGGCGTGGTGGCCCGCGGCGACCCGCTCGGGAACCGCCGGCGCAAGCGCCTTGAAGATCGTATCGACGAGCGTCATCGGGATCGTCATCCACCAGCGCATCGCCGCCGGCTTGGTCGCGCTGACCACCCGTCCCGGCGGGAGGATCACGGAGAGCGGACGGAACGAACCCTCGTTGATCGGGAACAGCGTCGGGGTCGTCAAGCACTTGAACGCGACTTGCGCCGCGGAGCGGCCGGCGGTCGCGCCCGAGTTGAAGTAGCCGCGTACCTGGCGGCTCACCTCGCTCAAGTCGATCGTCATCCGATCCCCTTCGACGACGACGCGAACTTTGATCGGGATGTTCGCCGACGTGACCCCGTCGTCGTCCATGAACGACTCCGCCTCGTACGTCCCGTCGGGGATCTGGGCGACGGCGAGTCGCGCGAGGCGTTCACTCTGCTCGAAGAGGCTGCGGATGCTCGCATCGACCGCCTCGCGCCCGTATTTTTCGAGCAGCGCTTTGTAGCGCACCTCACCGGTCTTGATCGCCGCGATCTGCGCACGAAAGTCTCCCATGGCGAGCTCGGGGAGCCGCACGTTGGCGCGGATGATCTCCGTCAGCTCCCGATCCTGTCGTCCCCGCTTGAAGATCTTGACGATCGGCATCTGCAGGCCTTCGGAGAATATATCCTGCGTCGTCGCGCCCAAGACGCCGCCGACGTCCTGCCAATGCGCCATCGATGAGGAAAACGCGACGATCTCGCCGTCGTGGAAGATCGGGAGCGTGAAGATCATATGATTGAGATGGCTGCCCATGATATAGGAATCATTGGTCAGCAGGATATCCCCCGGCTCGATCCCATCGCGACCATAATGCGCGATCTTCGCTTTGATCGCATCGGAAAGGCCGCGGATGAACATCGGCAGTCCGAGTCCGATCGAGACGGTCTCGCCGTCGGCGTCGAACAGCCCGACCGTATAGTCGAGCGCCTCGTAGATGATCGGATTATACGCCGTCCGCATGAGATTGGTCTTCATCTCATCGGTAATCGCGACGAACGCATTGCGGATGATCTCCGCCGTGACCGGATCGACCCGCGTTATTGGCATCGGTGGGAGCTCAGAAAGGTTGCGAGCCATTTGTTCCAGAGCGTCTCGGCGGCGGCGGCCGCCGCCGCTTCGGCGTCCGCCCGGGGTCGATCCGCCGGGAGCGGCGCGACGATGCGCAGATCGATACCGCTGAGATGGGGATCCGGGACAGGATGATCGGCGAGCAAGACGTTGCCGCGTTCGCTCAACCGCTCGAGATCGGCGTTCAGTTCGGACGGGGAAGCGTGCAGCGCCTGAGCAAGCTCGGTCACGAAGAGCGCGCTCGCGCGGCGCCGCGCGAAGACTTCGAGAATCTCGTCGGCGCTCATAAGCCGAGCACGCGCTCGGCGTTGCCGTGGAAGATTTGCTCCATCACCTCGTCCGTATAGCCGAGCTCCTCCCATTCGCGAAAGATCCGGTCGTACGGCAAACTCGGATAATCGCTTCCGAACATGATCTTGTCCCTGAGACGGCTGCGAATGTCGACCTTCAACTGCGCGGGGAAGTACTTCGGAGCCCACCCCGAGAGCTCCCAATAGACGTTCCCCTTATGGAGTGCGACCGCGGTCATCTCGTCGACCCACGGCCAACCGGGATGGGCGGCGACGATCGTCAAGCTTGGAAAGTCGGCGGCCAGCTCGTCGATCGCCGACGGATGCGCATGCCGCAGCTTCGCACCCATCCCTCCGGGCATCCCGGCGCCCATCCCGGTCGTCCCGACGTCGATCATCACCGGGACCTTGAACGAGTCGATCAGCTCGAAGAGCGGATAGAGGCGGCGATCGTTCACCGCGTAGTGCCCCATGATCGGATGGAAGTGAAAGCCGAGCATGTGCAGATCCTCGATCGCGTGGCGCGCTTCACGGAGAGCCTCCTCGCCCTTGAACGGATCGACGGCACCCCATGCCTGAAGGATCCGATCGGGGTGACGGTCGCGCATCCCGGCGACGAAGTCGTTTGAGCAGGGCGGTGTGTGGACGGTCGTCTCGAGGTCGAGCGCGACCAAGACCGCCTCGACACCGGCGCGTTCGAACTCCTCGACGACTTCGTCCTCCGCTTTCGCGGTCCAGGGACGCTTCCAATATTTCGCCAGCGCGTCGACGTACGGCTGCTGGCAGGCTATCCACTCCTTCGTATTGGGATAGCAGTGGAGGTCGATGATCCTCACGCCCGGACCGGTGGCTGCTCGGCGGCGATCTTGGCCGAAACGATCTCGACGAGTCGCTTCTTCGAGACCTTGCCGAACGTCGAGAGCGGGAAATCTTCCATGATCTCCATCCGCTCGGGGAGCTTGAATTTCGCGATCTCTTTCCCGAGCAAGAACGCCTTGAGCTCTTCGAACGTCAGATGCATCCGATCGCGCAGGATGATACAGGCGCACATCCGTTCCCCCAAGTCCGGGTCGGGGACCGGGATGCAAGCCACGTTCTTGACCGCCGGATGGGAGAGGATCAAGTTCTCGATCTCTTCCGCGCTGATCTTCTCGCCGCCGCGGTTGATGAGATCCTTCTTGCGCCCTTCGACGATGTAGTTGCCCGACGGATGCCGGCGCATCAAATCGCCGCTGCGGTAGAAACCGTCGGACGTAAAGGCTCTCGCGTTGTACTCCGGGACGCCGTAATAACCGCGCAGCGTATACGGCCCGCGGCAACACAGCTCGCCGATCTCGCCGTTTGGAACCTCGTTGTCGTCGTCGTCGAGCAACCGGACCTCGTCGTCCTCGCAGATCGGGCGTCCGACAGTTTCGAGGCGGACGTCCTCGGGATCGTCGCGCCGCACGAACATCAGCATCCCTTCCGACATCCCGAAATTCTCCTGGATGAAAGCGCCGGGGATCAGCTCCTTCGCCCGGATCCTCGTCTCGGGCTGCAAGCGCTGCCCGCCGCTTTGGATCGTCCGTAACGACGAGAGGTCGTAGCGATGCTCGGTCACGGCCGGATCGTTGATGAGCCGGATCAGGAGCGCGGGGACGACTTTGAGGTGCGTGACCCGATACTTCTCGATGAGCGCGCAGATGTCGTCCGGCTTGGTGCTCGTCGCGACGACCGCCTTGCCGCCGTTGAACAGCACGCCCTGAATCCCCGGACACGCCAGCGGCAAGTTATGGGCGATCGGTAAGACGACCAGGATGACGGATGCAGCGCTGATCTCGCAGACTTCGGCGGCACGCTTCGAATTGTAAGCGTAATCGTTGTGCGTCCGCGGGATGAGCTTCGGGATCCCGGTCGTCCCGCCGGAAAGCTGAAAGATACACGGATCGGTCGGATCGATCTCGATCTCGCCGAGCCTCGCGGGCGACGCGGTCGCAGGCTTCTCGATCAGCTCCGTAAGCGAGGCGAAACCGCTCGGTGCCGCCCCCAGGACGATCGGATATCTCAGCGTCGCGCTCTCCGCTTGAATTCGCCCGACCATCGCCGTGTAGTCGAAATCGCCCCAGCGGTCCGGCGTCACGCAGCTCGTCGCGCCGGAAAGCTGCGTGAACTGGCTGATCTCGGCGTAGCGATGCGTCACCAACGCCGCAATCGGAATCGCCCCGATTTTCTGCAGCGCGAGGTAGAGCACGACGAACTCGCCGACGTTGGGAAGCTGCACGACGACGCGGTCGAGCGGGCGCAATCCCAGCTCGAGCAGGTTGAGGGCGAGGTTCGTCGAGAGCCGGTCGAGCTCGCCGTACGTGTACGCTCTCCCGCTATTGGCGTCGATCAGTCCGACGCGGTCGCCGTAGCGATCGAAGACTTCCCGAAACTCCTGCGCAAGCGACTTGTCGCGCCAGTAGCCGCGCTCGCGATAGCGCTTCGCGAACTCGGGTGGGAACGGAACGACTCCCGGCAGCATCTTCTCCCCTCCCTCACGTGGTCGCGGCGTATCCGCCGTCGATCACCACGACCTCACCGTTGACCATCCGATTGCTCACCAGCAGGTTGACGATTACCTCGGCGACGTCGTCGGCATTGATCACGCGCCGCAGCGGCGTCATCCGCGCACGCCTGCTCATCAACTCGTCGTACTTGTCCTTGAGCATCCGCTCCATCCAATCGCCCTCCATCCAGCCGGGCGCGACGGCGTTCACGCGGATCTCGGGACCGAGGTTGAGCGCGAGGAGCTTCGTCAGGCTCACGACCGCGGCTTTACTCGCCGCATAGGGCAGCGGTTGCGGCCCGGGACGCAGGCCGACGATGCTCGCCGTGTTGACGATGCTCCCGCGCGCCTCGCGCAAGAGCTTCACCGCTGCTCGCGTGACCTGAAAGATTCCGCGGACGTTGACGGCGAAGACCCGATCCCACTCTTCGAGCGACAAGGCGTCGAAATCTCTCGGCGGAACGTTCGTCGTCGTCCCTGCGTTGTTCACAAGAGCGTCGAGCCTTCCGAACTCGCTCTCGACCGCTGCGAGCATCTTGCGCACCGCGACTTCGTCGCTGACGTCGGCGGCGACCAGCAGCGTCCGCGCCCCTTTCGCCTCCGCCTGTTCCGCGGTCGTACGCGCCTGGGCTTCGCTCTTGCTGTAGTTGATCGCGACGTCGAAACCGGCCGCCGCCAAGGCGACCGCCGTCGCTCGCCCGATCCCGCTCGCCGCCCCGGTCACCAGCGCCGCCTTCCGCGGCTCCGAAGAAGGTAACGTCATGTCACTACCGTGTCAACAACAGGGTCAAGGTCTCCTTCAGCCGCGCCATCTCCTCTTCCCCGATGACCGCGGCGAATCGGCTCTCGGTCTCCCGGATCGAGGCGACGATCGCCCGCAGGAGCCGCTTCCCCTTGGCGGTGTACTCGGCGATCTTCGCTCGCCCGTCCGTCGGATCGGGGACGATCCGAATGTAACCGAGCTCGACGAACTCACTCGCAAGTTGGCCCGTCGCTTGTTTCGTCATTCCGGCGCGCCGCGCGATCTCGCTGATCCGCGTCCCGCCTTCGTCGACGTTGCGAATCAGTGCGATGTGGACGAGTCGAATCCCGGGGAAGCCGCGCGCATGCATCGCGCGGATGACGCCTTGCGCGAAGAGATGATCGGCACGCCCTAACAGCCAGCCGAGATGCTCATGACGCAGCGCATCGATCGACGAAGGCTTGGCGCGTTCGACGAGGCTCGGTGTCCGAAGACGACGGCGGCCCGGCAATTACGACGACGACGAGACGCGAGCGATTCGATGCCGCCGGCACCCGTGCCAACCGGGTCGCGACCTCCGGCCGCGACGGACGTCCCGGCTTTGCAGCGTGCGGGACGGTTGCGGTAGGACCGACCTGGATCGCGACGACCGCCGGCCCGACCGTCGGGACGGGGATGCCGAACGAACGCCGATCGATTCCGTTGGAACCAGACTCCTGCCCAGTACCGACTCCTCCTCGTGCTTGACCGTCCTGGTTACTTCATGTTACCGTTTGGGCCGACGTTTGTCTATGAGGAACTCACTGCGCATCGGCGTCGACATCGGAGGGACGTTCACCGACGTCACCGTCCTGGACCCATCCACCGGAGCGATCACGCTGGGGAAAACGCTCTCGACGCCCGACGACTTGGTCCGCGGAATCCTCGAAGCGATCGCCCTCGCCGGCGCGACGCCCGCGGCGGCCGAATTCATCATCCATGGCTCGACGGTCGTCATCAATGCGCTCCTCGAGCGCAAGGGAGCACGCACCGCGCTCGTCACCACCGCCGGCTTCCGCGACGTCTACGAGATCGGCCGGATCAACCGCCCCGACTCGTTCAACCTTTTTTTCCGCAAGCATCAGCCGCTCATCCCACGCGATATGATCTACGAAGTCGAAGAGCGGCTCTTACCCGACGGTTCCGTCTGGAAGCCGCTTGACGTCGAGGGCGCGCGCGGCGTCGCTCGGACGCTCGCGGCCCAGGAGGTCGAGTCGGTGGCGATCGTCTTTCTGCACTCATACGCGAACGTCGATCACGAAAAGCGGATGCGCGAGTTGCTCCTCGAGACCAAGCCCGACTTCTTCGTCACCGCGTCCCACGAGCTCTCGCGAGAGTATCGCGAATACGAGCGCACCTCGACGACGGCGGCCAACGCCTATGTCGGGCCGCGAGTCAGCGACTACCTCGAGCGATTCGAAACGAGCCTGCGCGATCAACGATTTGCGGGCAATCTATTGATCATGCAGTCGAGCGGCGGCCTCTGCGACGTCGGGACGGCGCGGACCCAGTGCATCCAGATGATGGAGTCCGGACCGGCGGCCGGCGTCGTCGGTGCGAACGCGATCTCCGCTTCGTTCGGGACGAACAACCTCATCTGCTTCGATATGGGTGGGACGACGGCGAAAGCCTGCGTCATCCGTGACGGGAAGTCGAGCCTCTCGACCGATTATTACGTCGGCGGCTATAACGAAGGCTTGGTGATCCGTGTCCCGGTCATCGATATCAAGGAAGTCGGGACCGGCGGCGGGAGCTTGGCTTGGATCGATGAAGGCGGGGGACTGCACGTCGGTCCGGAGAGCGCCGGCGCGAGCCCCGGTCCCGCCTGTTACGGCGCGGGCGGGACAAGGCCGACGGTGACCGATGCAAATCTCTTGATGGGCAGGCTCTCCGCAGAGCGCTTTCTCGGCGGACGTATGCACCTGGACGAAGACGCCGCGAGGCGCGCGATCCGCGACGTCATCGCCGAACCGCTCCGCATGGAGACGGCCGAAGCCGCAAGCGGGATCATCGCGATCGCGAACGCGACGATGGCGAATGCGGTCCGCGCGGTGACGACCGAGCGCGGCCTCGATCCACGCGATTTTTCGTTAGTCGCCTACGGCGGCGCAGGTCCGATGCACGCCGTCGAGGTCGCGCGCGAGCTGGCGATCCGCAACGTGATCATCCCTGTCTCGCCGGGACACTTCTCGGCGATCGGGATGCTGACGGCCGACCTACGCCGAGAGTACGTCCGGACCCACTTCTGCCGATTCACCGACGAGCGGCTCGGTGAACTCGAGTCGATCTGCGAGGAACTCGAGGCGCAAGCGCTCAGCTGGTTGCGCGGGACCGGAGTTTCGAGCGAGAACGTCTCCTTTGAGCGCGCGGCCGACATGCGCTACGCGGGTCAAGAGCACGCGGTGACGGTCGGCCTTCCCGTGAAGTTCACGGACGAGGATGCAACGAACCGGATCAAAGCGCTCTTCGACGCGGCCCACTTGCAAATGTACAGTCACAATGCCCCCGAAGAGGACGCCGAGATCGTCTCGCTACGCGTCTCGATCATCGGAGGCTTGCCGAAGCCGCACTGGGTCGAATTGCCCAAGGGAGACGCGACGCCGCCGGCCGACGCGCTCTTGGGTCGCCGTCCCGTTCGTTTCGGGAAAGGCACGCCGGTCGAGGCGGCGATCTACGATCGCGGGGCGCTGCTCGCCGGGAACGTCATCGAAGGACCGGCGATCATCGAAGAAGCCGCCTCATCGACGACGGTCCCGCCCGACGTGCGCTGCACGGTGAGCGCCCTCGGACACTTGCTGCTCACGACGACCGGCTGATCCCCTACTTTCCGTCCCATACGAACTCGGCCGCATTGACCTGCGGGAGCAGCCGGTACCTGTAGCCCGCATCAAAGACGGGCTGGATCAAGCGCGGATCGAGCCGGTCGCCGAAGCGCATGATCGCCCTCTGCTCTTTCGCCCCGATATATTTGGCCAGGATCTGCGCGGCCTGGACCTGATTTTTCATACCCCACATCCCGGCCTCGACGATCGCACGCTGGAAGCGGCGCGCCGTATCCTTGTTCTTCTCCAACCAATCGCGGGTGGTGAACCAGACGGTTTGCATGAAAAGCGGCGCGATCGCATCCCAAGCCCGGCCGAGGATCCGCACTTTTCCCTGGGCGACCGCTTCGGAGAGCTCGGGATCGTTCATCGATGCGGACGCGATTCGCCCCTGCGCCAGTGCCTCGACCATGACGCTGTTCGTGACCTCGGTGAACTTCAACGTGCTAACGTCGCCGCCGCTCTTGTCGACGAAGGCCCACATCGCGACTTGGTCCAGCCCGCCGACCGAAAGCCCGCCGATCACCTTTCCGTCCAGGTCTTTTCCGCTCCTGATCGGTGAGTTGGGCGCGACGACGGCGGCCGCCGTCGGATACTTTGCATCGTAATACGCGCCCGGCGCGATGATCACGAACGGAATCCCGCGTTGATGCGCTGAGCCGAGCGAGACGACGTTTGAGATGCCGACCTGCAGACTCCCGCCGATGATCGCCGCCGCGATCGCCGTCCCCGCCCGCATCTGCTGCAGGTCGACCGCCAGTCCGGCGTCCTTGAAGAAGCCCATTTCCTGGCCGTAGTAGCCTTGCGCGTTCGCCTCGACCATCCCGACTCCGAGGCGCAACGGCGTCGCACTCTGCGCACGAGCCGTGCGAAGGACTCCGACCGCAAAAGCGCTCGCGGTCGAAGCGAGCAACGCTCCCCGTGAAAGGCGATTTCCCATGCAAGGTCTCCGAGCGATTGCGTGGAGCGGGCGGCGAGAATCGAACTCGCGACTTCTGCTTGGAAGGCAGAGGCATTACCACTATGCAACGCCCGCAAAAAAAATGGGCAGGGCTGGATTCGAACCAGCGTAGCGCTTTCGCGCGCCGAATTTACAGTCCGGTGCCTTTAACCACTCGACCACCTACCCATGGCCGTAGTCTCTTCTATTCCACGCGGTTTTTCCGGGCCTGCTTGCTCTTTCTCTTTGGCTGAACCGGTCCGCGGCACGGCCCCCTTCCGAGGCCGACCCGCGGAGTTCGCGCCCAAATCTCTTGGGCCTTCTCAACGTTCAATCGGAGTGCGGTCCCAGGGAGAAGCCCCACCGACCGGCGCCGCGACGATCA
>Ga0209061_1001356_pt1 | contig 41702 bp, 63 predicted proteins | sample Coa_R1_10_FD_187157 | JGI IMG/M metagenome (GOLD analysis project Ga0209061, IMG submission 187157) | Surface soil microbial communities from Centralia Pennsylvania, which are recovering from an underground coalmine fire - Coalmine... | ecosystem: Environmental > Terrestrial > Soil >... | reverse complement strand
CCGAACTGGAGCGGCAACCGGTGTTGCTGATGTATGTCGAGGAGATGCTTTCTCTCGGCTATGAAGTCGTGGATCCAAAGCTGCTGAAAAGGATGTTTGCCGATCTCACCATTCTGGCGGTGCGCGGGCGCAAATATGGCATGTTTCTGCTGGCATGCATGCAGACCGACTACTCGACGGACGAGATGAAGGTCACGCAGAAGATGTTCCGTTTCAGGAGCGCTGCCGCTATCGATACGACAGCGGCAAAAGCGGCTGGCTTCATGAATGCCGAACTCATCAAGGCGAACTTTGCGAAAGGCAAGCCTGGTCAGTTCGTCGTCGAGTATCCCTCCTTTTCTGATATCGTGCTGGCCCCGATCTACGATGTCAAGCGCCTGGTGGCTGCGAAATCGAGGCAGTCTGAAAATGTGATCCCCTTTCCTGAAAGGCGCATGAAGGACACCGACACTGTTGTTGAAAGCGACTTGAAAAATACCGGTGAAACCAATACAGATGCGGTTTCACAGAGTCTTTTTCAGGCGCATTTTTCAGAAGTCCTCGCATTGCGTGAAAAAGGATGGGGCAAGGTCGCCATCGTGGAAAAAGTCTGGCGGGTGAAAGCTGGTGGCACGGTTGCCTACCAGAGAGCATGTGTTGAGTATGAGCAGATCGTGAGCGGTCTGGAAGAGAACGCGCAATGAATGCGGTGGTAGTAGCACTGCTCGCTGGCGCGCTGGTCGGCTTTCTCGTCGGCTGGTACTGCGGCAAATGGCACCTGCTCCACCGGATGCATCTGGACGATATTGAGAAGGCGCACGCCACGCACCGCGAACGCAAACGACGCTACTTGAAACGGAAGAAAGCAAGCAAATAGAAAGCGAGGAACGAGATGGTTGTAGCTATTATTCTAGCGATTGTCATAGCAGTGCCGATTTGTATTGCATTTCAGAAGTATCATGAGGCGACAGGCGGAAATGACCCCTGGCCTCATCCTGAAGAGAATACGCATTCAGCGCATCGCTGGAAATAGCGAAAGAAAGCGAGGAATGATATGGGATTATTCGATTTCTTCAAAAGCAAACCGGAAACCTTAGCAAATGAATACATGGGGGCAGACAAGCAACGGCGGTATGAGATTGAAAAAGACATGCTGCGAGAGCATGGATTAGAACGTTACCGTAATGGAACCTGGGGGCCAGTCCTCGGGGATAATCCTTCTTCTCGCGTGTATTGCTCAGAATGTGGCGGCTACTTCCTGCCACATGAACATTAAGAAAGCGAGGAATGACATGGGATGGTTCGGCAAGATGTTTGAGACGCCTGATCTGAGTGTCTACGAGAAAGTTGATCGTATTCAGGCCATACGAGACCGGCAAGATGAGATTGCCTCTTCCCTGACAAGGGAGGAAGTCGAAAGCGAGCAGCCGACACGCTATGATGAAGAGTACAGAGCGTTGCAGCGCGAGTGGGAGACCTTGATGGATGAGGTAAAGGGCAAAGTTATTACTGTGGATGTAGACGAGCAGCCGAAAAAGCGCGGTTGGTTCTGGTAGTAGGAAGGTAGGACGTGTATGCGTATCCATCCGCCACAGATCACGCTCAAAGAGAGCATCAACAAACTCGAAGACAGTATTATCACTTTATCGGGTCCTGCGCTCGCTATCTCCGGTATCATCGCAGGCGTGGACCTACTTACCGGCGGCAATGCCTTGCGCCAGTATGGAGGTCTGGCGCTGACCTGGGCGATCTGCCTGCTCCTCACGCTTGACTTTCAGGTGCTTGGCCTGGGCGCAAAAGCGCACAAGGTCTATCTCTCTGACAAGGCGGGCAGGCGCAAGGTGGCTGAAATCGTTCTAGCTGTGTGCATCGCGGCGGCGATTAGCTACGTCTCTATCCAGATGCAATCGATTATCGCACGGGCCAATAGCGTTGGCATTTCCGTTGAACAGGCGACGGTACAGCTTGGTATTAATCCGATTGCCCTGACGTGGGAACGGTCGGCGCTCGTGCTGGTACTCATCTTCATGAGCGGCTGGTTTCGCGAAGAACAGGGCGTACACCCTGAACAGACACATAGATCAGAGGTGAACACCCTGAACATCACAGCGGATACCGTGAACATTATCATGGAATTGAAGCAGGAAGTAGAGGCGTTGAAACTGGCGGTCACACAGCCGCAATTGCCCGCCGTGAACACCCCACTGATCGCAGCGCCTGCACAGGTGAACACCCTGGACAGTCCAGTGGACACCGGCGTGGACAGCGCGTCCAGTGAAATCGAACAAAAGATACGCGCTGAATATGCCCTGGACAGTACGCTTACCGGACGTGCAATCGCTGAAAAAGTTGGGTGTTCACCGACAACCGCAAATAAGTGGATCAAGCGCATTCAGGAAGGAAAATAGCCGATGGAACTCCAATACCTGTTAGCCAGCCTTAAACAGATCAAGCACGATCTGGAGGTCATCAAAACCAACGCGCAAATGCTGGATAGTCGTAATGCCGCTGTGGTCGCTATCCGCAATGCAGAGCAACTGGCCTGGACAGACGTGTATGACCTGATGATAAATATCGAGAATGAGATAGACAAGGAGAAGCAACGGCAAGCGCAAGAGGTGTCGTCATGACCACCGCCACCAAACGCTACACACCGCCCGGCACAATCACGCTCCAGGAAACAGCGCGTCGGCTCGGCCTCAAGTACAGTAGCCAGATCCACAGCCTGCGCAACGCGGGCGACATCCAGGCGTTTCGATTAGGCCGCAACTGGTGGGTGATCGAGTCGAGTGTGGCGACCTATCTGAAAAAGAGAGGACAGGAGAATGGTACAGCAGAGAAAAGCGAGTAGGTTGAAGAATTACACAAGTCAGGCGTCGATGGACGGCATTTTCGGTGCAATCCAGCAGGCTTTGGCCGCTCATAAAGCGAGGAAGATTCAGCTTGAATTTGACGACGAGGGAAATGCAACCTCGATCCAGTTCGTGTTGGTGTTACATGGGGTGAACTATACGTTTCGTTTGCCAGCACGATTTGAGAACGTGCGAAAGCTGGTAGCAGAAAGTTACCGTAATAGCGGTAAAGGTATTAGCGGTGATCGTCTCGATGAGCAAGCCTATCGCACAGCATGGGCCAACATTCGCGACTGGGTGAGTGCGCAAATGGCGATTATCGATAGCGGCATGGTAAAAATGGAAGAGGTGTTTATGCCGTATCTGCTCGTTGAAGAGAATATGACCATGTTTGAGGTGTTTGAGCAGCAAAAAGCATTGCCACCGGCAGGTAGTACGATTGTGCAGGAAGTAGAATAAATTTATCTGATGATAAACGAGGGGGTAACTGATGGAGAATCCGCATACATTTGAGGAACTGAAAGAACATATGGGTCTGCCGCCCTGGTTTACTGAGGCAATGCTCTATCCTGGCGTTCCCATCGAGATTCCGGCAGAGGATAATACGACGGTGATTTTATCAGAGGGAACAATAAGAGAAGCCTGGCCTGGTGCATGGAGTGGCACGCCTGACCCGAAACACACTGACGTTTCTTTGCGCCCTATTCGCTGGCAATCGCTTTCCGTCTTCGGGCGCTGCGTCATCGCCGCCTGTCTCATGGCAATGGCAGGCACATTCACCATACCGCTCACCCTGCTCGTGCTGGCGATCTCGCATAGCCTCGATTTCTTGCCCTATGGCGGCACGGCCTTCGTGTTGCTTGTCGTCGGCGCGGTGATACTCTTCTGCTATGGGATGGCATGGGGAATATGGGTGGAAAACGATTATCCAGAACAGTAGTTTCGCATCGTCACGCAGCCACCTTATCAGTATTATTGCGCAGATTGTTACCCCCTCGCGCCGGCTTATCTTAGCAGAATAGTTGGGTTTTGTCTATAGCAGCGATAGAAAAATGGAGATTTATGAAAGAATTGTGACATTCTCTCATTGCTGAGTTGAAAGTTGACAGAGTGGGGTAGAATAGATTCGGTTTCATCCTCTGAAACGTTGGCCCCAACGCCGAGTGACGGGCCAACGTTTCAGAAAGCACGAGTGGCGGAATAGGTAGACGACTTAGCTAGCAGAAGGTAACTACGAGCTATGATGGTGCTTACAGCCGCAAAAGTGTGGGGCCGAAGGAGCTAGACGAAGGCCGAATGGAAGTATTAGGCTATGCAAGGTGCAAATCCTTGCCTCGTGCTTTGATACCAGCCGGGTCGGCCCGGCGGAGTATGGTAAGTGCCCAGCTCCCATTGCCGTCATGAGCGCATAATCATGGCACACGAGCCGCGTCCAACCCTTCCAGGTGACGCGGCTCCTCTGTGTCAATTCCAGCTAACACTGTGCGCTACTTTTGACACTCTCCAGTGGTCGCGCTCCACGCCTCTTTGCTTAAGAGACGCTCATTGCAAGCGATTATAAAATGGGCTATACTACTCTCAGAACTGAGTACGTCTTTACTGGCAGTCCTTTCGCGAGGGCTGCTTTTCGCTATTATGAGGGGGTAACACAATGTGAAACAGGATACCGCTTCTACGCCGCCGTCGCGTGTCACCATTGAAGTCGAACAAGAGGTGGCAAAGATGGCCCTGCGCGTCCAGAAATTCTTGAACGATTCGCGAGACAATGAGACCGGGGGATATGGAGAGATTTATATCCTTATCGAGGCTGGCAAACTCAAGCGTTTTAAATGTGCCGATGACTATTTAATGAGCCGTTTACCTGATATCGCCTGATTCTTATAGCCAATAGACCTATGACACTGCACGCCTTCGCTGAGTGTCCCTTTGTGGATACTCAGCTTTTTGTCATTTTGGAGGCGACGTGACTCGACTCAAACGAAAACTACTCGCGCTGCTGACCGGGGCTACTGGCTTTCTCTGCTCTCGCGCTGTGGCACGCTATGGCCCGCTCTATGACAGGCGACTACAGGCACGGCTGGAAGCAGAGGAGCTGGGCCTGCTCATGCCATTTGCCAGCGAGCGACTGCGACAGGAGAGAAAAAACGTATGAGCGAACAGATGCCACCGCTCTCAGAAGCGATGCGCCAGGTGCTTTATGCTCTACTGGACGGTTCGCATGTGTACCGTACCTATATCCGGCTTTTCGATGCCAGCCAGCGTGATGATGAGCAATTTGATCGGGACGTAGAAGCATTGAAACAGTGGCTACAGAAAGAGGCGCGCCCATGAAATACGCTCTGTTCAGTTGCGCGGTGACACTGGCCCTGGCGCTGCTACTCTCATTGCCGCTGCTCTACAAGGCGCTGACTGGCGATCCGGTGCAGCACAGCGATAGCGAGCATCGCCACGGAGGAATTATTCGATGACTGATATACAATTTGCGCTGAGTGAGCAATCACAAACAGTCAATGCAGGTCTCATGACGACGATGGTGATTCGGGCAGAAGACTCGCCTTACATCCTGATTGAGAAATCTGCCCATGATACACAAGCAGCATTCTTACACAAGATTGCCGATGGGAAACTGCTGTTACGCTACTCGTCGATGACCTGCAATGTCACCTGCGATTGTTGCGGCTCTGAGGAGCATATCGTGTATTCCCCTGATTTTCCTGACAACCTCAAGCATAAGGACTGGTGCATTGTCACCGCTGCCCGTTCCTTCTTCCCCGGTTTCCAGCCAAGCAGTTATCCCGATGACCATGTGCATGGATTCCGGCGTTGGGGAAATACCGATGGACACAATGCGCAATTTAGCTGGCTGGAGAAACAACCATGATGACACAAGCCAACACACCTGCTGTGGCCACGATCAACACACTGCTGAAGCGACGCGAGGAACCGCGTTTCTTCAAAGCGATTTGGGATAACAGCAAGACGAAGACGAGAGACACCCGCAAGCATGACAAGCACGAGGCGTGGGGGACGCACTATCCGAATGGTCTGGTGACGCTCGATAATGGCAGTGTCTTCACGATGATGGGCGAGCTGCATCACCTGCTGGATCTCAAAGGCCAGTACGAGATCAGGTATGTGGATGAGATGGAAGAGCAGACAGAACCGGCCACGAATTGAAATACGCATATTTTTGGGCTGATTTTGCAAAAGGCGAGAGCAGGATATGAGCGAGCAGTTCTACACTTCGACACTTCAAAAAAAGAGACGACAGGGCCAGCGCATGACAGCAGCGCAGCGCATCAGAGCGCAAGCGCAGTTCCTTGACGCTTACGAACGCACAGCCAACATTTTGCAAGCATCTGAGCAGGCAGAGATAGATCGAACGCTTGTCTACTACTGGCAAGAGCATGATGAACAATTTCTGTTCGCCTTCAACATTGCCGATAAAGCCGCCAATGCTCGCATCGAAGCTGAAATCAGACGGCGTGCGATAGAGGGGGTTGTGGAGCCGATTATCAGTCAGGGCCAGCCAGTCTACGAGTATGAGCCTGACCTGGATGAAGAGGGAAACCAAAAACTTGATAGCAAGGGTAAGCCGATCTACAAGCGCGGCCCTATGATGATGATACGCAAGTATAGCGACACCCTCCTCATATTCTATGCCAAGAAACGTATGCCGGAATACCGCGAGAAGGGCATGACAATCAACAACTTTCTCCCCAAAGAGTATGTCAATGTCCCTGAAGACGATGGCGTGGAGGAAGAATGACGAAAGCTGTTCTCAGGCGTCCGAAAGAGCGCGCGCCTTATCAACCGTTTGGCGCATCACGCATCGCGTGGCGGTCGCGGCGTCCTGAGTTGCTTTTGTGTGGCCCGGCAGATACCGGCAAGTCGAGGAGTATTCTCGAAAAGCTACACTACTGCGCTGATAAGTATCCGAATTCACGCCTGCTCATGGTGCGCAAGACACGCAAGAGCCTGGGTCAAACAGCAATGGTCACCTACGAAAAGAAGGTGCTGCCACAGGGCTGGCTCGGCTCGCTCATCCACTTCAGCACTGTTGATCAGCAGTATGAGTATCCCAATGGCTCCATTATTGCCGTTGGCGGCATGGATAACGCCGAAAAAGTGCTGTCCTCCGAGTGGGACATGATCTATCCGCAAGAGGCGACCGAACTCTCCGAGAATGACTGGGAAACGCTGAGTATGCGCCTGCGCTATGGGGCTATGCCCTATCAGCAGTTGATTGGCGACTGCAACCCAGGGCCGCCGACGCACTGGCTCAAACAACGTTGTGACCTCGGACTCACCAAAATGTTGGAAAGCAGGCATGTGGATAATCCCAGTATCACACCTGAGCGCCTCGCACGTCTGAAAGCGCTTACTGGCGTGCGCTACCTGCGTTACTACCTCGGTCAGTGGGCAGCCGCTGAGGGCATGGTCTATGAGCAGTGGGATAGCGCATTGCACAAGGCCAGCAAAAAGCAGTTGCTCGCCTGGGGGATACTCACCGAAGACGGGAAGCCCGGCCCGGCGGTCAAGCAGGTACTCGCCTCAGTGGACTGGGGCTATACCAATCCGGGCGTCATCCTGGTCTGGTTTGTCGATGGCGATGGCCGCATGTACCTCATACGCGAGATCTATATGACGCAAAAGGTGGATGACTGGTGGGTGGCACGAGGCAAGGAGATGAAAGCGACGTTCGGCGTTGGCGCGTTTCATTGCGACCCGGCAGAGCCTGCCTACATCACCAAATTCAGGAGCAACGGCTTGAACGCGATAGAGGCAACAAACGATATTGCGCCTGGCATCAGCGCCGTGCAGTCGCGTTTGCAGATTGCCGGTGATGGTCGCCCGCGCCTCTACGTCTACGAGTTTTCGCTTCCTGAGCGCGATGAGACGCTGGTCAATGCACACAAGCCGTTTTGCTCAGAAGGTGAGATTTTAGAGTATGTCTGGCCCAAAGCGCAGGACGGCAAGCCGATCAAAGAGGTACCAGTGGACCTCAACAACCATGCGATGGACTGCTGGCGCTATGCTGCAATGGCCGTCGATGGCCCGTCAGCGAGCAACTATATCGCCGCTATTAGAGAGCGTGCCGAGCGGCAACAACAACGTGAAGCCGAGCAGAAACAGCGTGCCATTGAGACGCCCTCGCGACGCCCATACTGGCAATAAGGAGAAATGCGTGAGCGATACACAAGAGCAGCCACAAGAGAGCAATCTCTGTGCGATATGCGGGCGCATCAAGGATTTAGGTCGCGCCATTGTAGAGCAGATGCAAGCTGGGAAAGAGGGCGGGATATTTCTGCTCTGTCCGGGCCATCCTGAGCAGAAGAAGGAGCAAACGACGTGAGTAGTGAGTACAGCAATGAACGATGCTACAGTCTTGTTGACTGGCTAGAAGGCGGTGATGTCCTCGTGAAAGCGGAGTATGGTTCATTGCTGAGTGAGTCCATGCTGGGAGACGCAACATTTGAACAGTTTGCAAAGACGATTCGCAAACTCGAAAAAGGCCAGTATTTGCGCATCAGGATGGAAGTCCTGAATAGTTCTGAGGAAAACGCCCATGAGCCGACGCCACACTAAACAACGTAACCGACCACAACCGACGATTGATCGTGCCGCCGTGCCTATCGTGCTACCCGGCGGCGCAACCATGTACGTCATGCCGGGCCAGGCACAAGGAATTTTGGGGCAAACATTCTACGGCTCAAAGGCGGGCATCCCTGTCAATCAGATACCGCTCTTTACCCCCGGTCAACCACTGCCGCCACAGCCCGGCGTCGATCCCGGCGGCATCCCCGTGCGCTATCCTTTCCCGATTGCGGTCAACACCTACGTCCCCGACCGCACGCAGGGCAACCCCGATATCCCCGGCTTCCAACAGTTGCGTATGCTGGCCAAGATGTATTCTGGCATCACGCTCTGCGAACGCGCCTGGTTTGACATGGTTCCCAGAATGAATGTGCAGATCAAACTCAAACCTGAATACGTTGCACAGGGCCTCGAAGAGAAAGATTTCCAGGAGGAGATTAGCTACTTCAAACGCTGGTTTGAGAAACCTAATGGCAAGCACACCGCTGACGACGGCAGTTCTACCGGCGGCAAAGATATCCATACGTGGCTACGCAAGGCCCTCAGAGAACAGACTCAGATCGACGAGTTGTACGTCTACAAGCACCGCACACGTGGCGGCCAACTCCTCGGCCTGCATATCATCGCCGGCGACTCGATGAAACCTATCTTGAACGATTGGGGAGACACACCAGCGCCCGATGATGACCCGCCTTATGCCTATCAGCAATACCCCTGGGGCATTCCTGGCATGCTCTATACCACCGATATGATGTTGCACTACCAGGAGTCACCGGCTGCCGATACACCCTATGGTCAGTCTCGCGTCGAACGCATCATCATGGAGGTCAACCAGGCGCTGCGCAAGAAAAAGCGTGACCTTGCGATGTTTACGGAAGGCAACATGCCAAAGGCCATCGCAGAGGTACCGGAATCTACCAACTGGACGCCGGACCAGATCGACAGCTTTGAGCAACAGTGGAACGCGCTTATGGCAGGCAACACAGCCCGGCAGGCGCAAATGAAGTTCACCATGCCCGGCGTCAAGATCATCCAGGTCGACAACGGCGAGATCATGACCGACTTCGACATGTGGCTACTCAATATTGCAACGGGCTGCTATGGCATGAGCATGGGGGATATCAGCTTTACCGACGATATCCACAAGAGCAGTGGCGACTCACAGCAAAACGTCCTCTACCGGCGCACGATTGGCCCGATAGCTATGACCTATGCGGGCATGCTCACCGGCGTGATGAATAACGATTTCCCGTCCGAACTGCACGGTGAACTCTTCGATCTGCAGTTCGGGGGCTTCGAGGAACAGGAAGACGAACAGGCGAAAGCCGCCACGCTCACCATGTACACCAGCGCGGGCATACTCGGCCTCTCCAACGCGGCAAAGCTCGCAAAGTTGCCAGAAGAGCCGGACGGGAAGCACCTCGGACGCATGGTGCTCACCAAAGATGGGCCGGTCTGGCTGGACGATGAGGAAATGATGGATGCGCAGCGACAGGCGCAGATCGCCGGTTTCCAGATGACCGCGCAAAATCCACAACAAAATGTTGCAACAACAGGAGAAGACGACGATGAAGAGGCTCAACCAAAGGCGAATCCGAAAAGCGGAAGCAGCACTGGCAAGGTCGTGGGCAACAGGACGACAGCGAGTGCGAGCGGTACGCAAACTGGCAAATCTCAAGGGTCGGGAAAAGCGCAAAATCGCGCGGCAGGCGCTGACACCGACGCCGCTTTCAATAGTGGAACGGGCAAAGAAGGATTTGAAGGCCATGCTAACGCCAATGCAATGAGCATCTGGCGCAAAGGCAACTGTACCTGTGATGCGTGTGTAGCCAACGATGGCCATGTCCGCGCTGCCGGTGAAGCGTTTCCGAGCGGGGCAACCAGGCCAGGTGGTCATGATGGCTGTGATTGCAAGTTGGAGCCGATCACACTAGAACGCGCTACGCAAGGTGATGGGCCGCAGACAGGCATGATGCTGGCCTTCCTGCTGGACACGCCAACGGCGAAAAAGTTGGCTATTCCCGGCGGTGAACCGGCAGGCGATCTTCATATCACGCTGGCCTATCTTGGCGATATGGAGGATGATTCGACCGATGATCTGCTGAGACCGCATACCTCGCCAGGAAAGATCAAAGACGCGATCGCGCTGATTTCCTCTGAAGCAAAGCCGCTTTCCGGGGTTGTTGGTGGTCTTGGTCGCTTCTTCCCGGCAGAGACGGACGAGACGCCAGTAATTGCTTTAGTCGATGTTCCGGGCCTTGCTGAATTTCGCACGAAGTTGGTACAGGCAGTTGAGGCGGCGGGCTATTTCGTCGCTGACAATCACGGCTACACGCCACATATCACGCTGGCCTATGTCGATGCTGACAAGCCGATGCCGGTTGACGAAGTGCCACCGCTTCCGCTCGCGCTTGATACGGTCTGGTTGTGCGTTGGCGACCAGCGATTTCCGTTCAAAATGGGTGATGAGCAGTATCCTGAGTATTGGGATGCGAAACGTGAAGCAAAACGGCAATCTGATGAGCAATTATCAGCGTTAGCTCGTGCCGACATCAAGCGTTGGCGTGCCCGTGCCATTGACGATATCAAAGCGGCGCGCCCGTTCCGGCCCTTCGCCTCCGAGGTTATCCCCACCAGGGAACGGCGCATGATTGAGCAGGGACTGACGACAGCGACCACAGCGGACGAGGTGCGAGCCGTCTTTGAGCGTGCGCGAGCAGGAGACGCACGTTTTTTCGTGCCAGCCGCCGACAGTGGCGGCAACCTCCGCCAGAGCAATTGACCTGTGAGCAGGAGCTAGCGCGCACGCTCAAGAAGCTGGTACTTTCGGGTAGCAGGCATGGCACGAAACTGGACTACAGCCAGGTTGACCGTGAGGTGGTGAGCGCGGCCATTGTGCAGTATCTTGAGCAGGCGCAACGCTTAGGGCAAGGTTTTGCACAACAGCAACTCGGCCAGCAGTCACGCGGGTTAGGCAACGCGCTCAAGTCGGTTGTCACGACGGCACAAAACCTGATGAGCCGCGCTATTAATTGGGCGACGAGCCTCTTCAGCGAGCAGGTTGAGGCGCTGGGTGATGATGCGAGTAGCGACGATATCGAAGCGGTCATGGAAAGTGTTGCTGAGCAGGTAGCGGATACCTATGCCACGACAGAAATCCAGACAGTGATCGAGGAAACCGTGCTGGATGCTTTGCAAGCTTCCGGTGTTGCTCAGATCGAGGCGGTGAACGAGCCAGATGCCTGTGCGCTCTGTGTGACGAATGCAGAGGCCGGGCCGATTCCGATAGGCTCAACATTTCCAAGCGGACATACCAACGCACCGTTCCATAATCGTTGTCGGTGCCATATTCAGGCAGTAGGAGGGCAATCGTGAAATATTTCCTGGACGAAGAGTTTATTGACGACGGCAAGACGATAGATTTGATAAGTATTGGTATTGTTGCTGAAGACGGGCGTGAGCTGTATCTGCAATCAATTGAGTTTGATGAGAGCAAGGCAAGCGACTGGGTAAAAGAGCATGTCATTAAGCCGCTTCCGCTTTGTCCGTGTTGCGGTCATAAGATAAACCATGAAGGCCAGCCAACGGGCAAATGTCGCTCTAAGAGATGTATGATGCGTACCCGTGAGGCCATAAAGCAAGAAATCCTGGCATTCATGGATATCGAGAAATATGGCTATCCTGAACTCATCGGCTGGTGTTGTGCGTATGACTTTGTAGCTCTCTGCCAACTCTTTGGCACGATGATGGATGTTCCCGCATCTCTTCCGCACTATATGCGAGACCTTCAGCAGCTTCTCGACGAGCGGGGTATTCCTGATGATTGGCTTCCTGAGCAAGAAAACGCACACAACGCGCTTGCCGATGCACGCTATATCAAGCAGATATGGGAGATGCTGACAAAGGAGTCAGTATGATTGAGTCGCCCACGCCACAACAGAATAGCCAACCGGTCAAAGAGCGCTGTCCGATTGATGGACATGCCGTGTTCTTTTTTGTGGCGGCAGGCATTGCCTACAAGTGTCGGCACTGTAAGCAGGAACATGTGGTAGAATGGGCGGAGATATTGAAGCGGTATACAGAACTGGTAAAAGGTGAGGCATGGGACTCGTCATCGGAATCTATGTCAAAAAGCAAATAGAAGGCTATATGTGCAACGGGTACAACCCGCGTGGCACCATCAAAGAAATCGAAGAGCGGTTTGAGAACTTCCTGCAAGAAAAGCTACCAGAAAAGTCCTTTGCGCCCGGTGTGTACTTCAACGAGCGTGACAAGGAATATAGTTTCGACGCGCAGATTAGCTATGACTGGAGCGGTGACGAACAGGACAGGCTCTATCTGGCGATGGTGGAATTTATCTTCAACAACTTTAGCCAGGTGGAAGGCATTGATATGAAAACATTCTGGTCGGGATAATAGAGTTACGGAAGGAAGAGCAATAACATGGCACTTGTGCCGCCGCGCATTATACCGCCTCAAAGCCGTGAGGTAGAACCATATTTTCCATCAATCAGGACAGAACTGTTGCTACTTGATCTTGGCTATACCGTGCAAGAAGTAGCAATAGCACTTTCACAGATAGCATTAACTGGTAAGCGAGAGCCGATAGAGCCATACACGCCCGCTCCTGAGTATGACGATATGCTCTTGTACTATCCTGAAACAGAGGACATATGAACGAACAGGAGCTATTTCAGTCTCACCTGCGCACACTTGGTTATGAGATCGCAATCGATAATCCTATCTTGATCTATTTATTCAAGCTCTATCAAAGCGGCGAACTCTATTGGATGTTTGAAACCGAGTTCTTGCCCGTCTATCTCTGGCAAGAGGAAGCGAAGCGAGCACTTGCACCATATATGAAGGTGTTGGTATGAACGAGCGAAGGTGTCGGTTCTGGGATAAGCAAGAGCGACGAATGATCTATGCTGATGAAGCACTGAATAGTAAAGAGGTGCTGGCTATTGGGTTACACGGCTTACCGATAGTGGTAGATGCTGACTCCTTCAGAGATGGCGAGGTTGTCGGTTGGAATGTTGACCATCGCTATATACCTCTCTGGTGTACCGGTCTCAAGGATACTCACGGCAAGGAAATCTATGAGGGAGATATCGTTTGTATCAATCATCCTCACGATATGACAGGCGACTTTACTAATGCCATCGGAGAAGTATTCTGGTGGGATGAGGAAGGCGGTTGGTATCACAGCAACAACAATGGAAGGCCACCTAAGCGCATGTGGCCGTATGTAGAGGTCATCGGCAATATCTATGAGCATCCTGAGTTGCTAGAGCAGAAAGTGAGGGAGGAATGAGCGAGCAACGGCTTTCAGAAGAGCGCGCGCGCCGATTGGAAGAGTTGCGAGCAAAGTACCGCAAGCCCTTACCCCGACCGCTGACGTGGGAAGATATCAACTGCTGGCATTGGAAGGAGCATATCGGGTATACCTGCCACGAGGATGACTACTGGCGCGTGCATCAGGGAGAAGTCGAGTTAGTCAATGGTGAGGTGGTGCTAGTCTGGACAATAGAAGAGATGTGGCTACCATGTCGTAGTGAACTGCTCGATCATTGCCCACCGCTGGATACGCCACCTGATGACTATATCCGAGCATATTCCGTTCCATTGGCTTGACGCTCCCTTGTTAAGAGAAGGAAAGAGCGAGCACTAGAACATAATCCGAGAACGTGATATAATCAGCGTAAGAACGTTTTAGAGCTTTCGCCCATAGAGGCATTAAGCCATCTCGTAGATTAGCGAGGTGGCTTTTTCTATGCCTGCGAACACAACCTATAAAATTCTTTCTCCTGAAGAGATCACATCCTCTTTGCAGACGGAGTTAGAGCGTCTGCTGACCGCCGGTCTATCTCCTGACCTCGAAACCATCGCCCGCCGCTACTACTCCGACAAAGAGCGCGAGGGCATGGACGAATCGGCGTTCTGTGGCCCCCATAAAAGTTTTCCGGTTCAGAATGAATCCGACTTCAACAATGCCGTCCACCTTATCGGCCATGCCGACGATCCCGCTGCCGTGAAAGCCTGCCTCAAACGCAAAGCGAAGGCCAACGGCTGGAAACTTCCTGATAGCTGGCAAGACGACAACACAAAGGATAGAGCTATGCCCTCTCACATCACGATAGACCGCGCCACTGGCAATCACGAGCCGATGAGCGGTACGCACACCCATAGCCATCCGGCTTTTGGAGCACAAGGCAACGATGAGAACCACGAACACGAACACTCGCACGACAATGATGCTGACCACCACCACAGCCATGACGAAGCGCGCGCGGCCTCTGCTGGTGTGATTACCCAGAGCGACCGCTTTGCCATGTCCTTGCCGCTCACCCGCATCGATGCGACGAAACGTGAAGTGTGGGGACAGGCGACGGCGGAAGTGCCTGACAGCTATGGCACGATCTTTGGCTACTGTCCAGAGGCGTGGACACAGTGGCGTGGCAACATTCGCGAGCAGCACGACCCAAAAAAAGCGGTCGGCAGGCGGCTAGAAGTCTTGCCTGATCCCCAGGAACGCGCGATTTACGTTGGCTCGCGCATCAGTCGCGGCGCGCAAGACACGTGGCTCAAAGTCGAGGATAATGTCCTCACGGGCTACAGCGCATCCATCATTCCTGACCCTGAGTATGGCACTGACCCGCGCAGGTGGCCGAAAAAAGAGTACAACGGCAAACAGTATCCCTACCTGCCGCGCTACACGGTCGCTGAGTTGTCGCTCGTGGATAACCCCGCCTGTCCTGGCTGTGATATCCAGATCGTGAGAGCAGATGGCTTTGTGACAGACGTTACGGAAGAGCCTGAACCGGAAAGCGCGCCAGAACCTGAACCGCAACCGCTTGAACGTGCTGGCAAATCGATCAGCGCGGCCACGAAGAACAAACTCCATGAGAGTATCGGCCATACCCTCATGGCTGCCAAATCGCAGATGCAAAACTGTGCCGATGCTGGATGCGCGGATTGTCAGGCAGCACTCAAACAAATGGACCCCGATAACGACGGCGACATCGATGCGTTCGGGGGCGCGTTCGGTGACACGGACGGCGACGCCAGCTCGCTCTCTGACGGCGACAGTGACACTGAGCGCGTTCTCACTGGCATTGTGGAGCGCGTCGTTACCCAGCAACTCGCCGCCGTCTATGCCCGCCTGCAGGGCATCGCAGGCACGCTTGCAAGAAGTACCCCCACGGGAAATCTCGAAACCATCATCACCGGTGCGATCACTCGCGCAGTGGAAGCCGCGAACAGCGCAAACGACACGACCTTTGCTGAAGTACGCACGGAATTGTCCGTGGTAAAAGAGCAGATCGAGCGGATTGCGAAAACGCCCGTCCCTGGCGCGCCGATCCAGCACGCAGGTACTCACCCCGGCGAGGCGCAAAAGCGTCTGCCGACCGACCCCTACCAGGCCCAGCGTTATACCGGTTCGGCGGTCTACAAGGCCATAGCCGAGGCAAGCGCGAGCGGCCAACTTGACACACAGGAACGACAAGTAGACGCGCTGGCTGCGGGACTGCTCGCGCAGCGTGGAGGATTATAACCCATGCCAGTAACACAAGATACCATCAAAGCCCAGCTTCCCCCTGGCGCGCAGATCAGCGAAGGTGACACCGGCAAAGAAGTCGCGGGCGTCATCGACAATTCGCTGGGCGGCGACCATGACGTGCTGCGGCGGCAGGCGCTCATGATGGCGCGTGCCAAAGGCGGCGTGGCCTTCGATTCGGGCGGACAGATGACCGATGAGTTTGTCGGTCGCTACTTGAAACGCGCCCCCGAAAGCTACCTCAACCGCTACCAGCGTAGTATCGGCACGGATACCATCACCAGCCTGCTCGGCGGCGACCTGAACCGCGACCAGCAGTACGTTGGCGCAAACAGCGACTGGACCGGCTACTACCTGGAGCCACTCGCCAAATTCGTGCAGCCCTTTGACACGCCCGTCAAAAACATGCTGCCGCGCTTTCCCAGCGTCGGCATCGACGTGGAGCACTGGCGCGCCATTACCTCCGTCTTCAACGGCAATGGTCCAGATGTGACCGGCTTCGTCTTGAACCAGGGCGGCAGTATCCAGAAGCAGCAATACGTCTGGGTAGACAAGCAGAACCTCCTGCGCCAGATTGCGCGTCAGGACGTGGTGACTGACGAGGCAGAGATTTACGGTCGCATGTTTGACCCGGCGGTGCGCGCCAAGATCGCGGCCAAACTCGCGCCAACGCTCATGGTCGGGCAAGAGGTCTGGTACTTGAACGGCGCGCAAAATATGTGGAGTCCGCCTCCTCCCAACGGCGGCGCGACAGCGGCGACCGGGGGCGCGCTCTCCAACAACACGCTCTGGATTCTCGTCACAGCGAAAAACTACAACGGGGAAACGCTGGCCTGGTCGATCTCGCCCTACAGCAACAGTTCGCCCGCCGCGCTCTCGATTGCCGTCACTGGCGGCGGTTCGTCGCAGACCATTTCGTTCAACATCATGCGCATCCCGAACAACTACACCGGCGGCTCCGGTGCGGGCGGCGCGCAAGGAAGTGGCTGGACGTACAACGTCTACATCGGCACTGGTAGCACCCAGCCTGCCAACAGTGCGATGTGGCTGCAATCGGCAACAGCGTTTGTCAACAACACCAATCCCAGCCTGACCGGTTCCCACGCATTGGATGACCCCGGCGGCGTCAGCACGGGCTACATGAACGTGACCATGACCGGCGCGCTTGTCACCTCCGGCACAGCGTACAGCAGTGTGGTGAGCGCGGGCAATACGGCGGTGGTGGCAACCTCCGGCGGTGGTGGCACGCCAGCCAATCAGGCGTTGATCTTTGATGGGTTGCAGAGCATGACCTACCTCAACGCCGGTTCGCTTTCCAGTGTCGGTGAAGGTGGCGAGGTCGCAGTGGTGAAGCGGGTGGCAGACATCGGCGGCGCGCTGGCAAAGAGCGATATCGATGGCTGGTTGGAGGCGATGTACTTCAACGCGCATGCCAACCCTGAGTGCCTGCTCGTTGGCGTGCGCGACCACAAGGCGCTGACCAACATCATCATGAACGCGACCAACTTCCGCGTGAATACCTCGCCAAACCAGGGCGGACTTTCTGACCTTGTGGGCGGCGGGCGCGCAACGGGCTGGGTCAACCAGACCACGGGCCGCCTCATGGATGTGATTATGGTGCCGTACTTGACGCAAGGCACGATCATCGCGCTCTCGCTCACCCTGCCCTTTACCGTCGCAGAGATGGACGGCCCACCGCTTTCCGTGCGCTACAACAAGGAACTGTGGGCAAGAGAGTATCCGCCTGACCAGAGCCACATGACACAGTGGAGTTATGCCGCGTTCGCCAACGAGACGCTACGCAACGAATTCCTCGGCGGCGTTGGCTGTCTCACGGGCATTGTCACATCGTAGGAGCGCCATGAGAGCGGTTCTCAGCGGGTACAAGAGCGTACCCGCTGAGAGATAAGGAGTAAACATCATGTCTGTTTCTGATGGCGTGCTGCCGTCTGATATTTACGGCACCAAAGCGCAAGGAAACTACGTTCCAAATGTCGGCGTGGTTGCTCAGCAGGGTGGCGTTGTTAGCAACGACCTCCAGAATCAGCCCTCTGCACCCAGTCTCATCCAATTGCTTTCCGGCGTCGCCAACCAATCGGCGGCGGATAGCGTCGCGGCGGCGAACCTGCTCATGATCGTGCAGGGTATGCAGACCGGAACCAGCCTCTTCAGCCCGCGCCGTATTGTGACGAAGTTTGTGCAGATCAAAGGGGTCGCGCTCAACGCCGGTACGCCGGTCAGCGTCTACACGCCCACATCCGGTAAGAAATTTCGCATTCTCTGCTGGCACCTTTCGGCCTCCGCTGCGGCCTGTGTGCTTTTTGAGGATACGACTGGTACTGAGGTGTTGAGAACGGGCAAATTGCCGGTCGCGATTGCGCAAAGTTCGCCTGACCTGGGCAATGGCTACCTCTCAACCGCCGCTAACAATCAGTTGTTTCTGGACGCAGATACCGGTACGCCAACGGTGAATGGCTTTATCGGCATTTGTGAAGAGTAGCGCACCAAAAGGAAACATATTCAGGATGAGCAGGTACACACCTGCTCATCCTCTCAGGAGATAGATCATGGCAACACAGCAATACAAAAACACGCAGGGCGTGGTGATTTCGGTGGAGTTAGTGGAAGACGAGGCAAGCGAGTACCACGGTCTCTACCGCGTGATCGACAAGGACGGCACCGTCGGTCATATCAGCGAGGAGCAGTTGAAGGATAATTTCACGCTCGTTCCTGCTCAACCAGTGAACACCAGAGGCTAGCAGGGTCTAAAGGATAGAGCATCATGGCAGCACCAAGCACCGCGCTCAAGGCAGAGGTAAAATGAGTGTTCTGAAGAATTTTCCACTTGTATAGTAATCACAGGTGACTGGCGACGGCGGCGCGCACAGCTAGGAGAAACATGATCGGCTCGACGTACCTGGACATATTTGCATACTTACGCAAGCCTAGCGGCCTCAGCACAAGCGGCTACTATGGCAATGCGTTCCGTTTCTCCTCCACGCAAAATGCCGGTGCAGGCTTCTTGAGTGTGCCGTCCAGCGCGATCACCGCACAGATCAATGCCTATGACAACCTCTACATCTTCGATGGCCTCAACTCAGAAGTCGTGCAAGCCGCCAGCGTCGTCGCGCCAGGGGCTACCAGCATCACCCTGCAAAATCCGCTCGTCTACCAGCACAGCCCCGGTATCGCGGTATGCAGCGATGGTACCAATAGTATCTCGCTGGCTGAGCAAATTTTCACCGCCTCGCAATGGGTAGAAGATATCTGCCATCAGAGCCTGTGGGTATCCACCTATAGCAGCGAAGTGCTGACCATGCCGACGATGCGCGCCGCCATCAACAACGAAGGCGTGCTGTGGTTTCGGCCCCGTCATTTTCCGATTACCGCCCTCACCGCGCTTTCGATCAAGAGTGACCCACTCTCCGTGGTGGATTATGACCCGGCGGAGGCCATCATCGACAGCGAGCAGCAGCTCGTGAGCGTGCGCAACCTCGTGCCACTCTCCAACAACAATCAGCAAACGTCTACCGGGACGCCGTGGAACACGCAGCGCAATCGCAGCCGCCAGCAGTGGCTCACCATCACCTATGACAGCGGCTGGACGAACTTACCAAGTACGGTTGTACGGGCGTGTAGCCTGCTCATCAATCAATGCTTTGTGCAACTGGTCAACCCGACCGGCAGCGATCAGCAGCAGATGGGGAAACGCAACATCACCTTTACGCTACGTGGAGACACTTCAGGCGAAAGCCTTTTAGTGAAAGAGGCCATGCGCCTGTTGCAGCCCTATGTGATGGAGGAAACCTGATGAGTAAGGATATCACGATCAACGTGCAGCGGGCGAACGGCACCTCTCCTGTGCTGACGAACATCGGTGGGGTCCAACTCGACAACCGGGCTATCCCCAATGAAGTGTTGTACTACGAGGGCGTCGCTTCGCGTGAGATGTTCGATGCGTATATCACCGGTATCTATGACATTCGTCAGACCGACATTCTCACCGAGGTGAGCAACGCCAACCCGCTCATCAGCAGTATTGATCCGGTGACTGGCACCAATTATCAGTATCGGGTGATCAGTATCCCAGAAACGTTTCCAGATAACCACATGGAATTTACGATTGATCTCTTGCGTGGAGGCGTCTCGTGACAGCAGAAGTGGATGTAGCCTACACCTGGATAGAGGCGACGCTTGCAGGTGATACCACCCTTGCGAGCTACGCCCCTGGCGGCGTCTATCAGTCGTTTGCCTTGCCAGGGACGGCCACGCCGTACTGCCTGGTGGAATACCAGCCCGGCGGCTCATCTAATCACCCCGTCTTTGGTGGGGCGAATGCCTATAGCAAGCTCATGTTCCGTGTCGTCGCCACCGGCCCCATTGCCGCAGCCAGTGCCATTGCCAGCGCGGCGGCGCGTATTGCGACCCTGCTCACTGTCGCCAGCCCTGTGACAGTGACCGGGGGTACGATCAGCGGCAGCTTCGCCAGTACGTCGGTCAGCAAAAACGAGTGGGTAGATGGCGCGAAATGGCTGCTTGACGGGGCGGAATGGACGATCTTTGTCAAAGCGAGTTAAGGAGGAGCATATGGCAAAGGCAGATTTCACGATAGAACTGACTGAAGGGCTTCAGCAGGAACTGACGAAGACGCGAGAAGCGTTTGAGGCAGCGCACAAGGTACTATCAGAGGAACAGATCAGGGAAATTGTACGGGATGAACTCGCACAACATGGCATTATCGGTCACTCTGTCCCGCTTGTAGGTGAGACTGGAACTGGGCATGTAGTGGCTGAAAGAAATTTTCTCACGACAGATAATCCAGAGGCAGTTCCTTCTATCACGGTGTATCTTGATGAGAAACCACTGGCGGAGGCGAACACATGACACCAGAGCAAGAACAGGCGCTACAAGCCAAGTTAGCGGACATCGGCTACCCGGCCTATGTCGTCCAACCCGGCGAGGATGATATCCTGATGCTCTATGTGCAAGAGTGCTTCGTTTGCGGCGCGCTCTATGCGCTTTCGATGGAAGACAGCCAACTCAAGGCTTTGATTGATGAGACGGTGTCAGCACCATCGCAAGCGGAAGTCCCGCCACCGCCAACGGTGTATATGTCCAGAGGAGGCTAGTATGACAGCAGTATATATTCCTTCCCCCAAAGGAAGGAATTTCACGGCAGAGGAATTAGTTGGTCGGCGGATTCGGATTGAAGGCCCGGCGAATACTCCTGTCGCATACCATTTTCTGATTTTTGCCGATGACGAACTTGTGACCAATATCACAAAACTGACATTATCCATAGAGCCTGATTCGCTCATTGAAGCAACAATCACGCTGCTTCGTTCCGATCTCTCTACAGAGAATATGGAGACCATGCCTACGGAAACAGTCACGTTACGCGATGACATAGAACTGTCTTTCTCTGCCATTGCGTCGGAGGTGTCCTGATGGGCGCAAAAGTCAGCATCACCTGGGAAGGACTGGATGAAGTCCTGGGCAACCTCTCTGACATCGAGGAGAAGGGGCAAGAGAACCTCGTCAAGCAGACAGCGGAACTTGCTAGCCAGACGGAAGCTGCCTGGAAAGAGGCCACCCATCGGCGGTCAGGCAGATTGCAAGATGCAGAGCAGGCCAAACCAGACGGCCTCTCGTTCACGCTCAATGACGACGTGTACTATTATGACTGGGTTAATTCGGGCCATGAAACTGCTCGCGGCTGGCGTACCAAACATGGCTATAGACCAGCGAAACATAGGTCACATGTGGCAGGGCAGGAAATGACTGAGAAGGCAATTGACTTTGTGGAAGAGCATATCGAAGACGCGCTCTCATCGTTTCTGGACGGTGTGTAGGAGGCAAGATGACAGCAAGCCCAACGATAGGATATAATGAGGAAAAGAGCGCAGTGTCAGCAGAGCGCACGCCGATCTTTTGCGAGAAGACAGGCAAGTTGCTGGCGCGCATCGACACAGCCAGCCTTACACCGCTCGCCAGTATACCCGGCGGTCTCTGGTGTTGGTGTCGCGGCTGTCACATGGAACACCATATCCTGTGGGCAAGCATCGCTCACAAGTAGCACAATAAAATACACACCCGGAGCCATTTGAGCCATACCTGAAATTCGTTTTTGGTATGGCTTTTCTCTTGCCATATCCCTTGAAAAAGGAGTAAAAAAAGTGGCAGCCCTCGCAGGAATCGGCGCGTCCGTCTCCGAAGCTTCGACCGCCTTTACCGACGCCTCGAAATGGACGCTCTCGCTCAAAGGTGCGACCAAAGATGTCACCCCTTTTGGAGCCTCTGGCAACTGGGCCATTAATCTGGCCACAATCAAGAGTTGGACAGCCAAAGTGACCGCCTTCGTGGACACAGCGGACACCGCACAGACCAATTTGTATGCGTTGCTGAACTCAACCGTCACGCTCACCCTCAATATCGTCAATACCCCGCATGGCTTCAGTGGCTCAGCCATTCTCACTGGTATTGACCCTAACGTGGACGCGCAAGGCGCAGAAACTGTGGACTTTTCCTTTACCGGCACAGGTGCCTGTACCTATTCGTGATGTTGTGAAGCGAGTGGATATGAGAGGGACAGTATCATGTCAGCAATAGCGGGGATAAATGGCGACGTGTGGACATCAACCTCGCCTTCAACGGCACTTGGTTCGCCTGAATCCTGTACCGATAGCGGCGATCATATCCACTACTTCACCAATACCCATCAGGCGTGGGACCAGTCGCAGGGAGTGACCGTCCAGTATTCTCCTAATGGTACGAGCGGGTGGACAACGGATACGAGCGGGGATTACACCTTCTACTGGCCTGTGGGTGAGATTGTCTTCAACACGGCGCGTACCCCCGGCACCAACAACTATATTCGCATCTCTCAGGGCAGCTACTTCACGCTCTCAGCGTTGGACGGGGCGCATAGTTGGAAGATGCAGGTGAGGGGGCAGACCAAAGATGTGACGCCGTTTCAGGCATCAGGTAGTTGGGCGGTGCGCGTCGGCACGATCAAAACCATGACCTTTAGCGTGGACTGCTTTCGTGACGACGCGAGAATCCTCAACGAGATGATTACCGGCGTCGGCCAGATCAACATCTCTGGCGGCATCATCCTCTGCCAGCTCTGGTTTAACGAGTCAGGCGGCCAACGCTGGCAGTTCTACGCGCTGCCGACGCAGATTCAACAGGTGGACGCCGCCAACGACGTAGAGAAGCAAAGCGTGAATTTTCAGGCAGTGGGGCCGGTCTACCTGGTAACCTCGAATACCTTTAGCACAACGACTGTTACTCGCATGTAGAAAGTAGCATTGTATGACGAACACACAGGCGCAAGACGCCACGTTTTTGACCTTTGACGACGATCAGGCGCTGCTCGCGCACATTCTCGGTATCACACCTGCTGAAGAGTTGGTGGACGTGCCGGAATGGAACGTGCAAATTCTCTGCCGCGCCCTTTCAGCAGAAGATCGCATGGCCGTGCAGATCGCCTCATACGATGAGAAGACCAAACGCAGTGACTATCGTAAAAGCGAGGCGCTGCCGCTCATCGTGATCGGGGGCTGCTACAACCCGGCGACGGGCAAGCGCGTCTTTACCGACAGCCATCGCAAAGCGTTGCTGCACGAGCAGAATGGGGCGGCCATTGAGCGGCTCTGGATTACCATCTTGCGACTCTCTGGCATGATTCCTGGCACGACAGACACGAAAAAAAACTAGAACGCGCCGACATCTATAATCTCTATCGTCTTGCTGAGCGGCTGGATTACAAGCACGTCGCGGACCTGTTGCGATCTATGAGCAGCATCGAACTGCTCGGCTGGCTGCACTACCTGGAGATCGATGACGAGGTGCAGACGCAGCGCCTGGCACTGGCTATCATCCGCGCCTTTGGTGGCGGCAAACGGTCAAAACGGCAGGTAGTCGAGGACGAAGACGAAGAGATTATCGACACGACCGATCCAAAGTTTGCGGCGTCGTTCAAAGGGTTTACAAACATACCGGGCGCGCCGCAAAGAGCGCCGAACAGACAAACTAACACCCAGATACTGATGGGGTGACGGAAAGGAGGTGAGGAAGCAATGGCCGATGCCGGCGAAATCAAAGCTACTATTAAAATTGAATACGACGGCTCTGGTGTCCAGCAGGCGAAAGAAGATTTAGCCTCGCTGGCGGATATTGGTGGTGGCGTTGAAGAGAGTGTGAGCGGCGCGGGTGATGCGCTCTCAAATCTGCAAGGGCGGTTGGACGACGGGGCCAGCAGCGCAAAGGGCTTTACTGATGCGGTAGGGGAAATTGAGAAGCCGGTGCAATCGGCTCAAGAGGCTGTCTCATCAATGGATGAGTCAACGGGCAGCCTCTCAGATACCGTGAGCAGTTTCCAGGATGCAATCAGCCAGCTTCCTCCCATTCTGGACGACTCCACGAAGTCGCTGCAAGAGGCGACGCAGCCGGTGCAGGATTTCCAGCAGGTCATGGAACCAGCCAGTCAGTCCGTAGGCGACTTTGTGGATACGACCTCACAAATCCCTGAAGTGATGCCCCAGGTGGCCGATAGCTACAAAATGGTGGCCGATGCGACCGTTTCGGCTTTCGGCGGCACAAACAACGAGGTGTACGGTCCGGCGACGGAAAACATACAAGCCTTCCAGCAATCCGTGGCATCGATGCTAGCTGCGCCGGAAGGAAATAATGCCTTCGATATGATCGGGAGCTACCTCGAAGATACTGGGCAAAGCTGGCATGATTTTGCCGTGTCCATCGGGAGCACTCCGATGAACAACCTGGAGGTCCTCCAGCAGGCGCTCAACCAGGATATCAAGCCATCGAGCGTCCAGGACTATCTGCAACAAACCGGGCAGAGCTGGGACACCTTTGTCGCAACCCTGGGGTCTGACAAAGATACCGTTTTTAAAAGCCTCTATGATATTGGCAACCAGCCAGGTGATGTTTTTAGCACCATCAGCACAGGCGCGAAAGACGCGACTCAGACCATAACCGATTTTGGGACTGCCGTGCAGGAAACAAGCAAATCTGTCGATGAACTCGGCGGTAGCATGAATGAGAGCAGCGGCGGGATTGGCGGCTTCTTTAGCAACCTTTTTGGCGCAGGCGGAGAAGAAGAGGCAGCGAGCGGTCTGAGCGGCTTCGGGGGGCTACAAGAATTTGATATGATGATGCGCCCCATCATGTACGCGCAGATGGCCGCGCAGATGATTAGCAACATCACGAGTTCCATTGGGACGGGCGCGACCGCCTATCAGGCGCAACTCGGTATACCTGCCACTACCATCGGCTCGCCTGACTACTCGATGAATGCAGCGAGCACAGCTACGCAAAGTAGCTGGGATGCCTTTTCGTATGGGGTAGTACAGGGATTTACCCCAATCCTCAACGCCGTTGCCAATACCTCTCCTCCCGGTTCGCAAAGCCCAAATTTTGGTGAATTTATTGGCAATCTCCTGACGCAGTTTGTTGCAGCCGACCCGGCCCTTGCGCCTGCAATGTGGTCGGGCGCATTTAATACACGCACCCCCGCACCTGTCTCCGCCTCAATTCCTGATCTCTACTCCTATGGCTCGCCGGGCGCGCCCTCACAGGCTCCGACTGGTGTTGGCCCCGGCTGGACCTGGATGCAATCTCCCGGCTCTATCGGCACGTGGGCTGAGCCCGCGGGATATCAGTACCAACCACAAAACGTTCACTTTTCCCCTCTGGGCGCAACTGACCCCTTCACCGGCAAGGAATTTACGAATGGCCCTCTCGTGGAAGTCCCGCCCCCTGAGTCCCAGGGACCCGGCAGCGTGAGCGCCATGTCCCCTATTGACCCCTTTCTCGCACAAGCCCTTTTTGGGAAAGGTGGCTTCCTTACCCCTGGCGGTGGCATGGGCGATTTCTTCAGCGGACTAGGTAGCCTCTCGCATGATCTCTTTGCCCCAGGTGGCGGCGCGGGCAGCCTGTTTAGCGGCCTCGGAGACTGGTTCCACAATCTCTTTGACTCCGGGCAACAACCAGCGGCAAGCGGCGGCTGTTTCCCTGCTGGCACGCCGGTGCTACTCGCGGATGGCAGCACGCGAGCGATTGAACGTCTTGCTCTTGGAGATGTTGTGCAAGGCAAGGATGTTCCGGCGCGGATAACGGCGACGATCAGCTTCCCACAGAAGGCCATCTACACCCTGCACATGGAGGATGGGCGGACGCTCACGCTCACCGACTCACACCCGGTCATGACCGAACACGGATGGCAATCGCTCTCACCAGCAGCAACGAGCCGGGAAAATCCTGATCTGGACGTTGCGCCGCTCCAGGTCGATGCACGCATAGAGACCGTGCAGGGATACACGACGCTGCTTGCTATCGAGGCGCATAGCGAGCCGGTGCCGGTCTACAACATCACCGTTGGTGACTCGCATACCTACTATGCGAACGGCGTGCTGGTCCACAACATCGCAAAAACGGATATCAACACACAGGTGAGCGGCATGCAGTTGCCTCATCTCGATCTCTCTGGCATTGGCACCCAGCTTGCGAGCGCTTTTTCTGATATCCATCTGCCCCACCTTGATTTCTCTGGTCTCACCAGCGACCTCTCTGGCCTCTTTTCCGGTATCCACCTGCCGTCCTTACCGAACATTGCCGGACAGATTGGCAGCGAGTTAGGGAGTTTATTTTCAGGCATTCACCTGCCGCCCTTGCCCGATATTGCGGGGCAAATTGGCGCTGACCTGGGAAACCTCTTTTCGGGTATCCACCTGCCGCCACTGCCGGATATCGCAGGCCAGATTGGCAGTGAGTTAGGCAATCTCTTTTCGGGCATACATTTACCATCGCTGCCCAACCTGGCGGGACAGATCACAAGCGACCTGGGAAATCTCTTTTCCGGTATCCACCTGCCATCGTTACCTGATCTGGGCAAGCAAATCACCGATGCGATCAGCGCGATGTTTTCAGATATCCACCTGCCGCCCCTGCCCAACATTGGGGCCATGATTCAGCAAGCGCTCAACAGCATGTTTGGGGGCAGTGGCCTCTCGCCGTCCATTCCGATGTTTGCCAGTGGCGTGCAAGGCTTTGGCGGGGATTTCGCCATCACGGGCGAGAGCGGCCCGGAACTGGTGTCCTTTAACTCGCGCTCGGTCTATCCGCTTTCGGGCGGTGGAACCAGTGGCGGCATGGGAGGAAGCGCACTCTCTCTGGGTGGCGGCATGGGAGGAGGCGGCAGCATGCCGCAATCGATGAATGTCCTGGTGCAGCTGGATAGCCAGACGCTCATCTCAGCAATGGCGTTGCCACTCGCCGCGAACATTCGCGTGACGAGCGGGAATAGATCATATTAGGAGCAAGGAATATGGCGGACTATACCTCAATTAGCATACAGTACAACACGGGAACCGACGCCTCGCCGACGTGGACGGGAACCGCGATTGCACAGGGCGGCACATCCGGGGCCAATGAACTGCGCATGGCGCAGTCAGGCGGCGGGCAAACAGGTTCAACACCTTCCGCTTCCTGGCCCTACATGAACAAGCCCACCTCCGGCACGCAGGCAGTCACCCAGCTCTGGGCCTTTACCGCCGATACCACAGGGAACCAGATCGCTACCTATACGGGCGACAATACCAAAGCCAGGGTGCTGCGGTTCAACTTCAGCGCCGATGGAAACCCGGTTACGGCCATGCAATTCTCCTGCTTTGCTGACAGCACGCATACTCCTCCCGCAGCAGGCACGCAGCCGCCCGGAACGGATAATGACGCCTTCACCAATGGACAGTCAAGCGATACCTCCTCGACCTCCTATATCAAGGGCAATGCCTACGATCAGGGCTACAACAGCGGGCAGAAAACGCCCTCAGCAGGCTCGGTCGGCACCAACCCCTCGGCCACAACCGGAACGACCGGCTCGGTCGCGGTTTCGGCTTCCAACTGGCTCAACTCAGCAGGCGCGTGGCAGTCACTTCAGGGCTGGCTTCAGTACATCGTCGGCAATAGCGCCCCACCTGCCTCGACCGCCTTCTACTGGTACTTCACGCTCTGCATCTTCATCGGGGCCAACATCACGACCGGGACGTGGACGCCGGTCATTACGCTGCAATACAACTATTCATAGCCCGAAAGGAAGGATGTATGAACGAATTGCTTTTCGGGCTGCTTGGGAACCGCTCACTGTTGCAGATTGACCGGCCCTATTGGGCGGTGAAGCTCGATGATGACACGTGGGTCAGCGAGGCGGTTTCCAAGATTGACCTCGTGCGGGGCATCGAACGCCTCACGGACTGGTCGGCGGATGTCGTCGCCAACGATCTCACGTCGCGCATTCGAGAGCTGTGGATGTTTTGTCCGGCTTCTCGTCTGGCACCAACGGGCAACACGGTGCGCGTCCCAATTTTGCCTGAGCAGCGAGCCATCCAGTTCAAAAACGGGTCATTTGATACCACGATCGTCGCGGGCAAGAAGATGATGGCCGCGATGATCGTGGGACGGCTGGATGATAGGGCGTCAGGGGAATGTACCTGCTTTGTGTGGGATTGCCAGCAGCAGGCACTCTATGTCAACTGGAAGACCAATCTCTACCGTCCTTTTGGCAAGTGGCGTGAGGATGGGCCTCCTGTTCCGGCGCTTTCTCCTGCTGCACTTGGAATTGTGGGGTAAACATGAGCATTAGTCGCGTCCAGGGCGCGGGCAACCGCGCTGCCGCCTCTGCGTCGAATACCGTCACGCTCACCAGTGGGGTCACGCAAGGCAACCTGCTGGTGGCTTCCGTCGCGGCGGGCAACACGGCGGCGACCTGGACGACCCCGACCGGTTGGACGCTGGCAAAGGGAAATGCGGGGGTGGCGCAAGGCGTTTCGGTCTACTACGTGATCGTCACGGCAGCAATGGCGGGTACCACCAGCTTCACCTTCAACCTGAACAGTGCCTACAACAATGACCTGGTGCTCAGCGAGTGGAACTCGACGACGGGCTGGCAGTCCAATCCGGTTGATCAGGTGGCCATCGGCTCACCGTCTTCCTCGACAACGGTGAGTTCTGGCACCACCCCCACTACCACGCAGGCAAGCGAACTCTGGATCGCCGGACTGGCGTATGGCGGCGCGGGACAGACGGAGAGCAGCCTGACTTCTGGTTGGTCATTTGGCGCTGAGGGCGCGGGCGGGCCAACCTTGCGCGAGGTCTACCAGATCGTCAGCACAACGGGGGCGGCCTCCGCGTCCTTTACCATCGGCACGGCACAAAACCAGGACGGCACAGTCGTGACCTTCATGCCGTCGTCAGCTACGACGGCTGACCATGACTACCAGATGCGCGGACGCCTTTCCGGTATCAGCGACCATGATTTCTCCTTGCGCGGGAGCATTGGACTGGTAGCGGATCATGATTTCTCCTTGCGCGGGCGTATTGCGGCCTCTACCACGTCGCTCTTTTACGCGAGCAATGTTGCGCAAACCGCCGGGGGATTGACAGGATCCGATCAGATGGCTATCACCTCGGGTGGCACGGAAACCAGTGTCAGCGTCACCATGCCGTCATCGGGCACCAACACCTATGTCGAACTGGCCAGTCAGGGAGGCACACAAACAGGGACAGGGGCCTTACCCGCCCCAACTGGCAAAGGCTGGTCGCTCTCGCTAGCGGGCAATACGATTGTGGCAGGCTCGTGGTCTGCGGCCTTTACGCTTGCCAAGTCCGGCACATCCAAAAGTGGGGCATCGCTCATCGTGCGCTGGTATCGCCGCACGATGGACGGCACGTACTATCCGATTGCCCTCTCCACGCTCTCAGGCCAAACCTTCTCTACCGCGAAGACGACCTACACGACGCCTGCGAACACGGCCACGCTCTGGCAATTCATCGCGGGCGACACGCTCTACATGGACGCCTTCGTTTTGAATGGTAGCACCGCCTGGGCGAGCGATGTGTTTACGGTCTACGTCTCCAATAGCGCATCTGCGGGCGTGACCAACGACGGTATGACCACCGCGCCAACTATGAGCAGTACACCTGCGGGCCTCTCCTGCCTGATTGGCACATCCAGCCTGCAAAGCGGCGTCGGAGCCTCTATCCTCAACGAATCCTTTACGCTGGCTGATGCGCTCGATCAACGCTCTATCCTCACGCTCACGGCAGAGGACACAGCGGGGACGGCCTCCTATCAGCGCGGCATGCCGGTACTCTTCTCGGACGCCAGCCAGGGCAAATTGTATGACGGCTATGTGAATAACGACCGCATCAGCAAGCCCGCCGCCGGGGGCGCGGCGCAACTGGAACACGCGCTGACCATGATGGATCACCATTATGACGCGGATAAACGGGCCAACACCACCAACTACCTCAACTGGACGGCAGGCGATATGGTGTGCGACTTCATCCAGCAGACGCTTTCCCAGGAAGGCGTATGGGGTGACTTTGCCTTAGAGAGCGACTATACCCCCGCCACCTTTGGGCAGGGCACGCTCACCAATACAGCGGCGACCACCACAACGACGCCCTTTACCTACGCGCCCAACACAGCCTCGCCACCGATCACGAGCAATACCGGCGACCTCGAACTGGCGCGGGCCGGGACGCAGTTCTCGCTGACGGAACAGGTCACAAGCGACTTTAGTAGCGGCACACTCACTAACATGGTCGCAAGTAACAACACCCTTGCGCCCACGACACAAAACGCGCTCAAGTTCCAATCGTTTCTGGCCTATACCTATGGCACGGAAATCGCGCCCAACACGATCTCGGTCAGTGGCGGCACGGCCAACGTGTCAGGAACGGCGGGGCTGGGGACATTTAGCGCCAACTATACCCCGGCAGGCTCGGTCACGATCTATGGCGGCCAGCCGGGGGAGACAGCCAGTTTTTATGGCAACTTCACGACGATTCAGCCGACCGGCACGCTCAACAGTAGTGGGCCAGTGACGGGCCTCAGCGCCTCGCAGGGCTACCAGCCGAAGACACAGAGTACCGTCCAGGTGAATGGGCAGACCTACAGCGTGACGACGGCGGATGCGGCAGTGGTGGATAATCGCCTCGATGCCGTGATCTGGACGGGCAGTATGACGGTTGGCAGCTCTGACACGCTCAACTATGATATCTGGATTGCCTCCACCTCACCGATGTTTCAGGCGGGCGTCGAACTCTTCTTCAGCGACGGCACCAGCCTCACCGAGTACGTCGGCGCGGCAGATACCAATTTCTCAGTGGGTCAGTGGGACCAGAGCGGCCTCTCCGTTCTCTCCATCCAGGACCTGTCCGATTACGCCAAAGACGCCTGGTACACGCGAGCAATTGACCTCTCCGCGCTCTCTGGCAAGACAATCACCAGCGTTTCCATCTTTAATTCCGGCAACCAGGCCGGAACCTACGATATTTATATTAAAAATTGCTATCTCGGTAGCCATTCCGGCTCTCCGTTCTTTAGCACAACATCGACTGCCCCGGCGGTCAATCCGCCCACGGTATCGGCGATTGGCGCGTATGTTGTTCCGGCAACGGTCGTCAGCGTCGTGCCGGTGTATCGCCCTGCCGTCAGTTCCCGCCTCTCACCCGCGCACAGCATCAGCGGCGTAGGATTGGTGCAAAATTCGACGATCACCTGGGTGGCCTCGACGCCCACCTATGGCCCGACTGTCACAGATGGGTCGCCAGGGGCAGCGACGGTCGCCGGGCAGGCGGCGATTTTCATCAGCTATGATGGGACGACCTGGCTGCCGTGTACCAACAATCAGGCGTTGCCGGGACTACCTGCCGGGGCGAACGTGGCGGGAACCTCGTTTTACCTGCTAGAAACATTCTCTGGTGGGCAAGACCCCACAGCCATTCCCTCGCTCTTGCAAGTCGTCATCACCATCAACTCGGCGGCGAACACCACAACCAGCGACGTGACGGCGGCGTATGGCTCAGCATCTGCCTGGAACGGTGGGACTGAGACAGGCACCGCGCCCAACAGCAATGGCGACCTGGCGCTTGGGTCCAGTTCCTATTCCTGGTCTAACCTCAATAACATGACCTTTGTGCCGGGCAATAGTGGCAGAAGTAACCCCACGCAATCCACATCGTCGGGGGCGTATGTCGTCACGTCCGGCGGCAGCTCGGGAACGTCCTGGTCCTCGTCGCGCTTCAACTTCTTGGGTGCCGTGAATAACTTTACCGTTGAGGCCGACTTTACGCTGACCGATAGCTCACCCAACCAGAATGAAATCGGCTTTGTGTATCGGCAGACCTACTGGGGGTCGCCCAATAACAGCTTTGCCTACTACGTGCGTGTGATGCGCGCTCCGGGCGGGCAGGCAGGCGGCACCTCCGTCTCACTGGGCTATGGCATCAACAACCCACCCTCGTCCAATGTGGGCGGCGGGCCTGCAACCGGCACCTTTACCGATATCGTACAGGTCAGCGAGACGATCAATAGCGGCACCACCTATCACCTGAAGCTCGTCGTCTCGCAGAACCGTCATACCGTCTACTGGAATAATGGCAGTAGCCCCATCATCGATATTCTGGATAGCACCTACACGGCGGCAGGCAACATTGGCCTGCGCACCTATGTCGATAGCAGCAGCAGCTGCACCGGCAAGATCGCCAACCTGACCTGCACCAACACGTTCTCCGGCACCTGGATATCGCCGTCTATCTCGCTTTCGAGTCTCGGCACCTGTGGCAATACCCAAATCTCGTGGTCGGAAGTCACCGGACAGGGCAACGAACAGTCCACCGCCGTCGTGCTGGCCAGCCTGGATGGAGGAACCACCTGGCAACAATGCACCAATGGCGCGACGACGCCCACTACCAGCATTCCAGGCCTCTCACCCGGCACGAGCGTCAGCGGCAAATCGCTCAAGATTCAGGTGATTCTCTACTCCACCGGGCTACTGGACAGCCCCATCATCACCGGCCTGGTGGTGCGCGTGTGTGGCAACTATGGCACCGTCACCGGCACCCGCATCAGTCCGGCGCTCTCGCTCACGCCTGTGGGCTATGTGGCCTCGTCGAATGTCATGTGGAATGCCAATGTGCCGACGAACACTACCGTGGCTGTGGCCACCTCACAGGATGGCTCAACCTGGACGAATGTGGGCAATAGCGGCGCGGGCGCGGCACTGTCCTACTGGACGAATCAACCGGCGGCGACGCAAGACCTGTTTAGCAGCAACACATCGGCCAACTACACCAATACCAGCAAGAGTGGCGGCAGTGCGGCGACGGCGACCTATGACACGACGAACAGCCGCCTCATCCTCTCCGGCGGCTCCGGTGGCCTCTATCTCAACAACTCCATCTCGTGCGCGGATGTTGATCTCCTGTGTGATATGGACGAGAGCGATGCCGGTGGCCTTGCCTGGCGCGAAGTCAGCACGAGCAACTACTACGAACTGGGTGTCTACGATGCGTCCAGTAGCGGTGGTTATACCAACCAGTTGCGGCTCTACAAGGTGGCAAGCGGGACGCGCTCGCTGCTTGGGAGCGCATCAAGCATCACCTTTACGCGAGGCACCTTTCATCGCGTGCGCGTCACGATGAAAGGGGGACTGATCGCGGTATACTGGGATGGGACGTGCGTGCAGTCCTACCTCGACACCTCGCCGCTCGCTGCCGGGGCCTGCGGACTGCGCAACGACGGCGGCACCTCGCGGTATTATCAACTCTGGATACAGCCGCTCGGTACGAACCTCACAGGACAGGTACTCTACACGAAAGTAACCATGACGACCACCGACCCCTCGGTGATGCCCCAGCTTTTCACGCTGGTGGCCTGCGTGCGCGGCCCGACAATTGGCACGGGGGCGACGATCTACCAGTTGCATCCTGTTACACTGCCCTTTGCCGCTTACTACTCCAACGAGATCGATGCGGCGGTCCAGGCGAGCGGTGATTACTACTGGTACATTGATCGCTGGCAAAAACTCTTCTTTGGCCCACGCCTGGCCCGTCCGGCGGCATTTCCCGTGCAGAGCGTGGTGGACCCGGCTGCTGCGTCAGGCTATCTGCTCTACCGGCCACAGGTGAGCGTGCAGGCAGGTGCTGACCTCTTCCGCAATCAGCAGATCATCACCAATGTCACGAGCCTGGTCACGCCGCCACCGGAACTCAAAGTGGCCGATGGGAGTACCACGTCCTGGCAAATGGGCTATCCGCTCTACAGCGCGCCGGTCATCACAATCAACAGCAGCCCTGCCACGGTGGGCGTGCAGGGCATCGACAACAACCGCCAGTTCTACTGGCAACCAGGCAGCGCAAGCATCTCGTATGACAGTACGCTGCCAAAACTGCCAGCAGGCGCCATTCTGTCCTTTACCTACGTCGGGCAGTCGACGGTCAATACCATCCTCAACAACGGCAGCAGCCAGAGCGCGCAGGCGACGCTTGAAGGCAATTCCGGCATTGTGGCGGAGATCGAATCGGCGCTCTCCGGTGTCACCAACGGTATGACCACCGCGCAAGCCACCAGCTTTGGCAACGGCCTGCTCACGCGCCTGGGTAACAACAATACCATAGAACTCGTGGGAACGACGCTCTACGCGGGACTGGCCCCCGGCACCTTTATTTCGCTCTTTTTGCCGGAAATGCTGGCGACGTGGAACGCACAACTCCCCATTGTCAAGCTGACCACCACCGGCTATATGAGCGCGAGCGGCATGACCTATGTCTATGCCATTGACGCGACGAACGGCCCGTCACTGAACAACTATACCCGCGTCTGGTATTAGGAGGAGAGATGACAGGAAGCAACAATGGCAATAATGCCCGGCAGCAACGCTTACAAAACATCCAGACCTACGAAGTGCTGACCGATCTATTTACCAAGCACCTCGAACGCATTGATCGTATTCTCGACGAACAGAACAAGATCAATCAGCAGCTCTCCACCGATCAGGCGACGACAAAGACGCGCCTCGATATCCTCTTGAAAACCGTGCTGGTGGTGACGACGGCAGTAGTGGCCCTGGCAACCACTGTGGCTGGAGGTATCATTGTGTACTGGCTGACGCACCCGCATTAGCCATTTCGCGCATACAGCCGATCGCTACGAGTATGGCCTTTGCATTCATTTCCCTGATAATCTTGTAGTTACCAGGACTGATATAAATATCCATCCCCTCCATGCGTCTATAGCCATTGGGGATAGTTTCATCAGGAATGATTCGGAAGCCATAGAGGCGCTCTATTCCGCTCGTCTCCAATGGATTACTCATCCCTCACTCACACTTTCTTTCCCGTCAACCAACTGCAAGTTGGTTGGTACACCTTCCATCTTTTTCAGTTCGAGGATAGCCGTGATAATCTCTCCGAGAGACGTTTCGATACGGTCAAGGCGCGGCGTATAGCCCACTTTGCTCAATACCACTTCACCGGCAATATTCATGGTTTCTCGCTCTAAAAGATTCAGCAAATCCGCTTTTGTTGGCTGGTTGGTCATTGCATTTTCGCCTTTGCAAAGAATTGCCCGTCTCGTATAACACCGAGCGACCGCTTTACCAGTAATGTACCGATATGAAGCGGCTCAAGTGAGGTGACTTCAAAAAGTACATGCCAGCGTTCGCCGCAATGCGCGCAGGTGAAATCGACGGTGTTCTCTCCCAGTGTGATTTCAAGCGGAAATGAGGTTGTGCCGGTACATTCACTACAGAGAAAGACCGGAGTTGCGCTGATACTCATCCCTCGCTCGCTTTCTGCTCAGGCCACTCAGTCATATCGGGAATGTCGCGCATATCCCATTCCCATTCTGTGACAGGCGCGTCACTCACAATGCGCTCTACCAGATCATAGGCACGTTGGGCAATGTAGGTTTGAATGTCCTCTTGCATGTGATATGCCTGTTCTGCTGTAACACAATCATAGAACAGACTACGGAACAGGTTAAACAAGTCACCGTAGAGCATCTCCCCGAAGCCTGCAAAGTGGGTATCGCGCTCATTCTCTGCCATCAGTCGCTCGCTTTCTGTTCAATCAACCGCGTCTCATCCTCAATCACGGGCGATACCGTGCTGTCGATAATCGGGCTGGGTGGCGTCCATCTGCCGCCCGTCACTCGCTGAAACGTATTGTATAATCTCGTTTTCAACTCCCTCATTTCCTGAGCTTGCTCATCAGAGAGAGGCTTTCGCTCTACATCAATCGTGCCTTCAAGCTCTGTATCGCCAATCCTGATCGTGCATTTCTGTTCCATCAGACGCTCGCTTTCTCTAATAGCTCAGGCGTTTCGTAGATGTTGCCGATGACTTGCCAGTAGTCACCCCAGTAGTAGTGGCATTCATGGTCGCCCTCTCCGTCACAGGCAAATGGCTCATACCCCACGCATTGCTCGCTATATCTTACCTCACCCTCCCAGTCACCATTGCTGACAATATCCCCCTCATAAATCGCTTTGCCTGCTTTGTCTTTCAGACCGGTATATTGCATGAGTTCCACCTCATCGAGTATATAGGTTTCCAGTGAATTCATCTTGACGACAAAGCGCGGTTCTCGGAACTGGATTGCGCTTACGTCAAACATCTCTCGCTTTCGCTTGTGCCACGCCCTGAACTTGATTTCTCTCACGTCTCACCTCTCTGTTTTCCCTACTATACCACACCGCCAAATCTGCTATAATAGGGCTGTAAATGGTGCGCCTTTCGCCACATTGCTATCTGCAATGTGGCGTTTTTATTGTCCTATCGTAAGGAGTAGTTTCTATGACCGACCACATGGTCCAATTGACCCCCGACATCTCACCCGATGTGCGCGCCGCCGTCGCCACGCTGGCCCTGGCTGGCTCGTTCGCTTTTCCTGGCAATCCTGCACCAACCACACTGGAATCTGACCTCTTGCATCGTTTCGCCTCTGCTTCACAGGTCACGCTTGCCGATGTCCTTTCCTGGCTGGCTGAGAACAAGGCCGAGTATCACGATCTGGACGACCTGGTTGCTCAGTTCGCGACCAACCCGGTCGCGCTGCATACCGCGCTGCAACAGCAGAACGACGCCGCCGGGCTGGTGCTTTTGCTCGTTGCCAACGCGGGTGCGCTCTCCGAGGCGACAACCGGCGCGGGCCTGCATCCATCGGCAAGCGGGCCGGTATGGCTTATCCGCTCTGGCTATGCCGATGAGCCGCCGGTTGGGTACTACTTCGATCTGGGCGCAACGCATATCCCCCAGCCGGTGAAAATCCTCTGGCAAACTGTCGCCAGTGCCGGTATCCAGGCCGCGATTGCACTGGACGCGCCACTGCCGCCGCTGGATGTGAACGCACTGCTCTCGACGGTGCAAGCGGCGTCCGATGCGCTAGAGGCGGCCAATCAGTCATTTGCAAGCGGTCAACAGCAGCTCGCCGCCGCAAAGGCAGCACACGCCAATATCCTGGCAAGCCTGGGAAAAGGGCAGAGCATATGAGCGCAACGGATGAGCCGGGCGCGCTGCCGATGTTCGTCAATGAGCAAAGAGTGTTCATCAACCAGAATGACCACATGTGGTTAGTTGTCCATAAGACGGCAGGTTTTGAGACCGCTCAGCAGGTCGCGGAGTTCTTTGCCACTGATCCGGCAATGGCCTCAACACATTATGTGGTCGGTCTGGATGGAACGATTGTGCAGTGCGTCTGGGAGAAGGACGGCGCGGGCGGGAACTGCTGCGTCGAGAAAGGCTATGCCAGCTTTCTACCCAGCAATGAAAACCTGAATCTGCGCACCGTGTCCATCGAACATGTTGACCCGGCAACGGACAATTCAACGCCGCTCACCTCTGCGCAAAAGGCAGCATCATTCCGGCTCATCCAGCACATTTGCGAACGCCACAACATCCCCATGAGGCGCGCGCAAAACGACGGTAAAGGCGGCATCATCGGCCACTGCGATATCGCACCGCTTTCGCGCGCTCGCTGTCCTGGCAACTATCCCTGGAGCGAACTATGGGCCTATCTTGCCCAATTGGAGAAACCAATGGCGACGACAAATGAATTCAACGCTGACGACTTGAAGCTGTGGAACCTGCTTTCTGGCAAGCTCTACACGGGCGAGCTGCCAACGGACACGGGCATTGCGCAGATGTGGCTGGCTGCGCGACGAAAAGGCCAGTTTCCTGGCGTGCCGATGGGGCCGGAGTTTGTGAGTGTGACGGAGCCTGATACCAGCATGCAGCCATTTACCGGCTCGCTGGCAACATGGAATCACGCGACGCATAGCGGCACGTTCGTCGCTGTCTAGGGTGTGGATAACCTGTGGATAACGTTTGCATAGGCTTGATTGTCCACTACCAGGGCCATGATCGCTGCTATGCCGCGCTCATTGGAACACGCTACAGCAGAGACGTGGTTGACCTGTGGCTCATTCCGACGCGGGAATATCCGCACGGCAAACTGTTGGAGAATGTGCCATACAGCGACAAGAAGATGTATGGCTGCTGGCATGAGGCTGATCGAATAGCCTTGTGTAAGTTTATTGAAATTTTATGACAGGAGAATTTAACGATGCCAGGTCAAGATGCGAGAATTGTATCTGCCAATGCGCCGGAAGTTGACTCACAACGAGAACAAGCTGAGGCAATCAATCCAGAGATTGAGCGTCGCTTCAGCTATCACCCGCCGAAAGGCAGTCAACCGGCGCGCTATGAGCGTATCCGTGCAATGGCAAAGTCCTTTGCCTATGCGCTCGATCAGATGTGTCCAAACAGCCGTGAAAAGTCGCTGGCTCTGACACATCTAGAGGACGTGGTGTATTGCGCCAACGCATCGATAGCGCGCAACGAGTAACCGGCAAATCTTGTGTAAATTATTCCACTTTTTATTGGAGAGGAGAGATCTATGCAAACTGAAGAGACCATGCTACCAGAGCAAGAGGAGAAAGCCAAAGAGCCGAATATCCTCTATGTGCTCGATTCCGTTGACGGTATTCTCGTCCCCTGCAAAACGGCAAAGGGTGAAGATGCGTTCGTTCCGATGAGCCTGCTGCTGGCCTTGCTGGAAAAGCAGATAGCGCGCCGCATGCGTATGAGCGGCGTAAGATAGCACTCACTAATATAAGCACTCTTTGAACAAAGCACGAGATGTACGGTGAAATTTTATAAGGAGAGAAGTTAACAATGGAACAAGTTTTTAGCACAGAGAACCTGCCTGCTGACGGCTGGAAAGAATATCAAAAGAAAGTGACTACAAAAATGGTCAAGATTGATGGCCCTTTTGTGGTTCGCACCTCCGAAGGTCTTTTTCGCTGCGAGGATGGCTTTCTGGCAATCGATGCACGCGGCTATCCCTACGCCATCGCCACCGATGAGCAGGCACTCATATACGAAGAAATCCACTCATAATATTCGCACTCCAATTACAACAGCACGAGGGGGTAACACATGCAGCACTTTCCGGTCACGCGCAAACAGGAACGGCCAGCCAGTCGCTTTTGTGCGGTGCGGTGCGATCTCTCGCTGGTCGGATTCCGGCGCGTGACCGGCGTGCTGCCTGATGAAATCGTAAGAACGAACACACCACCACCTGGAAAGGAAGAGGAAACGCATGACGGTGCAGCAACTGACGATTCTCTTGCCAGTGCTCGGGACTATCCTGCCTGGCTTACTGAAGCAGCTCCACGGCAATAACCTGGTGAACGGCTTGCTCGCTGGGCTGGTCGTCGTCGGCGCAAGCGTCGGCTACGTGGCGCTGGGAGGACATCTGACCGGCAATCCATCGATTGATGTGCCGGTGATGATTGCCGCGATTGGCTCGCTGTTAGCGGGGCCGCTCAAGCCGCTGGATCAGTATCTGACCGAGAACTGGTTTAACGTGGTGAAGCCGAAGCCGCAACTCTCCGGGCCGCGCGTGGTCGGCAATGCGACAAGTAGCGCATATTCGCCGGTGCCACCGCGCGCGTCGCTGGGAAAGACGAATCCGCCAGACTACGGGGGATGAGAACGGACTACAGAGGATGAGAAAGGGGCTCACACTGTGTGAGCCCCTTTTGTTTGTCTCAAACGCGCTAAATTGAAGGGGTAGCCATCATGGCTACCCCTTTTCCTGTATTTCAATCGCAAACGCGAAACCAATCCTCTGGCAATTTAGAGGGGTAATCCATAACGAACTACCCTCCCCATCTGAATTTCAATCGCAGATGCGAAGGCAAACCTTTAGTAATCCGAGTGCATCAGTCGCACGCCCTGCGCTTTCCTCATTTCAATCGCAAACGCGAAGGCAAACCTTTAGTAATGGTATTCTTGCCAGTCACGAGCACGGTAACGAGCGCATTTCAATCGCAAACGCGAAGGCAAACCTTTAGTAATGGTAATACTCTAATCCGTTGCCAGAAGCGAGTATATCACACACCTTGCGAGCGACGCAATGCTTTCTTCCTCCATCGAGATGGGCTTATCGTTCATACTGCCTCTCATCGTTCACTACTGCTTGTGCGAGAGGCGAAGCGTGGAATGTCTATTGCTCCGTCCCTCGCACTATCACTTTACCGACGCCAGTAAATCATCTTTGCGATCTGTCAACCATATTGACGCCGCCGGGGAAATGGTTGACAGATCGCAAATCAGATTTCAAGATATTGCGCGCTTGATCTGTCTAACTCTCGCATCATGTCGTAGGACTGGATAATCAGTTCTCTTGCTTCTCTTGCGGTGATAGCGTCGCTCCACATTTCTTCTCGCATAAAGAAAGCAAAAAGCGCAAGGCAAGGCGGAATCACTAGCCACTGCTCAAAGCTGATATTGTTTGCGTGAGGATAGATCAAGTGTTCCCATTCCCGATGACAGGCTGTGCAGAGCGGTACAAGGTTCTCTGCCTCATCAGAGCCGTTTTCAGCAACAGGAATGATATGATGCAGTTCTAGCTTCTCAGATTTTCCGCATTTTCGGCATGCCTTGCCGTCGCGCGCCCAGACCTGCTTACGTACTGCTGGACTAATTGTTTTCCGTGCCACCATGCTACCTCGTCCTTTCCACAAAAATAACCGGCCAAAGCTGGATAGCCTCGATACCGTCCCATTGCCGTCTACCGGTCATGTACAGGTTGCGATTGCGTTCTATCGTTTGTACAGACGCTGGACTCCAATCCCGCTCGTTGCGCGTCTTAAATCCCTGCTCATTCAGCCAGTCAGCCGTCTGCTGAAACGTATACCCGTTACTGCGCAACCAGAGCAATTCACTGATAATATAGGCAGGCTCCGGGTCGATCACGATCCCGCCCAATGCGCTGCGCTTATACCCCCAGGGTAGAAAGCCGCTACCCCGTCCATCGATCTTGCTGCGTTCCTTGCGCCCGCCGTAGAGTCGCTTTGCAATCAGCTTGCGTTCAATTGAAGCCACAAAAGACATCGCATCAGCAGAAAGTTCGTTTTCAGCAGCCGTCAGTACCTGTCCGTCACGTGCGGTTTCCAGACGATAGCGATTCTTGATAGCACGCTCTCGGATATCATCGAAGACGCCTGCTTTGCGGGCAAGGCGATCTTGCGCGTAGCACACTACGACATCTGCCATACGCATTTCACAGAGCGTCAATGCTCGCGAGAGACCAGGGCGAGCGTCAACCGTTTTTGCGCCTGATATCCCCATGTCACTCGTGGTTTCAATCACGCTGTACTTCTTTTGTGTGATGTAGCTTTCACAGGCAGCGAACTGGGCTTCTGGTCCATAGTGACCGCCTTTGGCTTGCTCCTGAGTCGAAACACGGATATAGATCACGGCCCGCGTCCCAGGAGTGGTATTTATGATCTTTCTAGGGCGTCCCATTGTATCCCTTTCTGGCATTTATGAAGTTTAGAATAA